>Ga0247839_1007212_pt1 | contig 12351 bp, 16 predicted proteins | sample LaCruzMarch2015__6_FD_192405 | JGI IMG/M metagenome (GOLD analysis project Ga0247839, IMG submission 192405) | Freshwater microbial communities from meromictic Lake La Cruz, Castile-La Mancha, Spain - LaCruzMarch2015_16m | ecosystem: Environmental > Aquatic > Freshwater > Lake | place: Spain...
GCCAAGGGGCACAACTTTCCTCTGCTGACGCTGGTGGGTGTGATCGACGCCGACCTTGGCTTGCAGGGGTCGGACCTGCGGGCGGCGGAAAAGACCTTCCAACTGATGCGGCAGGTCGCGGGCCGCGCGGGGCGGACGGCGGAGCGGAAGGGGCAGGCCTGGCTGCAGACCCACCAGCCCGAGCATCCGGTGATCCGTGCCATTCTGGGCGGCGATGAGGAGGCGTTCTGGGCGGCGGAGGCGGCGGAACGGAAGGCCTCGGGCGTGCCGCCTTATGGGCGAATGGCGGGGATCATCCTGTCGTCGACCGACGTGGCGCAGGTGTTTGACTTCGGGGCCGAACTGGCGCGGCGGATCGAGCCTTTGAAGCGGATCGGGGCAGAGGTCTGGGGGCCAGCGCCTGCGCCGATTGCAAGGGTGCGCGGGCGGCACCGGGTGCGGCTGTTGGTGAAGGCGGAGAAGGGGGCCCCGCTGCAGGCGGCCTTGGCGGAGTGGCTGGCGCAGTTCAAGCTGCCGCGGGATCTGCGGCTGGCTGTCGATATCGATCCGCAGAGTTTTTTGTGAGGACTACTTCCTCGGCATCGAGTCTGGGCTGGATGTAACGTGTGCTTGGTAGGTCAAGTTAAATAGCCACTTTTCGGACGTTGCGGACGCTTAAGAAGGTTGTATCGTTTGGCCATGGACAAGGTTCGGGATCGCTATTGGTTGAAGGTACTCGCTGCAACTGCGTTGGTTGTTGCGTCGCTCGCCATCACGGAACCGAGCCTGTTTGGTCTAAGCCTTGCCGTTGTGGTTTGCTTCATCTTGATAGTCGTGGTCGCATGCGCACTTTTTGTGGTTGCCGAATTGGTTCCGATAATGAACAGCCGCACTTTTCTGCGTTCAGCGCTGGCAGTCTTGGTCTTCTGTGCGCTTGTCCGTTGGATTGCTTTCTCTCATTATTTTGATGGAGGCACGTTCTACGTTGGACATCGACCTTATATCTTGAACGGGACCATCCAAATGGCAGGATATCTATACATTTTGGCATATGCGACAGTACTGACTGTCGCCTTCAGGCTGATCGAACGTCCCACGGCACCGTCCGCTTAGGGCTTGAAGCGGGGATTATTACCCTAGCCCAACATAGGGCCGCGCCCGACCTCGGGTGGGCGCAGCGACGCTGGTTCTAGGCGCTTTATCTCTCAACCCCTCCCACCGAAGTTCTGCGGGCTGCCGTTGCAAACGCGCCCTCCCGGGGGGAGGTCGGGCGCGGCCCGGCGGCGCATTCGCGCCTTGATTCCGGGCGAAGGGAGGGGAGGGGCTGGGGAGGTCAGGCTTTCCACAGCCGCACTGGTGACTTCGGCCCACGTTTCAGCAGCCCCTTCGCCTCAAGGTCCAGTTGCACGCATTTGACCCACCAGCCTGCGGTTTCGCCGCCGGGGAAGAGGGTGGCGGAGAGGTGGGGTTTCACCGCCTCGATGATCTGGGCGGGGGTGAGGCCGGGCGGCTCGGAGGGCGTGACGATGAGGACGGCCGCGCGCATCTCGGCGTATTTGGCGGCGTCGACGCGGTAGGTCTTGCCGGGCTGGCCGACATTCTGCACATCGATCTTGTCGGTCATCGGTGCCCCCAAGTTTGCCTGCGATGCGACACCAAGTTTGTCCGGGATACAAGCTTTTGCTTTCCCCCGAATGCGCCGGGGTGTAACCGGGCCGCATGTCCCGCCCGCTGGTCCCGCTTTCCGACGCCGCAAGCCTGCTCTATTGGCGGCGGCCCGAGGCGCTTTTGTACCTGATGGCGGCAGCGATGCCGCTGAGCTTTGCGACCTGGTCCGCCCTCCTTAACAACTTCGTCATCGAGGTGGCGGGGTTCACCGGCAAGGAAATCGGCTGGCTGCATACGGTGCGCGAGATTCCGGGGCTCTTGGCGGTGGTGGTGATCCTGATCCTGCTGGTGCTGCGCGAGCAGGTGCTGGCGCTGATCGCGCTGACCTTGCTGGGGGTGGCGACGGCGGTGACGGGGTGGTTCACCAGTTTCAGCGGTCTTCTGGTGATGACGCTGCTGTCGTCGATCGGGTTTCATTACTTCGAGACGGTGAACCAGTCGTTGCAACTGCAGTGGATCGACAAGGCGCGTGCCCCTGTCGTTTTGGGGCGGATCGTGGCGGTCGGGGCGGGGGCGTCGCTGGTGGCTTACGGCGCGATTGTCGCGCTGTGGGAGGCGCTGAGCCTGGATTACAACACGGTCTACCTTGCCTCGGGCGGGGTGACGCTGGCGCTGGTCGCTTTTGCGGCGTTGGCTTATCCGCAGTTTGAATCGCCGCATCCGCAGCACAAGCACATGGTTTTGCGAAAGCGGTACTGGCTGTATTACGCCTTGCAGTTCATGGCGGGCGCGCGGCGGCAGATCTTTGTGGTCTTTGCGGGCTTCATGATGGTTGAACGCTTTGGCATGAAGGTCAGCGAGATGACGCTGCTGTTGTTGGTCAATTACCTGATCAACATGGCGGTGGCCCCCGCGATGGGTCGGGCGCTGGGCCGCTATGGCGAGCGAAAGGTGATGGGGTTCGAATACATCGGCCTGACGCTGGTGTTTCTGGCTTACGGCGGGCTTTACTGGTTCGGCTGGGGGCTGATGGTCGCGAGCGGTCTGTATATCCTGGACCAGTTGTTCTTTGCGCTGTCCTTCAGCCTGAAGACCTACTTCCAGAAGATCGCCGATCCGCGTGACATCGCGCCGACGCAGGCTGTGGCATTCACCATCAACCACATCGCGGCGGTGTTTCTGCCGGCGTCGCTGGGGTATCTGTGGGCAAAGTCGCCGGACTATGTGTTCCTGTTGGGCGCGGGCATGGCGCTTGTGGCGGTCGGGCTTATCTGCCTGATCCCGCGGCATCCCTCGCCGGGGTATGAGACGGTGCTTTCCCGCGGACTGCCGCATCCGGCCGAGTAAAGCCGGGGTGAAGGGATTGTAATGCAGGTTGGGCTTTTGCCGCGGCCCGCCTATATTCCGTTGCAGAAATGGAGGCCCCAAATGTTCTTCACCCGCAAATCCGCCGAAATGGTCACGCCTGACAAGGCCCTGCCGGGGCGTCCCGAGCCATTGCCGACCGCCGAGCTGCATTTCCTGTCCGGCATCCCGCTGAAATCCCCAGTGCCTGCGGGGATGGAAGAGGCGATGTTTGGCATGGGTTGTTTCTGGGGGGTAGAGCGCAAGTTCTGGCAGGTGCCCGGGGTCTGGCTGACCATGGTCGGTTATGCGGCTGGGTTTACGCCGAACCCGACCTACAAGGAAACCTGCACACAACTGACTGGCCATAACGAGGTCGTGCGGGTGATCTTTGATCCTGCCGTCGTCAGTTATGAGGGCCTGCTGAAACTGTTCTGGGAAGGCCATGACCCGACGCAAGGGATGCGGCAGGGCAACGACATGGGGTCGACCTACCGGTCGGGCATCTATACCTGTTCGCCCGAACAGGCGGCGGCGGCAGAGGCGTCGAAGGCGGTTTATGCCGATGCACTGAAAGTGGCCGGGCGGGGGGCGATCACCACGGAAATCCTGCCGGCACCGGTGTTCTACTTTGCCGAGGACTATCACCAGCAATACCTGCAGAAGAACCCTGGTGGCTATTGCGGCATTGGCGGAACCGGGGTGACCTGCCCCATCGGGACCGGCGTGCGGGCCTGAGGGTCTAAAATTTTTCGGCGAAAAATTTTAGACCGCCCCCGGGGCGGCCAACTTGCCCCGATCCGGCGCAGGGCGTAAGGCCCTTGGCCAAAGGAGTGCCTGCCCATGCCCACCTATTCCGCCCTGACGACCTTGCCCGGTGAAGCGCCCGCGCAAGCTCTTGCCGCCGCGATGGAGCGGATGACACCCGAACCGATCGGCGTCGGTGTCTTCGAGATCGAGGACGATTCTGGCCTGTGGGAGGTTGGAGGTTATTTTCTGGAAGCGCCGGACGCGGTGATGCTGGAAGTGCTGGCCATGGCCTTCGGGGCCAAGGCCTTTGCCTTGTCGGAAATCCCCGAAATCGACTGGGTCGCCAAGGTACGCCGCGAACTGGCCCCGGTCGAGGCAGGCCGGTTCTTCGTCTTCGGCAGCCATGACGCCGACAAGGTGCCGGCCGGTGCCGACCGCGTGCCCTTGCAGATCGAGGCGACGGTGGCTTTCGGGACAGGCCACCACGGCACGACTTTGGGCTGCCTGAAAGCCTTTGACCGGCTGCTGACCGAGGGTTGGCGCCCCGCCAAGGTCGCCGACATCGGCTGCGGCACAGCGGTTCTGGCGATGGCGGCGGCAGCGACGTTGCCGGATGCGCTGGTCATTGCCAGCGACATCGACCGGGTGGCGGTGGATGTGGCCGTGGCGAACGTTGCGATCAACGCGTTGCAGGGCCGGGTTGAGTGTCTGGAGGCCGCAGGCCTGGATCACCGGCGGATCAAGGCAGCGGGACCCTATGATCTGGTCTTTGCCAACATCCTGAAGGGCCCGCTGATTGAACTTGCCCCGGGAATCTCGGCACAGCTGGCAACCGGGGGGCGAGCGATTCTCTCAGGTTTGCTCGCGGTGCAGGCGGAGGCGGTGACGGCTGCCTATGTCGACGCCGGGCTTTGTATTGAAAGCCGGGACGATATTGGCGAATGGTCCACGCTTGTCCTGCAAAAGGTATGAAATCGTCAACAATCCTTGACTTTGCGGCCTGAACGGGTCCTCATGATGACAAGTGCCGCAATTCGGCCATAAGGATTCGGCACTTTCTGGTTTCAGGGCCGCTACTCCGGGTGACATTATGTGGGTTGATCCGAATCTGAACGATTTCTACACCCGCGTATCGCGGATCGAGAAATCTCATTCCAAGGGCTATGGCTTTGAGGCGACCGGGACGGTGGGCCGCAAGGTAAAGTCCAGCACGTTTAGCCGGACTGCGAAAATCCTGAAGCCTCTGGCAATAGGTTTGGCTCTCGCGGTCGCGCTTAAAGGCACGATTCATTACTATGTCGGTGCGCAGACTTATGAAAGCCGCGTGAGTGCGCTGGCGGCGGGGGAAGGGTTTGATCCGGTCGGTGCGTGGATGATGCACGCTGATCCGATCACGCTTTGGGTGTCGGCGCAGCTGCAGGTTCTTGGGCCGCGCTGATCCTGGCAGAACTGTCAGAGTCCGGGAAAAATGCAAAAGGGCCGCACGATCAGGTGCGGCCCTTGTCATTTGCGCCCATGGGTCAATTCCCTTGGGCTTTCGGTCTTAGCGACCGATAACCTCGATGTCACCGCGGCAAAGGCCGATATCGTCAAGCTCGCGGTCCGACAGCTTGGACAGGGCATTGCGGGTGGCGCGCGCATCATTCCACGCGGCAAACATCGCGACGACGTTCGACACAACATTGATGGCACGGTAGGTGGTGATGGCGCCGAAGGGCGCCGGGCGGGTCGTCTCGACAGCGGCCATGGCTTTCATCCTTGTTTTCATATTGCACAAATTGGAGGCTTGTTCCTCCATGACAGCCAAATAGTCTTGCTGCAGGTGCAAAGCAAGTCAGGGCCAAGCAAGGCCGTCATGCAGCTATTGCATGACTGATGACACATTTTCATCATCTTTATCAGCGCGTTCCCCGTATGGCAGCGGCGCGCGTCGTATTTCTGCGCCAGTCGGTCGGTTTCTGCAAGTGCAAAGTGAGGGGTCCGTTTGGCGATGGGTTACGGAAAGCCATTGGCGGATGTTCGCTTTTCGTGCTAATTCACGCCAAAGAGCAGAAACAGGGGCCGGCATGCGCGTCATCGGCATTGATCCGGGGTTGCGAAACCTTGGCTGGGGGGTGATCGACGTGGCCGGGTCGCGCCTGACCCATGTCGCGAACGGCATCTGTCACTCTGACGCGGCGGACGGCGATCTGGCGCTGCGGCTGTTGTCCTTGCACATCCAACTGACCGAGGTTCTGCAGCTTTGGCAACCCGAAGCCGCGGCGGTGGAACATACCTTTGTCAACAAGGACGCAGTGGCGACACTGAAGCTGGGTCAGGCGCGGGGAATTGCGCTCTTGGTCCCGGCGCAGTTCGGTCTCGCGGTCGGGGAATACGCGCCGAATGCGGTGAAAAAGACCGTAGTGGGCGTGGGCCATGCGGCCAAGGTTCAGGTCGATCACATGGTCAAGCTGCACCTGCCAGGGGTGAAGATCACCGGGGCCGATGCAGCGGATGCGCTGGCAATCGCGATCTGCCATGCGCATCATCTGCAAAGTGCCGGCCGGTTGCAGGCCGCGTTGAGGGCGGCAGGATGATTGGCAAGATCTCGGGGCGGCTGGACTGGCGCGGGCCGGACCATGTGCTGATCGACGTGCGCGGCGTGGGCTATATCGTCCATGTCAACGACCGCACGCTGGCCGGGATGCCGGGTCTGGGTGAGGCGGTCAGCCTTTATACCGAACTTCTGGTGCGTGAGGACCTGCTGCAGCTTTTCGGCTTTCCGACCATGCTGGAAAAGGAATGGCACAGGCTTTTGACGACGGTTCAAGGGGTTGGGGCCAAGGCGGCGATGGCGATCCTTGGGACTTTGGGGGCCGAAGGGGCGGCACGGGCGATCACGCTTGGCGATGCGCGCAGCGTTCAGGCGGCCCCCGGCGTCGGGCCGAAACTGGCGCAGCGGATCATACTTGAGCTGAAGTCCAAGGCTCCGGCGGTGATGGCGGCAGGCGTGGGACTTTCCGTGAAAGCCGAGGCAGAGGATCTGGTGATCGAACCCCTGCCCGCACCGAAAAAGCCCGTTAGGGCTGATGAGGGGGCCGCAAGACGGGCTGGGGCCACGGCGGACGCCCTGTCGGCGCTGGTGAACCTTGGCTACGGGCAATCTGACGCCGCGCAAGCCGTGGCAACCGTGGCAGGGGACCAGCCGGAGGCGGATACAGCCGCGCTGATCCGCGCGGCGCTGAAGCTGCTGGCACCGAGGTAGGGGATGGAGTTCAAGGCGCTTCTGACCATGTCCGGCCTTGATCCGCGCGATGTCGCGGTGATGTTTCATACTCCGGTGCAGGCGTATGAAAAGGATGCCCTTATGGCGTTGGTGGACGACTATCCGGACCTGTTCGAAGCCTATCAGGACAATCACCCTTCCGGACCGGAAGCAACGCTGAAACGCCGCAAACTTGCCGCCAGCTTTGTGGTGGGAACCAACAGTGAGGCCTACTTTGTCGGGATGTACCGAATAGCTGGCTGGCGCGACCCTACCGCTACCGAGCTAGATGCCGACCCACGTCACAGGGCCGTCAACGAGCGCTACCGAGGCAGAAGCTTTTCTCAACTCGCGGCAGAGTCTGGTCGCGACGGTCGCGCCGTGTTCGATCTTGTACCCTTGCCCGAGCTTTCAGACCTGAAGGGTAGGTTGATCGTCCAGCGCACGGCGGGCCGCGCCTACATGCGGCTTGCCGAGAACACCGATTTGAAAGTTCTGGAGATCAAACGGGACCCGCGCTTTTCGCCGCCGCCGCCGGACTGGCGGGACTTCGTGGTGTCGACCGAAGACCTGCGCGTGCTGCCGCGTGACCACGCAGCCAGACTGGCGGGCTGGCGTGGTGTTTACCTGATCACCGATGAGAAGGATGGCGCGCGGTATGTTGGGTCGGCTTTTGGGGCCGAGAACCTGCTTGGCCGCTGGCGCGCGCATGTCGCGAACGAGAAGGGTGTGACGGTCGAGCTTGGGCAAAGGGACACCTCTTCGTTCCGGTTTTCCATTCTGCAGCTTTTGCTGCATGATGCGGACCCGGGCGATGTGCAGGCGCATGAAGCCAACTGGAAACTGCGGCTGCATACCCGCTCATGGGGGCTGAACAAGAATTGACCTCTGACCCCACCCTGCGCCCCGACCGGCTGCCCGAGGATACCGACCGTGCCCTGCGCCCGCAGATGCTGGCCGAATTCATCGGGCAGGCGGATGCGCGGGCGAACCTTGCGGTGTTCATTGAATCCGCCCGGATGCGGGGCGAGGCGATGGATCATACGCTGTTTCATGGCCCTCCGGGGTTGGGCAAGACCACGCTGGCGCAGATCATGGCGCGGGAGTTGGGAGTGGGGTTCCGGATGACCTCGGGTCCCGTTCTGGCGAAACCCGGCGATCTGGCGGCGATCCTGACCAATCTGGAACCGCGCGATGTGCTGTTCATCGACGAAATTCACCGGCTGTCGCCCATCGTGGAAGAGGTGCTGTATCCGGCACTGGAGGATTTCGCGCTGGACCTTGTCATCGGCGAGGGGCCAGCGGCGCGGACGGTGCGGATTGATTTGCAGCCGTTTACTCTGGTCGGGGCGACGACACGGCTGGGGTTGTTGACGACCCCCTTGCGCGACCGGTTCGGGATTCCGACGCGGTTGGAGTTCTATTCCGAGGCGGAGCTGTTCGAGATCGTCACAAGGGGTGCACGGCTGATGGGGGTGCAGGCGGAACCTGAGGGCTGCCGCGAGATTGCCCGCCGGGCGCGGGGCACGCCACGCATCGCGGGGCGGCTGTTGCGGCGGGTGGTGGATTTCGCGCTGGTCGAGGAGGGCGGCCGGATCAGCCGCACCTTGGCCGACCGGGCGCTGACGCGGCTGGGGGTCGATCATCTGGGGCTGGACGGGGCCGACCGGCGCTATCTGATCCTTCTGGCCGAGAATTATGGCGGTGGGCCGGTGGGCGTGGAGACCATCGCGGCGGCTTTAAGTGAGCCGAGGGATGCCATCGAGGAAGTGATCGAGCCGTACCTTTTGCAGCAGGGCCTGATCCTGCGCACCCCGCGCGGGCGGATGCTGGGGGCCAAGGCCTGGCGGCATCTGGGGCTGGAGGCGCCGAAAGCTCCGGGTCAGTCGGACCTGTTCGACGCCAAGTAAAATGAGCGGCTTGCGCCGCAAGCCTTTTGTCTCGCCGGTTGTGCGCGAAGGGCGCACAACCGGCTCGGGCGCGCGCTCCGCGCGGGAGTATTTGTGAAAAGAGCAATGGGCGCGGGGTTGTTTTCCGCCGCATTGGAATGGTAGCGCCAAAGCCTGATGGCGAAGGAGCGACGCATGGGACCGGGCGAGATCGAGGCCTATTTCACCCGGATCGACGGGTCTTACCTGTTCGCCCGTTGGGGTCGGCCGATCGTGCCGGTGGTCTTTGGCGTCGCGGACGAAAGCCTGCCTGCGATCAAGGGCGCGATCGAGGCGGTGGTGACGCTGGCAGGCCACAAGATGGCCGAGCTTGACACGGATACCGGCGCGAACCTGATGATGTTCTGTTGCCGTGACTGGGAGGAGCTGCTTGAGGTTCCGAACCTTGACCGGCTGGTGCCGGACCTGCCCGGGCTTATATTGCGGCTGGTTGCGGCGGGCGCAAACCAGTATCGCAGCTTTCGCTTTGACCCGGACGGGGCGATCCGGGCGGCGTTTGTCTTTCTGCGGATGGACGCGCATCTTGCCGCTGCTTCGGCTGAAGCGCTGGTGTTGACGCAGGCGGCGCAGGTGATCCTGCTGTGGTCGGACCGGGCCTTTGCCGGATCATCGCCGTTGGCCCGGATCGGTGAAGCGGTAGTCCTGCGCCCGGAAATTGCAGCGGTGATCCGGGCGGGGTATGATCCGGTCCTGCCCGCCGTGGCGCGCGATCCGTCGCATGCCCTGCGGCTGGCGGCGCGGCTTGCCAACCTGGGGCAGGCTTTCTAGGGTCGGACGAAAAGGACCACTCCCGTGCCGCATCTGTTTTCAACCCGCGTCTACTATGAAGACACCGACCTGGCCGGAATCGTCTATTACGCCAATTATCTCAAGTTCATCGAACGCGCGCGCAGCGAGTGGGTCGCGTCACTGGGGATTGACCAGATGGCGCTGCGGGCGTCGCAGGGTGTGGTCTTTGCGGTGCGCCGGGTCGAGGCCGATTTTCTGCGACCGGCAAGGTTCGGCGATGATCTTGTGGTCGAGACCAGCCTGCAAACGGCAGGGGGCGCCCGGCTGGTGCTGGAGCAGGCGATCACGCGCGGGGGCGAGCGGCTGTTCGTCGCCGTGGTCACGCTGGTTTGTCTGACCGACGACGGGAATGCGGCGCGGATACCGGCTGACCTTCGGGCGCGGCTGGCGGGGCCATTGCACTGATCCCTACCCCCTGCTGCTGGTGCCCGGCGCGATGCCTCCGGTGGGAGTATTTTCGCCAAGAGGAAGCTGCAGGGCGGTTTTGGGCCAGGGCGGGTCGATGACATCTTCCGTCGTCCAATGGCGAATCCTCGCCGCCCACAGAGTTGTGTTGGCATTCCCCCTGCAATCTTGATAGAATCAGCGCTAACGGAGCCGAATAACGGCCCGACCATAAAGAGCAGGCGCAATGGAAACGGATACCCTCGCACTGGCGCAGGAGATTGATTTCTCCATGTTCGCCCTTTTCGCACGCGCGACGCTGACGGTGAAGATCGTCATGCTGATGCTGATGATCATGTCCTTCTGGAGTTGGGCGATCATCATTCAAAAGCACATCATGTTCCGCAAGGCGCGGGCCGAAGCGACGGTGTTCGACCGCGCCTTCTGGTCGGGTGAGCCTTTGGACGAGCTGTTCGAAAAGATCGGCGGCGAACCGCAGGGTCAGTCGGAAAAGATCTTTGCCGCTGGCATGCTGGAGTGGCGGCGCAGCCACAAGCAGGACGGCGGGCTGATCGCGGGTGCGCAGGCGCGGATCGACCGGGCGATGAACGTGGCGATCAGCCGCGAAAGCGAGATTCTGAACCGGGGGCTAAGCTTTCTGGCGACCACGGGGTCAACCGCGACCTTCATCGGGTTGTTCGGCACGGTCTGGGGCATCAAGCACAGCTTTGAACAGATTGCGATCAGCCAGAACACCAGTTTGGCCGTCGTTGCCCCCGGCATCGCCGAGGCGCTGCTGGCCACCGGGGTCGGCCTGATCGCGGCCATTCCGGCGGCAGTTGCCTACAACAAGCTGAACGCCGACATCGACCGCATCCTGGGCGGTTATGACAGTTTTGCCGACGAATTTGCGACCATCCTGTCGCGCCAGTTGGATACCTGAGCCATGGGCGTCGGGGCAGCAAAGTCTGGCGGCAGCGGTGGGCGTGGTCGCCGGCGCGGGGGTCGGTCCGCCGCGATGAGCGAGATCAACATCACGCCGATGGTCGATGTGATGCTGGTCTTGCTGATCATCTTCATGGTGGCAGCACCGATGCTGACGGTGGGTGTCGATGTGAACCTGCCAAAGACCGCAGCCGCAGCCCTGCCGACCGAACAAGAGGAACCGCTGACGGTTTCCATCATGGCGGATGGCCGCCTGGCGATCCAGACCACCGAAGTTGCGGATGGCGAGTTGATCACCAAGCTGCAGGCCATTGCCGCCGAGCGCACGTCGAAGACGATTTTCCTGCGGGCCGACGGGTCGGTGCCTTATGACCGGGTGGCTCAGGTGATGGGCGCGCTGAGTGCGGGCGGCTTTGACGAGGTCGGCTTTGTGCATGATTCCAATGGTCCCGCTTTTGGCGCGGGCCAAGAGACCGGCGGCTGAGGCGCTCATGCAGACCGGCACGATCTTTTCCGGGATCGGACATGCGGGGCTGGTCCTGTGGGTCCTGGCCGGGGATTGGCTGTTTCCGCCAACCCCTGCGCCGGAACTGATCACCACGTCCTTTTCGGTGATCTCAAGCGACGAATTTGCCGAAATGCAGGCCGCGGCGGCAGTCCCGTCCGAGGAGAACACGCCGGAAGAACCGGCCGTGGTCGAGGAGCCTGTGGCCGAGGAACCGCCTCCGGTCGAAGAGCCGGTGGTCGAGCCGCCTTTGGTTGAAGAACCGCCGCCGGTCGAGGAACCCCCCGCCGAAGTGATCGAGCCTCCACCGCCGCTGGAGGTGGTTGAGGAAGTCGTGCCCGATGCACCGCCGCCAAGCGACTTGCCGCAGGCCGATACCGAACAGGTGCTGGACTCTGCGTCGACCGAGATCAATCCAACGCCCGAGGCCGAAGACATCATCGCCCCCGAACCGGTCGAGGTGGAACCTGAGTTGGCAACCTCGGACACGCCGACGCCTGCGGTCAGCGATGAGGTGACCGAAGCGCCGGTGGTCGAGGAAACCCCGACCGAGGCGACCACGCCCGAAGACACCGCGCCGACGTTGGCCACCGAAGAAACGGTCGTGCAGGACGAAGAGACCGGGATGAAGACCTCGCTGCGGCCAAGGTCGCGGCCTGCCGCCGTGGAACCGCCGCCCGAGCCTGACCCGGCAAGTGCCGAGCCTGTGGTTGAACCGGTCGAGGACCCGCCCGAGGACCCGCCGGAAGATGCACCAGCCGAACAGCCAGTCGATGATCAGGCGACCGAGGATGCGATCAACGATCTTCTGGGCGAGGCGGTCGACGAGCCGGTGGCCGAAACCGCTGCCGAAT
>Ga0247839_1007213_pt1 | contig 12351 bp, 9 predicted proteins | sample LaCruzMarch2015__6_FD_192405 | JGI IMG/M metagenome (GOLD analysis project Ga0247839, IMG submission 192405) | Freshwater microbial communities from meromictic Lake La Cruz, Castile-La Mancha, Spain - LaCruzMarch2015_16m | ecosystem: Environmental > Aquatic > Freshwater > Lake | place: Spain...
GATCCTTATAGATAGCGATTGGGGTTCGCTGAACGAGCTGGACAACAACCTTTCCATTGATCCAATTGCGGGAAACATCTGCGGACTCAACCCAGTCAAGCATCTCTAATTTACTCACCACTGCACGTGGTTCGACTCGAGCTAACTTCTGTCCCTTAACGATTCCGGTGTCAATGGGTTTATTGCTTCCTACTACCTCAACCGCCGACACTGTAAAAAATGTTGAGTACCCCAGAATGTAGGTTGCTCCAGCAAGTGCAAATACTGCTACTAGAGCTACAACGCCGCGTTTCATTTAACCAAAACGCCTTGCTAGACCTTCAACAATGATTGGCGCCAATGAGCTGACATCACCTGCACCTAGAGTCACGATCACATCTCCGGGCTGCGCATCGGCAACAACGGAATCAGTTACTTCAACAAAGTTGGGGATGTACTCCCCTTTGCTCATCATGGAGGTAATTAACTTGGAGCTAACTCCATCAATTGGCTTCTCGCTAGCTGCGTATACTTCAAGCACAATTGCGCGATCGGCTGCACTCAGTTCATGAGCGAACTGAGCAACAAATGCTTTGGTTCTCGAATAACGATGCGGCTGGAAGATTACGATCAATCGACCAGCATCGGCGTAACGACGAGCAGCTTGAAGGGTCACATTGATTTCAGTTGGATGATGACCATAATCATCAATTACTCGAACCCCATGAACAACACCTTTAATCTCAAAGCGTCGACCAGTACCTCGAAAAGTTGCTAAACCCGTTAGAAGATCAGCTGCAGGAAAGCCTAGTTTTAAGCCGGTAGCAAGGGCTCCAGCGGCGTTCAAGAGATTGTGCTGACCTGGTACCTGTAATTCGATGTGGCCAACACTTCTGCCCTTCCATATCGCACGTGCACGTGAACCCATTGTAAGAAGTTCAATCTGATCAATATGCAGATCTGCAGATTCATGGATGCCATATGAGACAAGCTCGATTGATTCAACTCTTTGCGAAAGTGCAACGGCGCCCGCATCATCTGCACAGTAGGTCAGGAAGCCCTCTTTTTTGATGGTTGCTGCAAAATCTGTAAAAGCTTGGGCTACCGATTCGGGCGTGGCAAAGAAATCAACATGGTCATGTTCGACATTTGTAACTATTGCAGCGTATGGGTGGTACTCGATAAATGATCCATCGGATTCATCAGCCTCTGCTACAAAAATTTCACCAGTTCCTCGATGTGCATTTGAGCCAGAGGCGGTGATAGTTCCACCTATTGCAAATGAAGGGTCTGCGGCACATGCTTGTAATGCAACAGCAAGCATCGATGAAGTTGTGGTCTTTCCATGAGTTCCGGCCACGGCGATACTTTTTGAATCTGACATCAATACCGCCAGTGCCGCTGCGCGGGTAAGAATTGGAAGGTTGAGCTCCTTTGCGCGCATCCGCTCTGCATTTGATTCCGATATGGCATTTGAGTACACAACTAAATCAGAGCCATCTACATTGCCTGCCACATGGGATGTGGAGACCGTTGCACCTAATGCTGAAAGGGCAATGACGACGGAGGAATCCTTGGCATCCGATCCGCTGACAGTTATCCCGTGCGAGAGCGCTATTCGCGCAAGTCCACTCATGCCCGCACCACCGATACCGATGAAGTGAATGCGTTTACCAATCAGTGATGAAAGTTGAGGCTTCATCGCTTCATCGCAAACTCTGTTAACGCAACAATCTTTGCGGCGGCGTGAAGATCCTGTGAATCCCCCGCGAGTGGAGCACGTGCTGCTTGTTCAAGCAGTGAGGATATGTTGGTCGATATAAATTGTGGAGTGAAATCTCTTTGAGTTATTACTTGGGCGCGACCAGCATCTACCAAAGAGGCAGCGTTAACAAACTGCTCTCCATTTCCAATTGGTAGCGGCACAAAAAGAGCGTATCGGCCCAAGGCTCGAAACTCGCTGCAGGTGACCGCGCCGCTTCTGGCAATGATTAAATCTGCTGCTAAATAGGCATCGGCCATGGCATCGACATATGCCACGGGTCTATATCCCCCGTCGGCCTGAGGCAGGGCGTTGAGCTTTCCTACTGAATGCAAAACGGAGATTCCCATGCCATTAAATATGGAAAGGCTTTGAGCAATAACGGAGTTAATGGCAACAGAGCCTTGAGACCCTCCCATGATCACAACAAGTGGAGCAGCTTCGGGAAAACCCAATCTGGTTTTTGCAGCAGATCGAGCCTTGCCCCAATCAGTCACTGAATCGATAGCTCCTTGCGCGACATCAGATCTCAGAGGAAGGCCTGCAAGCAATGCATCAGAAAAACTTCCATTATCGACTGGATGTGCGACCGCTAAATGTTGAGTAAAGCGTGCGCCAACTCGATTCGCCCATCCAGGTTTTGCATTAGCCTCATGAATCACAATAGGTGTTCGTGTGAGTGCAGCAGCTATATAGGCAGGTGCACTTACATATCCACCAAAACCAATAAGCACATCAGCCTTCTTAACAACCTTTATGGATGAAAGTACTGAAGCAATTAGATCAAGTGGTACCCGTAGCCATGATGCCGATGGAGTTCTACTAATACGTACACGAGGAATTGTGAAAAGTTCAAAACCTGCAGCAGGAACAAGGTTGATCTCTAATCCACTTTTAGTCCCTAAGAAGATGCAGGTATCGCCCGGGTGAGATTTCATCCACTCTCGTGCAACAGCTAAAGCTGGTTCAACATGTCCTGCGGTGCCGCCACCAGCAAGAGCTACCGTAGCCATTTAATTCCTGTCTCTTGTAATTCTTTATAGATTACTGGGTCTCTACGGGCTGCACCTAAAACAAAGCCAATACCCATATATGTCGCGATAAGCGCCGAACCACCATAGGAAACTAAAGGCAAGGTCACACCAACTACAGGCAGGACGCTAATTGCCGATCCAATATTGAGAATTGTTTGAATCGATAGCCAACAACCAAACCCTGCTGACACATAGCGGACCATAGGATCACTGGCTCGTAAAGCTAATTTGAAGATTGAAAACAAAAGCAAGGCAAGTAAAAGAAGTGTCACAAGAGTTCCAAACAATCCGAGCTCTTCACCAATTACCGCAAAGATGAAGTCTGTGTGGGCTTCAGCAAGATTTCCCCATTTTTGTCGACTGGCACCAAGGCCAACACCAAACAAACCACCGCTGGCAAGGCCCAGCAAACTATGTGCTGGTTGCCAGCCATACAACTTGTACTGATCTTCAGCAAAGGGATTGAGAAAAACTGCAAAACGCTGAACACGATATGGTGAAGTCAAAATTAATACCGCAAAAACCGCAAATCCTGCTGCGAGGCCAACTCCGAATACTCCGATGCGTAATCCAGAGACCCATAACAAGCCAGCTAAAATAAATGCAAATACCGATGCGGTACCTAAATCTCGCCCTGCCATCACAAGAACCATGCAAAGTAAGAAAGCTGGTGCGATTAGTGCCACGACATTGCTCTGGATTGCACCTGCGCGCTCACGTTTTGCGAGTATGTATCCAGCCCACAAAATCATCAAGAACTTTGCTATCTCACTTGGCTGTACATCTACAAAGCCCAAGCTGATCCAGTTGTGGTTGCCGTTAACACTCTTGCCTATCACCTGAACAATTAAAAGAAGGGAGACTGAAACAGAGAGACCAAATCGTGCAATTACTTTCCATTGATGAAGCGATAGCCGCGAAAGTACCCACGCCATAGGTAATGAAAGAGCAAAGAAGATGAATTGACGCATGACGACTCCATAGGTCGTTCCGCGTGACCCAAGGGAGTAAATTGAGGATGCGGAAAAAACCATAATCAGTCCCAGCAAACTTAAGCCTAAGGTGCTTCCCAAAAGCATGTAATACAAATTAACCGGCTTAGTAAAAAAGGTTTCCTTAGACTTCATGGGCAATAACCTTTCTTACCGCGGCTGCAAATCTATCTCCGCGATCAGCATATGAAATGAACTGATCCATCGAGGCACAGGCCGGTGCTAACAAGACTGCATCTCCAAAACTCGCATGCTCAGATGCAGCTTGCACAATTAACTCCATCAATGAGTTTGATTCTCCTCCGCGGTTGTATTCACTTGGTGCATTAACAAGAATTCGCGGAACATTTGGAGCATGCTTGATTAAAGCGGCTTCAATAAGATCTCGATCTGCTCCGATGAGGATGGCGGCTTTGATACGTGAGGCACAACGCTCAACTAAAGCCTCCATATCCGCCCCTTTCGCCAATCCACCAGCGATCCACACAACAGATAGATGAGACATTAAAGAGGCTGCAGCGGCATGGGGATTAGTTGCCTTTGAGTCATCGACCCAGGTAACTCCATCTGCCTCGTACACCGTTTCGATCCGGTGGCGACCAGGACGAAAACTTTGGAGCGCCTTTTGAATAGCTTCATGCGGCACATCTAATGACAAGGCCAATCCCGCCGCTGCTAAGGCATTGGAAACATTATGTGGAACTGTCGGAACAATATCGATTAATTCGCAGATCATCGAAGCTTCCTGTGGATCTGCGACAAAGGCGCGATCAATAAGCAACTCTTCAACAACTCCTATTTCACCTGGTGCAGGAGTATCTAATGAAAAGAAAACCTTTCGACCGGCAAAACGATTGGCACCTAATACGACAGGGCCATCATCAGCGTTGAGAATTGCGATTTCGCAGCGATCTAGAATCGAAAACTTTGCCTGGGCATATGCTTCAAAACTTCCATGCCAATCTAGATGGTCATCGGCAATATTGAGAATAGCTGCGGCGGTAAAGCTGGCTTCTTGCGCCCAGTGCAGTTGGAAACTAGATAGCTCCAGAACTAAAACATCGTAAGGGTTATCGCGATCTACGGCATCAATAACAGTATCGCCGACATTTCCACAAGCGACCGCATTAATTCCAGCCGCCTGCAAAATAGCAGCGGTCATTTCAACTGTAGTGGTTTTTCCATTGGTGCCAGTTAAAGCAATCCATTTTTGATGCCGTGCGCGCACTGAACGCAGATTCCATGCAATATCGATTTCATTCAAAAGTTCGACTGGGCTACTAAGGATTTGCGACACCAAGGGATGATCCTGACGCCACCCTGGTGAGATAACGACAGCATCAAAGTTGGTGAGATCGACTTGATCGGGCTTAACCGCATTCTCGGAGTTATCATCGGTAAGTGTCACCTTTGCACCTCTTGCTTGAAGAAAGCGAGCTACTGATGTTCCAGTGACTCCAGCTCCAAGAACTAGGATTTTTTTGTGGGCAAATTCGGTAGACATGAATTACTTGACAACCCATTGGGCGTAGAAGAGACCTAGGCCCATCGCAACACACAAACCAGCGATGATCCAAAAGCGAATGACGACCGTTATCTCAGCCCAGCCACTTAACTCAAAGTGATGGTGAAGCGGAGCCATCTTGAAGACACGCTTTCCGCCGCTGATTTTGAAGTATCCGGTTTGAATCAAAACAGACATTGTGATGATGACAAATAAACCACCTAGCGGAATAAGAAGTAGCTCCACGCGCAATGTGGCCGCGAGTCCTGCGATAGCTCCACCTAATGCGAGAGATCCTGTATCTCCCATGATGATCTTGGCTGGTGCGGTGTTCCACCATAAGAATCCCGTACAACCACCTGCAAAGGCTGCAGCAAGTACAGCTAGATCCAGGGGATCTCGAACTGGGTAACAACCTGCAGCAGAATTAAGTGCGCAGCTTTGACCAAACTCCCACACACCTATCAACACGAAGGCTAAGAAGGTCATGATGGCTGCACCTGTCGCAAGTCCATCAAGACCATCAGTCAGATTAACGCCATTGCTAGCCGACATCACCATCACAATAATGAAGATGATGACCAGCGCAGGGCCCAAATAAATTGTTGTCTCGCGTACACCTGACAAGTATTCAGAGATTGGAGTCAACGAATCTTTGTCAGCAAACTGCAACCCTAGATATCCGAAGATTCCAGCTGAAATCGCTTGCCCTAAAAGTTTGTAACGGCCTGGTAAGCCACGAGAGTTTTGGCGGGATACTTTCAGCCAATCATCAAGAAAACCGATGAAACCTAATGCGATAACTAATCCCATTACTAGAATCGCTGAAATTGTAGCCGCAGTTCCTGTAAGCAAATGTGCTACCAAGTATCCTGCAATCGCAGCAAGAATGAAGATGATTCCACCCATGGTTGGTGTTCCATGCTTGATGTGGTGACTGCTTGGGCCATCATCACGAATTATCTGGCCGTAACCCTTGCTGGCCAGCGCACGGATTAACACTCGGGTTCCAAAGAGAGAAAAGATCAGTGCAAATGCACCTGCAATAAGTATCTGTCTCAACTTTCAACTCCGCTCTTGTCTAACCACAAACTTTCTAACTTTTGTGCCAGCACTTCAAAACCTTCTGCACGAGATGCCTTAACCAAGACAACATCTCCGGCTGAGAAATGATCTGTCATCGATAGGCATTCATCAATACTTGCGTAATGATGGGTATTCATCTGTCCCTGTGAAACTCCGTACTCGGGAGCTGCAATAGCAACGAGATGATCGATTCCTATCTCCTGAGCAAGGGTGCCAATTGCCGCATGATGTGAAGGCCCTGACTCGCCGAGTTCATGCATTTTTCCGAGAAAGGCCCAGGATTGACCCCCTCGCTCCTGTGCAAATAGTGCGAGTGATCGAAGCGCAGCTGCCATTGATTCAGGATTAGCGTTGTACGAATCATTGATTAGGAGCAGCCCGAAAAGATCATGAATTTCCATACGCCACTTACTGCTGTTTTCCGCAGTAGATAATGAGCTAGCAATTAATTCGATGGGCAGATTCAAGGCTGTTCCAACAGCGGCAACAGCTAGTGCATTTGCAATGTGATGTTCTCCAACAATTCTCATCCCAACAGCATCCCGACCTGCAGGTGTAACTAAATCAAAGTGTGGTCGGCCTTCACGAATTTCAATATCCGTCGCCCGCACTTCACACCCATTTCCAAAGTTGATAACGCGACCAGAATGGAGTGATGCCATCGCTGGGGTGTATTTGTCATAACTTCCAAGAACTGCAATACCTTCTGGCATAAGGGTTTGAATGAGTTCAGATTTAGTTTCAGCGATCGCTTCAACCGAGCCGAACTCACCAAGATGGGCGGTACCGACAGTTAATACGACTCCAATATTTGGTTGAGCGATGGAACACAAACGTGCGATATCGCCCTTGTGGCGTGCCCCCATTTCAAGAATGCAGAACTTTGTCTTTTCATCACATTCGAGCAAGGTAATTGGCAGCCCTAAATCATTGTTGAATGATCCTGCAGGTGAAACCGTTGGGCCGGCCACCGACAACATATGCGATAGAAGATCTTTGGTACTTGTTTTGCCTTGCGAACCAGTAATGCCGATGACCGTTAAATTGGTGAGGCGTTTTCTCACAAATGTTGCAAGGATCGATAACGCTTCTAAAACATCTGCAACAACGATGCATGGCCCATCGATGCGCCGGGAGGTAATTGAAAACATTGCTCCTGCTCGATATGCATCGGCGGCAAAATCATGTCCATCTACAACCTCGCCCTGGAGCGCCAAGAAAATACATCCCGGAGTTGCTTTTCGGGAATCAAAGACAGGTGCCTTTGACACCAATAAATCCTTATCGCAGAAAAGTTCTCCACCGATTAATAAGCTAATTTCTCCAGCTGTTAATGTAATCATTTTTTATCCTCGATCGCCCGAGCTAGCTCCACCCGATCATCAAAGGGGTGCACCACACCACTAATCTCTTGACCCTTTTCATGACCTTTACCCAAGATAAGAACGAGATCTCCATCTTTTGCCTCGTTCACCGCTGCCTTAATCGCCTCGGATCGGTCTTGAATGATTGCACTTGGCGGCTGAATATCTAGACCCAGAGTCATCTGCACCAAAATAGATTCAGCTTTTTCAGTGCGCGGATTGTCACTTGTAAAAAATGCAACATCCGATCCCTCATGTAACGCTTTGCCCATAAGTGCTCGCTTGGAAGAGTCACGATCACCACCACAACCTAGAACAGCAATGATTCGTCCATCATTAATTTCATGAGCGGTTTCTAAAACCCGAGCAACCGCATCTGGCGAATGTGCATAATCGACTAGGGCGGTAAAGTTTTGGCCGAGCCGAACTGACTCGAGGCGACCGGCAGCACCTGTTAATTGGGGCAATATTGCGGCGATATCAATTGGATCAATTCCGCTTTCACTTGCAATCGCAACAGCCATCAAGAGATTATCAAAGTTATATCCGCCATGTAAATGAACTTTGCCCTCAATAAGGATTCCACCACTTCCGCGGATTGCAACATGTGCTCCAACATAATCCTTGGTGATGGAGGCGTAATGCCAAGTAGCGCTTTGGTTATCTCTTGAAACCGTCATTACAGGTAGTTCAGTTAACTCAGCCAGCTTTACGCCATATGAATCATCGATATTGATTACCGCTAAATCGGCAAACTCGAAGGTGAATAACTTAGCCTTGGCCTCGAAGTAGGCCTGCATTGTTTTGTGGAAATCTAAGTGATCTTGAGAGAGATTGGTGAAGGCAACAACGGCAAAGTGGCTTCCACGAATTCTCTCCAATGAGATTGCATGACTAGAAACCTCCATCACCAGGTTGCGCATATGACGTTCACGCATAACCGCTGATAACGCCTGTAATTCAGTACTTTCTGGTGTTGTTCGCTTGCTTGGGATTATTTCAGCGCCAATAAGTGTCTCTACAGTTCCGATGAGTCCGCTCTCGCGACCAGCAGCTGACATTATTTGGTGCAAAAGGGTTGTTACAGTGGTTTTGCCATTAGTGCCTGTAACCCCAACGCTATAGAGATCTCGCATCGGCTCGCTGTAAAACCATGCACTGATTACTCCGGCTGCACGACGCGGATTGTTACTTACGATCACTGGGAGTTGACTTATTTTCGCCGCACCTGCGGCATCGGTTAGTACTGCAACCGCACCTAACGAGAATGCTTCTGCTACAAACTCTGCACCGTGAGATTTTTCTCCAGGAAGTGCAACAAAAAGATCGCCTTTTTGCACATCTTTACTTGAAACAGAAACGCCGGTTATGAGGGTTGTGGAATCACCAATCAAATTACCATTAGCAATCGCAGCAACAGATGCGATTGTTCTCTTAAACTCTTCAATTGGTCTTGACACTTGCCGCCTTCTTTTCTGCAATCAACTTTCTCTGCGTAAGAAGCTGCTTTTCAGTCAATGGGATTGGATCGACCTTAGTTCCTGTTGGAGCAATTCCCTTTGACTGAAGAACAAATGACATAACTTTTTTGAACACTGGACCACCAAGGTAGCCACCCCAATGAAGACCCTTTGGATCTTGGATTGTTACTGAGATGACATAAGCTGGTTTGTCAGCTGGTGCAAAACCAATAAATGATGCGGTGTACCCACGATAGCAACCGCAGGTGTCATCGATGCGCTGAGCAGTTCCAGTTTTTCCGCCGACTCGATATCCTGGAATCGCAGCAGATGGTGCAGTTCCATTTGCAGAAACAACGCTCTCCATCATTAGGCGCATTTGTGCCGCCGTCTCGCTGCTGATTACGCGAACGCTCTCGCGTGTTGCAGATGGTGTGTAATTTCCACTGGAATCACTTGTTCCTGCAATTACTGTCGGAGAAACTCGAACACCATCATTTGCCAGTGTTGCAAAGACGCTAGTTGCCTGCATTGCTGTTACTGAATACCCCTGTCCAAAGGCAACGGTTGGCGCTGTTGTTCCAGACCAATCAGCAACCTTTGGAAGAATTCCGCGAGACTCACCAGGTAAACCTGAACCGGTCTTTACCCCAATGCCAAACTTGGTGAGGTACTCGTATAACTTGTCATTTGAAATCATTTCGCCGATTTTGATCGATCCGGTATTACTTGATACTGCTAGCACGCCTGCAGTTGTTAAACGTTGTGTTGGATGAGGCTCGTGGTCACGGAAGACCTTCACTGAACGCTTCAACTTGTCAGGAATTGTTAAAACTGTTTCTGGAGTAATCTTCTTTTCATCCATCGCTGCTGCAAGAGTCATTACCTTTCCGGTAGAGCCAGGTTCATAAACATCGAGCACAGATGGGTTTCGCATCGCGATCAATGAAACTTTGGTGGTGTCATTTGGGTCAAATGTTGGAGCTGTGGCATGAGCCAAAATATGTCCAGTCTTGGGATCCATAACAATCACAGTTCCGCTAAGAGCTCTAGATGACTTAACCGCATCAGCTATCGCCTTTGATGCAACCCATTGAATATCGCGATCAACGGTAAGACGAATAGAAGTACCGGATTGTGCCGGGACTATCTCTGATTGAGATCCAGGAATTTCAGCCTTGTATCCATTTGCATACGAGTACTTACCATCGATGCCTTTAATTTTGGAGTTCATACTGGATTCAAGTCCGGTTGCTCCAACGCCATCGTGATTAACAAATCCAATAAGAGATGCGATCAAACTACCTGAAGGATATTCACGGACATAACTGCGCTCTGGGAAGAATCCGATAATGCGCTGTGGGCTCATAGCCTTAAATTGAGAGTTATGTTGTTCAATCGCATTAGACAGTTTCAACCAAGTAGCAGGCTTAGCATTTCTGAAAACCATGCTCCACTTTCGAGTTCCAGTAATTGCATCCTGGACCTCTTGAACATTCATACCAATGATCGGTGCCACAAAGGTAGCGACCTGTAATGGGTTTGAGATCTGTGTTTGATCGACAACAATGCTGGTTGCTGCAACGCTTCGTGCAAAAGCAACCCCATTAATGTCGGTGATGTCTCCGCGTGGGGCTTGAAGGGTTCTCACCTTTTCCATCTCATAAACAGCGCGTTGACGATAGTCACCTGCCTGTACCGCCTGGACCTGAACCAGGCGAACACCAAACAAAAACATGACAACCGCAAGAAAGAGAACCAATAATCTGATTCTGCTATGCGCTAAGAAGAAATTACCCATTCTTCACCGGAACCTCAATCAATGGCTTGTCTAATGACAAGAACGTTGGATTTTCTGAAGGCTTCATGCCTAACGCCGTTGCAGATTTTGCAAGAGCTTCTGGGGAAGATATCTTGTCGATCTGTCGTGCAATTGCTTCACGCTCATCGCTAACCAACTTCGCCTCTAACTTGAGGTTGGTTAATTCAAATGCATCTTGTGCAAGTAAGGTATTGATCAGGAGAAGGAGCATGAGACCAATACCGCCTACAACAGATACAAAGATTGCGAAGAACTTTCGATCTGCTTGCTTTCCGTCGGAGACATTTGGCACAAGTTTTAACGCTACTTGCGATGTCTTTTCGGCGAAAATTTCTTTGGAGCGAGTAATCGCTGGAGCTAGCGCTGTCATAGCCATTATGCGGCCACCCTTTCGATTGCGCGAAGACGTACAGATTGAGAACGTGAGTTCTCTTCTAGTTCGGCATCGGTTGGTGTCTCGCTTCCGCGAGTGATCATTGAGAACTTGGCAGCAAATTCAGGAAGATCAAATGGAAGATCGCGAGGAGTTCCGGAGGTAGTAGATGCAACAAAAAGCTGCTTAACAATGCGATCTTCAAGAGATTGAAAGGACATAACGACTAAGCGGGCACCCACATTGAGAAGTTCTAGTGCCGCTGGAAGTGCGCGAGTAATCGTGCCAAGCTCATCATTTGTTTCAATGCGCAATGCTTGAAATGTGCGCTTTGCAGGGTTGCCGCCGGTACGACGAGTAGCTGCTGGAATCGCCTCTTTTACAAGGGCTGCAAGCTGGGCAGTTGAGTTCATAGGTGCGATAGCACGTTGCTTGACGATTGATTCGACGATACGTGTTGCAAACTTTTCTTCACCGTATGTACGCAAAATACGAACCAATTGACCAGGCTCGTAGGTATTGATGATCTCCCCCGCAGTCAGCGATTGAGTGCGATCCATGCGCATATCAAGCGGTGCATCCTGTGAATAAGAAAAGCCACGCTCTGCTTGATCTAACTGCATTGAAGAAACGCCTAGATCGAATAATGCTCCATCGATCTTTGTGTAACCAAAGCGGGCGACTATCTCGCTAATGCCATCAAAGGTTGAGTGCGCTGTCTTGAGACGATCTGCATGTGGTGCAAGCCGAGCTGTCGCTTTTGCAATCGCATCTAAATCGCGATCGATGCCGATGACTGTTAAGTGTGGAAACTTCTGAAGAAGGGCTTCCGTGTGGCCACCAAGACCTAAAGTCGCATCGACAACTACTGGATTGGCAGAAGCTGCAATTGCTGGAGATAAGAGATCAACGCAACGATCGCGCATTACAGATACATGTTCAGTCGTGCTTGTCATCTCTTCCCCCATTTCTTTT
>Ga0247839_1007219_pt1 | contig 12342 bp, 6 predicted proteins | sample LaCruzMarch2015__6_FD_192405 | JGI IMG/M metagenome (GOLD analysis project Ga0247839, IMG submission 192405) | Freshwater microbial communities from meromictic Lake La Cruz, Castile-La Mancha, Spain - LaCruzMarch2015_16m | ecosystem: Environmental > Aquatic > Freshwater > Lake | place: Spain...
CCCTCCGGCCACATTGCTCTTGAAGTCGTTGATGTCCATGCACGCGCTGAGGTGGAAGAACTGATAGGCTTCGTCCATGCGCCCGAGCTCGGCCGCGATGATCGTGTGGATGCAGGCCGACAGCGAAGATCCGTGGTTGGTGCGCGGTTCGTAGAAGTTGTAATCCGCCTCCTTCACTTCTCTGGAAAACTGGTCGCCGTGGACGAACAGCATGAGGACCGTGTCAGCCTGCTTGCAGACCTGGGTGCGCCACAGCATGAGCGGGTGCTTTTTCTCCCGGATGTCGGTGTGCATCGGAATTTTTGACATGTCCACGGGGCTGAGATTCAAAAACCCGTCGTCCTGCGCATGGATGCCGAGATCCTCGCGGAACGGGATATACATAGCGTCCCCGGCGCGCTGCCAGGCATCGCGTTCGTCCCGTGTGAATCCGCAGCGCCCGCAGAGCGTCTTGAATGCCTCGGGGGCCTCCTTTTCCATCCGGTCAAAAATCCGGCCGGCATAGCGGAGGTGCCACTGGACCATCACGTTCGTGTAGCAGTTGTTGTTGACCCCGCAGGCGTATTCGTCCGGGCCGCAGACCGCGTTGATGCAGAATTTGCCATCGCGGAGCGGCACGTAGCCGCCCAAGTCTTCGAGGAATCGCGCCGTCTCAAAGAGAATCTCGGCACCGCGATCCCAGAGCCATGCGGTATCGCCGGTCTGCTCGACATACCGGCGGATTGCCCAAGCCACCGCGGTGACGAGATGGTATTCCGCGGTCGACGCCTCGAAGACCGTGGCGCATTCATCGCCGCTGATCGTATTCCACGCGTAGAGAGCGCCCTTGTTGCCGACCTCGCGTGCCCGCTTCCTTGCCTTGTCGAGCAAATGGTAGCGGTAGTCGAGCAGCGGCTGCACGATACCCGGCTCGCTGTAAAGCGCGGGCGGGGAGATATACATCTCCGTGTCCCAAAAGACGTGCCCGCAATATTTGTCCCCGGTGAGAAAGTTCGCGCCGATGCTGAGCTTCGGATGGCACGGGAAGCTCTGCCGGAGCTGGAACAAATTGAACCGGATCGCCTGCTGGTCGGCGGGGTTTCCATCGATGCGGATATCGTGAAGTGGCCACCATGCCTTCCACCAGGCGGCCTGCTCCTGTTCGAGCGCGACAAACCCGCCTGCGGCATCGGCAACAGCCAATTCGGATGCCTTGCCGATGATGACGTCCTTCGCGAGGTCGATGGTGGAAAGGATGGCGACATTTTTTTCGAGGCGGAACACCTCGCCCTTGGCCAGGCGAACCGTCGCCTCATGCTTCACCGAGCGATCCCCCGGAATTCGTTCGCGGCTGCCGGATCCAACGAAGCGCGTGGCGGCTGCAATCGCGACGGAGTGAGGGCCGTCAGCCGGATTCAAAAGGAATGTGTCGCAACCCGCGGATTCCTCGATTTTTTCCACCAGAATCGGTTCACCCGGCAAGTGCCAGTGACCGGTCGGAAGGATCGTGGCAGCGGCCAGCTGCACCTTGCAATCCTCCAGCGCCTCGACCTCGTAGCTCAGTGCCGCACAATGACTGCGAGTCATGCTGACGAGTCGGTTTGTCCGGACGCGGACCTTGGGGGAACCGGCCGGGGCCCACACAAACTCGCGGACCAGGCAGCCCCGCTCAAAATCGAGGCGGCGGCTGTGTCCCGTGATGCCTGCGGCATCCGGTGCGAATTTCACGCCATCAACCTCCAGATCGACACGCGTCCACTCGGCAACATTGAGCATTAATTCCAACCCCTCGGCGAAACCCGGCAACTTCCAAAGATGCTCGTAGGGTTTGCGGCCGAACACCCCGTTCACAAACGTGGCGGCGTATGTGTGCCCTGGCCAGGCGGTCTCCTCAAGTGCTCCCCGCACGCCAATGACCCCATTGCTCAAAGCGAAAATCGACTCCCAATACTGGCTCCTGCGCTCGCGGAGCGCGGTCTGGCTGATCCCCCATGGCTCGGGCTCCGGACGATGCAGACGGCCGGTTTCAAGCAGGGAATTCAGGTCCACCGAAGTGAAGTCCGGAATGACTTCGGCGGCATTGGGCAGGCCCTCAGCGGTTCCCACGCCAACACATTTCATCCCGGCACGATGAGCGGCTTCAACTCCGGAAACCGCATCTTCAAACACCATGCAATGGAAGGCAGGAATTCCCAAGCGCTCGGCACCGAGCAAAAAGATTTCCGGATCCGGCTTCGACCGCTGAATATCAGCACCGGTCACAACCGCGTCAAACAAGTCACTGATCCCGAGAGCCTCGAGCACGCCCACGGCATTCTTGCTCGCGGAACACAAGGCGGTATGGATGCCGGCCGCGCGGGCTTCCCGGATGAAGTCGACGGCACCGGGGACAACATCCGCTTCGCTGATATTGCGGATGGCGTCGACATAGATCGCATTTTTCCGCGCAGCAAACGACTCCTTCTCCTCCGGGGATTTTTCCAATTTGTTGTGGGCAAGGATAATGTCCACACTGTCTGTCCGGGAGATCCCGCGCAGGGAATGGGCCAGCTTCTGAGGAAAATCCCAGCCTTCGGCTTCGGCAAGTTTCCGCCATCCCATTTCGTGGTAGCGGTCGGTGAACACGACGACCCCGTCGAGGTCGAAAAGGAAGGCTCGAATTAATAGTGGATTCATATGGTTTGATTAAAAAAAACAGGGATGCCCTCAGGCGCGAACGGGTGCTCCGGCGACCGGAACGGCCGGCCCACACCCAGAGGTGGCCAACTCCGCCGTCCACTCGCCCCCGGTTTCGATCTGCTGCCCGCAGGGCAGTAGAAGGCGGACCGGACGTGGTGAGCGAAGCGTATAGGAAATGGTTTCAGCTCCGGTGCGCTTCCAGGCGATCTCCACCCGGTCGTCGCTCTCATAAAGAGGCAGACGCCCTGATGCGGAGTTCAGATTTCCGGGATGAATTTTCAGCTCAAAAACGTCGCTGCCGAGATCATAGCGAGGGTGCAACCCGAGCACGTAACGGGACAGAATCCATGTCGGGCACCCGGACCACTGGTGGCAGTGGCTCCATCGGATGTCAAATACCTCCGGCCATGTGGTTAGCCCGCAGTCCAGCGCCCAGCCCCAGCAGGATCGGATCTGACCAAGAACAAAATCCATCTCACCGTGCTCGACCAGAACCGGCAGCACATGATGCAGGAAAAACGGAGTGATCAGCTGGTCGCTCTCGACCGTTGTGCCGGAATGCCTCTGCGCCTTCGGGTTGTTCGGGAAGCATGCCAGAAGGTGCTTCTTCAAAAAGGCCACTGCCGCCGGGATCCCCGCGGCCGGGACGACTTTCTGCGCCAGCGCAAGAGCGGTCGTATGGAATCCCTGTGTCTCCCAGCAATCGGGATCCGCCTTCAGGCACCCCTCAAGGTGACGGAAATAGCGCCCGGCAATTTCCTCCGCATCCGCCGCCCACTTCGTGCCATCCTGCCCGATCCATCCCGCCCAGTCAGAGAGGGCGCGCAGGGCCCCGAGATACATGAGGGAAAGTGCCGGATCAAACCCGGCCTCGTCCTGTTTTCCTTCAAGAAAAACCGTCGCCGACCCGCGGTATCCCCAATCGATGAAATTCCAGTGCTTCGGGTTGGTGCGCAGTCCGAGCGGTTCGCGGTCCTGATCGAATGACCGGATATTCGCCACTGCAAAATCATAGAGACTTCGCAGCAGCTCTTTGTCGCCCCCGATCCGGAAATAATGAGGGACAGCGGCGACCCATTGGATGGCAAATGAGGGAAGAAACTCCCGGGTGCCAGGAAAAACCGCCGGAATCAGTCCATCCTCGCGGGCACACTGCGCAGCCTGAATGAGCCCACGCTCGAGCGGCCGCCAATCCGAATACGCAACCGCCATAATATCCATTCCCGCCCCGACTGCGTCGCCGAGCCACTGGCCGCGCTCGCGGTGCGGGTTGTCGGTAACGGCATCTTCCACACAACTGCGGAGGGTTTCGACCCCTGTCGTCCAGATGCGGTTCAGAAGCTCGTCGTTGCAGGAGAAGGCACCCGCCGAATCATCCGGGCAATAGGCGCGCTCGTTCCATTCGACCGATTCAACTTGAAGACCGGCGGCCTGGCTTCCAAGCAGATGAATCTCGAGAAAGCGGGCTCCTTTCGGCTGCAGCGGCTCGACGGTCTGGGTGCCGCCGGACAGAATCCAGGTATCCAGCATGCAGGAGTTGTCGCCGCCACCACTCTTCAGATACGGGCTAACGCGGCCGTGGGTCAGGCACTCGGAATACGCGCATTGGAGCAGAGTGCCCGCCGGGGCGGAAACCTTCAGAGTCGGCCGCCCGAGCTGCACCCGGTCGAGATCGAAGCGCTGCCAGATCCCCTCGGGAGGGAGATCGGAAACAACGAGATCCCGGGTGATAAAATTCATCGGCGGGTCGTGAGCAACCGGCGAGTGATTCACGAGTTCCCCCTCCGCCACCTTGGTGATGGCGCGCGGTCGGAGGGTGATGTCTCCAAGCCTCGCTGCCTCAACTGGGCCAAGCTTCACATCCGACCGACACACATCGGCCCAGCCGGCATCATTGAATTCTTTTTTGATCCAATCGGCCGGCAAGTGACGCGTGTCGCACCATTCCACGGGACCCAGCACACAGCCGAGCCGCCTTCCCGTTTTCTGGTAGGCCCCCGCAGCAATCCCCTTCCATACAACAGGAACATCCCCCTCCGCCACCACAACGGCATGGAAAAATCCCGGCACCTCAGCGCTCAGCAACCGCGTCGTCACCCCGTGAAAATGGCCGTGAACAGCGATCACATGTTTGCCTTTCGACAACCTCACCCTCGAAACCAAAAAAGCGGGATGCGCGACATCAAAACGCGCGGGACCTTCATCCAGAATTTGTCCATCCACCCAGATCCGATACATCGAAGCGCCGGTATGACGAATCTCGATCTCCTTGTTCTGGGAAAGCTCAAAGGTTCCCCGAAGCAGGACATGGGTATCCGCAGCTTCGACTCCCGGCACCCAGAATGGAAAAGATTGTCCCACAATACCTCGTTGTTAATTGCCCCGACTCATTTAATAAAAAATTAAACTGATTATTGAATGATTTGGGCATTGTTTGCATAAAATCTTTTTACTGAAAAGCGATTTTAAGAAATATTTATCGACCTCCCGATTTCCGTCCGATTTTGCGACCTGTCCCTGTCACGTGCGGAGCATATTTCGTCTGCTTGGGGACTTCAAAAGTCAGCCTGTTCTTGGCAAAGAACCGAATCGCCGCAAAGATGTCATTTTCTTATCGAGTAAACCATGCCGACACTTGAAACCACAGTTGACGGGCTTGCGCTCCCGAATCCTTTCGTGATCGCATCCGGGCCCCCGGGGACGAATTTGAACGTCATTTCGCGCGCGTTTCGTGAAGGATGGGGGGCGGTAATAGCAAAGACGATCAGCCTCGATTCGTCGAAAGTCGTCAACGTTAGTCCTCGCTACGCGAAGCTTTATGCCACTGGCGGAAAGGAAGTCATCGGATGGGAAAATATCGAGCTCATCAGCGACCGGCCGATTTCCGTCTGGCTGGAGGAATTCAAAAAGTGCAAGGCCGAACATCCCGCAGGAATCCTGATCGCCTCGATCATGGAGGAATTCCGCCGGGATGCCTGGGTGGAGATCGTCGAGCGTTGCCAGGACGCCGGAGTCGATGGATTTGAGCTGAATTTTTCGTGTCCGCACGGTCTCCCGGAAAGAAAGATGGGTTCAGCCATGGGGCAGGATCCTGAAATATTGGAGGAGGTCTGCGGATGGGTGATGGAGGCTTCGAAAAAGCCAGTCTGGGCAAAGATGACCCCGAATATCACCCACATCGAAAATCCTTCCCGCGCGGCCCTGAAAGCCGGTTGCCACGGGATCAGCGCGATTAACACTTTGCGAAGCGTCATGCGGGTGAACCTGGAGACTCTCCGCCCGGAACCGACGGTTGAAGGCTATTCCACGGTCGGAGGGTATTCCTCCATCGCGATCCGTCCGATCGCGCTCCGGATGTGCATGGAGGTCGCCACGCTAATCCGGAACGAATTCCCGGGGCGCTCGCTTTCCGGGATCGGCGGCATCGAAACCGGATCGCATGCGGCAGAATTCCTGCTCCTCGGTGCGGACACCGTGCAGGTCTGTTCCGGAGTCATGAAATCCGGCTACGGGATCGTGCGGGAAATGAAGGAGGAACTCCTGGCCTTCATGGAAAAGCACGAATTCCAAACTCTCGCGGATTTCAAGGGACTCAGCCTCCCCTTTTTCACAACGCACGCGGATCTCGTCGAAAGGCAGCGCGCGAGGAAAGCCGTTCCCAGGTCCGACGGCGAATGGAGCGCCGACAAATTCATCGATCAGGCCCGTTCGCTCACAGGAGAAAAATAAATGATTGTCCCCGTTCCGCTCAAGAACTGCCCTTACGACGTCCACGTCGGTCCCGCGCTGCTCAATCAGACCGGATCCCTGGCCGCTTCGGTGGTGAATCCCGGGCGCTGCGCGCTCATCACGGATTCGAATGTCGCCCCGCTCTACGCCAGACGGGTTGAAAAATCTCTGAGCGAAGCGGGATTCCAAGTGACGACACTCGTCTCGCCCGCCGGGGAAAAATCGAAATCCATGGAGGAGGTCTCCGTATTGTGCGACAGCATGATCGCCGCTGGCCTGGACCGTTCGTCCTGCCTTGTCGCGCTCGGGGGCGGTGTGGTCGGCGACCTTGCGGGATTTGTCGCCGCCATTTACTACCGTGGCATCCCATTCATTCAGATCCCGACGACTGTCGTCGCGCAGGTGGACAGTTCGGTCGGGGGAAAAACCGGGGTCAACGCACCGGGCGGCAAGAACCTCATCGGCGCATTCCACCAACCGCGCATCGTCATTGCCGATACCGATACGCTCGCATCACTGCCCGAACGTGAATTCAACGAAGGATTCGCCGAGGTTATCAAGCACGCGGCGATCCGCGATTTTGAATTGCTCGACGCCCTCGATGACCTTCCCTCCCTGGTCGCTCGCAATGTCGCCATCAAGGCGTCCATTGTCGCGGACGACGAATTCGAAACCAAGGGCGTTCGCGCACTTCTCAACTTCGGCCACACCATCGGACACGGAATCGAGAACGCCGCCGGCTACGGACGCTTCCTCCATGGTGAGGCAATCTCACTCGGACTCGTCGCCGCCTGCCGCCTGTCGGTTGAGAAAGCAGGGCTCCCCGAACCCGACTGCGACAAAATTCTTTCCGCCCTCGCCCGCTACAAACTCCCGCTTTCGCTCCCGCCAGACATCCCGGTGGAAAAAATCCTCACAGCCCTCCAGAAGGACAAAAAATTTCATTCGGGCACAATCCGCTTCGTCCTCCTGAGAAGCCCCGGCGATGCGTTTGTGTCAGACGCAGTGACCGAGTCCGACATCGCCCGGGAGATCGAGGCTCTGCGGTGATCGATTCAAATGGTAGGGATGGCTCGCCGAGCTGTCCCACTTTTCGGATTGTGCGAACTGCGCACCACAGAAACATAGTCGGGCACACCGGCGGTGCGCCCCTACCGCGCAGGGGCGAGCGCGGATCCCTTTGGTGGTAGGGACGGGATTCTCCGCTGGTAGCCTTTCCAAAGTTATTCATCAATCGGCGGAGGGGGCCTCGGGTAAGCGCCCTTCGCCGTCGATTGTGAATAACTTTGCCGCCGACAAAAACTCGGCTGGTGATAACTTGTTGGCGTCGGTTTCGGCCGACGGCGGCAACGCCTCGGACGCGGCACGGTCCTCCTTCGCTCATCGCACGACGGTTCAGCGTAGAACACCGGCCCGTTCGCAGGCTTCCACCCAAAGGTCTGATAGAACACAGGCTCGCGAAGCTCTCTCTACCAGCTCGACCTGCGGTGGTGGCCAGTCGTTGCCCATCAAGGCAACAACCAACACCAAACGCATGAACCCACATCAAACACTCGCTCATTACGCCGGTTTCGACTGGGCCAAGGACCATCACAACATCATCGTCATCGATCTCCAAGGCCGGATCGTCGCCGACTTCCGCATCGATCACACCCCGGCCGGATGGCGGCTCTGGAAAGAGAAGATTGCTGCATGGCCCCAGTTGGGGGTTGCCATCGAGACCAACTTCGGCGCGGCGGTTGAGCAACTCCTGGAAAGCGGCGTGAGCCTTTATCCGGTCAATCCGATGAATGCCAAACGCTACCGGGAACGCCAATGCAGCAGCGGAAACAAAACGGATCGTCACGACGCGTGGGCTCTGGCCGACGCGTTGCGCATGGACGGGCACGCTTGGCGGACCCTCGCGACCGCGGACCCGATCCTGGCCGAGCTGCGCATCCTCTGCCGGGACGAAGTCGCCCTCATTGAGGAACGCACGGCCCTCATCAACCAGCTCCAGCAGGCCTTGCACGAATACTATCCCACCGCCTTGGAAGCCTTTGACGACTGGATCAATCCGGGCGCATGGGCTTTCGTCGAAGCCTTCCCTGACGCCCAAACACTGGAAAAGGCAGGCAAGCGCAAGTGGGAGAAGTTCCTCCACAGCCACCGGCTCTACCGCACCCAGACCTGCGAGAAACGCATCGCGGCTTTTGAAAACGCCGGGGAGTGGAAAAGCAATGCCCCCCTTGTCGCGGCCAACAGCCTGCTGGCCGTGGCGCGTTGCAGGCAGCTCCGCGTGCTCCAAGGCCAACTCGATGTCTATCGCCAGCGCATCGAGGCCCTTTTTGAGAGCCATCCCGACAGTAATCTTTTCGGCTCGCTGCCAGGGGCCGGACCGAAGCTGGGGCCGCGTCTGCTCAGCGAGATCGGCAGTGATCGCGCGCTTTACGAAGACCCTCAGGGCTTGCAATGCATGGCGGGCACGGCACCGGTGAGCTATCAGTCCGGGCAGGTTCACAAAGTCAATATCCGCCGTGGCTGCAACAAAAACCTGCGCCACTCGATGTATCTCTTTGCCGACAAAAGCCGGGCTCAATCCGCCTGGGCCTCGAAGTATTATGACGCGCTGCGGGAACGGGGCAAAAGTCATGCCCAAGCCCTGCGATGCCTGGGCCAGCGATGGCTGAAAATCATCTGGAAAATGTGGCAAACGCACACACCCTACGACCCCGAACTCCACATGAAAAACCAACTCGCCCACGGCTCTTGGGTCCTTCAACTCTCCCCTCAATAACCGATCTCCAAGCCTGCGAATAAAATCACAAAAAAATCACTTTTCAGCCGATAGAACATCTACGCTACGGTATCAGTTGACGCGTTCGCTCCAGCTCAGTTGCCTCCCGGCCACACATTTGACTTTCCCATCAAAACAAGGCGCTGTCGCGCTGGTGTTGCCCTGAGGGTCAACCTGCGGTTGATCTCCCGAGCGGCTTCCCAAGCCGCCTGGGTGTGCTACCTGAACCAAAAACACTCGACTGAAACCACTCACGAAGCGCTGGCGCGCTGGTTTTGGCGAACCGTCCGTTGATTCTTGTGGCATGGGCATCTTGACCATGCGCCGGGCTTTGGTCTATTGCAGCCGTAATTTCCAGTAGCCGGGTTTGCGCTTCATGTGCATCACGGCCCCGATCCAGAGGCGGTCGTCGTGATCCAGATAAATGATCCCATAAGGAAACCAAGAACTGAAGTGACGCTGGACCGGAGGATCGAATTGCCTGAAGGTCTCGGGATGGACGCAGACCTCACTCATCAATCTCTCCATCTCAAGGTAGAAGCGCTGCCCCAACGGGACGTCGATGGCCGCATAATAGGCCACTTCTCGGAAAGCTCCTCATCAGCGGCGGGATGGAGGACGATCCTCACTCGCGAAGAACGCGGGATGCCCGGGCCAGGGACACTTCCAATGGGACGCCGACCACCTGGCCGCTGGTAATCTCTGCCACACGGCGGCTGGTCTCGGCCTTCCAAGCGGCTTCGACTCCCGACTCGATCCCTCCGTGGCGTTTGACAAGGATACGCTCGACCAGTTCGGCGGCGACATCCTCGGGAAGCTGCGCTGTCTCTTCTACGATTTCATCCAACGTGATCGCCATGGGCACCAAACTACACGCCATCAGGAGCAGAGGCAAGCCGTCCGTTGATTCTCGTGGCTTGGGCATCTTGCTCATGCGTTCAACCCGAAAACGTCCTTTGGAGTGGAAGAGATGGCGCAAGATACTAGCCGATAGGGCCTGCGAAAGCGCAAGGCGTATCCGCTGTGATCCGGTGAGCGCTGACACCACCTGCCCGTGGGCGCGGGCGGGGAAGACTGTCCGCAGGACAGCCCGACAGGGCGAGACGAGTGGGAGCGAGCGAGTCAACATCAGGCCCTTTGCGGCCAGCAGATTGTGGCAGATCGCCCCGAGCAAAGGACGTTTTCGGGTTCAATCCTCCTCACACAAATCGGTCGCCTGCCGAGGCGATTGCGCTTGACCGTGGCAGATGTGACGGGAAGCCTCGCCCCCGTGCCACTGAGGGAGACCAGAAAAGCCGGATCGGAATTCCGGACATGGAATGAGGCGTATGGGCCGGATGGCGGACCGCGCGACGTCTATCGCCCGCTGTTCGAGCGGCTGGACTCCCTGCCTCTGGCCAGGGCCCGCTCGCTCGACGAGCGGCTTGAGGCGACAATGCGGGAGATGGGAGTGACGTTTGATGTGGCGCGCGACCGGCCATGGGGACGGCGCCCCTGGTTCTGCGATCTGCTTCCACAGATTTTCACTCAGGCAGAATGGGATCCTCTCGTAGCCGGGATCAAGCAGCGGCTGAAGGCCTTCGAACTCCTGCTGCAGGACGTTTATTCGAAGAAGGAAATTCTCCGGGAAGGAGAGGTGCCCATCCAGCCCGTGCTCGGCAGTTCGTTTTTCCAGCCCGCCGCAGCAAATCTCCCGCCTCCCGGCGGTGCCTATTTGCATTTGAGCGGAATCAGCATCTGCCGGCTGCCGGGGGGAGAGCTGGCGGTCAAGCACCACTACTTCAGCAATGCCTCGGGCATGTCCTACATGATCCAGAACCGCCGGGCGCTCGCCCGCGTGATCCCTCAATCGTTTCAGGAAACCAGCATCCAATCGATCGCCGACGCGCCGACCGATATCCTCGAGATGCTGAGGTCGCTGTCCCAGGCACCCGAGCCAAAGGTCGTCCTTCTCTCGCCCGGAGCGGGAAGCGCCGTCTATTCCGAACACAGTTTTCTGGCGAGAAGGATGGGTATTCCGCTCGTGCAGGGCGGAGATCTGCTCGTGCTCAACGATGCGGTCTATCTGAAAACGGTTTCCGGGCTCGAGCGAGTGGAGATCATCTACAGCCGGATCTCGGACCAATGGCTCGATCCCATGGCGTTCCGGCGGGACTCCCTTCTGGGCGTCCCGGGCCTTGTCCACTGCATCCGCAAGGGAACCGTGGCGGTCGTCAACGGCATCGGATCCCAGCTCGCCGATGATCGGGCGCTGCTTCCGCTCGCCGGAAATATCATCCGCCACTATCTGGGCGAGCGCCCCCTTCTCAAAAGCCTGCCCACTTACTGGCTCGGCGACATCGACCAGAGGGAGATGGTCATCTCGGACCTCGCCGACTACACCATCCGTCCGCTTCATGGAGAACGCATCCTTCTCGGCGGCGACGGCCGCCAGCCCTCTGCCGGACAGGTGAATTCGGTGCGGGAGGAAATCCTTCGCAATGCCTCGCACTTTGTCGCCCAACCGCAGGACTGCGACGCGGAGACGGTGTGCTACCAGGATGGACGGCGGGCGGTCCGGCGACAGGATCACATCGTCTTCGCACTCCGGCGCCCCGATGGCGAATACGACGTGTTTCCCGGCGCACTCACACGCGTCTCCACCGATGAGACGCCGTATACGTCGTCCGAACTGGGAGGAGGAAGCAAGGACACATGGGTGCAGGTGGGGTTCGAGCCCGAATCTGAAGACTGGGAGTCACCGCGCTCGATCGAGACCATCCTGCCCTCCGCCTACGTCACCAGCCGTGTCGCCGAGGCCTTCTACTGGATCGGCAGATACATGGAGCGCGCCTACAGCCTCGCGGGCATGGTGGGGGCCATCGAATCCCTCGAACTGGAGGAATTGAACCCGACCGAACGGACCCACTACCGGCCGGTCTGGAACAGGATTCTTCCCATGCTGGAAGGCGGCGGCGTGGCGACCCGGCGAACGATCTCGAATCCGACCGGCCGCTACCGGCTCACTCTCGACATCGAGGAACCGGGCTCGGTCGTCAGCGCGATATTGCGGGCCTCCCGGAATGCGGAAAGCGTTTCGGAAACCTTGAGCCTCGAGGCATGGGGCGTGCTCAGCACGCTGCGCGACCGTTTCCAGCAAACACGGTTCCGGCCCGACGCCGCGCCGGAAATCCTGACTT
>Ga0247839_1007220_pt1 | contig 12341 bp, 10 predicted proteins | sample LaCruzMarch2015__6_FD_192405 | JGI IMG/M metagenome (GOLD analysis project Ga0247839, IMG submission 192405) | Freshwater microbial communities from meromictic Lake La Cruz, Castile-La Mancha, Spain - LaCruzMarch2015_16m | ecosystem: Environmental > Aquatic > Freshwater > Lake | place: Spain...
CTGTGACAAAGATATATTTCAGTGATTTAAAAAAATACTCTTGAAATTGCCTATTTAACGCCTATATACTAAATGTTAAACTAATTTTATTAATAATTAATTTTGAGGAGCTAATTTTATGGCAACACTTAAGCCTTTACATGATCGTGTAGTTGTTGAACGCGTTGAAGCAGAAGAAAAAACTGCATCAGGAATAATTCTAGCGCCAAGTGCACAAGAAAAACCTGATATGGGTGTGGTAGTAGCTGTTGGTTCGGGTAAGCTATTAGATAATGGTACGCGTCATCCATTATGTGTAAATGTTGGTGACAAAATATTGTTTGGAAAATATTCTGGGCAAGTCGTAAAACTAAATGGTAAAGACTTATTAGTTATGCGTGAAGATGATATTCTGGCAATTGTAGCCTAGTTTATCAAGATTAAATTTAATCGTATGAAATTAATTTATTTAAGGAATTATTAAATATGTCAGCAAAAGAAGTAAAATTTGGAATTGACGCCCGTGAAAAAATGGTGCGTGGGATAAATGTTCTTGCCGATGCGGTAAAAGTAACTTTAGGTCCAAAAGGACGCAATGTAGTTTTAGATCGTTCATATGGTGCACCTCTGGTGACTAAAGATGGAGTTACGGTTGCCAAAGAAATCGAATTAAAAGATAAGTTTGAAAACATGGGCGCGCAAATGGTTAAAGAAGTTGCCTCAAAAACCGCCGACGTGGCTGGTGATGGTACAACTACTGCAACGGTATTAGCCCAAGCAATTGTCCGCGAAGGTATGAAATATGTTGCTGCGGGTATGAATCCAATGGATTTAAAACGTGGGATTGATAAAGCGGTGGAACGTTTAGTTGCTGAATTAAAAAGCATTGCTAAACCATGTACCACGACTAAAGAAATTGCTCAAGTTGGCTCAATTTCTGCTAATTCAGACACTGAAATTGGTGAAATTATTGCTGAGGCAATGGAACGTGTGGGTAAAGAGGGCGTGATTACCGTTGAAGATGCTAGCGGTTTAAGCAATGAGCTTGATATTGTTGAAGGTATGCAATTTGACCGTGGTTATTTATCACCGTATTTCATTAATAATGCCGATAAACAAATGGCGGTTTTAGAAACTCCATTTATTTTGCTAGTGGATAAAAAAATCTCAAATATTCGTGATTTATTACCAGTCTTAGAACAAGTTGCTAAAGCTGGTCGTCCATTGTTAATTATTGCTGAAGATGTTGAGGGTGAAGCGCTTGCTACCTTGGTAATTAATAATATGCGTGGTATTTTAAAAGTTGTTGCGGTTAAAGCACCTGGTTTTGGTGATCGTCGCAAAGCGATGTTGGAAGATATCGCCGTTTTAACTGGTGCAACTGTGATATCTGAAGAAAGTGGTTTAACTTTAGAAAAAGCCGAATTAGCTCAATTAGGTCAAGCTAAACGGGTTGAAATTAGCAAAGAAAATACTATAATTATTGATGGTGCTGGTGATAAAACCGCAATAAAAGAACGCGTAACGCAAATTCGTAAACAAGTTGCAGATTCTACTTCAGATTATGATAAAGAAAAATTACAAGAACGCGTAGCTAAATTAGCTGGTGGTGTGGCAGTAATTAAAGTTGGTGCAGCTACTGAAGTTGAAATGAAAGAAAAGAAAGCCCGTGTTGAAGATGCATTGCATGCGACTCGTGCTGCCGTTGAAGAAGGTGTGGTTGCTGGTGGTGGTGTTGCGTTATTGCGTGCTCGCAGCGTAATTCAAGACTTAGCTGGCATTAATGCCGATCAAGACGCTGGGATTAAAATTGTACTTAAAGCGATTGAAGCACCGTTACGTCAAATTGTGGCTAACTGTGGTGAAGAGCCGTCAGTTGTTATCAACAAAGTCCTTGAAGGTAAAGATGCATTTGGTTACAATGCTGGTAATGGCGAATTTGGTAACATGATTGAAATGGGTGTTTTAGATCCAGCTAAAGTTACGCGTGCTGCATTACAACATGCGGCATCAGTAGCGGGTTTAATTTTGACTACCGATTGCATGATTGCAGATTTGCCAAAAGATGATACACCAGTTGCTGCTGGTGGTGGCATGGGCGATATGGGTGGCATGTACTAGTTTAAACTAGCGTTCCCCAATAAAGAAAGCTCTTGGTTTAAAATACCAAGGGCTTTTTTATTAAATGTAGGCTACGAATCTGCTTAGTATTGTTGGTATTTTATGATGAATATTAAATGATATGTTGTAGTTGCTTAATTTTACTAATTATTAGATTCAGTGTCTGTGGTTTTATTGCCTATAAAATACGCTTATTATATATGTTGTTACTGAGTGCAATACATTGTTATGATTGTATAAACCTCTTTGTATTCTTGGTTTAATTGATGTTAGTGGAAATTAATCTGTTAAAAATATCGAATAGCTATCCAATCTTAAAGGTTTTTATTGTATAATAACACTGCTTTAGCTCTATAAATAGAGCTAAATTGTTTTTAATATTTATGCATTTCGCTCTTTGATTAATATTTTAAGCTTTTTAAGGAAAAAGTTCATGGCTGCAAAATCTACTGGTTCGGGTTTAAACGTTAAAGATTTAACGTTTTTTGCACTTTTTTCATTGACGTTTGGTTCAATGATGGGGAGTGGAGTATTTGATATTCCACAAAATATTGCTAATCGTTCTGGTGCAGTTGCCGTTGTTTTGCATTGGTTTATAGTAGCCGCAGGTATGATTGCGTTGGCTTGGTCGTTCGTGTATATTAGTAATAAGCGTCCCGATATTAAAAGTGGGATTTATGGCTATGCTAAATTTGGTTTTGGTGATTATGTCGGATTTACATCGGCATGGGGATACTATCTGAATGCATTGTTAGGTAATGCGAGTTATTTGATCTATATCTTTGCTACGTTGGGAAACTTTTTTCCTATTTTTGGTCATGGACATACCGCTGGTGCTACCTTTCCCGCTTTTTTGAGCGAGTCATTATTAATTTGGATTGTAATGGCATTGATTATTCGTGGAGTAAAAGAAGCTTCAATAGTGAATATAATGATTACAACGGTAAAATTAATGGCGTTGGCTTCATTGATTTTAGTCTTTATTTATGGATTTAAAACCGAAATATTTGCAAAAAATATGGCAACCCATGATCTTCATTTGGGCAGCATGTTTGAGCAAATAAAAGCCACCATGTTAGTTACGGTTTGGGACTTTCTTGGAATTGAAGCTGCCTGTATTTACGCGATTTATGCTAAATCAATGAAAGATGTTGGGCGCGCAACAATGTTAGCCGTGGTTGTAGTTCTAATTATCGATACGTTGCTTTCGGTTCTACCGTTTGGGATTATGCCAACGGCGTCGGTTCAAGCGTTATCGACACCATCAACAGCAGGAGTTATGGCAACAGTGATTGGTCCAATTAGTGCCAATATAGTTCGTTTTGCGGTGTTAATCTGCGTGGTGGGTGCGTTGTTGGCTTGGAATATGTTGGCAACCAATATTTTGTTTTTATCGGCTTCAGATCGTACCATGCCTAAATTTTTAACTAAAATTAATAGTCGTGGGGTGCCAATAAATGCTGCACTGATGGCTGGGGTTACGTTACAGATTATGATGATTTGCGCTTATTTTAGTCAAGCCGTTTATCTTAATATGATCATGATTGCCACGAGCTTAGTTTTAGTGCCATACTTATTAGCTGCGATGTTTGCCATAAAATTAATTCTGACTGATAAGAAAATTTATACTTATGAATTAATTAAGGGGTCATTATCGGTTACTTATGCGGTGTGGATGATCTATGCGGGTGGTTTAAAATATTTAGCAATTTCAACATTAATGTATTTGTTGGGAATTGTTTTATTTTACAAAGCCAGAAAAGAAGATAATCGTAAAATGTTTGAGAATAAATTTGAAATATTGCTCTGCGCCACCATTGTAATTCTAGCTGTTGCCTGTGGCTATTGCTGGTACACAGGGATTTTAGTTTTAGATTAATAATTTTCATTGTCCGCATAAAAAGCTGGGTATTAAGAAATATCCAGCTTTTTAAATAGTGCTGCAACGCATTTCATGCATTATCTTTGGTAGAGTAATCTATTGCAAAATTTGGGTTATTCCGTGTAATTACACAAGCTATAGCTAGAAATAATTTGGAATTACTCCAGATCTAAGTGCGGTTTTACGGTTTTACATCCTGCTTAAATTTAATCAGTAACTAAAAATCACGAGATAACTACAAACAATCCGTCTAATTCAGCTAAAATATTGCTCTGTTAAGATTATTCTAACGAAAGAACTCATGTTAAACATCAAAAATCTCTCTTTGGCCTACGGTCCAAAAGTCCTCATTGAAGAGGCAAATATTCAACTCTATAAAGGTCAAATAACTGGTTTAGTTGGACAAAATGGTACTGGTAAAACTTCTATTTTTAAATTAATTCTCGGGGAAAATCAACCTGAGAGCGGTGATTGCGAATTACCTGCGGATACCTTAATTAGTTATATTGAACAGGAAATTGAAAACGTAACGCAAGAATTGATTGAATATGTGTTAATGGCGCATAATATTTATGCCGAAGATCATAGCGATTTACCCGAATATTACCAACTCCGTCCCAATGCCGAAAAATTACTGATGAATTTAGGTTTTAAGCTTGAAGAGCTGAATCAACCCTTACGTGAATTCTCGGGTGGTTGGCAAATGCGGGCTAATTTAGCTAAAGCGTTATTCTGTCCTAGTGATTTATTATTACTTGATGAGCCGACCAATCACTTGGATATTGAAACTGTGCTGTGGCTAGAAACTTGGTTAAAGCGCTATCAAGGCTTAGCTATCATTATTTCGCATGATCGTGAATTTTTGGATAATGTTACTAATCAAACCGTGCATGTTGCGAATAAACAATTAACACTATATGGTGGTAATTATTCAACCTTTGAACGCACGCGTGCCGAACAAGAAATGCAACAACAGAAAAATGCCGCGCGTACGCAAGCTAAAATCGCGCATTTACAAAGTTTCGTTGATCGTTTTAAAGCTAAAGCCAGTAAAGCTAAACAAGCGCAAAGTCGCATGAAAATGATCGATAAATTGCAATATTCACCAACGCTTAATTCTAATCGTAGTTATTCAATTGAGTTTTTTAGCCCAGAATATAGTTCGGATAATTTATTGTCTTTAATCGATGCGAAAATCGGCTATCCAGATAAGACTTTAATTGAAAATGTTAAATTACAGATTTTTGCGAAAGATCGAATTGGTTTACTCGGTAAAAATGGTAAGGGTAAAACCAGTTTAATTAAAGCGATTATTGAACAAACCAGTCTTTTGGCGGGTAGCGTTGAAATGAATCCGAAAATTAAAATCGGTTATTTCGCGCAGCAAACTATTGATATGCTCAACACCAATGATACACCGTTTTCATTGATTAGTTCAACCGATAAGCGTCTCAATCAACAAGAGGTTTATAACTTCCTTGGGCGTTTTGGCTTTGATGCGGAAACTTCCAAAAAGAATGTGGAGAAATTTTCGGGTGGTGAGAAAGCGCGTTTAATTTTGGCCTCAATTATTTTAACTAAACCAAATATTTTATTCCTCGATGAACCAACCAATCATTTGGATATGACCATGCGGGAACAACTGGCAATTAGTTTGCAAGATTTTGAGGGCGCGGTAATTTTGGTGTCGCATGATAAATTCTTACTGCAAAGTGTCGTGGAGGATTTTTATTTGATTGAGGACAATCAATTACAAGCCTTTAAAGGTAGTTTGGATGATTATCAAGATTATTTATTAGCTCAAGATCCAAGTGATAATTTAGCTAAAAAGACTGCGAAAGCCAAAGCTCCAGCGGCAGAAGATACTTTCAAACAAGCGACTAAATTGCGCCATGAAATTACGCAAGCCGATCGCGCCATTAGCAAACTAAATAGTCAGCTTGATAAATTGAACCTTCGGTTGGAGGCGGCAAATTCGGCGAATGAAGTCAATCAATTATTGGAAATAAATGCCAAAATTGAGTCAGTTAAAGCGGAATTAGAGAAATCTGAAGAAGCTTGGTTGATTTTGCAAGAAGAGTTGGCTGCGTTATAGACATCGTATTTCTACTGGTTAATCGTGGTTTATCGAGGGTATTTATGTTAGTTGATGGCTAAACTTAGTCAAATAGCATGGTCACTAGTTTTATCCGTACAAAAGCAGTTGTAGAAATACAACTGCTTTTTGCTTAGGATTATTTGCATTAAGGTTATGGTTACTTATGTTAGATTTTTATCAACATCGTGTTTTATCTTGCAATTTGTATAATGTAATCGGATATTAGTGTAACACAAACCAAACCTCTATACCAAAGCATATCCGAAATGGACATTCTACAGAGCAACAAATTGAAATGGATTAGAAAACTACGGTTTTATTGCCATTAATGAAAATTCGGTCTTCTAAAGCTAATTTTAACGCGCGCGCTAAGACAATCTTTTCCACATCGCGTCCAGCTTGTTGCATGGCTTGCCAATCATAAGCATGATCAATATGAATTACATCTTGTTCAATAATTGGACCTTCATCCAAATTTTCATTGACGAAATGCGCGGTTGCACCAATAATTTTGACACCGCGTGCAAATGCTTGCTTGTAAGGGTTCGCACCAATAAAAGCTGGTAAAAACGAATGATGAATATTCAAGATTTTATTTACATAGCGTGTGGTAAATTCAGAGCTCAGAATCCGCATATATTTAGCCAGTACAATATAATCAACCGAATCAAACATTTCTAAGGTATTGATAACTTTGCTTTCATGTTCTTCACGTGAAATATTTTCAGTCGAAATATAATAATACGGCAAATTAAAATGTTCACAGAGCGGGCGTAACGTATTGTAATTAGAAATCACACCAACGATGTTGGCATCAAGTTGACCCTCATGATAACGAATTAACAAATCACCTAAAACATGTGCTTCTTTGGTGACCATCAGGACAATGTTTTTTTTACGGGCTAATTTAATCGTCAGATTAATTTCTTCAGGGAGTGCGGCACTTAATAAGTCACCCAGACGTTTAGCATCGATGTCACCTGAGACCACACTGCGCATAAAGAAAATATTTTGTTCATTATCGACAAATTCATGATTAGTTATAATATTTAAGCCATTTTCAAAAAAGACTTTGGCAGCTTTATAAATTAACCCTGTGCTATCAGGGGCTTGAATTAAAACACGATATTGATTCATTTTAAGAGTATTCCTTTTGTTTAATAATTTCTTCTTGGTTTAAACCATAAGACTAACCACGCACCAATAGTTAGTGCCCAACAAACAAAGTTAAGCCCACTGTGCATTGACCCAGTTGAATCTTTAAGATAACCCACCAGATATGGGCTAACAAAGCCGGCTAAATTTCCGACTGAATTAATCCAGGCAATTGCACTGGCAACCATCATGCCACTAAATGTGGTGGTTGGTAGGCTCCAAAATAGGGGGATAATGCTAAGAATTGCAGCGGTAGCAATGCTTAATAAGATCATGCTGAAAACTAAGTTATTGCTAAAAGAAGTACTTGCATACAGGCTTAAACCACCAATTAAGGCTGGAATAGCTAAATGCCAGCGGCGTTCATGGCGTAAATCCGAACTGCGTCCAACTAAGAGCATGGCTATAATCGCACAGCCATAAGGAATCGCAGTTAAGAGGCCAATCTGGAGCTCGTTATTAACTCCTGCACCTTTAATTAGGCTGGGTAACCAAAAACTTACACCGTATAAGCCAATGCTAAAGCAAAAATAAATTAAGCTTAGTTGCCAGACCTGCGGATTAAAAAATATTTGCCGTAAGGTAAATTTAGTCGTGGTTTGAGGTGTTATTTTAGCTTGCAGATTAGCTAATAACAGCTGTTTTTCACGTGGAGTTAACCAGCGTGCTGCGGTGATATTGTCATCTAAATAAACGAATAATACTAAACCAATGATTATCGATGGCAGTGCCTCAATTAAGAACAGCCATTGCCAACCTGCCAAACCATAATAACCTGCCGAACTTTGCAAGATCCAACCAGAGAGTGGGCTACCAATAACGCCAGCAATTGCAATGCCTGTCATAAATAAGGCATAAATTCGCCCTCGGCGCTGTTCTGGGTACCAGACGGCTAGATAATAAATTATCCCGGGGAAGAATCCAGCTTCAGCAAAACCAAGTAAAAAGCGCAAAGTATAAAACATTAGCGGCGTTTTGACTAACATGGTGCAGGCGGAAATAATTCCCCACGTAACCATTATGCGTGCCATCCAAATGCGTGCTCCTATTTTCGCTAGAATTAGATTGCTTGGCACTTCAAATAAAAAGTAACCAATAAAAAACATCCCTGCGCCGAGACCATAAACTGTTTCACTGAAATGCAAGTCATTTAGCATTTGCAATTTGGCAAAACCAATGTTGACGCGGTCTAAATAGGCAAAAGTATAAGCAATTAATAGAATTGGAATTAAGCGCCAGCCGACTTTTTTATACAGTTGATTTTCATTGAGTTTATTTATCGCCACGACGGGTGATCCTTTTGCAGAAAAAGCAGCAATCATTAATTGGATTACTGCTCATATCTAGATTAAAATTAGTTAGCGTTATAAATTAACAGTTTGAAAATTAATTAGTTATTGGCAATCGCCAAAGCCTCGGCTAAAGTAAATTTATTTTCATAGAGTGCCTTGCCAATTACCACGCCATGCACCGCGAGTTGTTTTAGGGCAATTACATCGGCTAATTGACCGACACCACCTGAGGCAATTAGATTTAGATTGGGATAACGCTGTTGAATTTGTGTATAGAGTGCAAGGCTGGGACCCGCCAAGGTTCCATCGACACTAACATCGGTACACAGTACATATTCTGCCCGCGGATAATGATCTAAAACATCATATACGCTTAAAGTGCTTTCATTTTGCCAGCCGTGAGTTAAGACCTTTGGAATGCCATCTTTATCTAAACTGCAATCTAGTGCTAAAACAATTTTTGCGGCGCCAAATTCATCCATCCATTGATTAACTAAGGCAGGATTACTCACGCACACGCTGCCAACTACCGCGCGTTCAACACCAGCGGCGAATAATGCACGTAGATCATCGGTTGAACGAATTCCGCCACCGACTTCAACTTTAAGCGGTGAGTCTTTAACTAATTGACTAATTAGTTCCGTTTGCACCACTTTACCGACTTTTGCGCCATCTAGATCCACCAGGTGTAGCCAACTACTGCCTGCTGCTGCAAATTCAGTTAAGACTTCTGCTGGATTAGTGTTATAAATCTTGGTGGTTGCAAAATCACCTTTATATAAACGCACGCATTTACCATCGCGTAAATCAATTGCTGGATAAATTATCATTTACTACCTCAATAAAATTTTTTAATAATTGTTCGCCAAGACTACCAGATTTTTCTGGATGAAATTGCATCGCATAAAAATTACCTTGTTGGGCAATGGCGGCAAATTCAAGCCCATAATTACAACTTGCCAAAGTTGCTGGGTTAACTGGCGCATAAAAACTATGCACAAAATAAACATCTTTGCTGGGATCGACGTTATTGAATAATGGTGATTCTTTGAGTGGTGTTAAATTATTCCAGCCCATATGCGGAACAATTAGTCCATCAGCGCTGTTAAATTTACGTACTTTACCGGGTAAAATTCCCAAACACTCAACATTACCTTCTTCGGAAAATTCATACAATAATTGCATTCCCAGACAGATTCCGAGCAGTGGCTTAGGGTAATTGCGCAACACCTCAATTAGCCCATGTTTGCGCAATTCACTCATGGCATATTCAGCGGAGCCAACCCCAGGAAAAAGTATGCCATCGGCTGCTGCGATAACTGCTGGATCAATGGTTAATTGATAATCTACGCCCAAGCGTTGCAATGCAATTTCAATTGAATTAAAATTGGCTCCACCGCTGGTAACTACCGCTAATTTTGACATCTTCTGTATTCCTAATTGACTGAAAAATATATTGAATTAGTTATTTGTGTAATGCTTTGACCACTGGTTTTTTCACCCGAAACGCCCAAAATTTGCTAATCAAAAAAGTAATAAATGGGGTAACCAAGGTTGGTGCAAGCCCCCAAGCTGGACTTAATAATAAGACCTTAGTGATGAAGCGAACTCCGCCAACATTAATTAAAAGACCAATTCCTGAAGTAATCACAAATTTAACAAATTCACGCTTAGAATAACGCTCTTTTTTAAAGGTAAATTTAATGTGTCCCATATAAGCCACAAACATTCCACCAATATTTCCCAATATCATAGCGACCGATGGAAATACGCCATAATAACGATGCGCAGCCCAATAGATTAAATCTTGTACCACTAATGCAGTTATGCCGACCATGCCATAAACCACAATCTCACGAATATGGCGGCGCTGGATTTTTTTTACGTGTTGCTTAATCATTTACGCGGAAAACCTTTCTTGGCATAAATTTGTAATAAAGAAATTGCCGCTGGGGTCATCCCCGATAAACGTGAGGCTTGACCTAGATTTTCGGGCAGCAATTTAGTGAGGCGCTGGACAACTTCAATTGATAAACCACTAATTTGACTATAGTCAATATTCTCAGGTATCCGAATATCATCCAAATAAGCTTGCTTGCCAACCTCTTCTTGTTGACGGGCAATATAACCCGCATATTTAATTTGCGTGGCAACTTGTTCACAAATGCGTTCATCACTGCTAATCGGCTGTTCAAAACCTGGCAATTGAGCTAGGCTGGCATAATCAAATTCAGGGCGTTTTAGCATATCATGCAAGGAATATTCGCGTTCGAGTGGTGCGCTAAACAGCTCTTGCGCAGGCGTGCCATTAATATTAGCAGGATGAATGAAGATTTTCTTCAAACGTTCAACTTCACCAAATACCGCATCGCGTTTATGGCTAAAGCTTGCCCATTGAGTTTCGCCCACTACGCCTAATTCATAACCTTTTTCGGTTAAACGTAAATCGGCATTATCTTCGCGTAATTGCAAACGGTATTCGGCGCGCGAGGTAAACATCCGATAGGGTTCGGTGACGCCTTTGGTAATTAGATCATCGACTAACACGCCAAGATAGGCTTCACTCCGCCGTGGACACCAGCTGTCTTTGCCTTGCACTTGGAGTGCGGCATTAATTCCAGCTAATAAACCTTGCGCAGCGGCTTCTTCATAACCAGTGGTTCCGTTAATTTGCCCAGCAAAAAATAAGCCGTGGACTAATTTAGATTCTAAACTAGATTTAAGATAAGTTGGATTAAAATAATCATATTCAATTGCATAACCAGGGCGCAAAATATGCGCATTTGCCATGCCTTTCATTGAACGTACTAAGTTTAATTGAATATCAAAGGGCAATGAGGTTGAAATTCCATTCGGATAATATTCATGTGTAGTTAAACCTTCTGGTTCAAGGAAAATCTGATGCGAATCTTTATCGGCAAAACGATTAACTTTATCTTCAATCGATGGACAGTAACGCGGACCAACACCCTCAATTACCCCAGTAAACATTGGCGAGCGATCAAAGCCACTGCGAATAATTTCATGAGTTTCACGATTGGTATGGGTAATCCAGCACGAAACTTGCTGCGGATGTTGCTCACGCTTGCCAATAAAAGAAAATACTGGCACTGGCGTATCACCGGGCTGTTCTTCTAATGCGCTAAAATCAATACTGCGTCCATCAATGCGTGGCGGCGTACCTGTTTTTAAGCGTCCAACTGGTAATTCATATTCGCGGAGTTTTTCAGACAAGCGCACGGCGGCAGGATCTCCCGCACGACCACCGGTATAATTTTGTAAGCCAATATGGATTTTACCGCCAAGGAAAGTTCCTGAAGTCAAAACTACACTGCGTGCTTTGAAGGTAATTCCGCTTTGGGTAATTACTCCAGTTACACGATCCTGTTCAATAATTAAATCATCGACGGCTTGTTGAAAGAGCGTTAAATTAACTTGATTTTCTAGTTCATAACGCACATAGGCTTTATATAGAATTCGATCGGCTTGTGCGCGCGTCGCGCGTACGGCTGGACCTTTGCTGCTATTTAAAGTCCGAAATTGAATTCCGCTGTGATCAGCCGCGCGTGCCATCACACCACCTAAGGCATCAACTTCTTTAACTAAATGACCTTTGCCAATCCCACCAATTGAGGGGTTACATGACATTTGTCCCAGGGTTTCAATATTGTGGCTAATTAACAGTGTTTGTAATCCCATGCGACTGGCTGCTAAGCAAGCCTCAGTTCCAGCATGACCACCACCAATTACGATAACATCAAATTGTTTATCAAAAATCATTCATTCTTTCCAGCACGCAATTGCGTAAATATGT
>Ga0247839_1007221_pt1 | contig 12337 bp, 10 predicted proteins | sample LaCruzMarch2015__6_FD_192405 | JGI IMG/M metagenome (GOLD analysis project Ga0247839, IMG submission 192405) | Freshwater microbial communities from meromictic Lake La Cruz, Castile-La Mancha, Spain - LaCruzMarch2015_16m | ecosystem: Environmental > Aquatic > Freshwater > Lake | place: Spain...
CATCGGTCAGGGTGCAGCGCACATGGCCGCCCTTCAGCATAATCGGGCGCTCGACCCGGGCGTCGGCGATCGCGAACACCGGCTCGGGATTGCCGGGCCCGAACGGCGCCAGCCGCTGGAAGTCGGCCCAAAGGCCGCGGGTCGCGCCACCGGGGCTGACCAGGGCGTCAATCTCCACCGCATCGGCCGCGGCGGCGTCGATCATCTCGGCCGCCAACTGCTCGCAGAGAAAGGCGCGCAGCTCGGGAATGCCGGAGGGGCGAATGGTCAGGCCGGCGGCCATGGCGTGCCCGCCGCCGGCCAGCAGCAGCCCTTCGTCGAAGGCCGCCTGGACGGCACGGCCAAGATTGACCCCGGGCTGAGAGCGTCCCGACCCCTTGCCTGTGTCCGACGGTCGGTCGACGCCGATCACGATCACCGGCTTTCGGTAGCGCTCGCGCAGGCGGGCGGCGGCGATGCCGACCACGCCCGGATGCCAGCCATCGCCGGCGACCACCAGCACCGGAGCGTCCGGGTCCTGGTTGCTGTCGTTCTCGATAAAGGCCACGGCCTGGTCGATGACGTCCTTCTCGACCTCCTTGCGGGAGGCGTTGAGGGCGTCGAGCTCGGCAGCCAGATCGGCGGCTTCGCGCGGATCATCGGTCGACAGCAGACGGGCGCCCAGGTCGGACCGCCCGATCCGGCCGCCGGCGTTGATCCGCGGGCCCAGGATGAACCCCGCATGGAACGACGTCGCCGGTCCCTGGCCCTTGGCGACGTCCAGCAACGCCTTGAGACCCGGATTGGCCCAGCCCGACATGACTTTCAGCCCCTGCGAGGCGATAGCGCGGTTGAATCCGGTCAGCGAGGTGACGTCGCAGAAGGCGCCCATGGCCGCCAGGTCGAGCCACTGGCGGATGTCGGGCTCGGGCCTTGTCGCGAACAGGCCGCGCTTGCGGGCCTCGCGATTGAGGGCGGCCAGCAGCACGAAGGTGACGCCGGCGGCGGCCAGATGGCCCTGGCCGGACGTGTCATCGGGCCGGTTGGGGTTGACCAGAGCGGCGGCGGGCGGGGGCTCGCCGCGCATCAGGTGGTGGTCGACGACCACGACGTCCAGACCCATGTCCCGGGCGGCCACCAGGGCGTCGTGGGCGGCCGCGCCGCAGTCGACGGTGATGACCAGCTCTGCGCCCTGCTCCTTCAGCCGGCGGAAGGCGGCGGGGCTGGGACCGTAACCTTCGATGATGCGGTCCGGGACATAAACAGGCAGGTCGCGGCCCATGGCGCGGAACCAGCGGACCAGCTGGGCCGCGCTGGAGGCCCCGTCTACGTCATAGTCGGCGAACACGGCCAGCGGCCGCTCGCGCTCCACGGCGTCGACCAGGATCGCGGCGGCCAGATCCATATCCTGGAAGCTGGACGGATCGGGAAACTGCGCCTTGAGGGTGGGCGACAGAAAGTTGACCGCGCCCTCCGGGCCGATCCCGCGGGCAGCAAGGGCGCGGGCCAGCGGCTCGGCAAGATCGTGACGCATCTGGTGATCGCGGACGACCGCCTCGTCAGCCGGCCTGCGCCGCCAGGTTCGGCCCGTCAGGGAGCGCCGGACGCCGAGGAACCCGACCGCGTCCGCGCCGTCGGCCATGGTCAGAGCGGACGCTTCATCCGCACTTCGCGCACCGTGCGGGTGGAGGAGTTCATGACCAGCGAGTGGGTGTGGACAGCGTCGCCGTGGAAGGTGACGCCCTCCAGCATCGCCCCGTCCGTCACGCCGGTCATGGCGAAGATGGCGTCGGCCCGCACGATCTCGTTGAGGGTGTACTTGCGATCGAAATCGGTGATCCCGACCCGGGCCGCCCGCGCCTTCTCGTCGGCGTTACGGAACACCAGACGCCCCTCGAACTGACCGCCGACGCACTTGAGCGCCGCGCAGGCCAGCACGCCCTCGGGCGCCCCGCCCTGGCCGATGTAGAGGTCGACGCCGGTGTCCGGCTCGGCGGTGTTGATCACACCGGCCACATCGCCGTCGGTGATCAGATAGACGCGTGCGCCCACCGAGCGCAGGCTGGCGATGATCTCGGCATGGCGCGGACGGTCGAGCACGCAGACGGTGATGGCCGAGACGTCGACGCCCTTGGCCTGGGCCATGGCCTGGGCGTTCTCGGCCGGGGTCTTGTCCAGGTCGATGACGCCGTCCGGATAGCCCGGCCCGCAGGCGATCTTGTCCATGTAGGTGTCGGGCGCGTTCAGCAGCGTGCCCTTGGGCGCCCAGGCCATGACGGCCAGCGCGTTGGCCATCGCCTTGGCGGTCAGGGTCGTGCCCTCGAGCGGATCCAGCGCGATGTCGATGCCGGGACCCTTGCCAGTGCCGACCTTCTCGCCGATGTAAAGCATCGGGGCTTCGTCACGCTCACCTTCGCCGATGACGATCTCGCCGTTGATGGCCAGTTCGTTCAGGGCGTTGCGCATGGCGTCGACGGCGGCCTGGTCGGCGGCCTTCTCGTCACCCCGGCCCACCAGGCCCCAGGCGGCGATGGCGGCGGCCTCGGTCACGCGAACGGCGTCGAGTACGAGGCTACGGTCCAGCGTCTCGGAACTCATCTAGTCTATATCTCCCGGCCCTCTTCGAGAGGGGCTCCAGCCTGTTATCGGAGGATTCTCAGATGCGCGCGATGCGCAACAGCCGGGGTCGCTCTAGCACAGCCGGCAGCTTTTCGATGCGATTTATCGCGTCGGTCAGCACCGACTCGGCGATGGCGTGGGTGGTGAGAACGATGGGCACGCCGCCCGCGTCCTCGACCGGCTTCTGGAGGAAGCTGTCGATCGACACGCCGCATTCGGCAAGCGTTTCGGACACGGCCGCGATCACGCCGGCCTGGTCCTTCACCAGCAGCCGAAGATAGGCTTTGCCGACCCGGCGCGTCGGCGCGACGGCGACGAACGGCTTCAGATCGCGGGCCGGCGCCTGGAACACCGGACGCTTTGCGCCTGCCATGACATCAGCGATATCCGCGGCCACGGCGGCGGCGGTCGGTCCCGCGCCCGCGCCGGGCCCCTGGATGAAGATCCGGCCGATGCGGGCGCCCTCGATGAACAGGGCGTTGAGCGCGCCGCGCGTCTCGGCCAGCGGATGGCCTTCCGGCACCAGCGAGGGGTGAACCCTAACAGCCACGCCCTCCGGGCTGAGATCGGCCGAGGCGATAAGCCGGATGCGGTAGCCGAGGTCCCGGGCCATGCGTATATCCAGCGCGTCGACGCCGGTGATGCCCTCGATCTCGGCCGCCGCGAAGTTGGGCGCGCAGCCAAAGGCCAGGGCCGCCAGGATCGACACCTTATGGGCCGCGTCAAAGCCGCCGACGTCCATGGTCGGGTCGGCTTCCGCATAGCCCATGCGCTGGGCGTCGGCGAGCACGTCAGCGAAGGCCGAGCCCTTGGCCTCCATCTCGCTGAGGATGAAATTGCAGGTGCCGTTGAGAATGCCGGCGACGCCCTTGACCTCGTCGCCGACCATCGCCTCGCGGAGCATCTTGACCGCCGGGGTGCCGCCCATCACCGCCGCCTCGAAGAGAAGCGGGACGCCGACGGCCTCGGCCAGCATCGCCAGCTCGGCGCCGTGCTCGGCGATCAGGGCCTTGTTGGCCGTGACGACAGGCTTGCCCGCCTTCAGCGCCGCCTCGACGGCGGCCTTGGCCGGCCCGTCGGAGCCACCGACCAGTTCGACGAAGATGTCGGTCTCCGGCGAGGTGGCCAGGGCGACCGGGTCGTCGAACCAGGTCAGGCCCGAGATGTCGATGCTGCGCGGGCGCGAGCGCGAGCGGGCGGACACGCCAGTGACCACCACCCTGCCGCCGGCCGGCGCGAACTCGGGCCGCTCCGACAGGAACTGCAGCAGGCCGCCGCCGACGGTGCCCAGGCCCGCGACCCCGATTTTCCAGACCTTCTGGCTCATTGCCCCGCCATAGCGTTGTGGGCCTTCGCGAGAATGGTCTCGGAGTCGGCCAGGAACTTCTTCACGTTACGGGCAGCCTGCCGGATGCGGTGCTCGTTCTCGACGAGGCCGATGCGGACATAGCCCTCGCCGTACTCGCCAAAGCCGGTGCCCGGCGCGACGGCGACGCCGGCCTCCTCGACGAGCAGGCGCGAGAACAGCATCGAGCCGGCCTCCCTATACTGCTCGGGCAACTTGGCCCAGGCGAACATCGAGGCGGGCGGCGCGGGGATGTCCCAGCCGGCGCGCTTCATCGAATCGACCAGGGTGTCGCGGCGGCCCTTGTAGATGGCGCGGATCTCGTCGACGCAGTCCTGCGGGCCGTTCAGCGCCGCGGCGGCCGCCACCTGGATCGGCAGGAAGGCGCCGTAGTCGAGGTAGGACTTCACCCGCGCCAGCGCCGCGCAGATGCGGGCGTTGCCGACCACCATGCCGACCCGCCAGCCGGCCATGGCGTAGGTCTTGGACAGGCTGTTGACCTCGACGGCGATGTCCTTGGCGCCCTCGACCTGCAGGATCGACGGCGGCGGGTTGTTGTCGAAGTAGATTTCGCCGTAGGCGATGTCGCTGATGACCAGAAGGTCGTGCTTCTTCGCCAGCGCCACCGCATCCTTGTAGAAGTCGAGGTCGACCCATTGGGCCGTCGGGTTGGACGGGTAGCTGAGGATCAGGATATTGGGCGGCGGCACCGAGTGCTTCACGGCCCGGCTCACGCCCGCCAGGTATTCCTCCGGCGACAGGGCGGGCACGTGGCGGATGACGCCGCCGGCCATGATGAAGCCGAAGGCGTGGATCGGATAGGCCGGGTTGGGGCAGATGATGACGTCGCCCGGCGCGGTCAGGGCCTGGGCCAGGTTGGCGAAGCCCTCCTTGGAGCCCAGGGTGGCGATCACTTCGGTGTCGGGGTTCAGCTTCACGCCGAAACGACGGTCGTAGTAGCCGGCCATGGCGCGGCGTAGTCCGATGATGCCCTTGGAGGCCGAGTAGCGACCGGCCTTGGGGTCGCGGGCCGTCTCGACCAGCTTGTCGACAATGTGCTTGGGCGTCGGCATGTCGGGATTGCCCATCCCGAAGTCGATGATGTCCGTCCCCTCGGCGCGCAGCTTCGCCTTGATACGGTTCACTTCTTCGAAGACGTAGGGCGGCAGGCGCCGGATACGGTGGAACTCGGTCGTCATTCTGGGCTCGTCTGCGCCATCAGGCGCGCTCTGGAGCGAAAGTCGCGCATGGATAGCCCCCGGAGCGGATCGTCGCAAAGGGGTGAAGCCCCTTTTGTGGTTCGATCCGCTCCTAAACTAGGAATTCTTCGATGCTTCGCATCGGAGGAGGGCTCTGTCCAAGCAGGTTCAGGGAAAATCATGCCCCCGCCGCGCCGGCATCACCTCGGCAGCGGAGGCGGGGTAGCTCGTGCGCGCAGGGCACGGGCGTAGGCGTCCGACTCGGCCATCTCCGCATCGGTCGGCGCATGGACATCGACTTCGGCGACCCTGGCGCGAAGGTCGGCGGCGAACGCCTCGGTTGCGGAGAGGCTCCAGGTGTCCTCGGCGACATTTCGCTGGGTGAAGAGGCGGTCGGCCTCCTGATCGTCGAAGGCCTGGCGCCAGGCGGGCGCAGGACGGACGTCGGTCGGAATCTCGGGAATGTTGGCGAAGGTCGGCCGGGGACCGGGATCGGCCACGGCGGCGGCCACTGCGGCGGCCACTGCGGCGGCAGCCGGCGAAGACGTGTCGATCGTCGCGTTGGCGCCGGGCTCGAACGCATCGACGGTCACGCAGGCGGCAAGGCTCATCGCCGCGCCCGTCAGGAGCGCCAGCCGGCCGGCTCGCCAGAAAATGTGCGTCTCGCCTTCCATTTACAGCCCGGTCTAAGCCATGATCACGGCCAGCGAAAGGCCGCTCGAAGCGGCCACGCCCCGGGAAGGAAACGACATGGCCGGTACTGACGGCAAGACCCCGCGCAAACGCAAGGCTTCGGCCACCCCCGTCGCCCTGGCGAAGAAGGCAGCCGCCAGGACCGCCCCGGCGCCGAAGAAGGCTAAAGCCATGTCCGCGCCAGCACCCGGGAAATCTCCGGCCAAGGCCGTCAGCGCGCCGAAAGCCGCGAAGCCGAAAGCCGCCCCCAAAACGAAGGCCGCCGCGCCGAAGCCTCAACCCGCCCCTGAGCCGGCTCGCGAGGCGCCGCGCGCCGCCGAACCTGCGGCGACCGCAGCCCCCTTCGAGACCCAGGGCTTCCCCGACCCGGCCGCCTTCATGTCGAGCCAGCAGCGCGAGGTGATGGAGAAGCTGTCGGCGAATCTGGCCCGTGCCGCGGTGACCGCCCAGGGCGCCATCGCCGAGGCCGCCCTGCGACAGGCCGACAGCCCCGCCGCACTGACGCCCGACCCCTTCCACGTCGGGCCCGCCCTGACCGACGTCATGGGCCGCCTCGCCGCCCAGCCCGACCGGCTGTTGCGCGCCCAGGCCGAACTGTTCAGCCGCTATCTCGACCTCTGGCAGAACACCGCCCGACGCATGGCCGGCGAGACCGTCGAGCCCGTCGTGGAGCCCGCCAAGGGCGACAAGCGATTCAACGATCCGGACTGGGGCTCCAACCCCATGTTCGACGTCATGAAGCAGTCCTACCTGCTCAGCTCCAACTGGCTGAACAGCCTGGTCACCGATGTCGAGGGCGTCGATCCGCTGGAAAAGCGCCGGGTCGAGTTCTTCATGAAGATGCTGACCGACGCGGTCTCGCCCTCCAACTTCCTGATGTCGAACCCGGCGGCCCTGCGCGAGGCCATGGCCACCGGCGGCGAGAGCCTGGTGCGCGGCATGGAGAACTTCGCCGAGGACCTGAACCGCGGCGGCGGCCAGCTGGCCATCAGCCAGACCGACATGGAGCAGTTCAAGGTCGGCGAGAACGTCGCCACCACGCCGGGCAAGGTCGTCTACCAGAACGACATCCTGCAGCTGCTGCAGTTCACCCCGACCACCGAGCAGGTGCACGAGATCCCGCTGCTGCTGTTCACGCCGTGGATCAACAAGTTCTACATCACCGACCTGCGGCCCGATAACAGTCTGGTCCGCTGGCTGACCGGCCAGGGCTTCAGCGTCTTCGTGACCAGCTGGGTCAACCCGGACGAGTCGCTCGCGGCCAAGACCTTCGAGAGCTACCTGAAAGAGGGCATCTACGACGCCACCGCCCAAGTCATGAAGCAGTGCGGGACCGACCGGGTAAACACCGTCGGCTATTGCATCGGCGGCACCCTGCTCTCCTGCGCCCTGGCCCATATGGCGGCCAAGGGCGACAAGCGGATCAGCTCGGCCACCTTCTTCGCCGCCCAGCAGGATTTCGAGGAGGCAGGCGACCTGAAGCTGTTCGTCGATGACGCCTGGCTGCGCGACATCGAGGAGACCATGGACCAGTCGGGCGGATTCCTGCCCAGCAAGTCGATGGCCGACACCTTCAACTCGCTGCGTGGCAATGACCTGATCTGGTCGTTCTTCGTGAACAACTACCTGATGGGCAAGGAACCCAAGCCGTTCGACCTGCTGTTCTGGAACAGCGACCAGACGCGGATGCCCAAGGCGCTGCACCTGTTCTACCTCCGCAACTTCTACAAGGACAACGCGCTGGCGAAGGGGAACCTGGTCCTGGACGGGGTCAATCTGAACCTCGGTGACGTGAAGACCCCGATCTATGTCCAGTCCTCGCGCGACGATCACATCGCGCCGTTCCGCAGCATCTATCGCGGCGCCAAGCTGTTCGGCGGGCCGGTGACCTTCACCATGGCCGGCAGCGGGCATATCGCAGGGGTGATCAACCACCCGGACGCGAAGAAGTACCAGCACTGGACCAACCCCGCCCTACCCGCCACCGTCGACGAGTGGCGCGCCGCCGCCGTCGAGCATCCAGGCAGCTGGTGGCCGCACTGGAGCGCCTGGCTGAAGGAACGCTCCGGCGGGCTGGTCCCCGCGCGGGATCCGAGCAAGGGTCCGCTCGGCAAGTCGCTGGAAGATGCGCCGGGGAGCTTCGTGAAGGTGCGCTCCTGACGCCTGCGCCCGTCACTGCTGAAGCTCTGAACGCCGCCCTGCCCGGCTGGGCGGCGCTGCTGGAGGCCGCCGTGGCCGACGGGGCCTCGATCGGCTTCCTGCACCCGATGCCGGCCGGCGAAGCGGAGGTCTGGTGGCGCGGCGTGGCCGAGGGCGTCGCGGCCGGCGACATCCTGCTCTGGGCGATCAGCGACAGTGAAGGCCCGGTCGGCACGATCCAGCTGCACCCGGTCGGCAAGCCCAACGGCGCCCACCGGGCCGAGATCGCCAAGCTGATGGTCCATCCCCGCGCGAGGGGACGCGGGCTGGCCAGGCAGCTGATGGCCGTCGCCGAACAGGCCGCCCGGGACCTGGGCCGTCGCCTGCTGGTGCTCGACACCGTCGAAGGCGGCGTCGCCGACGGCCTCTATCGCAAGCTCGGCTGGACCGAAGCCGGCAGGATCCCCGATTTCGCGCTGAAGAGCGGCGGCGGGTCGGAAGCGACCGTGGTATTCTGGAAGGCGTTGTAGGCTCCCTCCCCCTTGCTCCCCTTCCGTCATCGTCGGACTTGTTCCGACGACCCATGCGTGGTGACCGGGACGAGTGGCTATGTGCTTTCCGGCGTCTCGCTTCCAGGCAGCCGTGTTCATGGGTCGTCGGAACAAGTCCGACGATGACGAGATTTGAGGACGAAGATTATAGAGTGAGCTTCAGCTTCGGCCGTTCCCAGCCGATGCCGTCGCCCGGCGGCGTGACACCGACGTCCACCGCGCCCATGCGGCGGTAGAAGCCGGCGGCTTCCGGGTTCGACGAGATCACCACGCCGGTTGCGCCCAGCGCCCTCGCCCGCTCAGTCATGTGTGCAAACAGCCGACGGCCGAGGCCTGTGCCCTGGGCGGCGTTGGCGGTGAAGAACAGGTCGAGCTCCTGGTCCGAGCCGTGCGGGATCAACGCGAAGAAGCCGACGAATGCGCCAGCCTCCTCGAACAGCCAGACCTCGTGCGGTCCGTCCGGCACGCTCCAGGTCCCGGCGAAGGCGACGATCATCGCCCGGGCTTCGCGCCGGTCATAGCCGTTGCTGGTCGCCATCAGCGACCGCAGCGCCGCCGTGTCGGCGGGGGATGCCCGCCGAAGGGTCACAGGCCGGCGGCCTCGGGCAGGCCCAGCATCAGGTTCATGTTCTGCACCGCCGCCCCGGACGCGCCCTTGCCCAGGTTGTCGAGCAGCGCCACCAGCCTCGCCTGGCGGGTCGAGTCGGAGCCGAATACGAACAGCTTCATCCGGTTGGTCCCATTCAGGCCTTCCGGATCGAGCGTCTTCAGCGCCGCCGCCTCGTCCAGCGACGCCACCTCGACGAAGGCTTCGCCATGATAGGCTTGCGCGAGAGCGGCATGGACGTCCTTGAGGGACGGCGCGCTGCCCATCAGCGAGAGGTGCAACGGAACCTCGACGATCATGCCCTGGCGGTAGCGGCCGACGGCCGGCGCGAACAGCGGCCGGGTCAGCAGGCCCGAGTGGACCTGCATCTCGGCGACGTGCTTGTGCTCCAGCCCCATGGCGTAGATGCGGTAGGCGACCGGCGTCCAGGTCGGGCTCTCGACGTCCTCGAACTCGGCGATCATCGGATTGCCGCCGCCGGAGTAGCCGCTGACGGCGTTGACGCTGACCGGCCAGTCCTGCGGCATCAGGCCAGCGGCGACCAGCGGCCGGACCAGGGCGATGGCGCCGGTCGGGTAGCAGCCGGGGTTGGACACCCGCGTCGATGCCGCCACAGCCGCCCGCTGATCCTTGCTCATCTCCGGGAAGCCGTAGGCCCAGCCCGGCGCGGTGCGGTGGGCGGTCGAGGCGTCGATGATCCTGGCGGACGGGCTGGTGACCATGGCCACCGCCTCGCGCGCCGCGTCGTCCGGCAGGCACAGGATCGACACATCGGCGGCGTTCAGCAGCTCGGCCCGCGCGCCGGCGTCCTTGCGCCGCTCATGGGCGATGGACAGCAGCTCGATGTCCGTGCGACCGGCCAGCCGCTCGCGGATCTGCAGCCCCGTGGTGCCGGCTTCGCCGTCGATGAAGACCCTGGCCATGTCCAATGCTCCGTTTCCCCGGCGAAGGCCGGGGCCCACAATTCAAACACCGCGTCCCCCGTCATGGGTCCCGGCCTGCGCCGGGAAAACGGAGAACAAGGGCACAAAGAAAAAGGGCGCCTCGGTTTCCCGAAGCGCCCTTTCGCAAAACAGGTTCGCGAACGACTAGCGCTTCGAGAACTGGAAGCTGCGGCGGGCCTTGGCCTTGCCGTACTTCTTGCGTTCGACGACGCGGCTGTCGCGGGTCAGGAAGCCGTGCGGCTTGAGGACCGGACGCAGGGTCGGTTCGAAGTAGGTCAGGGCCTTGGAGATGCCGTGACGCACGGCGCCGGCCTGGCCCGAGAGGCCCGAGCCTTCGACCGTGACGATGACGTCGAACTGGCCGACCCGGTCAGTGACCTGGAAGGGCTGGGCGATCATCATGCGCAGCACGGGACGGGCGAAGTAGATCTCCTGGTCACGACCGTTGATCGTGATCGTGCCCTTGCCCGGCTTGATCCACACGCGGGCGACCGCGTTCTTGCGCTTGCCGGTCGCATAGGAGCGACCCTGGGCGTCGACCTTGCGTTCGGCCGGCGCGACGTTGGGGTTCGACGAGAGGCCTTGCAGGGCCTCGAAACCTTGGGCTTCGGCCATGACTTATTGGCTCCGGGTGTTCTTGCTGTTGTGTTCGGCGAACGCGACGGGCTCAGGGCTCTGAGCCTGATGGGTGTGCTCGGCGCCGTTGAAGATGCGCAGGTGCGTCATCTGCGCGCGGGCCAGCGGGCTTTCCTTCGGCAGCATGCGCTCGACGGCCTTCTCGAGCACGCGCTCGGGGAAGCGGCCGCTCAGTTGCTTGCCGGCGGTGATCGACTTGACGCCGCCCGGGTGACCGGTGTGGCGGTAGTAGATCTTCTGATCGAGCTTGCGGCCCGTGAACTTCACCTTGTCGGCGTTGATCACGACGACATAGTCGCCGCAGTCGACGTGCGGGGTGTAGTCGGGGCGGTGCTTGCCGCGAAGACGCATCGCGATGAAGGACGCGAGACGGCCGACAACGGCGTTCTCGGCGTCGATCACGATCCACTTCTTCTCGACCTCGGCGGGCTTCAACGAAGCCGTGGTCTTCATCATGGGACAGATCCGTATTGCGAGCGGGAACGAGCGGTCCCCGACGTGAGGGCGGGGCAATACCCGCGCCCTTGCAGTCTGTCAACACATGATGCGTGGCAACCGGGCGCAAAGCCCTGTGGGACAAGGGTTTGCGACGAGCGGTATTATGATACCGAATACATCGCCCCTGCCCTACGGCCGCCGGACCCGCCAGGCGAACGCGGTCGCCGCCGCCAGCAGGAAGACCGCGCCGGCCTGGTGGAGGATCCCGAGCCACAGCGGGACGCCGGCCATCAGGGTGGCGATGCCCAGCAAGGCCTGCATTACCGTGACACCCAGGGTGACCATAGCCAGCAGGCGCGCCTCCCGCGGCAGGTACCCCGCGCGCCAGGCCATGACCGCCATGACGACGGCCCCGGCGAACAGGAGGTAGGCGCCGAGCCGGTGGTGAAGCTGCACCGAGGCCTGATTGTGCGCGATCGTCGCCCACAGTCTGTCGCCGGCGTAGTCGCGCGGGATCAGGGCGCCGTTCATCAGCGGCCAGTCGTTAAAGATGTAGCCGGCGTGCGAGCCGGCGACGAGCGCGCCCAGAAGGCTCTGGAACAGCACAGCGCCGAGGAAGACCCAGCCGACCGTCCGCCAACGGGTCGTCGCCTCCTGTCGCGGCGACCCGTTCCAGGCGTCCAGACCGTTCCAGACCAGCATAACGAACAGGATCAGGGCCAGGCTGAGGTGCGTGGCCAGCCGCTCCGGCGCGACCGACACCCGGTCGGCCAGGCCGCTGGAGACCATCCACCAGCCGATGGCGCCCTGCAGGCCGCCAAGGCCGAGCATGACCCCGCAGCGCCAGATCAGGCGGCGCGGAATCTCTCGACGGATCAGGAAGACCGCGAACGGGAGAGCGAAGGCCAGGCCGATCAACCGGCCGAGCAGCCGATGGCCCCACTCCCACCAGTAGATGCCCTTGAACTCGCTGAGGCTCATGCCGCGGTTCAGCTGGGTGTACTGGGGGATGACCTTGTACTTGGCGAACTCGGTCTGCCAGGCCTGCTCCGACATCGGCGGCACAGCGCCGGTGACCGGCTTCCATTCGGTGATCGAAAGCCCCGAGCCGGTCAGACGGGTGGCGCCGCCGACCACGACCATGGCCAGAACGAGTGCGGCCACGGCGAACAGCCAGACCGCGACCG
>Ga0247839_1007223_pt1 | contig 12332 bp, 10 predicted proteins | sample LaCruzMarch2015__6_FD_192405 | JGI IMG/M metagenome (GOLD analysis project Ga0247839, IMG submission 192405) | Freshwater microbial communities from meromictic Lake La Cruz, Castile-La Mancha, Spain - LaCruzMarch2015_16m | ecosystem: Environmental > Aquatic > Freshwater > Lake | place: Spain...
ACCCGAAGAACAAGGGATGGCCGCGAATGAACGCAAAGAAGAACAAATAACCGATCGATGCACGCCCCCGCAACCGGAGGCCGAGGCTTTAGCCGGTGGCTTCCCACGTAAGACATCGCCCTTGGGGAACCCCCCGGCTAACGGCCATGGAATGAACATCAGCCACACGGAACGATGAATGGCCCCCGTGGGAGCGGCGTCCCGCCGCGATGCGGTGCCGCGGTGACCTCGAACGTGCGGCGGCACGCCAGCCCCATCGCGGCGGGACGCCGCTCCCACCGGGTCGCCGCGCGACTTTCACGGTAAAGCCTTGGACTCCGGTCTGGAACCGTATCTCAAGGCGCAACGGGATACTCGGCCTCGGCCCGATACTCCGCCGAGCGGGCGTGGGCCGTCAGGCCTTCGCCGCGTGCGAGCACCGCGGCGATGCGCGCGAGTTCAGCGGAACCGGCGCGGGACGCCATGATCAGGCTGGAGCGTTTCTGGAAGTCGTAGACGCCCAGCGGTGAGGAGAAGCGCGCGGTCCGGGAGGTCGGCAACACATGATTGGGTCCGGCACAGTAGTCGCCCAGCGCCTCGGCCGTGTAGCGGCCCATGAAGATGGCCCCGGCATGCCGGATGCGGCCAACGATCGCTCGCGGGTCCGCCACCGAGAGTTCCAGATGCTCCGGGGCGACCTGATTGGCGACCGCGATGGCGTCGTCCAGGTCGCGCGCCAGGATCAGGGCACCGCGCTCGCGCAGGGCCGCGGCGATGATCGCCCGCCGCTCCATGGTCGGCAGCAGCCGCTCGATGCTCGCCGCCACGCGCTCCAGGAAGTCGGCGTCCCAGGCCACCAGGATCGACTGGGCATCCTCGTCGTGTTCGGCCTGGGAGAACAGATCCATGGCGATCCAGTCCGGATCGGTGGCACCGTCACACAGGATCAGGATCTCGGACGGGCCGGCAATCATATCGATGCCGACCTGCCCGAAAACGGCCCGCTTGGCCGTGGCCACGTAGAGATTACCGGGACCGACGATCTTATCGACCGCCGGGACGGATGCGGTGCCGTAAGCCAGGGCCGCGATTGCCTGGGCGCCACCGATGGCAAAAGCGCGGTCCACCCCGGCGCAGTGCGCGGCGGCCAGGACCAGATCGTTCCATTCACCGCCCGGGGTGGGCACCACCATGATCAGCTCACCGACCCCGGCGACCTTGGCCGGGATGGCATTCATCAACACCGACGAGGGATAGGCCGCCTTGCCGCCGGGGACATAGAGTCCGGCGCGATCCAGCGGCGAGATCTGCTGCCCCAGCAGGGTGCCGTCCGCCTCGGTGAAGTCCCAGGATTCAAGGCGCTGGCGTTGCGCGTAGGCGCGGATGCGGTCGGCGGCGGCCTCCAGGGCCTGACGCTGATCGCTCGGGATGACATCCCAAGCCTGCGCCATCCGGTCGCGGGGGATCTCGAGGTCCGCGGCACCGGTAGGCGTCCAGTGATCGAAGCGCGCCGTCAGTTCCAGCAGGGCCGCATCACCGCGACCGCGAACCTCCGCGATGATGGCCGCGACCCGCTGCTGCACCTGATCATCGGCGGCCGCATCCCAAGCCAGCAAGGCGGCCAGCGATTGGCTGAAGCCCGCGTCAGCGGTGGAAAGGCGTCTGATCTGCGTCATGGATCTTGCTCCCTCGGGAACGGTTCACTGATCAAGCTCCGTAGGAGCCCGCTTGCGGGCGACGTGACCTGCCGGAATCGCGTCATTGTGCCCCCACCCGTCGCCCGCAAGCGGGCTCCTACGGGTTGGATTTTTCGCGGAAATCACCTTACGTTAGATTGTGGAGCCACAAAATACCTTTATATTGACTCGTGCTCTTACCCTAGGAGCTAAGTCCGACAGGCTGCTAGGGTGGACAAGCGCAGCGCAGTCCACCAACGACGGCGCGGGATTCGGTGTCGCTTCTCCGATTACGACAACGACAACGACTGTGTTCGTGTTTAACTTATTCACCCAGGGCCATCGGCCACCGCCCGCCGCAACACGCCGAGCAACGCGGTGACGGCGGCGTGCTTCATCTTCCAGGCGGCTTTGTTGACGACCAGCCGGGAACTGATGTCGCAAATGTGCTCCAGCGGCACCAACCCATTGGCCTTGAGGGTGTTGCCGCTCTCCACCAGATCGACGATCAGGTCGGCCAGCCCCACCAAGGGCGCCAGTTCCATGGAGCCGTAGAGCTTGATAATCTCCACTTGCAGTCCCTTGGCGGCAAAATAGCGCTCGGCGCTTCGCACGTACTTGGTGGCGATGCGCAGACGTCCGGATGCCGGAACCTGGTGACTGGGCGGTCCGGCCACCATCAGCCGACAGCGGGCAATGCGCAGGTCCAGCGGTTCGTAGAGCCCTTCCCCGCCGTGCTCCAACAGCACGTCCTTGCCCGCCACCCCCAGGTCAGCCGCCCCGTATTCACAATAGGTCGGCACATCGCTGGCGCGAATGATGACGAACCGCACCCGCGGGTTGCTGGTGTCCAGGATCAGCTTGCGGCTGGTTTCCGGATCCTCCAGCGGGTGGATACCCGCCTGCGCGAGGAGCGGCAGGGTCTGATCGAAGATGCGCCCCTTCGACAACGCAATCGTCAGGTCGGCGTCCAGGTCCAGGGGCCTACCCTCCCCGATCTGATCCGCACCCTGAGTCCCAAGATCCTTCGCTTCACCCATGGCTCTCGATCCCCTCAGGTCGCCGCCGCGGAGGTGCGCCGAATCACGGCGCCGAGTCCGGCGAGTTTGGCCTCGATGTTGTCGTATCCGCGGTCCAGGTGATAAATGCGATCCACCAGGGTCTCGCCCTGCGCGACCAGTCCGGCGAGCACCAGGCCGGCCGAGGCACGCAGATCGGTGGCCATCACCGGGGCGGCAGTCAGCCGTTCCACCCCGCGGCAAATCGCCAGATGGCCATCGATACGGATGTCGGCCCCCATCCGCTGAAGTTCCAGCACATGCATGAAGCGGTTCTCGAAAATCGTCTCGGTGACCACACCGACCCCCTCGGCGATGCTGTTCAAAGCGCAGAACTGCGCCTGCATATCGGTCGGAAAAGCCGGATGGGGAGCGGTATGGATGTCGACCGCGCGCGGCCGCCGGCCCTGCATGTCGACTTCGATCCAGTCCTCACCCGTGCTGACCTGCGCACCGCACTCGCGCAGTTTCTGGAGCACCGCGTCCAGGCAGTCGGGGCGGGTGTTGCAGACCCGCACCCGCCCGCCGGTCATGGCCGCGCCAACCAGGAAGGTCCCGGTCTCGATGCGGTCGGGCATCACCGCATAGTGCGCCCCGTCGAGTTGATCCACGCCCTGGATATGGATGTGATCTGTCCCCGCGCCTTCGATCCGCGCCCCCATGGCGGTCAGAAAACCCGCCAGGTCGATGACCTCAGGCTCCCGGGCCGCATTCTCGATCAGCGTCTCGCCCTGCGCCAGGACCGCGGCCATCATGAGATTCTCGGTGCCGGTCACGGTGACCATGTCCATCATCAGCCGCGCCCCGCGCAGCCGTTCCGAGCGGGCGCGGATGTAACCGCCTTCCACCGTGATCTCGGCGCCCATCGCCTTGAGGCCCTCGATGTGCAGGTTCACCGGCCGCGCGCCGATGGCACAGCCGCCCGGCAGGGACACATCGGCATGACCATAGCGCGCCATCAGCGGCCCCAGCACCAGGATCGAGGCCCGCATGGTCTTCACCAGATCATAGGGGGCGGCGAAGCTGGTGAGGGTGCACGGCTCGGCCCGCACCACCCCGTCGGCCTCCTGGGTCAGGCGGGCACCCATGCGGCCGAGCAACTGCAGGGTTGTGGAAATATCGCGCAAACGCGGCACATTGGTCAGGGTCACCGGTCCGCTGGCCAGCAGGGTCGCGGCCAGGATCGGCAGGGCCGCGTTCTTGGCGCCGGAGGCACGGACCTCACCCCGCAACGCGGTACCGCCGGTAATCAGGAGTTTGTCCATCAGGAGATCGCGTCCGGTCTGAGTTGAGTCTGGAATCGTCGGTCGTTCGGGCGGTCTGCCGGGAGGCCCGCCGCGGACCCCGCGGCCGCAGGCCTGCGGCTAAAGTCCATCGACCGCGGTCGGCAAGAGTGACTGGAGGTTGGAGAGTTCGGCGATACGCGCCAATGAGTCGGGCAGATTCAGGTAACTGAGCGCGACCTGGCGCGAGCGTGCCAAGTCCAGCCACTCCAGCAGCAAGGCCAGGCCCGCGCTGTTGGCTGAGGTCACACCGCCCAGATCGATCGTCAGACGGCTGCCGCGCTTCAACAGCGCAACGCCCGCGGCCAGCAGCGGACTGACAGTGTCGAAATCCATCGCCCCCTCCACCCGCGCCTGCCCCTCGCCCGCCGCGACCAGGCGGGCTCCCGCGCCCGCGGCCCGTCGGTCGGCCGCGGCGCTCACCCCTGACCCTTACGGTTCATCTCGGCCAGCTTGGTGATGAGGCCGTCGATCCCATTCTGCCGGATCTCGGTGGAGAAACTGCTGCGGTAGTTGCTGACCAGGCTCGCGCTATTGACGATCACATCGAACACCTTCCAGCCGCCGCCACTGTTGTACATACGATAGTCGATCGGGATCGGGGTCGCGCCCGGCGCCCGCACCTCGGTGGGTACGATCACCGTGTTGTCCTTACCGGTTGGCTTCACCGGCAGGTAACGGATTTCCTCGCCGGAATAGTTGAGCAGGGAGCGGGCATAGGTGCGGACCAGGACCTGCTTGAAGCCGTCCATCAACGCCTGCTGCTGCGTTGGTGTGGCTGCGCGCCAATGCTGGCCGAGCGCACCCTGGGTGATTTTCTTGAAATCGAAGTGCGGCGCCAGAATCTGGTTGATCATGCCGTAGATCAGCGCCGGGTCGCGGTTCACATCGGCCCGGCGCGCCTCCAGCGCGCTGAGCATCCGCTCGGCGGTCTGCTTAACCAGCGCACTGGCATCCTCCGCGGCGGCGCCGACCGCTCCCCCGAGTAGCACCATGAGTGTGACAAACAGTAGAAAATGCCGTCTGGTAATCATTTTCCGCCTTCCTCTGCCTTGCTGAAGAGAAATTGACCAATCATTTGTTCAAGGATCAGGGCCGATTGCGTCTGGGTGAGTTCGTCGCCGTCGCGCACGAAATCCTCACTGCCGCCGGGTTCGAGACCCACGTACTGCTCGCCGAGCAAACCGGCCGTAAAAATGTTGGCGAAGGTGTCGTCCGGGATGGTGTCGACGTCATTCTCGATGCGCATGGTCACCACCGCCTCATAGGTCTTTTTATCGAAACGGACTTCCTCCACCCGTCCCACCCGCACGCCGGCCATGCTCACCGGGGCGCGCACCTTGAGACTTCCGGCGTTGGCGAAGCGTGCCGTCACGCGGTAGCCGTCGGCGGTGGGGTTGGTCCCCAGGTTACTGACCTTCATGGCCAGGAAGAACAGGGCGACCAGGGCGGCGGCCATGAAGGCGCCGACCAGGACTTCGATACTGCGTTGCTTGGCCATTGAATCCGTTTCCGAAGGTCAGTTACCGAACATCAGGGCGGTCAGGACAAAGTCCAGCGCCAGCACCGCGAGCGCTGCATGGACCACCGCGCGGGTGGTCGCGCGGCTCACCCCGGCGGAGGTCGGGGTCGAGTCGTACCCCTGGAACAAGGCGATCCAGGCGACGACCACACCGAACACCAGGCCCTTGATCACCCCGTTGACCACATCCTCGCGAAAATCCACTTTCGCCTGCATCTGACTCCAGAAGGCGCCGTCGTCGACCCCAAGCAATCCAACGCCGACAAAATAACCGCCCAACACCCCCACCGCGCTGAACAGGGCCACCAGCAGCGGCATCGAGATCAGACCGCCGTAGAAACGCGGCGTGAGAATACGGCGCACCGGGTCCACCGCCATCATCTCCAGCCCGGCGAGTTGTTCCGTGGCCTTCATCAGCCCGATTTCGGCGGTCAGGGCCGAACCCGCCCGCCCGGCTACCAGCAGCGCCGTGACCACCGGCCCCAGTTCACGCACCAGGGACGCGGCCACCATGACCCCCAGGCTCTCTTCCGCGCCGAATTGGGAGAGCACATAGAAACCCTGTAACGCCAGCACCATGCCGACGAAGAGTCCGGAGACCGCGACGATCAGCACGGACAGGACACCGACGTTGAACACCTGCGCCAGCAGCAGACGGGGCCGCCAGAGCACCTCCGCGGAACCGGCCAGAATATGCAGCAACAGCAAATGCGCCCGGCCGAGCCCGGCCAGGGCCTTGAGCCCGCCGCGCCCCAGTTCCGCTACCGGGTCCAACACCGCATTCGCCACGGCGCGAGCAGCCCGGCGCAACGCCTTGAAGGCCATCTAACCCGCCCCCCGCGTCAGCAGGTCGGCGGCCAGCTCCGGCGCCGGGTAGTGAAAATGGACCGGGCCATCCGGCAGGCCGTCCATGAACTGGCGCACCCACTCCGAGCGCTCTGCGGCAATCGCCGCCGGCGTCCCCGCGGCCATCACCCGCCCGTTCGAAATCACGTAAATATAGTCCGCGATACTGGCCGTCTCACGCACGTCGTGCGAGACCACGATACTGGTGAGGCGGCTCGCGTCGTTGAGCTGCCGGATCAGACTCACCAGCACCCCCATGGAGATCGGGTCCTGGCCGGTAAAGGGCTCGTCATAGAGGATCATCATCGGGTCCAGCGCGATGGCCCGCGCCAGCGCGACGCGCCTGGCCATCCCGCCCGACAGTTCGTTCGGCATCAGGTCGCGCGCGCCGCGCAAACCGACGGCCTCCAGCTTGAGCAGGACCAGCTTGCGCACCATGGCCGGACAGAGCCGCAGGTGTTCGCGCAACGGATAAGCCACGTTGTCGAACACACTGAGATCAGTCAGCAGAGCGCCGCTCTGAAACAGCATCCCCATCCGCCGCCGCAACTCGAACAGCGCGGATTGACGCAGTGCGTGCACCGGCTCGCCATCGACCTCGATGGTGCCGGCGTCCGGCCGCAACTGACCGCTGATCAGTTTGAGCAGCGTGGTCTTGCCGGTGCCGCTCGGCCCCATGACCGCGGTGACGGACCCCCGCCGGATGTCAAGGTCCACATCGTCGAAAATCACCCGCGGACCATGGGAAAAACGCAATCCGCGAATACGCACCAGGCACTCGGACTCGGGCGCACCCGCGGCGCAGGCTCCCGGCGCCTGATCCGTTGGCGCGCCCGAGGCCGGCGCGGGTCCGGAACCAACCGCCGCCGCGGTCATGCCGCGGCCTTGACGTGCGCCGGGGGGCGCACGACTGGGATCGTCTGACTTTGTCGCCGTCCCATGGTGACCGGACCGCCTGCTGCTGCGTCTACAAATAAACCCGCCATTGTCCAGACCTTGGGCGGGGGCGTCAAGTGACTCAAGTGGTCAGACTGAACACAGAGTCCGGCCAGCGCTCGGCAGTGATCCCCCGCAGGGCGGTGAGGATGTGTGCGGCCAGGGTGGGGTCTGCCTGACCCTGATGGGCCTCAGGCTGACCCACCAACGCCCCGTGCAGACCCTGGACGATGGCCCGCGCGATGTCGGCGATGCGACCGCGCCGGGCCAGTATTGTGTGGAATTCATCACTGGAAAGGCAGTGGAGGAAGGTGGTGACGACCGTTTGCTCCTCCCAGGGTCCGGGATCACTGACGGCCACGACCAGTTCCAACCAGTCCAGGACCTCGGCACCGAGACTGATGGCGCTTAACTCCCGATAGGTTCTCGGCCACCGTTTGCGGGGTGTCTTGCGTAACCAATTCGAGAGGGCCAGCGGCGTTCGGCCAGGATGCGCACCTGGCGGCAGCCCGGGACCTGCTGCCGGTGGCTGGTTGTCATCGACCGCCCGTCGCACGAAGGCGGGCAGGTCCAGAGCATCCAGGTCATCGTCTGTCGGGGCGCTCGGCCCGGCAGACCGCGCGCGTCGATACAGCACGATGTCGTCCTCGATCGCCGATGCGGGGAGCGGTGGCGGCAGCGCATCGCTGGGGCAAGCTTCGCATGCGCCGGGCAGGGAGAACCGGCCGCCTGGACTGGCGACCGACCCCAGCCCGCCCCAACCGGCCGGGACCATCTGGGCAACGTTGTGGAGATCCGGCATCCGCGTCGGCGTCTCCCCTTCGGCCCGGGCATGGACCAGCAGAAAGTTGGTCCGGTCCGTGACCAACTGGTAGGCGACGGCCAGGTCGACCGCGTCCGATGCCGACCGGGATTGGATCCGCGCCATGGCGGCCATGCGCGCGAGGGCATCGCCCCCCGCCGGGATCAGCGTACCTTGAGGCTCATCAGCGGGAGCGAGAACCGCACAAGCGACCTCCTGGGCCTCGGTCGAATTCGAGCCGACGCCCAGCAGGCGAATCGTGCCGGGCGACAACCGTTTGAACACCGCGAAGCAGTTCACCGTGTCACCGTCGAAGATGGCCGTTTGAAGTGGCGACGCCCAAAGGGGACCCTCGCCCTCCGGCCAGACCAGCCTGAGTTCGGTCAACCGCGGCGAGCGCAGCCGGGCGAACATGCGCAGCACCGCGGGTTCCACGGCCTCGCCCGGAGCGACGAAATCGCAGGCCCCGCCAGTCGCCGCCGCCAGGCGGCGCACATGCCCCTCCGCCGGGCTGGCGCCGATCCCCACCACGAAGACCCGGTGACCGGTGCCCCGGGCGGTGTCGATCAGCCGGTCGATCGCTTCGATCTCCCCGTCGGTGACCAGCAACAGATCACTGTCGCCGCCGTGCGCCAGGGCGCAGGTCGAGACCAGGGCAGCCTCCATCTCAGTGCCGCCCAGGTCCGCCTCCAGCCCGCCGACCCAACGCTGGGCCGCCAGTCGACTCGCCTCGGTCATTGACCACAGCCCTCGCGCGCGATGCAGGACGGTGCTGCCAAAGCGCGACAGGGAGAAGCGGTCCGCCGGCCCTAACTGGAGCAGGACAGCCTGCAAGGCCCGCCGCGCGGCGGCGATGCTGTCGCCCGCCATGGACCCGGAGCAGTCCACCAGGATCTTGAGGGCCTGACCCTGCGTCTGCACCGGCATCCGCGGCAGGAAACTCGCCAGCACCACGACCTGATCCGACTGCTCCGCACGGGAGGCCGCCACCGGGTCGCGCGCCAGGACGGCCATGGACGGCTGGGCCAGTTGGTCGATCACCAACACGAAATCCCGGTCGAGGGCGCCCTGCCGGGCCAGCGACACGCCCAGCACCTCAGCGCCGGCGCTCTCTTCCCGACCCACGGCAATGGGGTGGCTGGGTGAGGCGACTCGCGCCCGCACCAGGCCGCCGTGCAGACGCAGGCGAATCTCGAACGGATAGGCGGCCAGCAGGTCGGACGCTGCCGCCTGGTGGGGCTGCAACCCGCCATCACGCACCGGGTCCCCGTAACGCGGGGCGATCACGGTGGGGATCAGCAGACGCAGGCCGTCCTGTGCGAACTGGAGCACCTGGGCGTAGCGAAAGGTGATCCGGCAGACCTCGCCCGCCAGCAGGTTGCCCAGGTTCAGGCTGTAGCTGCCGTCGTGGTTAAGCTCCAGCATGATGGCCGACTGCCCCTGGCTCAGGGCCTCCTCATAGCGGGCCTCGGCCTGGCGCTTCTCGACCACCGAACCAGTGAGGTGTTGCCCGTTGAGAACGACGTCGACCCCAAGCAGCACGGCACTCCAGGGAAGCGGGAAGCGATAGACCACCTCCATGTTCGTCCTGGCGGTATTGCGGAAGCACTGCTCCACGGACATTTCCAGCAACAGACCCCGCAGATCGCCGGTGGCGACCAAGCCCTCCAGCATCGCCGGCCGACCATCCCGACTCTCCAACCGCGCACGCGCTTCCTGTTCCATCGTCTCGCCCCTGCCTTACTGTTGTTCTTGCTTCGCGGTACCGTCCGCGGGTGACGCTGCGGTCACCGCGGCGAAGGCCGCCATCACGCCCTGTACGAAGGACCGTACCTGCTCGGGCGTCAACCCCGCCCGCCCGGGGTCGATCACCACCTCCACCCCGTCCGCTACGCCCAAATGACTACAGACGCTCACCGATCCTAACGCCTGATGCCGTGGCGGCACCGGTGGTGGCTCGCCTTGCAGCAGCGCGCGGATACGCTCCAGTGACACCCCCGCCGCGGTCCATTTCTTGATCTGAAGCAGTTGCTCCAGGTGGCCGGGGCCGTAACGGGCCGCCCGGGTCTCCCCTTCAGGCCGGTCCACCAGGCCGATCTGGATGTAATAGCGCACGGTGCGCGCAGGCAGATCGGCGAGGACGCAGAGCTCGGATAGCGGGTAGTGGGGTTCAGAGACGGCAACGTCTGTCATGGGCATTATTAAAACACTTGCACTGTCGTTAAACAAGTGATTTAATATCGTCCGTGGTCGGAAACTGCCTTGGGCCTTGATCGTAATCCCGGCCAGCGGCGTGCGTAGTCAGGGCTTCCAGCCCTGACGGTGTCAGGCCAGGATGGCCTGACTACGCACCCGGCGAGTCCAAGGGGCCGGAATCTTGATCGAGGCCCAAATTTGACATTGCTGGTCGCGCTTGACGCCGATTGAAACCTACGGCTGTTGGGCATAGCTTCCATGTTCTCGTCGGCCATGGCCATCCCGCCTGGCTAAGTTAGCGAATCGTTATAGGATCCCATGAGCATTCAAGGTTCTGTCCATCACATCGTCGCACTGTCAGCCGCCTGTCTTGGCGGTCGGTCCTGTGCTGCCTGGATGAACGCAACGTCTCACGGCCTATGCAACACAGTCACGGCGGACAGCCGCCCACAGGACCCGCCGCCGAGCAAACCGGGGCGCAATCGTCGTCCATACCTCGGATTCAGGACGTCCGACACCATCTGATCGTCTGACCGGCAACCCCGTCAGTCGATCTGGCGGGGCAGCAAGAGAACCGGTCACAGGATCTCCGTTCATCGCTCCCCCGCCGTCCAGGCACGGCTTGCCGTGTCCGTTACCAGGCGCGATCAGCGCGGGAAGGGGGAACGATGGCCAACAAGCAACTTTTCGCATCCAGCCGGGGCCGTTTGCTGCCGGCCGCCGACACCGTCAATGAGGCCGGAGGCTTGGCCTATGCCCTGCCGCCCAAGGCCGCCTTGGCGCAGTTGGTCATGACCGGTAGCCTGGGTAACGCCTTCTATGTGGACGCACAGGCGCAACTGGTGGCGCTGCTCGATGGTGCGCAGCGGGTAGAACCGCTCTACGTGGCGCAGACCGCGGTCTTCGCCCGTCGGAATGGTTTCATGAAGGACACCCCGGCGGTCCTGGTGGCCCTGCTGACCCTAAGTTCGCCTGAACTGGCCCGCCGTGCCTTCGAGCAGGTGATCGACAACGGCCGGATGCTGCGTAACTTCGTGCAAATCCTGCGTTCCGGTGTGCTCGGCCGCAAGTCCCTGGGCTCCGCGCCCAAACGGATGGTACAGCGGTGGCTGGACGGGCGGACCGTCGCGCAACTCATGAATGACGCGGTGGGGCAATCGCCGTCCCTGGCGGACATCATCAAGATGGTCCATCCACGACCGGTGAATACCGAACGCGAGGGGTTCTATGGTTGGCTCCTGGGGCGGAGCGTCGTTGCCGAACAACTGCCCGAGCAGGTGCGTGCCTATGAGTCATTCAAGGCAGCCTTGGCCGCCGGCGATCAGGAGGCAGCGCTGCCGGCGGTGAACTTCCAGTGGCTGACCGCCTTGCCGCTGGGCCGGGCACAGTGGATCGAGATCGCCCGCCGGGCGTCCTGGCAGACCCTGCGGATGAACCTCAATACCTTTGCCCGGCATGGCGTGTTCGGGGAGGAGACAGGCGACGGTCTGGTGTTGGACCTGGCGGCCCGGTTGCGGGATGGGGAAACCATCCGCCGTGCCCGGGTGTTCCCCTTCCAGTTGCTCGCCACCTGGCGTGCGCTGGATCCGCTGGTGCCGGTCGAAGTGCGCGAGGCCCTGCAGGATGCGCTGGAGATCGCCCTGGAGAACGTACCGGTGCCGGCGGGCAAGGTCTATGTCCTCCCGGATGTGTCAGGTTCCATGGGGGCGCCGGTGACGGGTTGGCGCCAGGGCGCCACCAGCAAGGTGACCTGTCGGGATGCCGCGGCGCTGATTGCCTCGGCGATCCTGCGGCGCAACCCGTCGGCGCAGATCATCGCCTTCGATGACCAGGTTTGGCCGCTGGCGCTCAACCCGCGGGATAGCCTGACCACCAATACGGAGCTTCTGGCACGGACCGGCGGTGGAGGGACCAACACCAGTCTGCCCCTGGCCTGGCTCAACGCACGGCAGGCCCGCGGCGATCTGGTGGTCTATTGCTCGGACAATGCGTCCTGGATGGACAGCCGCCCCGTCGGCGCCACCGAGACCCTGC
>Ga0247839_1007225_pt1 | contig 12330 bp, 9 predicted proteins | sample LaCruzMarch2015__6_FD_192405 | JGI IMG/M metagenome (GOLD analysis project Ga0247839, IMG submission 192405) | Freshwater microbial communities from meromictic Lake La Cruz, Castile-La Mancha, Spain - LaCruzMarch2015_16m | ecosystem: Environmental > Aquatic > Freshwater > Lake | place: Spain...
ATTGATCGTTTTTGCCATTAAATTTTTAAATAACTAAACAAATACCTAGTTATAGTGTTGTTCAATATGCCAGTCTAAAGTAGCTGATGGGGTCTTTCTATGCTAAAATATCCGATTTATGCGGAGTGCGGCCAAATAAAATAATTTAGAGAGAAAGATATATAGTCAAATACCCGTAAATTTTAATAATATTATTATTAATAAATTTATACTAATGTTTTTGTAATTTTTTTACTTAAATAAATGTCTGGTCAATTTAGTTAGTTCTAAATTTTATTAATTGATCTTACTCTTAAATTGAAAATTTAAGAGTAAGATGAAGACCATTAAAAATTTAAGAGTAAGGCTAATATCCATCTTAAATGAAAAATTTAAGATGGATATTAAGATCAGAGTGAATACAAAAAATTGAACATTTTAGATTACAAAAATTTAAATTTCTATAATTATGGGAAATATAACTCATATTTAATTTTTTAGAAAGTAATATTAAAATTCAAGAGGTGAGTCAAACCCAGGCAAAGGCTTTATAGGACTTGTGTTTAAAATCGATTCTTTCAATTCTAATAATGCATCTGATTCTTGAAAAAATACCGGAATTTCGTCGAAAGGGAAATGACTTTTCTTTATCGCAATTAAATTTTGTTCCATAGTTAATCTCATAATGAAAAATGAATAAATTTCAATATCTAAACGTATTAAATCTATAAATTTTTGATGAAAGCTTTTAGTATCTTTCAATTTTAGACTACCCATAATCGACTCTTTTATAAACCCACGATAACTATCTAAAAGCTCGAGTAAATTTTTATATTCTTGAATGATTTCTTCAAAAACATTCAATAAATTTTTAAAATTTTGACGCTGATCGGAATCTAATTTTCTTTTTAAAGAATAAACTAATAATTCATTATTCAATTCATTTACTTTCTTAACTATATTCTTTTTTTGTAATTCCATATAGTTATTCATATCAAAATTTATTGGTTCTCTCAAATATTTTTCGAAATCTAAGTTATCCATAAATTAAACTATTTTTATTTTTATTTGATAAATTTACCAGAAACTAGGCTATTATCATTTAAAATATAATAGACGTTACGTTGCATTATTTCAGCGCGAGAGGGAAGTCCTGGGTTATCAAAAGATATTGTATCTGGAGCTATAACAGTGTCACTTGGATCAAAAATAACAGCAATAGTTGGATCAATTTTAGGGTTATCATCTAGCCTAAATGTTGAATAATCCATATTACTTATAGATTTAGCTTCCTCTTTTAGTTTGTGATATAATTCTGGAACTACTGTTTGGTGTGATGCGACTTTATTTATTTCTTCATCTAGTTGAGAATAAGTAGAATTCAGTAATTCTTGTTGAGCTATTCCAGAATCAACACAACCTGGCCCCGCACCGGGAGCGTAGCAAAATAAACTAGTCGAAAAAACAAAGTTTTTATTTGATACTTGATCTGTTTCCGCCTGTAAACACATTTCATATGCTTTCAAAGAAAGCTGTTTGCTATGAGAAACAGCCGAGTCTACAATATTTAGTAAACCTGTTATAACTTTTATTTGTTCATTTAAAATATTTTTTTGAATTTCTATGCCACGTAGATACCGGTCAACGGTATCAAGAAAACTATAATTACCCACTATATTTTTCTTATTTATGTATTGTTTAATTTCAGTTAAATCGCTAATACGTTCATGCGGATTATTTAATATAAATCTGGTGACAACAGAATTATTTAATTCCTTAAACATATCGAGATATTCTCGAGCATCGGTCTCTGTGAGACTAAAATCTTGCTTATTCGCAAACGATGTTTTAATATTATTCAGTAATTCCCTATTTCTATCTAATTTGTTTTGCACAAATTCATACGTATGTTTAATATTGATTAAGTTTTTGTGCATATATGTGAGCTTGGGATTCTCAATTCCCTCTACCACCACCGTCTTCTCATCGTCCAAGCTGACGTATCTGCCTTTAACGAGAGCGTGTGCAAAGGCACTATCTTCAACTAAGTAACGTTCAAAAAGTGTCGGGTCGTTTTGAAAGTCCTTTTTAGTCAAAACTTTTTGACTTTGACTTGCTTGATCAAGCAAATCTTGTTTCAAAACGGTATTGATTTCCCGTTTTAATTCGGGTTGATTCAAATGTGGGAATTTTTTTATTTCTGTTTTAAGAGATAACGAAGGTTTTGTATGAGAACTTATATTTTTCAATGCTATTAATTTATGCCAAGCATCGTTTTGTTCTTCAATTGAAGTTGCTTTATTTAGTTCATTATTCGTAAAATCCCGAATCATTGTAAAAAATTCTCCTACACGCTTCCCATCTGGTCCGTTATTATAAAATTTTGTTAATTCTTGAAAGCGCTCGTTGCTAGATTTTCGCACAACAAATGAAAAGTTGCCCTTAGACGGATCTTTCACAAAAAATGCTGATTTTTCGTTTATCTTTAAAGCTAATTCATTTGGAGTTAGAATAATAGGTACTTGGGTCGTAAGACAAGCACTTAATAGAACTTCAGGAGGTTGTTGAAATGATTGAAAATTTATGATCAATTGATCTTGATAAGAATTTGACGCTCTACCAGTCACACAGCTAGTAAATCGGCGTCTCATAGAAGAAGATTTTTTAGTCTTGACATTGAAATTGACTAAAGCTTGAGAACTAAATGGTTTATTGAAATTTTCAGAACTTTCCATTTCTGAAGAAAATGCAATTCCAGGTGTTTTGAATATAGTTAGAGCTGAGCCCATTCTTAAACTCGATGGAGCTGCTAGAGCGTTTCTTAACGACCCAAAATAAAATAATAAAATTATTAGTAGAACAGATAGAGATTTATTAAAACTGAATTTAAAATTTCTAATAGAAGAAAAATTATTAATTTCATTATTTTCGCCTAGAATTTTATTAGGCGTATTCGGATATAAAATATCTAAAATATAATAAAACTGCCATTCTTCCGAAAAAATTAGATCTTCTTCGGAAAAAATAAAATTAAATAAATTCATAAAGTTTTGTTCCTTTAAGTTATTTATCGTTTAGGATACGTGTAAGAGTTAAGACAAAATAAAAAAAATAGGTATTACTTTGTAAAAACCGGATATATTTCAAATCTTTTATTAAATTTAAATAATAAGCATTAAATTCGATTTGAATACAAACTTCCATTTGTCTTTGATGATCAATTAAATTCTCGTAATCTAAAAAAAGTGATTCCAAATCGTTTGAATTTTTGAATTCCGAATTATCATCTAGATAGGTTAATATTTTTTGGATCGATTTTAAATTTTCCATAAATATTTTAAAAAATGTAAATTCTCAATAAAGTTTGTTAATTTTAGTATATTAATTACGTATGTCAAAATTCATTATATATCTGATATATTATGATAATGAAATAAATTTGTGGATCAATTCATAAAATAATTAATTAATAAAATTTTATGAATTAACTAATTAAATATATTTTTTTATATGATATCTTATTCTTTAATATTTTATACTTTTAAAGTGCGTAATGGGTTAACTAGTATAAACTTTATACAATAATAATGAAAAATCTATTAAGAATTTAAAATTATCAGAACTTAATTTTATTATTTCATTATTATTTAAATTACCAATAGTTCATTTTCATCAATTTAGATATTTCATAAATAAATTATTCTGTATAAAAAGAACAGAATATACCATTGCAAAATATTATATCACAGTTTTTTACGTCATCAACCTTTTTTTTTGATTAATTTTATATCTAAAAATATTTATATATTTTTTTATTGTATAATCTATTAAGATTTAATCTTTTAATTTTTCTTCGTAAAAATCTTTTTCATTATTTACTTGTGCAGCTTTATCTCCTATTTTTTTGAACCGTATGGATCCTAATTTATATCTACTGTATCTTTGAGTTGTTGCAAGTGATTTATGACCAACCATGAGCGAAGTCTCATAGATGTCAGTAATGGATAATGTTCTTGTGACATAACCAATTCTTAAAGAATGAGATTGTAAATTCAAATCTATATCCAGCTCCTCGCTTAATCTATTTAATGCGGTATTGAAGGCCCGAATCCAAGAAACTTTATTCATTACCCCACTTGGATCTTTTTGACTGCTTGCAAGATATTTGAAATTATTAGTTTTAAAAATAAATTCAATATCGTCCTCGATTTGATCGAATAATTCAATTAACTCTTTACCTAAATAACATAATCTTGGCTCGTTTACTTTGGAGTGAAATAATCGAATTCTCTCGGTTTTCTTTATGTTTTTTAATTCGTCGTACTCTAAATGACGTATTTCATTTATTCGAGCACCAGTCGTAAATAACACAACAAATGCTATCCTGAATTGTGAATATGCAATAGAAGATTGCTTTTTCAGGTATAGCTTCCTAAAATTTATTATCTGATCAAATATTGGTCGTAAAATAGGATCGCGTAATGGTACATGCTTTTTCTCTTCTGATCTTTTACGAACTCTTTTCTTCAAGTTTTTAATTGTGCTTTGCACCGTATCCATTTGTTTGGACATTGTAACAAAATTTGCATCCGACAAATGAGCCAATTTTTTAGTTTCATTTTGAATAATCTTCTTGGTTTGTTCCAAGATGAATAATTCATTTGGCGACAAATTTCCTTCTTTTTGTATAGATTTGAGTTTGTTAAACTTTTCTTGTGCAAGTTTTTTATATTGATGAACTGCTATTCGATGTTCAATAAGTGAAGTTTCGTTATTTCGGGCTGCAATTACTGAAGGTTCACCAATAATATCATATGTTGCTTCAAGAACATGATGAGATACATTTGGAAAAGCGTTATTATGCGAATGTATATGCTTTTCATTGTAGTGATGAATTGAAGTTTTAACTATAGCGTGCAGTTGATGAGCACTTTTTTCTTCAATTTCTAATTGACTAATGCAATCTTTTAATTGAATAAACTCGTTAGATTCTAGTAGCTCTTCAACTCGTAAATAATTAAGTGTGCGATTTAACCTCTCGGATACTGCATTTTGTTTAGGTGAATGAGATTCACTCATTGACATTTGAATTTTTAACGGAAACTCTTCTTGAAGAGATAACCTTTTTTTAGAGCAGAAATGGTTATCTCTATCAGTATGAATTATTAACCTCGAATTTTTATTTTCAAAATAATGGGTTTTAATAATTAAATTTCTCATCATTCTTGTAACATTACGAGAATCCAGCTGATTTGTAGTTATGATAAAATTTATGATTTTACACGATGCTAGATCTATAACTAAAAGCACAGAAAGTTTATGTTCTGCGTTTTTAAATGGAAGTTTGAAATCATCTAAAAACCATACTTTATTAAGACTACTAACATTAAACCGACTGACAAGCAAATTTGGTAGTATACATTTTTCTTTTGTTTTCAAACAGCAATCCTCCTAGAAATAATGTTATAAATGATGTTATTCGTCACGTTTTGTTTATTAGTTCATTTTCATAAATTATCAAATTCTATTAACTCTTCATCTTAAATTTTTAATGTAAGATAAAGAGTAATCAAAAAGAATTAATTAATTTTATATAACTTACCTAAGTTATACCTTTTTTTTCGGTGAATGTTATTTTTTAATATAACGATGTTGTTTTCAAACATTTTAAAAAATTCGACTAATTATTAATAAAAATACCGAAAAGAATTTTTTTATTGGATTCGGTATTTATTATAATACCAAATATTTTAATTGGTTACTAAAAGATGACTATAAATTTAATGAAGATCGAGTAAAAAAAACAATTTAAGTCTTAATTAGCCCTTGCTTTGTCAATCTTAAATTTATTAAAAAAAAATTTTACGTTTAAAGATAAATTTGAATATAATTTAATTTCATCACTTAACGTGAATTAAGATAATCGCTTGGTCACATAATATTCAATTGTGGTATCTGTCTTACACAAAATTTTTAGTTTTGGGACAAATTAAAAATTTAAGATTAAATTTCATTTGGGACAGAGCAAGGATATTTTGTTAGCTGATTTTTCTTATCATGTATTTATATCTTGTAACTTAAATAAAAGTTGAAAAAGTTCACTGAAAAGACCTTGAGTATCTAATAATTTCATGATAAAATGATTTATATATTTGTATAACTTAAATCCCCGTGTTTTAGACTTTGGCTAAAACTTTTATTCAACGTTAAAGACTCACATTAGATAATTTGACGTTAATATTTAAGCACATCCCTTACTTAACGCAAATTAAGGGAACATATATCTTCGATGGACAATACTCATCAATTATTTCACAAGCTCTTTCTTGTTTCAATAAGAAAAGAAAGAGAATTCTTAAAAGTTAATTAAATAGATCATTATAATTCTCATAATGACGTGGCTTCTCACTTAACGTGAATTAAGGGCTGATACGATGGGTTGTTATATATTTTAATGAGAACAACTTTTATCAAATTCCCTTTAGGCCCTGTCTTAAAATTTAATCTTATTATCTCTCTTAAATTTTTAATTTAAGACCAATAATAAGACTAGATTGAATTGAAAATTTTGTGCGACAGTCAAGTGGTCCCCTTCATTTACGCTAAACTAAGGATCTTTCAATCACTAGTCTGTCTTACATAAAATTTTTAATTTTGGGACAAATTAAAAATTTAAGATTCAATGAATTCCCTCACTTAACATGAGTTAAGGGGACCATATGATCTCTGTCAATTAATATTATTTAAGATCCTGTGTATAAGATGGTTGATTCACAAAGAAAAGGAATTTATAATTTTATGAGCGTTTCTACAGAAACTAAAAATATTGGTCGTATTACACAAATTATTGGTCCGGTTTTAGATGTTGTTTTTACACCAGGAAAAATGCCAAATATTTATAATGCATTAGTTATACGTGGTAAAAATGAAGCTGGGCAAGAAATTTCTGTAACGTGTGAAGTTCAACAATTATTAGGTGATCATTGCGTAAGAGCTGTAGCTATGAGTGCAACTGATGGCTTAATGCGAGGTATGGAAGTATTAGATACTGGAAAAGCTTTAAGTGTTCCTGTAGGTCAAGCAACATTAGGACGAATATTTAATGTTCTTGGTGAACCAGTAGATAATTTAGGGCCAGTAAATAGTAAAGACCAACTAACTATTCACCGTTCAGCTCCAGCATTTGTTGATCTTGATACTAAATTATCAATTTTTGAAACTGGTATTAAAGTTGTAGATTTACTAGCCCCATATCGTCGTGGTGGTAAAATTGGTTTATTTGGTGGTGCTGGTGTTGGTAAAACAGTACTTATTATGGAATTAATCAACAATATTGCGAAAGCACATGGTGGCGTTTCTGTATTTGGTGGTGTTGGTGAGCGTACTCGTGAGGGGAATGACCTTTATATGGAAATGAAAGAATCTGGAGTAATTAACGAATCTAATCTTTCAGAATCTAAAGTTGCCTTAGTTTATGGTCAAATGAATGAACCACCAGGAGCACGTATGCGTGTAGGTCTAACTGCTTTAACCATGGCTGAATATTTCCGTGATATTAATAGACAAGATGTTCTTTTATTTATTGACAATATTTTCCGTTTTGTACAAGCAGGTTCAGAAGTATCAGCACTTTTAGGCCGTATGCCATCAGCAGTAGGTTATCAGCCAACTTTAGCAACAGAAATGGGTGGCTTACAAGAACGTATTACCTCAACAAAAGATGGTAGTATTACATCGATTCAAGCGGTTTATGTTCCTGCGGATGATTTAACAGATCCAGCTCCAGCAACAACGTTTGCCCATTTAGATGCGACAACTGTATTATCTCGTGGTTTAGCTTCAAAAGGTATTTATCCAGCTGTAGATCCGCTAGATTCTACCTCAACGATGCTTCAACCATGGATTGTTGGTGAAGATCATTATAATTGTGCGCAAAATGTTAAACAAACATTACAACGTTACAAAGAATTACAAGATATTATTGCCATTTTAGGCCTTGATGAGTTATCAGAAGAAGATCGATTAATTGTAGCTCGAGCTCGTAAAGTAGAAAGATTTTTATCACAACCTTTCTTTGTTGCAGAAGTATTTACTGGTTCTCCAGGTAAATATGTAAGTTTAGCTGAAACTATTCAAGCTTTTGGTCTGATTTTATCAGGTGAATTAGATGCCCTTCCAGAGCAATCTTTTTATCTAGTAGGTAATATCGATGAAGCTATTGAAAAAGCAGCATCACTTCAGTCATAATTATATTCTTTTTAGAATTGTTATTAAAACATAATTTTCCTCCCTTAACCTGAGTTAAGGAGATCCCTCATTTAACTTACGCTAAGTGAGTTAAGGAGATCGCTTGTTATCTGTTGATTATTTAATCTGGTCACTCTGGTCTTATTGTTGTTCTTAAATTAAAAATTTAAGAGAGATAATAAGATTAAATATTATTTTAAGACCATTATTGTTATTAAATTAAAAATTTATGATAGATAATGGTCTTACACAAAATTTTTAATTTTGGGACAAATTGGAAATTTAATAGTTATTAAATGAATTTTTAAGACAATCTACACAAAATTGAAAATTTTGGGACAGATAATTGTAGTAAATTTTTAATTTACGATTGATAAATTGTCAAGTTAAGACAGATAACAAGAGATGTATTTAATACCTAGTTGGTCTTAAATTAGACATTTAAGATCAAATACAGTTTGGGGTCGTGGGGGGATTAAATGCCATTTTAGAAAGAAAAAAAGTTTTTTTATCTAAAATAGAGAATAATGAAATTAAGAAAGTGACCGAGTTAGTCTTAAATTGGAAATTTAAGATCAAATATACATACAAAAACAACAAAATTTCTCCATACTTTGACAATATACTTTCAAATTTATATCTTAAAGTATGTCCACTCTTTTTTCTTTTTCAAGAAAATATGGAACTACGCTGACCATAATTGAAGATTATGCAAGAGTAGACCCTAACAAAATAAATCTTTCTACTTATAAAAATTATGACGTTGCAAGTTTGCATTATGACGCCAGATCGTATTTTTTGGAATGATCAGGCTGAAGAAATTATTCTTCCGACCAATACAGGTCAAATGGGTGTTTTAACAAATCATGCACCTTTAATTACTGCATTAGATATTGGTGTGACGTTAATTCGTTCAAAAATGGATTGGATTCCAGTAGCACTTATGGGTGGTTTCGCATTAGTAAAACAAAATCAAGTAACAATTCTTGTAAATGAAGCCGAATCTACAAAAACAATTCAACTTGAAGAGGCTGAAAAAACTTTTGAAGATGCGAAACTGAGACTTGAACAAGCTGAAGGAGAAAAACAACGCGTTGAAGCTACTTTTTCCTTTAAACGAGCTCGCGCTCGTTATCAAGTTGTAAAACAACTAACAGGCTCTTAACTTAGTTCTAAATATAATTTAACTCTTGTATTGTCTGTCTTAAATTAAAAATTTAAGATTAAATATAATTTGACCCTTAACTCACTTAACTCACGTTCACACAAAATTTTTAATTTTGGGAAAGTGAGGGATAGTCCCAGAATTTTTGATTCTGTGGTCAAATAATGGGATTGTAAGACCTTTAACTTACAGTAAAATAACTCTTTTTTTTATTTATCCCCTTAATAATCATATTCAAGCCCCCTCACTTAACGTGAGTTAAGGACAATGACTAATGACTTACTCTCTGATCAATCTTAAAATTTAATTTTAAGATAAAAATTCAATCTTAAAATATTAAATTAAGACTAATATCTCGCTTCAAACACAATTTTGAGGGTGAGTAAATATTGTTTTAAGACAGATGATACAAAACCCATTACATATCCCATAATTTTTAATTTTGTTTCTATTGAGGTAAGAATAAAATTAAATCTATTTGGTTTATCTGATTGGTCCCAAATGTTTTTACTCACCCTTAATTTAAATTTTGGACTATCTTAAAATTTTAAGATAATCTTATTATTTTTGATAATAATACTAAATTGATTGAATTGTCTTCCATTTTAAATTAATAATTTAAGAGCAATTTATTTCATTTGCTATGAAATTTTATTCTTTATGAAATGATATTTTTTTTAATAATATTATTGAAAAATTAGTTTCATTTTAAAATAAATTATATAGTAAAATACTAATTAGTTCGTTTTCTGTTTTTAATAATCTTCAATGAGTAAAAAAACGTTCATTTTGCGGAGTATTGAAGAAAAAAGTCTTTTGATTAGACTTCCTTAAATAAAATAATATTAAAAAATGAAACATCTTAGTCTCATAATTTTAAATTATCTGTTCTGAATATAAAAAAATGATGTTTCAAAAATTAAAAAAATAACATAAAAAAATTTTATGGCTCGATATCGAGGTCCACGATTACGTATTATACGTCGCTTAGGTGAATTACCTGGGCTAACAACAAAAGAATGTACAAGAAATTTTCCACCAGGCCAACATGGACCAAAGAAAAAATTAAGTGGAAATCAAAAATCAAAAGAATCGCAGTATGCAGTTCGATTAAAAGAAAAGCAAAAATTGAGATTCAATTACGGACTCAGTGAAGGACAACTTATAAAGTATGTTCAAAAAGCACGTCGCATTACTGGTTCAACTGGTGAAATATTACTTCAACTAATAGAAATGCGATTAGATAATATTGTTTTTCGTCTTGGTTTTGCTCCAACTATTGCTTCTGCGCGTCAATTAATTAGTCATGGTCATATTTCTGTAAATACTACAAATATTAATATTCCAAGTTATATTTGTAAAATTAATGATAATATTTCTGTTCAAGAAAATTCTCGTAGTATTATAAGAAAAGCACTAGATCGAACAGGTAATAGTATGTTACCGATGCATTTAGATTTAAATAAAGAAAATTTAACGGCAGTTGTAAATAATATAGTTCCTCGGGATTTAATAGGAGTACAAATTAATGAACTATTAGTTGTTGAATATTACTCTCGAAAAGTATAATAATAATTTATTATTTTATTTTTTTACAAAGTTGTATTTATTCTCGCAAATTTTATTTAGGATGATTTTTTTATTATGTGCCTCCCATAATTGAAAATTATGTGATTAAATTATAGAATAGTATTTACTGTTACATTGAAAATTGATACAACTTTGCAAAAAAGTAAAATAGATGTTTAATTAAATAATTAATTATTTTTTGCTTAAAATTTTTAAATAGTTTAATAAGGTACAAATATAAAAAATTAATAATACCCTCACTTAACTCACGCTAAGTGAGTTAAGGGCCAAATCTAGTATTGAGTATCATTTTACGGTTAGTCTATCTCCAGGAAAGATGTCCGAGTGGTCGAAGGTGTAGATTTGGAATATCTATATAGTCTAAAAGCTATCGAGGGTTCAAATCCCTCTCTTTCCGTTGGTTTTTTTATTATTGTAGATAGTAGTTAATTTTTGCAAATTTCAAATAATATCGATCATACAAGACTAAATTATGATAGCATCCATGGCGGAGTGGTCGATCGCACTGCACTCATAATGCATTTCCTTCGGGACGTCGTTGGTTCAATCCCAACTGGATGCAGAAATTTATAGTAGATTTGGAATACAATCGTTTTAGTTTTAGCTTAATTGATGACTATCTGTCCCAAAATTTTCAATTTTGTGTGGACAATTTTAAAATAATCCACACAAAATTGAAAATTTTGGGACAGATAAAGTGTCTTAAAGTTTTCATTTAATCTTATTATTTTTTCTACTTTTCTAGTAAGATCAGATTCAGTAAATAAAATCTTTTGGGAAAATAAATGAACTTGCGTAACAATTTTTGTTCATGAAAAGGTAACTTTATTTTTTTCGTTTTTTATTTTAGTCTTATAGTTTGATAGTTTGATATTAAACAAGTTCGCGATCACGAACAGCATACTGAAACAGAAGTTTATTACGCTGGAAAAAATAATATAAAAATTTTTTTATAAGATCTTCGATATTCCACCATTAATATGTAAGTGTGGAATGATGCATGGAATTTTGATTATTACTATTAAATACTTTGAATGTTGTGTTGTATCCTAGCCTAATCTATTATTTCCTAGCTGATAGTCTAATCTTCGTACTAAATGTAGGAATAGGTTTAATTTTTATTATATTTGCACAAAATGTTTTAGTTTTATTAAGTAATAGAAGATTTTTAAATACAAACAATAATTTTTTAGTTAGACTTCCAAATTTTGATCATCATGTATGTAAATATCTAAGATCTTTCGGAGAATTCTTTTTATTTCTATTTAAAAAAAAGCCATAACTATTATATATTTGACCTTGAGTTAAGGTAAAGTTAACCTTTTTCTTTAATTTAAATTTATTTAAAT
>Ga0247839_1007233_pt1 | contig 12320 bp, 15 predicted proteins | sample LaCruzMarch2015__6_FD_192405 | JGI IMG/M metagenome (GOLD analysis project Ga0247839, IMG submission 192405) | Freshwater microbial communities from meromictic Lake La Cruz, Castile-La Mancha, Spain - LaCruzMarch2015_16m | ecosystem: Environmental > Aquatic > Freshwater > Lake | place: Spain...
ACCGATAACCAATTACTGGCTGTGAAGTTTTACTTCGCACACTTTCACAATGAAGGTTTTCAACAAGAAATTGACAGTTGGGGATTTTCTCATTGGCATGCTGCGGCTGAAAAAGCTGGCATCATACCTATCAACATGAAATCTGCTATAGGGCAACCCATGTTTGACTATGTGAGCAAAGGCACCATTGACGATGACAATCCCTATCACACTGATCGGGTCACACAACACACAGTGGCTGAAAATGTACACAAACATATATGTTCACTGATCTCTTGACCTTTGATGCCAGATCCTGTATTATAACAACATGCGAATTTTAACCTTAGACAACATCCATTACGACCTAGATCACCTGCCCGAAGAAGTAGATGACATGAGGTTTGCCATATTGGACAATTCCAATCCTCAAGAACCAGACTATCATTTTATTCCACTAATTTTTTTAGAGAGTTTCAACGCACCTGCACTTGTGTTACGCATTGGTGAGAACACAATAAAGATGCCCATGGACTGGCAAATACTCATAGGTGAACCCGAAGTAGGTGATCTAGAAGTGTTGCCATTGACATCAATCAATGATCGTGGCTTTAAAGTGTTTCAATTCAATCCACTCACCAGTTTCCGTCCCAGCTTTCCTGACATTGAAATATTAGATGTATATCATGAAGTATCGTGGTATGCACCCAAATTAAAGAATGGTCAATTACTTTCGGTGCCACTTAACGATGATCCCGATCCTGACTGTGTGTACTTTGTGAAAGACATCAGTCGCAACTGTGAGATTGTGGACTACAACAAATCATGGTGATGCATGCCTTATACTGAATCCGAACTGTTTGAAAACTTGACTCGCTTGGTAAAAATTTACATAGAAAGTTATCCAGAGGACCGGGAAGGACTAGAACGTTTCCTGCGCTGGGCACACACTCAATATGGTTACCGGTATGGGCAATCTTAAAACCGGTGCTATCTACATTTATGAGCGTGTGGGCAATGAAGTGTATGCCCGTGAGTCTGGTGCTGAGCCCAGTACCCGACGGTTGATGGGCTATGCATATGATCCAGTAAACGGACATCACGTTGATTATGACAAACGCACCAGTGATGGTAGACCCTTGTTTGATCACATGCAGGAAGATAAAATGTGGGGCGAAATTCGGCGCATGGCCCGGACCAGTCCTGCTTTACAAGATGCGTTAGAACGTGCTATAATGATATACAAATTAATCAAAGTGGAGAAATGAAACAAAATATTAATCCTTACAATCCTGAACAATTTAAAAAACAATTTGAATTTACAGATATATGCCGTAGTGTGGCCAAAGACTTTGATAATTTATGGTGGGATCAACCAACTAAATTTTTTGATAATATCACTCCTAGACAACTTCTAGCTACTAATAATGTAGGATTCTCTATGATACCATTTTATTATTTGCTGCCTCTGTTGGCAAAAAATCCAGTCTCAATATATGATCTAGGTTGTGGAGCCAACATGTTTAAAAAATATATTCCTAATATTATTGGAGTCGATAAAAGCCATAATCAAATTGGCCGCCAATTTGATATAGAAGATCAAGTCGATACAGAATATGTTAAAAATCATCAGGATTATTTTGAGTCAGTGTTTTCGATCAATGCCTTGCATTTTAGACCTCTGACAGAAATTCGATTGGTCTGCAAAGAATTTATCAGTATGATAGCACCAGGCGGTCGAGGATTTCTTTCTCTAAATCTTCAACGTATGGTAGAAAAAGAAACAATAACAATTGTTAAGTTAGATGAAGATAGAAAAAAATTTTATGACAATTATGTGAGGAATCAATTACATAATTTGCCTTGCAAGTATTTAATATTTGATGTGAATTTAGATCCGTTAGATGATTGGCTGGATGGCAATGTTAGACTGGTATTTGAAAGATGAGCAATCAACTTAACATTGTGAATGAGATGCGACAACTGGATCGTAAGAACAGAAACTTCTATCGTGAACTCTCAGATGAAGAACGCAAGAAGTTTTCCAACTATCTCATGATTCGTTGGGCCAGCTGTGTGCAAGGTAGCCGGGACTTGCAAGAGTTTTATTTGATCTCCACCAACGAACGATTGAACAAACACTTTTTTAACATCAGTCGGCATCCTGAACTGCAATGGCTGTGTGCCACAACGGTGAGTCCAGACATGGGCACACCCAGACACAATTGGATCTCGCCCAAGAAAAAAGAAACGGGTGCAGGAGCAAGTGCTATCAAAAAGCAGTTGGCCGAGTTGTTTCCCACCTACAAAGAAGATGAAATAGCCATGCTGGCCTCAATGACCACAAAGAAAGAACTAGATCAACACATCCGAGACCATGGCCGAGACACTAAGTGAATTCACTTGCGGCTACTGCAAGAAAACATTTCGACGTGCAGAAAGTCTTGTGGTGCACATGTGTGAGCCCAAACGTCGCAGATCAGAACGCAGTGAACGTGGTGTCGAACTGGGTTTTCAATCCTACTTGAGATTTTATGAAATTGCACAAGGCAGTGCCAGACTCAAAACATACGATGACTTTGCAGACTCACCTTACTACCGAGCATTTGTAAAGTTTGGTAGATACTGTGTGGCCACCCGGGCAATTAATCCTGCACAGTTCACGGCCTGGTTGTTGAAACACAACAAAAAAATTGACAACTGGGGTAGTGACAAAATCTACACCGAGTACCTGTTGGACTATTTGAAAGTTGAAGCAGTGGCAGACGCACTAGCACGAGCAGTGGAGTTTGGTATAGACTGGAGTGAGAAACACTCAGCTCCCGCCAATGATTGTTTGCGCTACGGCAGCACTCATGCCATGTGCCATGCTGTCACAACAGGACGCATTAGCCCTTGGGTGATTTATAATTGTGAGTCAGGACAGAAGTTTTTGGGCGAACTCACAGCAGACCAAGTGGCCATGATCTGGCCTTATATAGATTCAGACATATGGCAAAAGAAGTTCTCAGACTATGCCGCAGACGCTGAATATGCTCGAGAAATTTTGAGACAAGCAGGATGGTAATATGAGTGCAGACATTGACATTGACGTTCCGGATCGTAGTCGGATATTACAACTGATTACTCACACACCTGCTAGACAGGTAGTAGATGGTCGCCCGCGTAAACATAACTCGGGTATCTACATCACAGACATTCCCCGAGATCCTGAACATGGCTGTGCTGCCATTGACTATGAATCAGCAGAACAGCGTGGCTACTTTAAAATTGACTTGTTGAACATGAGTGTGTATCAGTTGATCCAAGATCCTGCACACTACGAAGCCATGTTGTCAGCCGCACCTCCATGGGCTAGACTATGGACCAACCGACCCTGGGCCAGTCAGTTGGTTCACGTGGGCAACTACGTGGATTTGATGGTGGCTATGCAACCTGACTCGATACCCAGGATGGCTGCTTTTATTTCAATCATTAGACCGGGCAAAGCACACCTACAGCGACGGCCTTGGGATGAGGTATTTGCAAGTGTGTGGGACGGGGACGAATCGCGTGGATATACTTTTAAAAAGTCACACGCTGTGAGTTATGCTGCCTTGGTGGTCTTGCATATGAATTTACTCAATACGGCGAACCAAAGTAATTGATTTGCGCTTGCTCTTTTTGCGAGCAATGTCTATCAAACTGCACACAGGGCCATGCAAGATTTCAAGGTCTTTGTTGGAGAATGTGCGCAGAGTAAAACGGAATTGATCCCAATCTCCACGCAGGAATATGTTGATGGGTATGCTACGATTGCTTTCCCACCACCAAGTATTGGCCAGTTCCAAAAACTCTAATTTGTCTTGTTGTGTGAGCACAGCACCAAAGTCGTAGATGGTTGTAACAGCATCGTCTCTGTTTTGAACTACTCCAATGTACTCGTTGCTGGCGTAAACGCAAAGAGTTATAAAGGGGTATTTTTCCGCCAGTTTTTCAAAGATGTTATTACCCATAAATACGTGTCGAGGATCCTATGTATTCAACCACTGCTTACTTATATCAACAAATCATTCGGGTGCTTTTGATTGACACCAGTGGTGGATACTTTACTGCGAGGTACGACCCAGTGTACGCAAAAACTTTAACTGTAAACAAAGGTGTAGACAACGTGCTGTTGTTTGAATTCATCAACCAAGACCAAAAACCTGTGAACATCACGGGCAGCACATTTCGCTTTAGATTGTTGAACCAAACTGGCGATGAATTATTGATCGAAAAAGACATGACTGTACTTAGCGCCACGTTAGGTAGGGTCAAAGTTGTATTAGACACAGCTGATACCATCAACATCCTAGCACAACCTGCCAGTTACAGCATTGAGCGCACCCAAGGCAATTACATACAGGCAGCATTTACAGACGACAATGCAGGTGCCAGAGCCGACTGCGACATTGTGGATTCAGTATTGCCACAATTTGTAGCCAGTCAACCGGTGACAATTCCCACTATAAATGGCAAAAATTCTTGGCCGCAACCTGGACCACAATCGTGGCCGGACTGGGCACTGAATCCGCAACCACTGTCACGCAACTATTTGACAGAATACTACTCAAGTTACATCAACACCACTGGTGCCAGTTTGACCACCATCAAGTATGATCTGGATCATTACACCGGCACCCTCAAAGTGCAGGCAGCACAGGATTACGAAGCTGTCTGGGTAGATGTCACAGAAAGCCGCGAGTATTTTGACGAGTCTGGAACCTTTTACATCAATGTTGTGGGTTTTCACCCACTGTTGCGCCTGGCCATCAACAACAGTCAAGGTTATGGTGCGTCAGCTACTGCCACAGTGGTAGATGGAGTGGTAACTGGTATTGCGGTGAACAATGCTGGCATGGGATACATGGCAGCACCTTATGTTCAAATATTAGGCAATGGTGCCGGCGCTACAGCTATTGCCGCACCATTTACAGGTCCCAGCGGCATTGGGCAAATCACTGTGACAAATGGTGGATCCGGTTACCTGCCATTGAATTTTGGTGGTACCGAAGCACAGGCTGTGACTGTGCTGATCACAACTGGCTACGTGACCAATATCTTTTATCGTTAATTTGTTTTAACTGTTAGATGATAAATAGATGTATGAAATACATCTATCTTATAACTTCTCCGTCTGGTAAACAATACGTAGGCAAAAGCAAAAGTCAGTATTGTATCAATCTGCAGCCAAATATTTCCCTAACATTAAACGTCCAATCCTTGAGTCTATTAGAAAATATAGTTGGGATAAAATGCAATTTTGTATAATTGAGCGTAACGATAATTGGACTTCTGATGAACTAAATGAAAGAGAAAAATATTGGATACAGAATTATAATACATTAAACGCCGGGTACAATGTCACTGCCGGTGGCGACGGTCATGATTCAGAATCTGCAAAAATATTTTGGCAAAATGTGTCTGAAGAATGGAAAAAACAACGAGCCGCAAATTGTAGCATCGGTCAAAAACAACGTTATGCTAGATCCACAGATTCCAACCAAACAAGAAAAAGAAAAAGTGATGCTCACAAAGGAACTTATCAAATTACATCTCCGGATGGCAAAGAATGGGTCACAACTCTCGGACTTAAGGAATTTGCTGAAACACATAAAAACGAAATAAAAATAACGTATTGGGGGTTGTTCTCGGCCTATAGAAAATGCTATAATAACGTAGAAGCAACAGTTAAAAGAAAAAACGAGAACCGGTGGAAAGTAATACGCATTGATTGATATCATATCTTATTGGAAACAAGGAAGAAAAACCAAACAAACGCCGTCTGGCTGGATCTCCGGTAACGCCCCGTGTTGCATACATAATGGTCAGAGCGTTGACAAACGCAGTCGTGGTGGACTAAAAGTTACTGATCAGAGTTGGAGTTATTCATGTTTCAACTGCTCGTACACAGCCAGTTTTATCTTGGGCCGATCTGTAAGTTACAAAGCTCGAAAGTTATTGGGCTGGATGAATGTTCCTGAAGTAGAAATAGAGATGCTGAATCTGGAAAGTCTGCGGCATCGAAGCATCAATGGCATACTAGAAGATCGACAACAGATGTGGAACACGCTCAGTGGTGTCACATTTGAAGAACGAGACTTGCCACCTTTTGCTGAACTGCTGACACCCGAACACAAATTCTACTGGGACTATGTGCGTGGCAGACATGTGCCAGAAGACTTTCCTGTCATGGTGCAGATACAAAACAACGGCATCCATTGGACAAGATTGCATGTGGTCATACCATTCACTTATGACAACAAGATTGTGGGATACACTTGCAGATTTTTAGATGACCGGCAGCCCAAGTTCATCAGTGACAGTCAACCTGGTTATGTGTTCGGCACAGATTTGCAACACTCAGATTGGCAGCATGTGATTGTGACAGAAGGCATCTTTGATGCACTCAGCATAGGTGGTGTGGCAGTGATGCACAACACCATAAATGATGCACAGGCAAGATTGATACGCAGTTTAGACAAATCCATAACTGTGGTACCCGACCAGGACCAGGCAGGTGTTGAACTCGTTGACCGTGCAGTGGAATTGGGATGGGCGGTGAGCATACCTGACTGGCCTGCGGGCTGTAAAGACGTCAATGATGCTGTGATAAAGTTGGGTCGATTGGGAGCTCTACTAACTATAATGCAATCGCGAGAAACCAGTAGAATCAAAATAGAACTGAGGAAGAAGCAACTTGCTAAAAGAATACAATAAACTTTGGGTGTTTGGCGACAGTTACACTACTCCAGGAGTGTGTGTAAATTCACAAGATAGTTTCTGGGGGTTGATTGCACAACACTTTAAAATAAGTTCTATTAAAAATTGCTCAAAACCGGTTAACAGTTTTGACAGCGTGTGTCACTTATTAATCAGTATGCAAGATCAATATAACTGGGATCATGATTTATTTTTAATTGGAATTCCGCCATTGGAAAGAATCACAGTATTTGATAATTTTAAAGATACTGCATACTTTGGGCACGAGATTGATACTAATACCTGGAAGAGTAATCGTTTCAAAATCCCATACCATCACGGATTGATTGGAATGCAAAATTATGGCAGCGATAAAAAATTAATTATCCACAGCGATAGGTCTTGGGTGGAAACGCAAGCATTGCGAACTATATTTTTATTGACAACCTGGTTGGATTCAAAAAATGCCAATTATCTTATAGTAAATTTATCAAAACCATTTGACAAAGATAACTTGTGGGGGCCAAGTGAATTTGTATTGCCATTTTGTCAAAATCACAGTAGATGCATACTGTTCGAAGATACCTATTACTCTGTAAATGTAAACCTCAACGAGCCAGCAGATTTTAAACAATACGGATGGAATGGACATCATGGACCAGTGGGTAACGCACATTTTTTTGAGAGCAGTATAAAGGACAAATTTTGTTAAAAGAATACGGACTTGACGTTCAGCGGCTATTTTTAGAAATGATGTTGGAAGATGCACAGAGTTATGTGCGTGTTCAAAACATCTACAACCCGCAGAACTTTGACAAGAGCCTGCGAGCCGCGGCTGAGTTCATAAAAGAACATTCAGACAAGCACAAGACCTTGCCTGATCGTACACAGATCTCAGCCACCACAGGCATTAAGCTACAAGCAGTGCCTGATCTTAACGAAGGCCACTTTGATTGGTTCATGGGCGAGTTTGAACAGTTCACCAAGCGTCAAGAACTAGAACGTGCCATTTTAAAAGCCGCAGACATGCTGGAAAAAGGCGACTTTGAGCCTGTGGAAAAACTGATCAAAGACGCAGTACAGATATCTCTGACTCGGGATATGGGCACAGATTACTTTGCAGATCCAGCAGCTCGTATCAACAAGTATTTCAACTCAGGTGGACAAGTGTCAACAGGCTGGCCACAACTGGACAGATTGCTGTATGGTGGGTTCAGTCGCGGTGAACTCAACATCTTTGCAGGAGGATCAGGCTCAGGCAAGAGTCTTGTGATGATGAACATTGCACTGAACTGGTTGCAACAGGGATTGAGTGGTGTGTACATTACACTGGAACTGAGCGAAGAACTCACAAGTTTGCGAACAGATGCTATGTTGACCAACATGAGCACCAAGGACATTCGCCGAGACATTGACACAACAGAACTCAAGGTCAAACTGGTGGCCAAGAAGTCTGGCAATTATCAAGTCAAAGGCTTGCCAGCACAGAGCAACATCAACGACATACGTGCGTATTTGAAAGAGTATCAAATACAAACAGGTCGGCGTGTGGACTTTGTGATGGTTGACTACTTGGACCTGCTGATGCCTGTGAGTGCCAAAGTCAGCCCCAACGACTTGTTTGTGAAAGACAAGTATGTGAGTGAAGAACTGCGCAACTTGGCCAAGGAACTGGGATTCTTGATGGTAACAGCTTCGCAGTTGAATCGATCAGCTGTGGAAGAAATTGAATTTGATCACAGTCATATTTCAGGTGGTATTAGTAAAATCAACACAGCAGACAATGTGTTTGGTATCTTTACAAGTCGTGCCATGAAAGAGCGTGGCAAGTATCAGATACAATGTATGAAGTCTCGAAGCTCGACCGGCGTTGGTCAAAAAATTGATTTGGAGTACAACATTGAAACCATGCGCATTACTGACGAAGGCGGAGAAGATGGAGATGTTTATTCAAAGAAACCATCTGCGTCAATCATGGACTCAATCAAAGCCCGCAGTCAAGTTAGCCCGGCTAGTGGTGAGTCAGACCCTGCTCCATGGAACAGTTCGGACTCAGCACCCAAAGTCACGGCAGATGTTCAGAGTGCAAAACTAAAACTACTGCTGGGCAAAATTAAAACATCATGAACTCTCGTTATTGTCCAAGGATATATCACGGGCTTGTATTGAGTAGCGATACAAATAATGCAGTGAAGTATGCTCCGTGTTGTTTGATGCAGGATTTTACATCAGAATCCTTTGTTAATTTTTATCACGATGACTTAGTCAATTTGCGCGAATTAAATCAACAAAATATACTACCTGAGACACTGTGCCAAGTGTGCATATCTCAAGAAAAAGCCGGCGCACAAAGCATGCGTCAAGGTCTTTTGATAACACACGGAAAACCCACATTTGAACCCAGTGTACAATATCTTGACATCAACATAGATTATGCTTGTAATCTAGCATGTGTAACATGCGGCCCAGAATCAAGCACCACTTGGCGCAATGAACTTGGTATTAAAAATATCTTGATTAGATCAAAAATTGATCAATTTTTAGAAACGAAACTTGAACCATTGGATTTGTCAGAGCTAAAAGAAATCAAAATTTGGGGTGGCGAACCTTTTTTGACAAATACACATATGCAATTGCTTGAGTATGTTACAAGACGTACCGATGCATCAAAAATCAAATTGATGTACAATACCAATGGTACGAGATTAATAGATGATTATACAAAAAAGTTAATTGAAAAATTTAAATTTTGTAGAATCAGTTTTAGCATTGATGCTGTCAACGAACAATTTGAATATTTGCGCTATCCAGCAAAATGGAAAGAAGTAGAAAACAATTTGATGTGGTGGAAAAACAATTTGCCACAGAATGCCATGTTATCAATGACTGTTACTGCTAGTATTTTAAATGTGCTTGAATTAAATTCAGTGTTTGATTGGCAACAAAAAAATTTTTCAAAGTCTATATTTGGAGATGATATTGAAATTAATGTTCATCAAGCCTGGGGAACATACAGTGTAGAATACATGCCAGAAAAAATGGTTACCTACTTTCAAAATATGCAAAACTATTGTCAACCATGGTTGCAAAAATTAGATTTTTTAGGCAATGCATCACATGAAGTTGATAAAGTGGCACAACAATTGCGCATATTGGATCAGCGCCGCAAATTGAATTCTGAAAAAGTCTTTCCGAAGATGTATGCATTTCTTAATTATTAATTAAGTTGCAGTGGTCACAGCAGTCCATGTGCTGGCACCATTGGTGTTGACATACAACCTGTTGTTGGTTGTGGAGCCATCTGTGCGCAAATACAGTGATCCTTGAGCGGCGGTCAATGTGGGTGCACCTGAACCAAAAAATATGCCAAGATTGGCTGTGCTGGACATTTTGTAACCTGCACCTGCTGTGCCTCCTGCTGGAATAGCAGTTCCAGAAAGTATGGTGGCTGCACCCACAGCAGATACTATTGCACTGCTGAGTACATTGCCGCCAGTGATATTGCCCGTGACAGTTATTAAACCTGCAGTATTGACATTGCCACCAGTGACATTGCCTGTGGCTGACATCTGCCCAGTTGTGCGCAAGTTGCCACCTGTGACATTGCCTGTTGCGCTGGTAAAACCACCAGTGAGAATATTGCCACCAGATATGTTGGCTGTGGTTGTGACATTGGCAGTGGTGTTGATGGCACTGAGTATGTTGCCGCTCAAGCTCAGTGTGGTGGAAAGCAAGTTGCCACCGGTGACATTGCCTGTGGCAGACACCAAGCCCACAGTGCGCAAATTACCACCTGTGACATTTCCGGTGGCACTGACCAATCCGCCAGTGAGCAAGTTGCCAGCAGTGACATTGCCTGTGAATGTAGAACCAGTGACCACAATGTTGCCCACAATGTCGCCGGTCACATACAGATTGCCACTAACGCCCACACCGCCGGCCACAATCAACGCACCAGAGCCTGCATTGGTGCTCACAGCAGTGTTGGCAATGGCCACTGTGTTGGTGTAAAAGTTTAATGGTCTAGTAAAATCATAAATGACAATTGTGGTGCCAGCATCAATGGTGCTAAAACCAAATTCAAATACACCAGCAGTGGCAAATGTCAATACACTGGATACTAGTCCTTGTATGGCAGTTGTGCCCTGTGAAACACTCACAGGCAAGGTCATGGTACGACCAGCAGCATCCACAGTCACTCGCAATCGTATCATGCCAAATGTGCCCACTGGCGGCCAAGTGGCAGCAGTAAACGTCAGAATAATATTGCCAGTGATTGCAATAGTCTGATAAGGTCCAGCATTGCAGTCTATGGCAACTGTGCCTGATGTGGCTGCAATGGCAACCACAGTGCCCGACATGCCACGAACTTGGGCATTGTAGATCACATTGTTGGCCATGTTGTTGTCCAAAGTTGTGCCCGTCAGTGCAGCTTTGAACACACCTTTTGACTGCAGTTCAGTAATTTCGTCCTCTGCATATTGAAAATTCTGTTTGATATTAGTAAAATTATCACGCATGCCCTGCGTGTTGTTGCTGACACCTGCAACAGGATATTGGCCGTCTATGTTGTTGGGATTGATCTGACTGGTCATGCTGGTTCCTTGTATGAGATATTTATTGCAACTGCATTTCCGCTAAATAATCCAAAGGCCCTTGAGCAAATGCAAAAGAAAACCAAAAGCATATTGGAAGAACTGGACAGTTTGTACATAGAACGTGATCGCAAAGCCATCATAGAAACTCGCGCCAGCAATCTAATTGAAACTGCCATTCGTTTGCTGGAACAAATTGACGCTGAGTTTTCTGCTGAACAAGCGGAAAATCTTCAGCGCAAACTGCTGAATGCAATACGTCACAGAGACACCAGCAAGTTCTCAAGGAGCGTCAGGAGAACCCATGCAGATCTTTGAACTTACACAACCAGTGAATGAAATTGACTGGGGCGCCACCGCCAAGGCTGTGGGCAATAGAATTTTGCAAGCACCAGTTCGTGCGCTGGGGCAACGAGTTGGGCAGGACTTGTTGCCCCCAGAGGACGACGAAACTCCTAGACAACAGGCCAGAGCTAGTCAAACATATTTTGATGCTGCGGCAAAAATGATAAAATATGGAGTTGACGTCCCAGACATGATAAAGCGACTGGTGGACAAATATGGTGCCACTAGAGATGAAGCCATGACTGCAATAGACAATGCACTAGACTTCATTGAGAATGAAAATCTTCGTTATGGTCCAACGACTGCAACCCAAACACAACAACCAGCATCAACAAATACAAATCAAGCACAATCTTCGGCTGCTGCAACAACACCGCAATCTGCTGCACCTGTAGTACCATCAACACCAGAACAACTACGCATAGCCAAACAACGTGCAGCCGCGGCCAGAGCAGATATTGAAGCAATGCCAGTGGCCCCAGCTGCAACGCCGTTGAGTCAAATGAGTCCTGAACAACAGCGTATCATGAAACAAAAGTTTGCTGGTTCTATGGCACGGGCACAAATGTCTGGCAGTCCAAAACCACCACCCACAAATTATGGCACTACTGTGGGCCCAGCAGTAAAGCCACAGATGACAGCTACTCCTGCATTAAACATGCCGGTGACAAAAACAAA
>Ga0247839_1007247_pt1 | contig 12303 bp, 12 predicted proteins | sample LaCruzMarch2015__6_FD_192405 | JGI IMG/M metagenome (GOLD analysis project Ga0247839, IMG submission 192405) | Freshwater microbial communities from meromictic Lake La Cruz, Castile-La Mancha, Spain - LaCruzMarch2015_16m | ecosystem: Environmental > Aquatic > Freshwater > Lake | place: Spain...
CACTTCGTCCGCCACCCTGCGTACCATGTCTGGATCATGCGTGCCTGATAAGCGCGAGTAATCTACATGCACCGAACTTTTTACCCAGACTAATTTGTCGGAAGGCATCATAACTATCGGACGATTGGGATCCAATAACCTTATGGATTGAATTACGAAAGGTGCCGCATGTTCTGGAATAATTACTGGGACACCATTATATTCTATTCTATCTCGCACCAGAAGTAGTTTTACAAGACTCTCAGTAACCCAATGAAAGTAATTGGTTACTGACCAACGATCGTGAAGTACAATCACACAGTCCAGCGCAACAACTGTAGCCCCCTTAATTCGGGCCTGCATTATTGTAAATGGCGTAATAGTGTTTCGTTCCGTTGTATAAATGAACTGCCGTTCGGAGATACCAGAATTTGATACAGTAACACCATCGGGTGATAGGTAACATGGTTCTGTAGCGTAAATCTCTACATTTCTTGTGCTCAATTTCTGATAATAGACAGGTGGGGCCCAACAATTGTTGTCAAAGTGGTCATTTCTCAAAGGTGGGACACTATAAACATTAGGATGTCTAACTAACACTGTAGATCTAATTCCGGTTTTTCCTGAATGATAAGGTAGTGCCAATTCATACCGGCCTCGGAGCAACTTTGCAAGAATCCTAGGAGAGTGCCTAAAAAGACACCAATACATGGTGCTTCTGAGTTTTTGGATAAGAGCTTTCATTTACGGTTAAAATGGGTACTCAAATTCCGAGTTTTATTCACCCTACGAACCAAGGGGCCTAGAAATGGCAAACTGTACAGCAACATTACTGATAGTGGGATGTTTGTCTTACCATTGTAGCCAGATGGGCACAACAGGAACGAGCGAAAAACATGCTTTCGCACATTAGACAAGTCGTTTTTTTCAAAGGCTATTTGGGCCAAATGGAAATGACACATGCTCAGCAGGCGGTCGGTCTCTTTTTTTGGCAGGAGGTCCTTTAGTTCTGGTTTAGTGAATATGCGCTTCAGATTAGCTAACTCCCTTTCCCATTTGTCCGGGGCCCCGTGAGTGAAGCTGTCTGCTGCTGCAACATAGCACGTTGTTCGTTCCGTTAATTGGTAAACAGGTACTCCATAAGCAACAATTCGTAGCGAGGTGTCCATGTCTTCACAAATGTTGATAGCAGGGTCGAACAGTTGTCGCTGCATCACCAATCGGTGAACTGCCCAACGCTGCGGGTTCACAGTGTACCGTAAAAAATAAATGAATGGGTCGTATTTGATTAGATTGGGACAATGCCGCTCTGTACGATTTCCTTGTTCATCTTCATCCCAAGCGTTAGTAAAGAAAAATGCCTTTTTTCTTAACTGCGATGAGATGAAAGAGTGCAACGCTTCCAAGTGATTTGATAGATGATAATCATCACTATCAAGAAAACAAATGTATTCCCCCTTTGCTGTCGCAATGCCTTTATTGCGGGTAACGCATCGCTCGCTATTAACCTCATTGCGCAGCACCCGAATACGCTGGTCGGTGTAAGACTGTATATGTTCCCAGGAGCCATCTGTACTCGCATCGTCAACTATAATGAGTTCCCAATCAGTGAAAGCCTGACTAAGCACAGAATGCACCGCAGAATCTATGCGAGACCTCCTGTTATATAGAGGGATGATTATAGAGAAAAATGGAGTTCTACTGGACATAATTAAATTCAACTAAACAGGAGTTTCCGTTTTATATAGAACAAGTCTTTTGTTTTAATGTGAGGAGAAAAGAGGCTAAGTTTAGCTGAGAGCTTTTTTGCCGAAACAATCTCACTGGCATACCATGCTTTGTTTAGGAAGTAAAAAAGTCGTTTGTCAGTAATATTCTCTCGAGCATTTTGGGTTAAGGAGAATGATATGCCTTCTGGTTCGTGCTTTGGCCGTTTAACCCCTAGCAAATCAAAATAGTCTAGGGTGCTGTTTTTTGGCTTTAAAGATTCAAAGAGTACCAATTGCTCAAAAAAGAAACCTGAGGCAGTTTTGTCTTTACCAACTTCAATTGTAGACTTTGCATCTAGATGTCTTCTAAAATTTGATACTATGCTATCTGATGTTCTAAACCCTTGAAAGGGTTGTGAAGAAAGTAGCTGAAACCAAAGGTTTAAATCCATGCAATAATGAAGGGTTTCATTTACGCATCCAATTTGCTTCACGGCATCAAAACTAAACCACGTTCCTTCTTGGTTGATATTGAACTTAGCGATGCTTTCTTCAAAATTTTTGCCGACAAACGAGGGCTTTCGAATATGGGAAAGTACAGTTCCGTCTAACACACGCGTTCTACAGCATAAGGCTGTAAATGGAGATTTGCGGTATTCTTCGCCAATGGAAAGAAGCGCACCCGGTTGTAGGAAGTCATCTGAATTGAGCCAGTTAAAAATTTCTCCCGAACATAATTCTATTCCTTTATTGATAGCGTGACTTTGGCCTCTGTCTTTTGCGCTTACCCAATACGTAAGTTTATCGGAATACTTCTCCAAGATACTAACGGTATCATCTGTGCTTCCACCGTCTATTACAACATATTCAAGGTTTGGATAGTCTTGATTCAGAACACTTAATATAGTTTGCTCAATAAACTGCCCTTGATTATAGGAAGGAGTTACGATGGATATTCGTGGTAGCACACTCAATTGGAAGATGTCAAAAGATTATTGAATCGCCTCAGCAAAGCGTAAAACGGTCGAACATACATAAGTTTTACCTTGAACCGTTGCCAATTGCTAAAGGTATTGCCATGCTCCAGATTTAGAAAATTCTGAAGTTCCTTTGCCATCAACCGAGCGGAATAGTAGCGATAGATATAGTCGCGCATCTGTAGTGCATATTCAGGGTGGTAGCGGTCATAGAAGGGGAGACTGTCTATGCGTAATGGGAGATAATCGGATTCCTGTACATTTGCATTCATACCTCTTTCAACTCTATGCCACACATAGATTACAGAGTTAGTATAATGGCAGATAGCACCTTGCATAAGTGCTCTGCGCCAGAAGTCCACGTCCTGAACAGTGGAACCGTAGGCAATAGAATATCCCTGAATTTTCTCCCAAAGCGACTTTCGGCAAGGAGAAGTTCCCAGTAACTTCCAGTTTGCCGCTAGTTTCACAACGTCAAGCTCACCATTGGAATGAGCAAGAATTCCACAAGACTCGATTTGTGCCGCTCCAGTATCAGTATTACTGACAATATAGTCCCCAAATACCATATCAGTTTTGGGATAGGTGTTAAAAGTTTTTAAGATATTCTCTACCGCATTAGGAGGCAGCGTGTCGTCCGCATCTAATGGTATCGCAATGGAATTTTCCATAGCCAAAAAACCCGTATTGCGTGCTTTCGAAAGGTTGCCATTGGTTTCGTGACGTATATATGTAACCTCAGGTAAAGCTGCCAATTCTTGACAAATGGTGTTGGTTAATTCATCAGGAGAACAATCGTTTATTAAAATAACTGAAAAACCCGAAATAGTTTGAGCCTTTACCGATGCCATAGCCCTCTGAAGCAACTCGCCTTCCCTGTAGCAAGTGATAAGGATTGAAATGTCCTTTGTGGTGTAGGTCATCTTATTTTAGTAATAAGTACTTCTTCCAACCTTTGCTCAAATACCTTCAGAGAATGCCTTCGAATCACATATTCACGATTAACTTGTCCTAAAGCCATTCTCTCCTTAGAAGAAATAAGAGTCTCTAGCATATTTGCTAATTCTTCCGCATTTTCAACTGGATATAACCATTTTTCATTTTGGGAACCAAGAGCCTCACGATTTGCAAGAATGTCAGTGGCTATAACAGGCAATCCATAGGCCATATACTCCAATATCGCATTACTTACGCCTTCTGAACGCGTAGATAAAATGCCAATATCTGCAGCTAATAAAAAAGAATTAATTGATTCTTTTTTGTCGTGAAAAGTTACGTGGTTTTCAAGCTGAAGTTCAAAAGCCAAAGCTTTCATGTTTAGAAGAGCGGGGCTATTGCCAGGTGCACTTCCAATAAAATGAGCCATTATTTTTCTTGAATTTTCTCGATTTAAATAGTTTCTAATGGCTTGCAGTAGGGTAGCGTAGTCTTTTTCTGGGAAGAAATTTGCGACCATAATAATATTCAAAACGCTTTGTTCTTTTGAAGAGGCGGAAATTTTGGAGATAGGTGGAACCAAAACAGCATTTGGAATAATTTGTACATCATCATTTTGAAGCCTATGACGATTTGCTATAAAATTAAGACCAGCCTGGCCATTGGAGAGATATTTTGGCCGGGCGAAAATTGCTAGCCGTTCCCATAAGGTGACAGCTATATCCGAATCGACCGATCGCTGGTTCCAAAAAAAACGATTTGCACCTGTAGTGCGCCAAATAGATCCGCAAATGAGATTTGGCCAATGCGTGAAAGCAATTATAGTGTGTGGTTTTAAAGCTCTGATAAATCTAGCAAAGCCAAAAAGGGTGATAATTTTTCGAAATCGAGATAGACCAAAGAATTGCTGAGTGTCATAAGTGGTATAGCTTATTTCTAAATCTTCCAATTGTTTGGTCAGAAGGCCAGTGCTTCCCATGCTCACGATAATAGGATTACCAATAGCAAGTCTTTTGATAGCTAAAGCGTATTGAAGTGCTTGATGCTCAGCACCACCAACAGTAAGTGAAGTAATCACAATGATATAGTTGGGTAGAGATGCCATAATCAGGAATTAGCTAACCATCAATTTTGCCGAAGTATTTCTAAAAATCGCTCTTGAAAGGCATTAAAGGAGAAAAGCTCAATCGCACGTTCACGATTTTTCTTCCCAATTTCTTTTCGAAGGCTTTCATCAAAGCACAATTCCAATAGTAACTCAGTGAGTTTGACTACATCTTTTGGGATGAAAAGCCATCGAAAGTTATTTTCGCCTAAAGCTTCCTTATTTGGGGCAATAGTGGTAGCCACAATTGGCAGTTCATAGGCCATGTATTCTAATAGTGAATTGGAAAGTCCTTCGGAAAAAGTGGAAAGAATTCCAACATCTGCATTTCGTAATAACTGTGAAACATCCTTTACTGGTCCATGAAATATGACTTTGCAGCCTAATTTTAAATCAAAAGCAAGAGCCTTCATCCTGTTCATTTTGAGATCATTGCCAGGACTTTTTCCAACTAAATGAAGGACACAATTAGGATATGTTTCTAACGTTTTTGAAAATGCCTTTAACAGGGTTTCAAAATCTTTTTCAGGAAAAAAGTTGGCGACCATAATAAGCTGAATACACTCCGTTTTTCCTTTGGGGCGTATTTCTGGAATATCTAATGCGTTATAGATTATGGGTGACTTTAGCTCTAGATTGTGTCTTTTTTTAATGAATTCCCAACTAGCCATACTATTGGATAGATAGGTTGGACGAAAAACTTTGGCAATCTTTTCCCAAATGGTCATTCCCAATTCGCTATCTACTGAACCTTGAATCCAAAAAAAACGCTTAGCACCCGTAAAACGCCACACCACGCCAGCAAAAAGATTGGGCCAATAACTTTGAGCAATAATGTGTTTTGGATTGTATTTCCGCAGAAGTAATGCTAATTGCAGGAGAATAAAGATTTTTTGAAAACGGCCAGTTTGGTAGAAAGGATTACTGTTGAAATTGAAATACTTAAAACCATAAAAATCTAGTAGGGGAACTAATTCGCCTTCTCTTCCAAGATTAACAAATATGGGTGTTCCATCTCCTGAGTTGGCAATAATTCGTGCATAAAACAAGCCTTGAGTTTCGCACCCACCCAAAGTAAGTGAAGGCAGAACAATAAGATAAATATCCTTAGAGCCTGGCATTTATCAATTGTTGAAATATCTCTCTGTACCGATTTCCGCATTGAGCCATAGAAAATTTCTTGAAGCTTTGATGTGCTAATTTCTGCAAATTTCGCGAATAGTCAAGGTCTGTTGCGGCATGAAATAACTGGTTGGCCAGCACATTTGCGTCAGCTTTTCCATCTTTAAATGGGATAATTGCGCCAGCCATGCCATCTGCATTCTCTAGCATGTTTGGTATTTCTGCAATGGCAGTAGCAAATACAGGAATGCCATAGGCCAGTGACTCAGTTATAGCATAGGGCAAACTTTCTGGATAATGACTTGGCAGAATTGTACAATTGGAGTTTTTTAGGATTCCCGATGGGTCAGACATAAAGCCTTGAAAATGTATTCGTGGTTCATGGCTAAACCGATGCTTCAGATTAGTTATATAATCTGTATCTGTATGAATTAGAACAAGTAAACTATTGGGATGTCGATTTACTAATATCGTGAAGGCATTTAACGCTTCTTCCCAACCTTTTTCAGGGATTCCTCTGGCCATCATTGTGATAACGAATGCATCTTTTGGCCAGTTTAATTCCAATCGAGTTTGAGTAACTAACTGTGGCTCATATCCTAAATAAACTTTCTCCACCAAAATATTGCTTGGAAGAGGAATATGTTTTAGTATTTCTAGGTTGTGATTGGCAGTAAACAGCAAGGCATCTGCACCAGTAAGCATTGATTTTACCCCTTGTGAAAACTCATGTTTATCTTTCAAATCTCCCCAATTTTCTGAATTGTATGCACTATGCACTGAAATTACGGCTGGGATGCTGAAGTGTTTTTTTATAAAATTGACTGCGAATCCATCTGAATGGGATGCAGAGGAGTTGACTATTCTAATATTCCTTTTTTTAAGTTCATGTCTGAAATGACGAATTCTATCAGCTTTTCGGAGCCGAACATACAACCCAGACTTCCCGAACATTGCGGCTATCGCATTCATTTTCCAATAAAGAAACTCGCGCCACTCTGGGATATTTTTTTTTGGGTGCGGTAGAAACTGGAATGGAACAGTTGCTTGAAATTGTGCCACGAAACTAGGATCATCATTTTCGGTAAAGCAAGAGAAAACATAGATGTTGTATTCCGCTTGGAGAAACTTGGCAAGTCGAATAACGAACATTTCAGCACCACCGGGCCTAATTTCATTCACTACAAAAAGAATACCTGGCTTACTCATTGAGCTATTTTATTCTGCCAAACTTCCTTGATTCCATCATTAAGCGGCTTAGTTGGACTCCAACCGACTTCTGCTTTCGCTTTTCTGATGTCTAGAATAATACGCAACACATCAAATGCCCGTGCTTCTTCATGGCGAATTTGCAATGCTTTTCCCGTAACATGTTCCACAATATCAATAACCTCATGTATGGAAACTCCGATACCCGATCCGATGTTAAAAATCCCGCAAGAATTCATTTTAAGGGCAACACTTAAAAAGTTGGTTAGGTCGCTAACATGGATGTAATCTTTAACAGCACTGCCATTACCAAAGATAACTACTTCTTCCTCGCGAAGAGCTTTCTCTAGCAGTGTGTTTATTAACCCTAAAACTCCTGTGTTGCCTTGTCGTATTCCGTAAAGATTAGAAGGTCTTACAATGAGTGATTTTATTCCATAACGATGAAAATAAGTGATATAGCTTTCTATCGTTGCTTTTACAACACCATAGGAACTTATAGGGTTAATGGTTGAATTTTCAGGGGTTGGCAAAATCATTGGATTACCATACACGGCACCTCCACTTGAGAGGTATACGATTTTGGTGCATCTTGATTGTACCATTGCTTCAAGCAATTTCACCGTTGGAATTAAATTGCTTTCAATATCAAAAAGATTATTGTGCTCTGAAGAAGAAGGCACAGTGCTACTTTGAAGGTGGATAACGGTGTCGATTCCTCTTAGGGCAATCTTTAGCAATTGAGAATCTGAAAAATCACCTACTTGATATAGTATTGCCGGGTTAGGTGAGCGAAAACGTTCCGGGTATCTGTCCAAAACAGTAACTTCTTCTCCCAAACTTAAAAGCATATCCGTAACATGCGATCCAACGAAACCATTCCCTCCAATTACAAGGTATCGCATTGGTTTATTTCTAGTCATATGCAATGGTAATAGATAAAACGGTTAGTATTAAGACTATTGCTATCAGACACGGTACTTAATCACTTTTGCTGGAACTCCAGCTACTACGGCATACTCTGGGACATCCTTATTTACGAAACTTCCAGCGGCTATCACAGCGCCTTTTCCGATTCGAACTCCAGCTAAAATTTGACTTGAACATCCAATCCAAACATCGTCTTCTATAATTATGTCCCCTTTGGATGTCCATCCTTGTTCGCGAATAAGCTTGTCCTTCCCAATTCCATGGTCAGAGGACACAATGCTTACCTGTTGTGAAATAAGGCAATGCGAACCAATAATTATGGAACCTCCTCCGGCACGAATGTTATTCTGCTCTCCTATGGTACTATATTCTCCTAAAATGAATTTTGTCGGAGAACCTGATTCATCATTCCCAGATACGAATATTACATTGTATGGACCAATTGAAGTGTGTTTACCGCACCTGAATTCATTGTGCATATCTCCAAACACGATGTAGTTGTCAATATCTATTTTGCAGCTAGGATTAGTTTTACGGGTTTGTATGATGGAACGTTTACGGTTCCTTACCTCGATGAATCCTTCGAATATAGAGAATTTCATTAACCATAGTAATGCTATGTGCTTTATTCGGTTCATGATTTATTTAATCCGTTAAATCGCTGATTAAAGTTGGGAAAGAAAGAATTGTGCTATTCATGGGCGTTTGAACAGAATTAGCTTGAATAGAATTTTTATAGCGTAAAGATTGAAAGGGTAAATTTTTAAGGATTCTAGATATAGCGATTTTGCGCGAGTAGTGTCTCCACTCCAAACAGCATTGTTTGCTAATGTTATGTACCGTTTTCCCAAAAATAACCGAATAGCAAACATGTTATTTGTTTCCAAAAAATCTCGTTTTCCAGACAATCTCTGCCGATATGCTTCCACGATTAATTCCAACCCATGCCTACCTACTAAATCTTTGACATATCTATTTGGATTACCATGCTGCCTATAAAAGTAGGTGATTTCATTTATGTTTTTGACTTTAGTGGTCTCGCACACTCTACTAAGCCAATCTAAATCTGCATATCCTTTTCTATGAAAAATTATATTAAAGCCTCCAACTGTATCAACTAACTTTCTTCTCACCATAATGCTTCCATAAAGTATTGGAGGCACTTCTTTTTCCATTTTCTTTTTTATTTTCTCATCAGATAACGGAAGCAAACCGCAACTAATAGGCATCAATTGTTCATCGGTTAACATATAGTTCGTGCCAATAAGTCCTAAGCATGGATCTGCCTCAAGTTCAAATACTTGTAATTGCAATTTGTTTTGAGAACACACATCATCGGCATCTTGAATGGCAATATACTTGCCTTTGCACTTAGTGAAAAGAAAATTAGTGGTTTTAAGATTCCCTATGTTTTTTGGGTTATTGAATACGTGTATACGACCATCTTGCAAGCTTAATGATTTGGCTATAACCAGAGTTTGATCAGTCGAACCGTCATCACATACCAAAAGCTCAAAATGAGCATAAGTTTGATTTAATACGGAACTAATTGCCTCGTAGATATGCTGCTCTGCATTAAAAGCGGGCATAACAATTGAGACCAATGGCGTTAAGGTAGTTATCATTTTGGGTTAAACGCTTTGTTGTTTTTGAAAATCAAATATTTTGAAAATAATGCCCTTAAAGAATAAATTTTATTGGTGAATGGTATTAATCTTCCCTTAGAATTGGGTTCTAAATCTCCTAAATTTAAACATCAATATACTGAATTGCTTTCAGTTGGATATCGGCAATTCGGTGAACTGAGTCGGCATTTAATCCTGGATAAATGGGTAAGCACGCTATACGAGAGGCAACGGATTCTGAAATGGGCATCCGTGTTGGTAAAACATATGTTACCTGATTCAGACAAGGGGAAAAATATCTGCGCAGGTGAATATTATGTCTGTTTAATGTGCTCATAACCCGAGTCAAATCCAATTCTGTTTCAAATCCAACCATCGTTTTAATGCCGACCATCTCTTAAAGGAGCAGCATCTTTTCTATCATATTCACCAAGCCATTTGCCATCTAAACAGTCTAAAATCACATGCATAACTTGAAGTTATTGCAATAAAAGGCTCTTTTTCCTGCTCCGTTTTGCCAATAATTCCAAGTGCTTCACTTTGCTTAACTTCGAAATTTATGTCGCGCAAGGCCGAAATAAAGTTACTTTCTCTAAAAGAAAATCTATCATTTAATTCTCCTAGTTTTAAGGTGGGGTCATCTTTTCCTTGAACGCGAAGCCACCATCCTTCTAGGTCATCCCTCATAGTCCAATTACCTACAATTCCTAGTCGGTATTGTTTTGAGACGTTTACTAATTTGATTGCAATAAACATTGGTCTTTTGGCTTATACTTAAACTTGGCTATCGAAGGGTCAGTTTACCAAAGTATCGATTTAAATCCAACGTGAAATGAGATTCTGAACTTAATTCGAGATTGATGATAGAAACCAGTAGAACCGAGATTGATAGGTAAGATTCAATAGCCAGGATAATTAAAACGAGAGGCCATAAAGTCATAAACCGAGGAACCCCAGGACTTCCAACGCAATGCTTTCTTCTCAATCAAGTGCCACGAAAGATAGGCTAAGGGAAATACTATTAGGTAAGTAGCGAATATAAGTAAAGAATGGTCGAGGCGATACATGTAAACAAGGGCTTGCTGAACTGGGAAAGCATATATGTAAACGCCATAGGAAATGTCCCCTATCCATTCATGAACCTTCGAAATAAAAGGGGTATTAGAAATGCCGATAGTAACGACCAATGGAGCAAATAGGATGTACTTGACAAGATGAAATTTACCAATAACGATGGAGGTAACTATACCCAGTAAGCAAGCTGATATATAGATGTATCTCCGGTCATGGAGATTGAAACCTGAGATTTGGAGCAGCGCACCACCCATAAAATAAGTGCCCAAATCCCAAAGTATTACATCAACCAACCCAGAATGATGAGTTTGGGGCTCTGTGACAGTGGAAAGGTGAGAAACGACTAGTATGGAGAAGAACAGATAAACAATCATCGAAGTTGCCTTACTGAATTTCCTGAACAAGAAAAGTGGAACAAGAATGAGATACAGATGGAATTCATAAGCAATGGTCCATAACGACCCATTGATGACAATTGGGTAAGGATTGCTCACAAATACCCCTTGAATATCGTACTGCAATAGGTATAGTGAAACGTTTCGTGGTATATAAGAGTAAGTGCTCCACTGATGCCAGAATCCCGGTGATTCTGAGGTGGATTCGTGAAACAGCGAAACAATAGGCAAGGTTATCAATAAGCACACAAAAAGAGCGGGAAACAAACGAAGACACCGTTTCCATATGTAATCCACAACGTTTTGACTCCTCAGTGCACTTGCCATTACCAAGTATCCGCTTATCACGAAGAAACCTTTGAGCCCAATGAACGAAAAATTCAATTGACCGTCAGTTACTTGGCATAGTAAATCACAGTCTGATAGTCCGGTCAGCGGATATGCATGAGAAATGATAACCAATGCTGCGAACACCAGTCTTAGAAAATCAAAATTATTCTGACGAATCATTATTCTGCTGTTCAGTCTTTGGTAAAATTCTCCCAAATCAGGCGCCAGCGGATGAATCTAGCAATACCATGATACGATTGGTCTAATCGGTTCTTAATCACCGTCCAAAGCTCTGTATACAGTACCTTAGTCATGATAACTCTGGTGGAACCCATTAGGAACAAGGCTGACATTATTGAGACGGGCTGGAGCGTATGAAAACTCCAAACTGCCTGTCTGAAAAGAGTTTCCCTGTGTCTTTCGAAGGCTGGGAAGGTAAGCAGATGGCAAACAGTTAGGAATTGTTGGAGGGATCCGAGCGAAGCAATCTTAATATTGTTATCAATGGATACGGAATCAATGGCCCCAAGCAACCTGCGGGCAGACTGGTATTTATCAAACTCAGATATGGTTAGATGCTGTTGATTGGATTGTTGTTTCGTGAAGAGGGTCTTTGAACCGGCATGTTCACAGATGCAATCCGTGACAAGGGAATGGTCTATCAGTGCCTTCCTCAACTGATCCGCATAGATGTTGTCGCTATACCAGAAAGCTACGCCTTCATGCAGTCCCCCAATTGCCGTCAGAGCATCTTTCTGAACAAAAATGCACCAACCAGTGAGGTGTCTTCTGATGCTGTATCCTGGCACTATGCTACCGTCAGGAGAAATACCATACTGTATCCCGTGCACTATGGGGTCGTAGGGGCTAGCGCTGAGCATTTGCTGCTGCTGCATTGTGACAGTCAATCGC
>Ga0247839_1007250_pt1 | contig 12291 bp, 13 predicted proteins | sample LaCruzMarch2015__6_FD_192405 | JGI IMG/M metagenome (GOLD analysis project Ga0247839, IMG submission 192405) | Freshwater microbial communities from meromictic Lake La Cruz, Castile-La Mancha, Spain - LaCruzMarch2015_16m | ecosystem: Environmental > Aquatic > Freshwater > Lake | place: Spain...
CCCGCGCCTGCTCCTTCGCCGCCCGCTCCTGCTCCGCGTCCGCCCGCGCCTGCTCGACCTCCGCGCGCAGGTCGTCGAATTCGAGTTGGATGCTTTGCTGTTCGCGCAGAAAGTTCTGCCGCGCCTGATAGGCATGGTAGGCGTGCTCTTTCTCGGAGAAGGCCTTCAGTGTGTTCATGGCTCGCCTCATCTCTTGGGTCTGCATCCAGGCGGGCAGTGCGTCCTCATCCAGACACTCCGCCTCTTTAAAGAACTTCAGCCAGCGCTCCTGCTCGGTTTCGACCGCGTCGGCGGCGAATTTGCTCAGTTCCAGCAGCCAGCTGCCGCCATGGTCCAGAAAGATGCGTCCACGTTGATCGCGCAGCCGGAATGCGTGGGCATAGTCCGGGGCATCCGGCAACAGCGTCTGACCCAGCAGCCAGATCGCGTACGTGGGGCGCAGCTTACGGTAGCTCTCGCCCGCCTTGATCTGCGCGCTGTAGAGGTCGGCCCAACCGTAGAGGATGCGCGCCGGCAGGTCGCGGTGATTGAGGAGTTGGACTTCGACCTGATACAACTGTCCGGTGGCGTCGCGGGCCTTGACGTCGACTACGGTGAGCTTGTCGTCGAGAAATTCCTTTTCGTTATAGGGATTGCAGGATCTCCACCGCGGTGATGGGCCTGGGCAGCTCCGCGCCGAGGATGGCGTTGAGGAAATGGATCAGCAGGTCACGATTGGACTCTGCCCCTAGCAGGGCCTTGAAGACGCAGTCAACCTTGGGATCGATGGGATGGCGCATGGTGGCAGTGTAGACAGCCGTTGCCGGTGCGACAAGGGACGCGGTCCCGGGGCACCGCGCCCGGCGGGAGGCACCGCCGGCTCAGCCGGGTTCGCTGAGCGGACCGCATCCTGCGCGGAACCAACCGACGCGCGTTCCGCGTCGGGTACGCGCCAATTTCGGGGACAGTCTACTCAATTCGGTATCTGTAAACGGGCGCTGCCGTGCGCAGCGGCGCCTGGTTCTGTCGCAAATATGAAACGGCCGCATGATGCAGATTATCGCCGCGAATGTAGAGCGCGACTAAGAAGCCGGTGTCAACGAGTAACGGGGTCACGAAATCGGTCCCGCAGCAGTTGGCGGCTATTTTTCGCGATATCGCCGGAATGGGTTCGGTCCGCCCCAAATCCTTCAACGCCCAGGGCATAGGGTGTGAGCGAGGGGGACTCGTCGCTCAAGAGCTGGTGAAGAGCACGCTCGATCGCTTGATCTTCTGTCATTCCGTGTGTCTGACAAAAGATCGCCAACCGCTCTTCCAGCGTCTTTGGCAAGCGAATGGAAAGGCTCATATCGCGTTCTCACTGGCGCTCTTCAGTTGACGATAGAAACCGGCGGTGGGCTCGTCTTCCGGCAGAGCGCAGGTGCCGCCGTTGAAGCGCTCCTATCTGCTGTGCTGCATACGCGAGTCGTCGCGGATTCCGCCAATGTCTCGTCGGGGTGGGCGGGAAAGACCCCAAACCGAAGGGTACGCCGAACTCAACAGACAGACAAGAACCGGTTGCTGCCCCCCCCACGGCCCCGTCAAAGTCGGGAGTCTTGACATAGAGCACGGAGCCGGCAATGGCAAACCTGCTTGCGACGGACAGTCGGGGGGCTGGACAGCGCGATTTCGGTGTCGAACCGAGTACGCGGTGTCGAAATCTCTCGGGCGAGTGCGAGCGGGAGCCTCCGCTGGGCCGGTTGGGCGGCGCCGGTGCCTGGAATTCAGATGCCGACGGCGGCCAAGGCGCGGCGTGGAGCGTGGGCGAAGGCTCGTGGGCAGTGGGGTCAGTTCTCGCGTAGGCGGCGGGGTCAGTTCTCGCACTGTAACATGCAAGAAGGCGAGAACTGACCCCCTCGCCCGCCACAGTCAACCTTGGGATCGATGGGATGGCGCATCATCGCAGTGCAGGCAGGCGTCGCCGGTGCGACAAGGGGCGCGGTTCCGGGGAACCGCGCCCGGCGGGAGGCACCGGCGGCTCAGCCGGGTCCGCTGCGCGGACCGCATTCCGCGCGGAACCAACCAACGCGCGTTCCGCGTCGGGTACTCGACAGGGCTTTCTGCGGAACCAGGAATTGGCGACGCTACCGCGTCTCGTAGAGTGCAGTCGGGTCTTGCATTCACACATGGGTGATTACAAGACCTGACACCATTCAGTTGCTCTGGCCGTCAGTTTGCTTAAGGCTGATCCGGGTTTTCATTCCTTCTCTTCTTGGCAAATCAGCATATTGCAAAGGGAATCCGAATGACTCTGCGATCTCCATCGCTGCGGCGTGAGAACGAACAAAATACTCATGAATCGAAGCGCTTTCGTTTGATAGCTCTACTTGGGTTCGGTGCTTTTCTTTTAAGATTTCCGACTCAATCATGAGTATTGCTCCTCGCTGAACAGTTCAAGGGGGGTAATAAGCTCTGGCGTCGATAATCCGAGCCGACCATTTATGACTCGAATATGTTTGCGCTTGTTCGCATTTGCCAGATGATTGCAGTTCCACGTAAGAAGGTAGTGGATATCGTAGTAACTAGCGTATGCAAGATGAACTGCATCGCCTACGAGAGATCTTGGCATAACGTAATTCGCTATGTAGAATTCGACAACCTGCTCAAGATCCGACGTCAAAGGTAATAGCGGAATTGTTGACACCAGTGAGATAATTTCTGTCTTCTTGGGATAATTCCCAGTATTTAGCTCCTGCAGTACGGCGTCTGATATATAGAGATCATACTGGTCCGCCATTTCTGACCACCATTTTCTCGTGACTTCAGAAAACTGCCTCAGCGATTCGCGCTCATCGAAATAATAGCTTGGAATCGTAGAGTCGAGGTAAACTTTCTCTTTCATCACATCCCGCTATTTCATGTCCGACATACTGATGAGCTAGGCACCACAAAGCGCTACTACCCATGGTTTGCTTAGGCATAAGGGCTCCGACCCCTTTGCCCTTCCGCGTCGGGTACTCGACCGGGTTTGCTGCGGAACCAGAAATTGACGACAGGCCGAGATCACTACATCACGACCGCGTCTCGGGGTCAGACGGTTCCGGCTGGTCGGCGAGCAAGCGCTTCAGCCGCGCGATCTCGGCCAAAGCTTCGTCCTTGGCGGCTCGCTCCTGCTCCGCGTCTGCCCGTGCCTGCTCCTTCGCCACCCACTCCCGCTCCTTGGCCGCCCGCTCCTGCTCCTTCGCCGCCCGCTCCTGCTCCTTCGCCGCCCGCTCTTGCTCCGCGTCCGCCCGCGCCTGCTCGACCTCCGCGCGCAGGTCGTCGAATTCGAGTTGGATGCTTTGCTGTTCGCGAAGAAAGTTCTGCCGCGCCTGATAGGCATGGTAGGCGTGCTCTTTCTCGGAGAAGGCTTTCAGGGTGTTCATGGCGCGCCTCATCTCTTGGGTCTGCATTCAGGCCGGCAGGGCGTCCGCGTCCAGGCGCTCCGCCTCGTTAAAGAACTTCAGCCACCGCTGCTGCTCGGTTTCGACCGCGTCGGCGGCGAATTTGCTGAGTTCCAGCAGCCAGATGCCGCCATGGTCTAGGAAGACGCGACCGTGCTGGTCGCGAAACCGGAACGTGTGGGCATACTCCGGGGCATCCGGCAACAGGGTCTGACCCAACAGCCAAATCGCATAGGTGGGGCGCAGCTTGCGGTAGCTCTCGCCCTCCTTGATCTGCGCGCTGTAGAGGTCGGCCCAACCGTAGAGGATGCGCGCCGGCAGGTCGCGGTGATTGAGAAGCTGGACCTCGACCTGATACATCTGTCCGGTCGCGTCGCGGGCCTTGACGTCGACCACGGTGAGCTTGTCGTCGAGGAATTCCTTTTCGTTGTAGGGATTCTGGATCTCCACCGTGGTGATGGGCCGGGGCAGCTCCGCGCCGAGGATGGCGTTGAGGAAATGGATCAGCAGGTCACGATTGGACTCTGCCCCCAGCAGGGCCTTGAAGACGCAGTCAACCTTGGGATCGATGGGATGGCGCATGGCGGCAGTGTAGACAGCCGTTGCCAGGGCGACAAGGGACGGACACTGGTGGCGAATTGCGCCCAGGAGGGCGCATCCGCCGCACCGGCTTCGCTCAGACCCGGAATATCTCACGCCAAGGCGCCAAGACGCCAAGGGTCTTCAAGGCGATAGCGAAACCGGAGGCGCTCGCGGAGTGACTGGGGTCATCGCAGAATTGCGCTCTTCTTGGCGTGCTTGGCGACTTGGCGTGAGATCGGTTCTTTCCAGATTCCGCGGTCGGGAGCATTCGCCACCAGTGTCAGGGACGCGGTCCTGGCGCACCGCGCCCGGCGGGAGGCACCGACGGCTCAGCCGAGTCCCCTGCGCGGACCGCATTCCGCGCGAAACCAACCGACGCGCGTTCCGCGTCGGGTACTCGACCGGGTTTGATGTGGAACCAGGAATTGACGACGCTGCCGCGTCTCGCTAAATGCTGCCAGGTCTTGCAACCACACATGCGTGATTACAAGACCTGACCCCGACCCCTGTTTCATTCACACATGGGTGATTACAAGACCTGACCCCGAAACCGGGCGGCGGCAGATGATTATGGGTTATTGCCAAGCGCTTGAGAGAGGGTCGCGGAATCTATGTTCTCGGCTGTGAAAAGGATGTCCTCAAAATATTCCTTCGCCAATCGGCAAAGCGTCACGATGTTGGATTCACCGATAGGTGTACCAAGATGTTTTCCTGGTACTCCGATCAATTCTGTTACATAGAGGCCACTGCCAAGGCCAAGAGGGATTCTCCTAAAGGTCTTCTTTCCTTCATCCATTAAGGCAAAGTTTCCTTCTCCTGACATTACTAGTCGATAATTTCCAGCTGGCCATCCCGGCGGAAGCGTGTTGGACATCTGAATGCCGTAAATGCGAGCAGGATATCGTAGGTAGTTCTCATGGTTGTGTTTGTCGCGGTTTCCAATCCGGATAAGATATTCGAGTAGCTCGCCCTTCGCCTCTAACTCCTTCTTTCTATAGAGCCACCAGGCTTTTAGTTCCCAGTCGCGAGCCGCACAAACCTTCTGAATGGATTCTTTTAGTGAGTACAGTGTCGCGAGGTATGCAAAAAATAGGGAGCGGAATACCGGCCTGTTATCACGTGTTACCGGATCTGATAGGTAGTCGAAAAGGTGCTGAGCCTCTTCTAGCTTCGCTCTCGACTTTCCGAATCGTCCGGGAAATGGTCCAAGATACCAGCCTTCAGAAACGACTTGTTCATCAGAGAGCGTAGGATATGCAGCAAGGTAAGATTGGCATTCTCCAAGTATTTCCGGTCTGAAGATTATCAGCGCATCTTCTCTAGTTGGATGGGGAATTGGCTCCGCGTAGCGTGACTCACCAAGACACCTATTGATGGCATCCAATACCAGCTGAGCTTCCCTAATAGATGCGATTCTTTTGTACATTTTTAAGCCTAACGTAAAGGCTGGCACGCCGCCCGTTGCCGGGCCAGAGTACCCAAAAAGAAGCCAGGCTCGAATGGCACTGACTTAAGCTACGGCATAAATAAATCAGCGGCTTACAGTTGGATCGACAAGCAGTCACTTGAGTGGAAGCGGCATTTTCCGTGGTGGCTCCTGGCCCTTACCTGGTCCGCAACGTTTTTTCGGCCTTGATCATAAACTCGGCCACCGCGCGATCGGCACGGTCGTCGGTCCGCACGGCGGACCCTACAGGTCACGGTGTTACCGTAGGGTCCGCGGTGCGGACCGTCCGCGGCCGGCCGGAACGATGATCAAGGCCGGTTTTTCGGTCGATTCACTGCATCGCAACCAATTGTTTCTGTGATGCTTTCTCCTTAAGTCAGTGCCATTCGGGTCAGATCTCGCTTTGTAACATTTCAATGAGTGAAAAATGGCCTCCAGCGTAGGGACTCGGGGATGATGGGGTCACGGGGGGGATGAACGGACATGCGGACATGGGGGTCAGTTCTCGCCTTCTGGGATGCTACAATGCGAGAACTGACCCCGCATGACCTTCTTGAGATGCTGGTGAAAAAGGATTGGCTATTTATAGTGGCCAATGATCTCTGAGCCTTGCTAGTTCGCGTTGAAGATCACGCAGTTCCTTGTTGACGTCAGCGAGTTCTTCGAGGGTGTATTCGATCACCTGCTGTGCATTGGAAGTCGGAAGGCCAATCACGTTGACAACTTTGCTCTTATGCGCTTCAACACCCCAGCGACCATGGACCAGGTTGTTTCGCTGTTGCCGTACTAAATCCGTACGCTCGATCCAAGTTTCGTAAGCGCGCCGCCTGTTCGAGCCGGCAGGCAACTTTGCTGTGACATGCTTAGCTAATGCATCTAGTTTGGCCTTCAGATTGAGTGTTTCAACGGCCTTTGTTAGGCTCTCGATTTTTGCTCCACCGTCAACCCATACGAGGCATAGACCAAGATTTACGTCGAGCCTAGAGAATTCGAAAAGCATGTGTCCGAGCAAGGATGCTGCTTCATTCTCGAGCATTTCCCTGCGCGCCCAAAGTTCACCCAAGGTGATTTCGCTCATAGCCTAACGTGCAGCCTAAAGCGGCGCGCGCCTACAAGTCGCCTGCGAATTAGCACGACGTCCGTGGCGCACGCTCGGTTTTGAGGCGTAGGTTAGGCTATTCTTGGGTTTCATAATTGAGCCTGGCCATTTTCCCATTACATTTCTCCGTCGTCGGATTTAGACCCTTGCGACTTTGCTCATATAGTATTCAGTCTCATCAAGCCTCACTTGCCGCCATTCTTCGGCCTGTGTGAAATGTGCTTGATTGATGTTTCTTGGACCGATTGACTTGATCAAAAGCGCTTCGACATCAGAAATCAGCGATTCCGGTATTACTTCAGCAATTTCCGCCATCTCCTCTAAAACGCAAAGGCCGGTATTGTCCTTGTCCGGCAAAATTGAGCAGAAACCGAACCATGAAAAGCGATCCCATTTTTCCGCAAGGTGATCAGACAAATGATCTTTCAGGCGCTTTCCGAGGCCCTGTCGTTTTGTGAGTCCAACGTAATAAGGACCGTATTCGCAGTAGAGCACATAGATGCCTTGCTGATTTCGAAAATCCGCGAGCCGTATTTTAGGCAAGTTACTACCTATACGTCCGAGTAAGCGAAACGCACCCCTTGCACCTTTACCAGGATTCCAGTCAATTTCGTCTGCACGCCAGAATAGACCAAAGCTGTGAATAAACATTCCGCTATCCGTTGTGAGGTCTGGCGTTGGTCGGAACGTCAGGGACCAAGACCCAACCAGACGCAATGAAAGCCAACACGACGCGTCGGAAAAAGGCCCTCATCAATATAGATACGAAGTGATCTTGAAACCGTGATTTGGGTCACGCTTTGGTGATTCTCTTGCCGTGTCCGTCTCGGCTCGACCGATGTCAGGGTCGCGCAAGGCCCGGAAATCTGGAACTGCTGGCCTGAGTTTGGTCGGCGGGTGCATATGCTGACGGGGCTGCCGTTCACCGGGGTGATCCATGCATAAAACCACCGATTAGTCAGCCCCCTTGGGCGTCTTGGCGAGAAAGGCATAGATCGTCGCCGCCATTTTCCGATACCCCTCGGCATTCGGGTGGATCTGGTCGGCACAGAGCTCCGGTCGGCTCAAGATCTCCGAAAACACCGCCTCGACGAGCGGAACACCTTCTTCCTGCGCCAACTCCCGGTAAATCGGCGCGTCGCTCTTGGCGCCGGACACGACTCCGAACAGCGAGAATTGCGGCACCGCCACGAGCACGGCTTGCGCGCCGCTCTGCCTCACGGACTGGACGATGCGGCGCACATCGTCCTTGACGGCGGCTTGTGGTCGCCGTTGCAGGAAGTCGTTGCCGCCGATTTCGATGACGACCAAGGCCGGTTGGTATTGGGTGAGCACCGCTTCGATGCGGTCTCGTGCGCGCTCGGCGGTATCGCCGGGGACCCCGGCGTTGATGACTTTCCAGCCGCTGAGCCCGGCCAACCGACTGGGCCAGTCCTCCCCCGCCGCGGCGCCGATCCCAGAGGTGACGCTGTCGCCGAACGCCACCACGATCGCGTCAGGCGGGATGGGCGTCGGCTTCGGCAGCCGATCGCAAGCAGTCGGCAACCAGGCGCAGAGCAGGATGGCAACGAACGCTCGACGGCGCATCATTCAGGCTCCTTTATCACGTCCAGCGGCGCGATCAGGTCGCGCCGGTCGTGCTTTCATCATCGCACACGCGCGCCCTTGCGGTATCCTGCCGACATGACAGCCAGCAATTCCAAATTTGGGCGACATCGCGCGGCCAATGGTGGATGCGGCGCGCCCGACCGCGGTACCAGGTCCCCGATAACGCGCGGCGCGCCTTATCCACCCTACAACGGAGCGGGTTTTGTAGGGTGGATAAGCGGAGCGCATCCACCATCAGCCTCGCTGCCGGCACGCCGCCCGGCAGCGACCACCGAAATTTGGAACTGCTGCATGACAGCAGCGTCGCGCCGACACCGCATCGCCACGGGTGCCACCAGCCCAGCGATCAGGCAGCGCGGCGGATCGTGCGGCACCTTGCCCCCACCAGCAGCACTTAAAGTCCCATGCCCGAGACACTCGTCGACCTGATCCGCCACGGTGAACCGGTGGGCGGCCCGCGCTTCCGCGGCAATGGCGCCAATGACGCGCTGTCCGCCACCGGCTGGGCGCAACTGCGCGCCGCGCTCGGCGACGCCCACCCCTGGGATCAGGTGATCAGTTCGCCTATGGCACGCTGCTACCCTTTCGCTCAGGAACTGGCCGGGCGCCATGGGCTGCCGCTCGCCGTCGAACCCGCGCTGATCGAGATCGGCATGGGCACTTGGGAGGGCCGCACCCATACCGAGGTGGCGGCGACCGAGGGTGCGGCCTACACGGCGATGTATCAGGACCCGGTCGCCCACCGCCCGCCGGGCGGTGAATCACTCGACGCCTTTGCGGCACGTGTCGCCCCGGCCTACGAGCGCCAAGTCGCTGCCCATCCGGGGCGCCACGTGCTGATCGTCTGCCACTCCGGGGTCATGCGCGCGCTGGTGGGCCATCTGCTGCGCGCCGACGCCGAGCGCTGGTACCGGATGCGGATCGACTATGCCGGCATCATGCGGGTGCGCCACGGGCGCTTCGGACCCGCCATCGAGTGCATCAATGCGCGCACCCTGCCAAGTTGAAGCGTCCGTCCTTGCGTTCTTGATCTGGGACAAGTCGATCCGCCCGAACATGATTCCGGTCAGTTTTCCGTCCCAGCGACCTTGATCCAGCGCAATCAACTCAAGAATATCCGGTCACCTGGAACGCGTCGGCAAGGTCTTGGTCTATACTTATCCGCTTTCGTTTTTTCCAGGGATTCCGGTCTACCCCCTCATGCGACACCAGACAGACGACCTGCGCATTCGCGCGATCACCCAGGTGAGCCCGCCCGCGGCGCTTCACGAGAAATACCCGCTATCGGAACAGGCGTCCACCACGGTCTTTGAGACGCGCCGGGCGATTCAGCGCATTCTGCATGGGGAGGACGACCGGCTGCTGGTCGTGGTCGGGCCCTGCTCGGTACACGATACCCAGGCGGCACGGGAATACGCCGCGCGCCTGCTGCCGGTCCGCGACGCACTCAGCGCGGACCTGCTGATCGTCATGCGGGTCTATTTCGAAAAACCCCGTACCACCGTGGGGTGGAAGGGATTGATCAATGATCCGAACCTGGACGGCAGCTTCGAGATCAACAAGGGCCTGTGCCTGGCGCGCAAGCTGCTGCTCGATCTGGCCGAGTCGGGAATGCCGGCGGGAACCGAATACCTGGACCTGATCAGCCCCCAATACATCGCGGATCTGGTGAGTTGGGGAGCGATCGGCGCCCGCACGACCGAGAGCCAGGGCCACCGTGAACTGGCCTCCGGGTTGTCCTGCCCGGTCGGCTTCAAGAACGGCACCGACGGGGATGTGAAGGTCGCTATCGACGCCATCCACGCCGCGGCCCGGCCCCATGTATTCATGTCGGTCACCAAGGAAGGGCAATCGGCGATCTTCACCACCGGCGGTAACGCCGACACGCACATCATCCTGCGCGGCGGTCACCGCCCCAACTACGATACCGAAAGCGTCAACATCGCCGCTGAGCAGATCATCGAGGCGGGTCTCACCCCCAAGATCATGATCGACTTCAGCCACGCCAACAGCCGCAAGAAGCCGGAGAAGCAGATTCAGGTCTGCCAGGATGTCGCCGGCCAGATCGCGCGCGGCGACCGCCGCATCATCGGCACCATGATCGAGAGCCATCTGGTCGGCGGACGCCAGGACCTCGATGCCGTCACCGGCCTGGTCTATGGGCAGAGCGTGACCGACGCCTGCGTGAGCTGGGCCGATACCGAGCCAATGCTGCGGCAACTGGCGGAGGCCGCGGCCCGACGCCGGGGCACGATGTAGGGCGGATGCCGGCGGGGCGATCCGCCATGACGCAATGCTGTTTGGCTCAGTCCGAAGCATGACCTGCGACCGGCGTTGCGCTGGACAGGCGCCTGCCGCCGCCCCGCGCGATCCGGTTCAGGAGGAACGCCGCCAGGGCGAAACAACCGGTCCCCAGCGCCGTCAGCGACTGCTCCAGCCAATGCAGGGCCAGGGTCTTGGGGGTGGCCATGGCGATCGGCTGCAGGGCGAAGATCATCGCCAGGTTGACGGCGAACAAGGCCGCGACCGACCACCGACGCAGTCGCAGGGAGGCGCCGATCAGCAGGACACTCACCGCCAGATTGCTCAGACTCGCCAGCAGCAGCAAGGGCAGAAACCAGCCCCGCGGGGTCGCAAACACCCATTGACGGAGCGCGGCGGCGGTGAATGCGAGGCCGATCACAACCAGCGCCGCGGACCACAACACGCGCGGGCGAACCAGTCCACCCTGAACGCCCGACGGACGGTCATGCCGGCGGCGGGTCGCACCCCAGAGTGCAGCGGCCAAGAGGGCGAATCCGGGGGCCATCAACGGAAACAGTGCATTGGACAACCAGACGAGGTCGATCCCGCTGACGGCGGCAATCAACTTCCAGACCGCCTTCGCCAATCCGCCCGCCAGGATGAGCGCGCCGCCGGCGAGTGCCAGGGGGTGGTTCGCCGCGTCCTGCGACTCCACGTAACGGGCGAGATACCACAGGGCGACCCCCGTCAGCATAACCGGGAGAAAGTTGTAAACTGCGAGGGTAACGGGGAAATCAGGCATGTCGGTGACTCGCATGTCAGGTTCCGGGATGATCGCACAACCGACCAGCCGGAAGGTGAAAACGCGCCGATGCAACGGCGTCACAACGCACTTGGGCGTTTTTCGCTATTCTCACAGTCCAGCGGCACCAAGGCAGATACGCGATGACCAACGGCAACCCAGAACCGGTCAACAACCTCGTCTATTTTCTCGGACACGATGCCTCCACGCTCAAGGATTTGGGACGGCGGCTCAAGGAACAACAGTTAGCGCTTGCGCAATTCGAACATCCCGCGGAGTTGGCCGCGGCGGCACTCGAGCGGCTGCCGGCGGTGCTGATCCTCGAGCTGGAAATGCTGCCCCAAGACGGCGACATCGCCGACTTCTTGACGAATCTGCTCGGCACGGCAACCCCTGGCCCGGCCCTGATCTGTATTGCCGAATCCGATGGGATGGACGCGCGGCTTCGATCCGTGCGCGCCGGAGCCAAGGCGTTCTTCGTCGCGCCACCGGACCCCGCCGAGTTGGCCGCCAAGACGCTGCAAGCCTATGGCAGCGGCGGTCGCGAACCCTTGCGCATCTTGATCGTCGAGGACGAGCAGTCCCAAGCGACCTATGTCGCCATGCTGCTGACCAAAGCCGGGATGACGGTGCGCACCCTCGGCGAACCACTGTCGATCCTGAACGTTCTGGCCGAGTTTCGCCCGGACCTGATCCTCATGGACCTCTATATGCCGCAAGCCAGCGGCGCAGAACTGACCGCGATCATCCGCGACCACGACCAGTTCTATGACACGCCGATCCTGATGGTCTCCAACGAGACCGACGCCGACAAGCAGATCGCCGCCTTACTGGCCGGTAGCGACGGATTCATTACCAAACCCGTCAACAGTCAACGTCTGATCGCGTTCATCGAGCATCGTATCCGGATGGCCCGCTGGCTGCCCGAACGCCGGGCGGTCATTGCGAAACGCGGCGCCCCCACCCGCCTGCTGGACAAAGATTTCGGCTCATGAGGCCAACTGTGTGACGCCACACAGCATTCGGAGAAATTCTATGCAGCATATTTTGATGTTGTGAGCCCATTCATGAATGGCGACATACTGCTGAAGATAGACCTTGTTGACAC
>Ga0247839_1007257_pt1 | contig 12283 bp, 10 predicted proteins | sample LaCruzMarch2015__6_FD_192405 | JGI IMG/M metagenome (GOLD analysis project Ga0247839, IMG submission 192405) | Freshwater microbial communities from meromictic Lake La Cruz, Castile-La Mancha, Spain - LaCruzMarch2015_16m | ecosystem: Environmental > Aquatic > Freshwater > Lake | place: Spain...
TAAAATAATTTAAAAGCTCAGAACTATACAGTTTTGAGCTTTTTTTTATTGTAAAAAACTTCAAATAAAAGTATTTGATTATATATACTTCAAGTTTTATTACAAAAATTGAAAAACAATTTTGATTTAAATAAACTATCATTTAAAATTATTTAGTAAAATAATTGTTTGTTCCATTAAATAAAATATATTCGAACAAAAAAAACAAATGAAAATAGCAATAAAAATAGTAGCCACAATCTTGTTAGTTTGTACATTTTTTTCACAAGCAAATGCGCAGCATAAAGATACTAGTGACAGTGTAAGAAATAGTAGAGATACAAGTACAAAAGTTATTGTTACTTTAAAAGACCAATCGACAATTAAGGGAGTAATTATAGCTATAAACTTAGAAGAGATAAGTTTGAAAACTGAATTTGCAGGCATAGTTGTCATTAAGCAAAGCAACATTTTAAGCATAGTAAATTATTTGTATTCAGAAACTCAAAGTCAACAATATCCTAGAATATATAATCCAAATAATCCCAACGATTTGGATATAATTAAATTAGGTGGAAGTACCAATTATTATAAAAAACCATATACTCCTTTTTCAAACAATTATAGATACAATTTTAGCAATAATTACATAGGTTCAAAGAAAAATGAACTTACCTACAATAATATTTGGGTTTTATATAACAGTTTAGACTATGGAATAAATGATAATTTAGGAATAGGTGGTGGAGTTTTATTTTTGGGTTTTGTTGGTTTTATAAATATTTTAGGAAGAGGTCAAATTCATTTGAATGAAAACATAAAAATTGGTGCATCATATAACTATTTTATGGTATTGGATGCATATAGAAGTAGCAGTAGTTCTCAAAGTGCAAATTTTGGTTTATTATCGGCTGGAGTTACAATAACTGGTAAAAAAGGAAACATTACTTTATCAATAGTAAATTTAAATAACGATAACAATAGACAAAACAATGGATTAACTATTAATGGCTTTTCATTGAGTGGAAGTTTAGATATTAGTGAAAAAACTTCTATTGTTTCAGATAATGTTTTTATTTCAGAAAAAACGAATCCAAGATCGTATAGTTTGGGTATAAGAATAAAAGGAAAAAGTGGAAACGTTGATTTTGGCATAATGAGTTTAGGCGCAGATGAAAATGTATATAATTATAATACTAACAGTTATGGTGTTGAAACTGTAACACAAGCAATTCCTTTTTTAGCTTTAACTCAAAAAATAAATTAAACAAACAAATCATTTTATTATTGAAAGCATAACAAATACAGCCTTTTTGGCTGTATTTTTGTTTTAAAAATGGAGTGTTTTTTATATTTCAAGCCAACAATTCATTAATTGTTTTTGAATAATGCCAAATATTCATTCTATTTGGTTTGGATTTGATATTGACAAATTTGATTTTATAAAAAATCATAGAAAATAACAATATAATTTTATAAAAAACTTAACCAATGAACTTAAATAATTTTACCATCAAATCGCAAGATGCTGTGCAAGAAGCATTGCAAATTGCCTTAAAAAACGAACAACAATCCATTGAACCAGCTCATTTATTATTAGGCTTAATTCAAACCGATGAAAACGTAATATCGTTTTTATTCAAAAAACTAAATGTTAACCAAGCTCGAATAGAATCAACTTTAGAAGCCATTATAAAAAGCTTTCCAAAAGTTACTGGTCAAGGTCAACATTTATCGAACGAAGCCAACCAAGTATTGCTGAAAGCACAAAGCTACTTAAAGGAATTTGGCGATGAGTTTGTATCAGTTGAACATGTTTTTCTGGCTTTGTTAGACGGAAAACATCAAATAGCTATATTACTAAAAGATGCTGGTGTAAACGAAAAAGATCTAAAAGCTGCAATTAAAGAATTGCGTGGAGGCCAAAAAGTTACTTCGCAAACAGTCGAAAGCCAATACAATTCTTTAAATAAATACGCCAAAAATTTAAATGAATTAGCACAAAAAGGTAAGCTTGATCCTGTAATTGGAAGAGATGAAGAAATACGCAGGGTACTGCAAATTTTAAGTCGCAGAACTAAAAACAATCCTGTATTGATTGGCGAGCCTGGTGTGGGAAAAACTGCCATTGCCGAAGGCTTAGCGCACAGAATTGTAAACGGTGACGTGCCTGAAAACTTAAAAACAAAAAAGATTTACTCATTAGATATGGGTTCATTAATTGCTGGGGCAAAATTTAAAGGTGAGTTTGAAGAACGTTTAAAAGCGGTAGTAAAAGAAGTAATTGGTGCTGAAGGAGAAATTATTTTATTTATTGATGAAATACACACTTTAGTTGGTGCAGGTGGCGGAGGAGAAGGTGCAATGGATGCTGCCAATATTTTAAAACCAGCATTGGCACGTGGCGAATTGCGCAGCATTGGCGCAACAACTTTAGCCGAATACCAACGTTATATTGAAAAAGACAAAGCACTAGAAAGACGTTTTCAGAAAGTATATGTGGAAGAACCAGATACTGAAGATGCCATTTCAATTTTACGTGGATTGAAAGAACGCTATGAAGTGCATCATAAGGTACGTATAAAAGACGATGCAATTATAGCCGCAGTTGAACTTTCGCAACGTTATATTTCCGACAGATTTTTACCTGATAAAGCCATTGATTTAATGGATGAAGCGGCTGCAAAATTGCGTTTAGAAATTGATTCGGTTCCTGAAGAATTAGACCAATTGGATAGAAGAATTATGCAATTGGAAATAGAAAGAGAAGCCATAAAACGAGAGGGTGATGACGAAAAAGTTAAGAATTTAGGGGAGCAAATTGCCAATTTACAAGCCGATAGAAATGATTTAAAAGCCAAATGGCAAAGTGAAAAAGTAGTGGTTGAAGGCATTCAAACTACTAAAAAAGAAATTGAAAACTTAAAACACGAAGCAGAACAAGCTGAACGCAATGGCGATTTTGCAAAAGTTGCAGAAATAAGATACGGACGAATAAAAGATGCAGAAAAACGTTTGGATGAATATAAAGCCAAACTAGACGAGGCGCAAAATCATTCGCCAATGGTGAAGGAGGAAGTAACTGCTGATGATATAGCTGATGTTGTAGCGCGTTGGACAGGAATTCCGGTTACAAGAATGCTGCAAAGTGAGCGTGAAAAACTGTTGAATTTGGAAGAAGAATTACACAAACGTGTGGTCGGACAAGAAGAAGCCATTGCAGCCATTAGCGATGCTATAAGAAGAAGTAGAGCTGGATTAAGTGATCCTAAAAAACCAATTGGTTCATTTATTTTTTTGGGAACTACTGGAGTTGGTAAAACTGAATTAGCAAAAGCTTTAGCTGAATTTTTATTTAATCAAGAAAGTGCTTTGGTAAGAATTGATATGAGTGAATATCAAGAAAAACATACGGTAAGCCGTTTAATTGGAGCACCTCCGGGATATGTTGGTTATGAAGAAAGCGGACAGTTAACTGAAGCCATTCGTAGACGTCCGTATTCGGTGGTGTTATTAGATGAAATTGAAAAAGCGCATCCTGATGTGTTTAATATATTGTTGCAAGTTTTAGACGATGGCCGATTAACCGATAATAAAGGAAGAACTGCCAACTTTAAAAATACCATTGTAATCATGACATCGAACATTGGCTCACATATTATTCAAGATAGTTTTGAGCAAATGGAAAGTGAAGAAAGCGATAAAGATACCATTACTGCCAAAGCTAAAAACCAAGTAATGGAATTATTGCGCAAGCAAATTCGTCCAGAGTTTTTGAATAGAATTGACGATATTATTATGTTTACTCCGCTTAACCACGAAAACGTAAGACAGATAGTTAACTTGCAATTTGAAGGTTTGAAAGGAACATTATTGCACCAACAAATTGAATTGAATATTACCGATGAAGCTTTAGATTGGTTGGCACAATTGGGATATGATCCTCAATATGGCGCAAGGCCTTTAAAACGTGTAATGCAACGCAGAATTTTAAACGAATTATCGAAAGAAATTTTAGCAGGAAGAGTAAAAAAAGATTCAAATATTTTGATCAGTTTAGATGCTCATCAGCAGTTTGTTTTTGAAAATAAATAGAATTTGATTTGTGCATTTAGAATTTGGGATTTGTGAAATGGGATTTGTGATTTAGGGTAGAGAAATTGCTGGAGCTAGTTTGATAAATGCCAAAGCTAGTTTGGTAATTGCTGGAGCTAGTTTGATAAATTCCAAAGCTAGGTTGGTAAATGCCAAAGCTAATTTGATAAATGCCAAAGCTAGTTTGGTAATTGCCAAAGATAGGTTGATAAATGCCAAAGATAGGTTGGTAATTGCCAAAGATAGGTTGGTAAATGCCAAAGCTAGTTTGATAAATGCCAAAGCTAATTTGATAAATGCCAAAGCTAGTTTGGTAATTGCCAAAGCTAGGTTGGTAAATGCCAAAGCTAGTTTGATAATTGCTGGAGCTAGTTTGTAATTTGCAGGAGCAAGTTTGTAAACTGCAGTAGCTAGTTTGATATTTGGAGGAGCTAGTTTGTAAATTGCAGGAGGGAGTTTGGTAATTTCGAAAGCTAATTTGTAAATTACATAAGGTAATTTATTAATTATTATACTGGGCAAAATATTGTGTAAACTCGTTTTAGTGTTTAATGTTTTCTTGTTTTTTATTACTTAAAGGCTTTCTATTATCGTAAAGCCTTTTAGCTAATTACAAATAAAATTTCAGGGAAATAATATAACTTACTTAAACAAGTTGAGGGGAATTTTTATTTCAGTTTGTCCATCAGCATAGCTGGCTATTTCGTATGGATTGAAGGTAAAAATTACGGTATCTTTTAGTAATCCAAAATTACTGTTTAAGCTAAATTCGTTTTTTTCGAACCAATAACCTTGATCGTTTATTGGTTTGTTAGCATCAATATTTTTAAGTTTATAAAATTGCTGTTTGGCTGTTTCTTGCAACTTTAAAGTATCGGTTACCAATTCATTTATTGACGATAAAAGTTTACCATTTTCGGCATTAAATACATAATATAAAGTATTGTAATTGCCATGTGCTCCGCCCATATAATCGTAGTTATCGTTTTTGAGTGTTACATATTTATTGTTAAAAAATGCAACCGATAACTTCAAATCATATTGATAAGTTAAGGGAAAATCTGCTTGATTAAATTCCGAAAAATCGTTCATATAAACCTGATAAAAACTATCGGATTCGGCTTGTACTTTTTCTTTTAAACTTAGGGTTGTATTGCTAAATTTTCCGAAAAAAGTTTTACTAATAAATGCATTGATGGAATCGACTAAAACTTGATTTCCTGATTCTATAATTGGAATATTGGCCGAAAAAGAACAACTACGTGAACTATCGTTTGGAATCGGATATTTTACATTAGAAACCATAAAACTACTGAACTTAAAAGGTATTGGTTTTTTATTGCATGCAGCAAAAAAAACCAAAGAAAAAACAGCTAAAACTAGGTTAAGCTTTAGTTTCATTGTAATTTTTTTTGATGGTATCAAAAGCCGAATTATTAACCGGAACCAAAGGCAAACGAACAATGTTTTCGCAAATTCCCATTTGACTTAATAGTGCTTTTATTCCACCAGGATTTCCATCTAAATAAATAGATTTCATGATATCGTACAATTCAAAATGCAAGGTACGAGCTGTAACAATATCGTTGTTTAAAGCCGCACGAACCATGTTTGAAAATTTTTGAGGATAGGCTTGTCCAATTACAGAAATTACACCTTTCATTCCCATTGATATAAAAGGAACAGTTAAATTATCATCACCACTAACTACCGAAAAACCAGCAGGTGCTTGGTGAATTAAATCCATAAATTGTTCTGCATTTCCACTAGCTTCTTTTACCGCTATAAATTTAGAATTGGCTTTAGCTAAACGCAAAGTAGTTTCAGCAGTCATATTGCTACCAGTTCGGCCTGGAACATTGTACAAAATAATTGGTTTAGCACTTGCCTCAGCCACTTGCATAAAATGCTGATAAATTCCTTCTTGACTTGGTTTGTTATAATACGGACTTACCGAAAGTACTGCATCATAACCCGTAAAATTGAATGCATTGATGTAATCAACTAACTCAGAAGTATAATTACCACCAAGCCCAGCCACACATTGCACTCTGCCTTTTACTTGTTGTTGAATAAATTGGTAAACTTGCTTCTTTTCGTCCTTGTTTAAAGTAACACTTTCGCCAGTAGTTCCAAGTGCTACCACATATTCTACTCCACCACTAATTACATTTTCTATTAAGTTTGACAATGCATCAAAATCAATAGAAAAATCTTTTTTAAATGGTGTTACTAATGCTAATCCTGTACCTTTCATTTTATTATTTATTGTAAAATTATTTGTGAGCTACTAAATAAATATCCCAAGTTTTGTCTAAATTATCTTTAGTTAAAAAGAAATCTTTTGAAGTAATCGTTAAAGTATTACTATTGGTTTCTTTTAAGTTTTTACGCATTAAACTAGTTAAAAAATTATAGGGAGCAATTAACCAATTTGCTGGTACTAATTTATGTAAACCTAAAGGATCAAACATCAAAATACGCTTTGCCCATTTTGAGTTATCATCATAGTATTTATTAACGGTTTCGTTGCCTTGCAATCCTTGTAATTCTATTTTAGAAAACACGCTTGAAGCTTCTTTTTGCATTTCATCAAAAGTATATTCAAACACATGAAACGGATTGCGAGCAATGCTCATTTTTATGTTTGGAGTAGTACAAATAAAAACTCCACCTGGTTTTAGCACTCTTTTTACATCTTCCATAAAAGCTTTGCGAAGCTCAATATGTTCTATAAATTGAAATGCAGTAATAACGTCCATGCTTTCATCGGCCAAAGGAATAGGCGGAACTTTACCCGCTTTAAAAGTTAAGTTGGTTTTACCCACATGTTTTACTCTTGCATCGGCAATAGTAACTTCACTGTAATCAACACCAACTGTCGATTTTGTAAAATCGGCTAAAAACTGAGTTCCATATCCATCGGCACAACCAATGTCGGCTGTAACTTTATCTGTAATATAAGGTTTTGCAAATTCATAAGCATAAAAACATCTTTGAACAGTTACATTATTACTTTCCTCAAAACTAGGTCTTTCTCTATCAAACATTCAATTCTAATTATTTTTTTGAAGGAGCGAATGTAATTATTTTATTTGAAAACAGAAACGCTTGTATTGCAAATTAAATCCAACAGAATTGAAACAAAAAAACTACTGATTTTGCAGATAACTCAATAAAAAATACCGATTCCAAACTATTTTTTTTATGCTTCTATATGATTCTAACTTCTTTAATATTTTTCCTGTAAATTCCGCTGATTTAGCAGATAAAAACAGTTATCAAACTATGTTTTCTCTATTTCTTCAGAAACCTATCATATAAGAGTCAATATATTTCAGGACTATACAATTTATAAACATTAAAGTTCCTCCAGATAGCTATCGGGAGGAACGAAACATTTTGTAACAACGGTCCCGATTGCTATCGGGATTAACCCGTTGAAAAAAACTATCAGAACCTTCTGCTCGAAAACCTCAAAAACTTTGCGAAAGCCTTTGGCTTTCGCAAAGTTTTTGAGGTTTTTGATATGTTTATTTTATTCATTAAACCACCAGTTTCACTGGTGGCTATTGATATTAAACTCCTTCGGAGTTTTCCTTAGCTTAACGCATATGCAATAGCTATCGTGAGTGGTTCAAAAAAAAGTAATAAAAACTACTATTAACCATGTTTTATGTGGTTCAATTTCCTTGAAAATATTTCCAGCAGATTCTGATAATTTCGCAGTAAAAAACACCTTCTAAACTATGTTTTCTTTTCTATTTGTTTTAATTAAACCTCCAATTATTCAGCAGTAAAAACAACTATCTAACTATGTTTTCTCTGTACCTATGTGGTTCAAAAAAAGCATAAAAAAACAATGTAATCCAAGTTTCTTAGTGTTTCAGTTTTGTTAAAAATCTAAAATAATCTTTCTCTTTTTCCTCATATATATTGTTCGTTTTTCAATCAAATAACCATGCAAAAAACCATTGTTTTTAACTGTAAAATCTACTGAATATTAGAATAAATAATATCAAATTACAAACTGAAAAATGAACTTATCTTTTTTGATTTTAATCATTGCAAAGGGCTTACCAATAAAAAGTGCTTTTAAAAATCAAATAAAAAAATACTTTCGCATATATTTTTTAACAATAAAAACCTGAATTATGACAAATATTTCAATCGTAAATGGAATTTTGAATAGTGCTTCTTCGGCATTTCAAAACCTTACCCCAGCTGAGTTAGTTAGCCATGCAATTATTAATGGAGAAGGCTTATTAACTGATACTGGAGCTTTAATGGCCGATACAGGTGAATTCACCGGACGTTCGCCCAAAGACAAATTTTGTGTAGTAGATTCCAAAACAGAAAACACTGTTTGGTGGGGCGATGTTAACCATCGTTTCGAGAACGACAAGTTCGAAAAATTAATGAACAAAGTAATTGCACATTATGCTGGTAAAAAAGTGTACATGCGCCATGCTTATGCATGTGCTGATTCTCGTTACAGATTGAATGTAACTGTAGTGAACGAAACTGCTTACCACAACTTATTTTGCAATAACTTATTCCTACGCCCAGAAGCTAGTGAGTTACCAACTTTTGAAACTGAATGGTTAATTTTAAACGCTCCAAGTTTTAAAGCTGTAGCTGCTGAAGATGGAACCCGTCAACATAACTTCTCTATCATTGATTTTTCAAGAAAAATTATTTTAGTAGGTGGAAGTGGTTACACAGGCGAAATGAAAAAAGGTATTTTCACTGTGTTAAACTATGTATTGCCTCAAGAACGCAATACTTTATCAATGCATTGCTCTGCAAACATTGGTAAAAATGGCGATACTGCTGTATTCTTTGGTTTATCAGGTACAGGTAAAACCACTTTAAGTGCTGACCCAGAACGTAAGTTAATTGGTGACGATGAGCACGGTTGGGCTGAAGATTCAGTGTTTAATTTTGAAGGTGGTTGCTACGCAAAATGCGTTGACTTAACACAAGAAAAAGAACCTCAAATTTTTGATGCAATCCGTTTTGGTTCATTGGTAGAAAACACCCGTTTTATTCCTGGAACTTCAACAGTTGACTATGCAAATATTTCGGTAACTGAAAATACACGCGCTGCTTATCCAATTGATTTAATTGATAATATAGCAGTGCCTTCAGTTGGAAAAACTCCTGAAAATATCTTTTTTTTAACTGCAGATGCTTTTGGTGTATTGCCTCCAATTTCTAAATTAAGCGTTGGCCAAGCTATGTACAGTTTCATTAGCGGATACACTGCTAAAGTAGCTGGAACAGAAGCTGGAGTTACTGAGCCATCAGCTACTTTCTCTGCTTGTTTTGGTAAAGCATTTTTACCTTTACACCCAGGAAAATACGCTGAATTATTAGGTAAAAAATTAAAAGATAATCCTAACGTAAACGTGTGGTTAATTAACACAGGTTGGAGCGGTGGCGCTTATGGAACTGGTTCACGTATGAAATTATCTTTGACACGTGCCATGATTACCGCAGCTTTAAACGGTGAATTAAACAATGTAACATTTGAACAACACCCAATATTTGGTTACCAAATGCCTACTACTTGCCCTAATGTTCCAGCTGAAATATTAAACCCACGCAACACTTGGGCTGATAAAGATGCATACGATGCACAAGCTAATAAATTAGGAAATATGTTTGTTAAAAACTTTGAGCAATATGCTAGTGGTGTAAGCCAAGAAATACTAGACGCAGCTCCAAAAGCTAGTCAAGCAAACTAAAGTTTTACGTACTTAACTTTGTCAGAGTTTAAAACTTTGACAAAGTTTTTATAATAAAAAAGCGACTCGAAAGGGTCGCTTTTTTTGTGGGGTTAAATTCTATATCCGAATTTAGCTTAACTCTAAAACTCAAATTGCTTACTAATTTTGGTTATTTTTTCTTTTCCATTTTCGTCAGGTTCATTGGTTTCGTATTCAATTGTAACCGTGTTTTGTTTTATAGCTATTTTTGAATTGGTGCCATATAATCCACTACCAGACGGACCGTCAGCATTGCCTTCCAAGTTCAATATTAGTTGCTCTTGTTTTTCGCCCATTAAATAAGTATTTCTTTTTTGAACACTTAAGAACAAAATAAAACTCCAAGAGCCAGAGCCTCCACCATCGCCTGATGTTTCTACCACATGGATATTATTTGATGTCTTCCCCAAATATTTATAAGAAAAATGGCCTAAATTATTACCATCTTTATCTGTTCCAAAGTAAATATCGTATTTACCTAAACAAGAATCGCAAAAATATCGGTTGCTTTCAATGGCCTTTTTCAAATCTAAAGCAGTAATGATTGGTCCATCCGACATATCAAAATCACCACCAGTAAGGTCGTGAATAACCCTTGGGTTGATAGGTTTACCGTTCAAAGTAAACCTACTGTTAAGCTCCTCAAGCAAAGTGTCAATTTGTGTTTTGCTTTGGCTTTGAGATGCCATTTTTGGGGTTTCTGAATTGTTGCAGCTTAAAATCGTTAAAGCTGTCAAGGCTATAAAAATGGTTCGTTTTATCATTTGTCAAATTCTTTTATTTTTCAATTATAATGGTTTCTAGTATAAATTATCAAGCTCTTATATAAAAAATTTCAACCCAAGGTAAGCAGGTTCAACCAATTATAGAATTCCTTACTTACAAATTGCAGAACCTTCGCCAAACGTGGTTTGTGCTCAGCACTTGGTGTTCCTGTTTTTATTTATTGTAGGCTAGGAAATTAAAGTAATACAAACACATCCTATAAAGCCATTGTAAACTAATTATTATGTTTTATTATTATCGGCTTTTTTTTACATTTCTAAAAATTGCTTTTTGCTATAATTTGTTATGTTTGACACTTAAAATAAAAAAACTATGATAATACAATCTTTATTAGGGGAGTTTATGTATGAAGCAGAAAACACCCGCAAATTATTAAAAGCCATTCCTGATAGTGCTTTAAATTACAAGCCTTCAGAAATTAATTGGACTATTGGTCAATTGGCATCGCATATTGCTGAAGTGTATAATTGGTTCGATTCTACCTTTAACATGGATGCGATGGAAATGAGTGAGTACAAATACGACAAAGGCGATATTTCAAAGGCAGAAAACATTTTAGCCAAGTTTGAAGAAAACGTAAAAAATGCTCAAACTGTTTTGGAAAATGCTAAAGACGAAAGTATGATGACTCCATGGACTATGACAATGCATGGAAATGAGTTAATGCCTCCTTTGCCTCGTGTTCAAGTAGTTCGTACGTTTTTGTTTAATCATTTGTATCACCATAGAGGTGAAATGATTGCATATTTAAGAGCTTCGGGAAATAAAGTACCTAGCTTATTTGGCCGAGTAGCCGAAGACGATATTAAATAAATAAAAGCCCCGAAAGGGGCTTTTTTATTGGTAAAAATGCTACATATTTTGAATAATTATTGTATCAAAAGTTAAAGTGAAAGTTTGATCTAGTTTTGAGAAAAACACCTATAAAACTAGCAAGCAAAAACAAACTATTTAGGTAAAACACTCAAGCGAATACTTGAATTAGTTTTGAAGCAATTAATATTTTTCTATTGTTTACCAAGTTTCAACAGTAAAATCAATTCTACCCATTTACCAATAAAAACAAATCCAATATTACTTTTTCAAAAAATTTGCTTCGTATTGAGCAATATATTTCTCTAAACTTATTTTTTTTACTAATTCTTCTATCAATGTATAAGGAATTTCGTTTATTTTTTTAAAACGAACACAACCTTTTCCCATATCTAATTTATGGTTAGCATGCTTTGGATATTCAGCTACAAACCAATCTAAAATTTCGTTACTTCCATATATTCCTAAATGATGAAGTACAATGAAGTTTTTTTGAGAACCTATGTTTATAAATGGCAAAGGAAGCTTTTTGTTACAATGGTAACCATCGGGATAAATGGATTGAGGAACCACATAACCTATCATTCCATAACTCATTACTTCTTCAAATCCTGTAGGAATATTTTGGATAATTACATTTCTTAAATTACTCATTGGTAGTTTTCTATCCTCTGGTAATTCATTTAAATACTGTTCAACTGTTTCGGAATTTGATTTCATATTATTTGCAAATTTATTTTAAACCACTAATTTTTAGTAATTATTTTTTTGCAAAAACATTTCACATACATTTGCGGTTCAATAAATATAAACCATTTAAATTTTAAATAATATGACAA
>Ga0247839_1007267_pt1 | contig 12269 bp, 14 predicted proteins | sample LaCruzMarch2015__6_FD_192405 | JGI IMG/M metagenome (GOLD analysis project Ga0247839, IMG submission 192405) | Freshwater microbial communities from meromictic Lake La Cruz, Castile-La Mancha, Spain - LaCruzMarch2015_16m | ecosystem: Environmental > Aquatic > Freshwater > Lake | place: Spain...
CAGCACTCACGCCTGATCTGCTCATATTAATCATCTTTGCTATCTCCACCTGTAATAAACTCGGATTTTCTCTTACAATCCTCAATAATTCTTCATAATTCGCCTTTCTCGGCTTGTTCTCCCGCTTCCTTGGGGAAACGTCCCCAGTCTCTCTCAGTTGCTTTCGCCATGCGTACACGACGCTCTCACTAATATCAAAAACCGCACTCACCTCCTCAACGCCCCATCCCTTCTCGAAATTCCTTTGTGCACGGCCTTGCCATAACTTCTGTAGTAAATATATTTAATACACTCCTCTCATTGTAGCTTTTAGCATAGCCAACACCTTAGGTCAATTGGATTGATTATATCAGTTCGTTGCCGAATCTCAGAAACAACTACTACCTTAGAAGAATGCACCTGATTTACAGCCTTAATGGTCCGGAAGCGACTAAAAGCTAGTTGTCCGTTTCTCTGAGCCGCCTCTCTCATTTGTTTGTTCGCAACCCCTAGTATTAGACCCCCATTTATTGAGGTTGATGCGAATCTTTTTCCGAAAAATCCATGCCATATAGGGAATTTGTCTGCTATCTTGGAAAAGAAGGAACAGCCAGATAGCGCAAAATTAGCGATATGGTGATGTGTCATGGAGTCGCTTCCTACGATTCGATGTCGGCATAATTGATGCTTGTAACAAGTAGTTCTTTGCTTTTTGCTACAAATGTCTTTTTAACTACTTTGTCCATCATCACAACAGTTTGTTTTAGCGCTTCAATCGGATTTCTTGATTTGAGATAAAGGCCTAAAAAGAGAGCCGAGAACAGATCTCCAGTTCCATGTAAAGTGAATGAAAATGGATAATACTCGGTGCTAAGAATGAGAGATTGGTTGTTTGTGGATAAGAAAATGTGCAATTTCTCTTGGGAATCTTTTTTTAGTCGTAAACTAGTGATGAGGACTATTTTTATGCCCAATTTATGGAAAAAAGCCGCGACTTCTTTCGCGTCCTCCAATTTTTGTATTTGTATTTTGGATAGAGTTTCGGCCTCAAAGTGATTGGGGGTGATAATGTCAATCTCATATTCTGGTCTCGACATAGCCTCTAAGAATTGGGTTATTATATCTGGTTTTACAAAAATTCCTCGAGGGATGTCTCCTATAACTGGGTCGCACAGATATATAGCGTTGGGGTTCTGTTTTTTGACCCGCATCACAGTCTTGCATATTTCGGCATGGATTGTTCTACTGCCGACGTATCCAGATAATACTGCGCGACACTTAGGGTAAACGCCAAGCTCTTCTATGCCGGCAAAAATATCCCGGATGTGTTCTGAGGAGAATTCTTGACCACGCCAGTTGTCGTAACCAGTATGATTAGAGAATTGTACGGTGTTCACCGTCCAAACATCGTATCCCATATTTTGGAGTGGGTATGCCGCAGCTTTATTGCCAACATATCCATATGCCACCTGAGATTGCACAGATAGTATCGCCACAACGATTTACCGACAATGGAACAAATTCATTATGTGTCCCTAGCATCTTCTGTCAAATTAATCAATGGGGTTAATTTGGATTCCTTCTCGACAAAAATATGTGCTTGTGATGGGGTCAATTATGTGGTACATGTTATAAGTTGTAGCACAATGTATCATTCGTGTATTGCATATGAATCCAATAAATTACGAAAAATCTGCCTCAATAAGAATCGGGGCCTCCGTTTCATCAAGGGATGTCGGGTTGAGAGAGTATATGGTTGCCGTTTATAAATATATGGCAATTATGCTCTCCTTAACTGGTGTGGTGGCTTTGGTCATCGCCTCTTCTCAAGCATTACAGGCCGTCTTCTTCTCGATGCCCATATATTTAATTGCCATTCTTGCCCCTCTAGCGATACCGTTCTATATGTCTGCGAGATTCGCGACGATGAGCGTTCAAAGTGTCCGATGGTGCGCGCTTCTTTATTCTGGGCTTTTGGGAATTTCGCTTTCGACCGTTTTTATGGTTTATACTGGAGTTAGTGTTGCAAGAGTATTCTTTATCAGCGCCTCATCTTTTGGGGCTCTTACTCTATATGGGTATACTACCAAAAAAGATTTGACTGGATTTGGGTCATTTTTGTTCATAGGGCTTATAGGGATATTGATTGCTAGTTTGGTGAACATGTTCATGAGGAGTGGGGCAATGGATTTTGTCATTAGTGGGATTGGAGTTCTTGTTTTTGCTGGGCTCACCGCCTACGATACACAGAGAATAAAGGACGTGTACTATCAAGTTGCTGGGCATAGCGAGACTCAGGAGAAGGCGGCTATATATGGGGCATTTGCCTTATATATGGACCTAATTAACCTGTTTCTTATGCTTTTACGCTTTTTTGGCGATAGAAGATCGTCTTAAAGGCCTTCCAAAGGGTTTTCTAAAAAATCAAAAGTGGCCTTTAAAAAAGAATTCTGAGGGGTCATCTAATAATGAGAGCTCTGTCGATTCCTGCGAGGTCTTTTACGAATCGCAGGGTGGCTCTTCCTCCGTCGTCCATTATTCGCGCTACCTCCTCGGCCTGAGTGTGCCCACATTCTAATATAGCAATCCCAGTCTGGGTAAGGGCTGGGCCAAGTTTATGCGCTAATTCCCTATAGTAAGTCAAGCCATCGGCATGGTCTGTCAGGGCATTCTTCGGTTCATAGTTCTTGACTTGATCAGATAAGGTCAGCCATTCATTGTTTGTTACATATGGGGGATTGCAGACTATAACTTCATATCGATGATTGCCATTTATTCCATCGAGCCAATTGCTGACCACGAAGTGCGCTCTATGTTCTAGATTTAAATCCTTTGCATTTCTTTTGGCAACTCTTAGTGCTTCATAACTTATATCAACCCCTATTCCAGCGAAGATGGATGGCGCAGTATTCAAAAGCGCCAGTAGCAAACATCCGCTTCCAGTGCCCAAATCCAGTACATTTATGAGGTCTTTTGGCGATAGATGCTCTAAATGCTCCACCGCTAACTCAACAAGTAATTCGCTTTCTGGTCTGGGGATCAAGGTGTGTTTGTCGACCGCGAAGGGGAGGCTCCAAAATTCTTGTTGGCCCAAGATGTAAGCAATAGGAACATCTTGTTGGCGGGTGTAAATCAAGGAATTGTATTCCATAACAACATCTGTTGAGCACATTGCACTTTTGGATTTTAACAAAAGGCCGTCTCGCGAAAGATTCAGCGCACGTGCTAAGAGCATTTCCGATTCAAGTGCAGCATTTCTTCCAGCGCAATGTTGGAGCCTATTTCTTCCGTATCGAAGGAGTCTATTCAAATTCAGGGCTGCGTACCTCTATTTGAGATATGATGTTCATATCGAGATTGATCCTCGGGACAATCCGAGGTCGTTAAAATGCATTATTAATCTTAGTCGTAGAAAGCTTTGTCATACGTAACGCTCAAAAATTTGGCAAAGGCCAGTATAAGTGGGTAAGCTAAACTAATTGGGTGGCGGAAGCGTATATTATTGCATTCAGTAAAATTAGCCTAGCATCTTCATTTCATTCGGTCTACACTTATAGGTGTAGTTGAGAGTTAGGTATGCAGCCGGATGACTACACAAGATTGATTTTGGTAATGTGTCTAATATCCGAAGGTGGATCTTGATCAGATTTTCAATCTCAGGGCTGTATAAAATAATAATGTTAAGATGAGGAGGTATTTATGCAAAAAAATCAACAACAAAATCCACAAAAAAGTATATTCCCTAATTTTGATCCAGTCATAGAGGGTCCTGACAAAAAGAAGTACATGCGACTTTATCGAGGAACCGGTCCAACATCTGCTGACAGGATGTTTAAGGCAATGCTGGTTAGCAACCAATTCCTGCAGAAAAATCCCGCTCTCATGGATGGAAAAGAGCTTTATCAGGACTATCGTGACAAAACTGGAACGGGAGGAGAAAATATTACAGGGGGCATGGGAAAACCCAATGTTTTTACGCCATTTACATCGGATATCGGGGTGGCAAATGCTTTTGGTAAGGGTTCGTATATAACGGCTATGATTCCGCTAGAGAATCTCTGTATCTATCCTGGTAATTCCGAGGGAAATGAGCTCCTACAGAAGAGGCAGAGGAGTGGTCAGGATATACCCGTCGTAATCGGTAGTCACGTTGAAAGTGAAGTCTTGATCCCAAATGGCACACCTATAGCTTCGATAGCGTATACCTACAAGGGGAAAAACGTTGAGAATCCAGCAGAACTGGCAGAAATTATCAAGAATGAGGCGCAGAATAGAGGGATGGTCCCCTAAGTGGGAATATGACGTAATTGATATAGTCGCGCCAATTGGAGTGACTATATGTCGTCGCGATGTGTGTTGGAGATTCTACTCGTCTTTTATTAAGTGCAAAGATATGATGTTCATATCGGGATTAAGCTCTGGGGAGGTATAGTCATCTCAGTTGACGTAAAGAATGAAAAAACTCTACATGATCAGTTTGTATGTATAACTCCAATTCTCACACGTTGCTACACCGTCTCTATGTTAATTGGCGCGACTATAATCATAGGTGTGGGAAAGGCACTTAAGCAGGTGGTTCGTATAAGTGGGCAAGCTAAACTAATTGGGTGGCGGAAGCGTATATTATTTCATTCAGTAAAATTAGCCTAGCATCTTCATTTCATTCGGTCTACACTTATAGGTGTAGTTGAGAGTTAGGTATGCAGCCGGATGACTACACAAGATTGATTTTGGTAATGTGTCTAATATCCGAAGGTGGATCTTGATCAGATTTTCAATCTCAGGGCTGTATAAAATAATAATGTTAAGATGAGGAGGTATTTATGCGAAAAAAAGAGACGGACTATATAGTCCAGAAAGGCATTGACGGAAAGGATTACGTTGTACTTTATCGTGGAGCTGGGCAAGAGGCTGCTGAAAAGTTCTTTGAACAAAAAATAATTAGTAATCAATGGACTAAAACCCAATCTCAAATGAGTGGACAAGAGCTTTATAATGACTTTGTGACTACATCCGGATCGGAAGGAGAAAATGCCCAAAGGGGGCGTTGGAAAACCTACTGTTTTTACGGCATTTTCAACGCAACAGTCTGTGGCAAAGACGTTTGGCGGGGGTAAGTATATGATAGTTTTGATTCCACTAGAGAGAGAGTGTATTTATCCGGGTACTAGCGAGGGAGATGCACTTCTACAACAGAGGAAGAAAGATGACAAAACTATACCACTCGTAATAGGCTCTGGACCCGAATCTGAAATCTTGGTCCCGAATGGTACGCCTGTGGGTGATGTCGCATATATGAAGCCTGGTAAGACGGTTGGTATGGACGAGATGGTGGATCTGGAAAAAAGTATCAAGGCGAAAAAGACACAGAATGCGAAGAATACAGGCTTTCATCTCTAAATATGAGTATGACATAGTTGATAGCACCCAAAATGAGGCTATTAGATTGATTCAAGATGGTCGTGCATGTCATGGGAGCGTTGTTTTTGCTAAAATGCAAGGTGCTGGTCGTGGGAAGTTTGGGAAGTCTTGGATAGGGAACAAAGGAAATCTCTATCTCACGATGGTTGTTGAATTGGACGCGACTAACAATTCCCAAATTACGCTCACCCAGGCGCCTTATGTTGTCGCTTTATGTGTTGGAGACGCTATTCGTCTCTTGTTGAATAATGCCGAAATTCAATACAAGTGGGTGAACGACGTATTGATAGATCGTAAAAAGATTTCTGGGATACTGCTTGAAAAAGTTCTGGATCGTTTTGTGTTGATCGGGATAGGTATGAACCTAAAGCATCAGGAAGAATATGTCGCCCTAAACGCCACCAGTCTCGAAGAATTGGGGCTGGGAGGTATTCTGCCTGGCGTATTAGGAGAGAGTGTTCTGCAGCGATTACAGTTCCGAATCAATAAATGGATAGATTATGGTTTTGAGTTTGTTCGTAGGGAGTGGATGTCGCATGCTATTAATCTTAATCAATTAGTTAAGGTTCATGTAGGTGGCTCTGTTATTGAGGGAGTTTTTACAAATATAGATGAGGATGGGGCGCTTATGATATCTACGTCTTGTGGGCAAAGAAAGATTTATGGTGCAGATATTTTTGAAATTTAACTAGCTTCACTTATCTCCAATCTCAATAATTTATTTCGACTTTCGTCTTGATTTTTGGAAGATGCAGTAGTACAATTCCCAGATCTTGCCTTATATTTTTGCCTCATGACATTATCACAGAACCCTAGGTGGACGCCCATCTTTGAAAAAGAGGAGTGGCATTCCTTACGTCGTTTGCCCTTCTTTGGAACGTTCTGTTGTGTACTCGGTCTGTTGTTTATTAACGTTGCTGTTTTTGATTTTCGCCAGAATCAATATTATCCTCCAATTATCTCGATTGCCAATAAAGTTGCGGAACAGTTTGCCTTGACGGTTCGTTATGCCTATAATCCCCAGCGAACGGATCTGGGGGTAGAGATTTCATCGGGCGGTGGAAGGACTGGGAATTTTGTTCATGGTGGATCCGCTACCAGGTCTTCTATGTGCGGAGTGAGTATGACGTGCATAACAAAAGTGAGTCAATCTAATGTAGGCGAGTCAGTTGACCCTTCCAGAAAGCGCGGTAAGCATGTTGTTATAGGGACGGTGAAGGACACGTTTATCGGATCGTTGCAGGGATATAAAATTCCTCGATCTGTGGTTGCAGAGGCTCTAAAACTCCTATCTTCGGAGGTTGATTATCGTAGAGATATAAGTCACGGTACTGAGTTTAAGATTTTATATACGATTGATTCCAAACAAGTGCCTCAAGTGACTTATATTGGGCTGTTCTTTAACCAAAATAAAAAGGTAGAAATGTTCCAATATAAGAATGGGAAGAGGGCTGGTTATTATCATGCTAATGGAGTACGGGTTGGTAAGCCGGTCGATCAGTTTCGGGCTCCAGTCGTCCACTCAGTCTTAGCATCTGGATTTGGTGTGCGCTACCATCCAATTTATGGTCGCGCCCGTTTTCACTATGGAGTAGATTATAAAGCAAGGAGAGGAGATGTGGTCTCCGCTTCTAAAGCCGGGGTTATTGAAGAGGTGGGATACAATAGGGGGCATGGGAAGTTCATAAAAATCAGACATGATGCTGCTTATCAAACTCTATATGCACATTTGGAGCGATTTGGCAATGGAATTCACATTGGGTCTATTGTGAAACAGGGGCAACCTATAGGGTTTGTGGGGTCTACGGGCCTCGCGACCGGAGCCCATCTGCACTATGAGCTGCATAAAAATGGAGTTAGGGTGAATCCAGTGATCTATGCATCATCTGCGGACACAAGCCTTTCTGGCAAGCAATTAGTTGCGTTCCAAGTCCAAAAAAAAGCCGTAGATAAGGTTATTGGTGCATATAAAAAGGAGATTGTTGTGGCGTCAAATTTAACCTCGAGGACAGTTGATACTCATAAAAATAAAGTCCCACATCTAACAATCTCAAATACTCATTGAGTGTTTGTAAGGTCAGAAAGTTTCTATAAACACCATTCTAACCTTTTTGGGTATTTAGCTCATGAGCGCTCAAATATACCTGGATTATCAATCAACTACTCCGATGGACAAAAGGGTGTTGCAGGAAATGATTCCTTATTTCTGTGAGAAATTCGGCAACCCCCATTCGCGTACTCATTCATTCGGGTGGGAGGCGGAGGATGCAATTAATACAGCAAGGAAGGATGTTGCTGAGGTAATTGGGGCGGATCAATCTGAGATTATTTTCACCTCGGGGGCCACCGAATCTAACAATCTTGCTATCAAGGGAATAGCTCGATTTTGCGGAAAAAATCCTCAAAAACGCCATATTATTACTGTGACCACAGAGCATAAATGCGTCCTTGAAATCTGCAAGGAGCTTCAAAAAGAAGGGTTTAGCATTACATATTTGCCGGTAAATTCTGGTGGAATTATAGACTTAGAGGTATTGGAAAAGGCAATAACTGACGACACGATACTTGTGTCGGTAATGGCGGTCAATCATGAAATTGGAGTGATTCAGCCGATAAAAGAAATAGGAGAAATTTGTCATAAGAGAGGTGTATACTTTCACACTGATTGTGCGCAGGCGTTTGCCAAAATTCCTCTCGATGTAACGAGTATGAAAATCAATCTTATGAGTATTTCTGGGCATAAAATATATGGTCCAAAGGGTGTTGGAGCTTTATATGTCAGTAAAAAACCAAGGATCCGTTTGGTCCCTCTATTCAATGGTGGTGGACAAGAGAGGGGGATGCGATCTGGGACACTTCCCACGCCACTTGTGGTTGGTCTTGGGGCAGCATCTAGATACACTGGGGCAGAAATGGAAGATGCGATGCTTAGAATACGATCTTTGGCTGACAAGATGATCAAAGAATTTGAAGCGATACCAGAAGTTTACCTTAATGGATCTCGTGTATCACGTTTTTTTGGTTGTTTGAATTTTAACTTTTCCTGCATAGAAGGGGAGTCAATGATCGGGGCATTGAAGAATTTTGCACTTTCATCTGGGTCTGCCTGTACCTCGGCTTCACTTGAATCTTCGCATGTACTAAAGGCAATAGGGGTAGAGACCAGCTTATCCCACACCTCTGTTCGGTTTGGCATAGGGAAGTTCACAAGTGCAGAAGAAATAGATAAGGTAATAGAGGCGGTGAAAGAGGCGGTTCCGAGATTAAGAAATTTGAGCCCACTTTGGGATATGAAGCAAAGAGGCGTTGATTTGAATAGCATTCCGTGGCAAAGATGCGATGTACATTAATCTCCCTAGGTATATAGGCAAGAAGGAATGCTGTTGTTAGCTATAGATACTTGTTGTGGGGGTTGTTCTGCGGCGCTTGTGCGGTTAAGTGATGGAAGGGCTAAGGTTTTAGCGTATGAAGTAGAGGAAGAGCTGCAATTCCAATCGGAACGGTTATTTATACTCATAGAAAGGGTGATGGGTGACCTGAGTTATCAAGAGATACAGTATGTTGGTGTTAATGTTGGGCCCGGCAGCTTTACAGGAGTCCGTATAGGCCTTGGAGCTGCTCAAGGAATGCGTCTTGGTCAATTCTTAAGGGGAAAGTTAAAATCAAGAGAGGAGAGATCTAACGATGTCTTTCATATTGTGCCAGTTACCTCGACAATGGCTTGTGGTTACCAAGAAGTTTTTTTTTCTAACTCTACTTTAAGGCAAGTGGTGGATACAGTTATCCCGGCTGGCAGAGAGAGATTCTATGTGCAGAAGTTTTTTTGTTCCGTTACAGAGACGATTTGTTATTTTGAGGATAATGAGGGATATGGTAAAGAGGTGATGAGATTGAAGGCACAAGATGAGATTGCTCTGTTATCGTTGGAAGAAATGGGTTCAATGGTTATGAATTTGGATCTTTTTTCTAAGAGCGGGCATGTAAACGCTGTTGGAGTCGCTTTAGCCGCCGTATCCCACATTACTTCGAAGGACTTCACTATCATTCCAGCATATAAGATAGAACCTATTTATATAAAATCAGTATGGCAATAAAGTATGCGCTAGAGGTGAGGGATGTAAGTCATACATTTCAATGTGGGCTGCTCGATCAGGTTGTGCTGAAAAATGTTTCTTTCCGGGTGAAGCCTGGTGAGGTTCTGGCGATAGTTGGTCCCTCGGGTTCTGGCAAAAGCACGCTGCTTCATATAGCTGGTCTACTGAGTACGCCGATATCAGGTGATGTCATTGTTAATACAAGGGAGATTCGGAATTTGAGCGAGGCAAAAAAAACCTTTCTTCGACGTAAGTATATAGGTTTTGTTTATCAGTTTCATCACCTGATGCCAGAGTTTACGGCGTTGGAAAATCTGATGATTCCACAGTTCATTCATGGGATTTCTAATAAAGTTGCTAAAGAAGTTGCTAGTGCATCTTTAGATAAGATAGGGCTTGCACATAAAGCTGATTCTATGGTATCGGACCTTTCTGGGGGAGAGCAGCAGCGTGTGGCTGTCGCGCGGAGTTTTGTTACTATGCCAACGATTATTTTAGCAGATGAGCCGACTGGAAACCTGGATCAAGAGAATGCGAGCCATATTTTTTCCCTGTTTCTTGGGTACGCCAAAAAACACCGTGGAGCAGTTGTTATAGTGACCCACAATATGGAATTGGCGCAAAAAGCAAATCGCATCCTATCTCTTGAATATGGGGCCCTAATTCCACTATAGCCAAGGTCTTACCTAATGTTTATTACCAGGAGCATATTTCTCCGTCGAACAGATAGAATCCGTTTAAGAGGGTCTCTGGTTTTGTTTTGCATGTTGGCAAATCTTCTGGGTGTTTCGAGTACATTTCTGTAATAAAAAAGTATAGCCCTATGGAGATCAGTGTGTATCTATAGTCTTCGCTTACACAATTATGTCTAAAGGAGGGGTTCAGGCATGTCATAAACGGGGTTTGGAAAAGAAACGTTAGAGCGTCCATGCCGGCTAGTGCGCCTAGAAATCGCGGATCCATGAATCCTCTAGAGAACACCATAGTATCATTTATAAGATTTCTCTCTCTTAGAATCGATATTGCATGGGATAAACTCATCCCAGACCAATCTATGTTATCGGTGGCCAAAATCGTTTCGGGATTATTACCGGCAGCAAAGTTAAAATAAAATTTATAGTATGGGTGTGCGGTTATGCTACTGAAGGAATAACTAATGAGGCAAGTAGCTATCATGAATATTTGCAGTTTGTTGAAAGGAGTATTTTGAAGGGTGGTTTTTGTAGGTTTGTCCTGATCAAGGGGGCTTTTGTTATTAAATTTTTCATGCGCTATGCTATTCCAGGGGTAGGTCACGAAATTTCCTGCGCATATGCATAACAAGCTAATGGCCGGGAGCATGTGTCGGATTGCGATATTGATGTTAAACCCCATAGCTCCGATATACATGGCGATCACAGCGGTAGGGGGGAGGGCTCTTTGCCAGTTACTGCGGGTACGGAGGAATTCTGATATTGTGTATATTATTCCCAAAATTGCTAGTATCAGAAATGAGAGAGGCAGTTTGAAGATTGTGGCGACTAAGAAATAATACCACACACCTTCGTATTTGAGGTGGTGACCGAAAACATATCCGGCTTGTCTAGTATGGTTACGTAACGAGACTTCAAATAATCCGTCCCAAAATTCTGGGGCCGGAACAACGATGTGCTCCCCTAAGTACTGAGCTGCGTTTTTGGTGATTAGCCCGACTTTGAGCAAGTCTTCTGTCATGTATTCAAAGACGATGTGGTATAGGTGACTTGGGTCGTTCAAAGGTGCGGTACTAAAGCGGTACAGACTCCAGATGATGCCAAGACAAATGCAGAGCATCAGTAATATTTGTGCGGCGACTAAGTTGTTAAACCCCCTGGAAACTTGCTTAGTGCTAAAATCACGTAAAAGTAATGCTGCGATTGCCGACAGGATAAAAAAGTATATACCAGAGAATTTGATTACCGAGATTAGACCAAGGGCTATGCCTAGAAATAAAGCGTTTCTAAAGGATGGCTTGGTAAGCCAAAGTGAGCCACAATAGATGCTGAATAAAACAGAAAAGGTGCATCCCATATCTGTGGCAGCAAGGATAGCTTCTCCTAGTACTGTTGGTAGTGTTGTAAAAAAAAAGACGGCCGTTGCTGCGGCTTTTTCTCCATATAAATGCTTCGATAAAATAAAGAGGATTATTGCCGATAATATAAAAAATGGCAAGACACCAACTCTAGATAGGGTAAGATTCCACCTATACTCTGAAACGGTTTTGTCCAGAACGAAGATATCCATTCCATATTTTATTCTATTAAGGTCGTTTTTTGGGTAATTTTCCGGAGTGTTGCCCGAAAATACGTTGTCTTTATAGAATTGTGCCCCGAAACGTATGCCCTTAAGGTAGAGTGGCAGAGCTATCATAATTTTTGTTAGTGGCGGATGCAGGGCTTCGAGTTTATAAGTTCCGTTTTCTAGCCACTCTAGTCCAGTGATTGCATGCTGTGGTTCATCAAAGTGGATGTCCAAAACTGTGTAGCAGTGCAGGATCCGCAATACACCTATAATAACAAACAGTACAGCCCAGGACTTGGGAGACAGTGAGGAAACTTTTTTCAAACAAGGCATCATTGGCATTATCTTTGTGACTAGTTAGGACATAAGGTTCTATTGTACATAATAGTAAAGACTTCTGAATAATAACGTTTTAAGATGATTTGTTGTATATTTCCACGTCTAAGGCAGTTAACGTGTTTGTTCTGTCCTAAAAAATCATTATTTGTTTTGTTTTATATTTGTATTTTGCTTTAT
>Ga0247839_1007270_pt1 | contig 12259 bp, 14 predicted proteins | sample LaCruzMarch2015__6_FD_192405 | JGI IMG/M metagenome (GOLD analysis project Ga0247839, IMG submission 192405) | Freshwater microbial communities from meromictic Lake La Cruz, Castile-La Mancha, Spain - LaCruzMarch2015_16m | ecosystem: Environmental > Aquatic > Freshwater > Lake | place: Spain...
GGACATCGAGTTTTGGCGTTCCCGAAAAATCGCTCTAGTCAAACAAACGGCTTACCATGCTCTCTACCCCCGACCAGGGAAAGGATCTTGGCAGGAAACCGTCCTCTCGAGCGTTTGCCACCTTGGACCATTCTCATTTTTGGCCGACCTTGGTGCCGACTACTGGGTAGTCCGTCAAGCAGATGAGCCGGAAACCTTTCTTTGGAAGGAAAAATATGCTTATGATCCTGATCCTGCTGACTTGTTCCGCCAGAAAATAGAAGACATCCGGAAGATCGAATCTTCCCCTCTGGGCCGTGAACTCCCCTCCGTGGATGATATCGCATGGGACAAATACGACATGGTGATTGGTATCGATATTCCCGTCCCCGAGAGAATTGTCCGTCAATGCCCCCGAACCCTATGGGCCTACTACTCGATCGAAGCGGGCGGCCCTCTCCAGAAAAATTCTCTTCTTCGTCCTGCCGCCGGATATAATATTTTTTTAAATCACGGTTTCCGCCGATACCGCACCAGACCCCGGAACCGCACTCATGTTCTCGAATTTCCTCTTCAATTTCAATCGCCCCAATCTTGGGAAAAACTGCGCCGAGCGGTAAAACCCGCGTCGGAACGCTCGATGATCCTGATTGAAAAAAACAGCTGGGCCGATTCCCTGCCAGCCTCTCGGATCCCTCTCGACCGCCCCTCGGGCAATGCCCTGGAATATCTTCATAAAATGTTTTCTGCCTTCGCCTGCCTTCACACCACCTCCAGATGCCGTTGGGGAAATTGGGCGGTGGAGTCTGTTCTTTCCGGTTCGATTTTCTTGGGCAATGCCGGCTCTCTGGCACAGATCTCCCCTCTCCTTCCAGGGATGGATTGTCGCACCCTCCAAAAAGGAGTGGAAGTGGCGAACCATCTGGTCGAACATCCTCCCCTCTGGAATTTCTTGCAGCAACTTCAGACCCGCGTGGTGGATCATGTCTCTTTTCGGAGGCCCCTCACCGATCTGACGCGCCTCGCTCGGCAATTTTTCAATTGAGAAAACCCTCCATTTCTTTGGCGTTTTGCGACCTGCACGCAGGTGGGCGCCGATTCTTTACAGATCTCCTGACTCCCCATTTCGATATTGTCTGGGACGACCCAGCCGAATTTGTCATCTATGGACACATTGGACACCAACACCGCCTCCAAAATGGTGTGAAGATCTACTGGTCGCAGGAACTCTACGGACCAGACTGGAAAGAATCCGACTACGCCATCGTGCCCCATAAGGTAGACGACCCCCGCGCCTATTATCTCCCGATTTACGCCTTCGATCAGCAACTCGAGCCGATGATACGAAACAAGGTCGCAGACCCGGAAAAAATCAGGGCTACGAAGCCCCATTTCTGTTCCCTCCTATGCGCCTATGCCGACCGCACCACTCAGAAAAGGCAGGACTTTTTCCATATTCTCAACCGCAGACGGAAGGTGGATTCAGCCGGGCCCGCCTTGAACAACACCGGGTTTCGCATTCCCAAGGAAAATCGTTATCAGCGAAAGATCGATTGGATCCGGAACTACCGCTTTAATCTGGCCTTCGAAAACCGCTATCGTCCTGGCTGGACCACAGAAAAACTTGTCGATCCCCTCCATGTGAACACAATCCCGATTCACTGGGGGGACCCGCGGGTAAAGGAGGATTTCAATCCGGACAGCTTCATTTGTGCTGATGATTTCTCCTCTTTGGAGGCGCTGGCGGACTATGTGGTGCATGTTGACGAGACGCCGGAGCTTTACGCTCGTTACGTGCAGGCTCCGCCCTACGTCGATAACCGTCCCTCCCCGATTTACGACCTCAACCGGCTTGTGGATTTTTTACACCAGATCTTTTCTACCCCGATTCGGCCCGTCGCCCAACGCCGCTGGTTTTACCCCCTCACCAAATGGCGCCTTGCCAAACGTAACAAGCTTCCCGGGCAATGAATCTCCCCCATCTCAACCGCCTTACTGGCCTGCGTTGGCGACGTCTGTGCAATCGGCGGACCAGCAACTTGGACGTTCTACGAGGACATGCATGGATCACCGAAGCGCTGGTCCGCCGAGCCCCTTGCGCCATCGGCAAGGTCGGCACCTGCGAGCTTTTGGCCCAAGAGTATCTGGATCGCTGGATCCAGCTTCCTTGGCCCTCCAACGCAAGTTGGTATCGGCCTGCGCAGCGACTCTACCATACTGCAGGCGTTTTCCCGATCCACCGCGAGATCTATCAACGCTGGGCCTCCTCTTACCGAGAAGCCGTTCAGAAAATGGATTTTATCGCCCAGTGGCAACCCGAAGGCACGTTTCTTGATGCCTATGAGCAGGCCTTCCTTGATCGGGAACTGCCCAAAGGAATTCGGGGAAACTTCCACTCCCTTGAACCCGTAGGGGTCCCGTGGCTCCGACCTCTTGCCGATTTACGCTGGCTCGTGATTTCCCCTTTTTGCCAAACAATCTCCACACAACTTCATAAACTCACCCACCTGAACATCTTCCATAGCGTTCCAGCAGAATCCCTCGCCCGGATCGCCTCGACCTGCCGCCTCCTCCCCTGTCCCCAACTACCCTACATGGTGCCGCCACGCCACCGGGACTGGTTCCACGGTCTTGAGGAAATGCAGGCCACTATGAGTACGATCGACTTTGATGTCGCCATTATTGGCGCTGGCGCCTGGTCCATTCCTTTGGCAGTCCACGCAAAAAGGCTGGGTCGGATCGGCATGCACCTCGGGGGCACAGTCAACCTGCTTTTTGGCATCCGGGGAGGCCGTTTTGAAGATCGCGGCCTGTATAACGAACATTGGATTCGCCCCCTTCCCAGCGAGTGTCCCGCCAACCATAAGCTGCTGGAAAACGGTGCTTACTGGTAAGAGCTACGGGCGAGCCACTGGCCCAGCCGATACCGAATTTTCTCTCGGTAATACTCCGCCAACCCCATCTGCCTTTTTTCGTGGGACAGGATCGTGCGGATCTCTGGAGTGACCGCCCCTGGATGACGGCACGCAGTGCGGGTCAGCTTGTAAAGCAGTCGATACCTGTCTTCCGCCGATAAACCAGGACTCTCCTTTGCTAGAAGTCGCCCATAAAGGATCAGATGCTCTTTGATCAATCGACCTTCTAACATATTTTGGCGAGTGGCCTGTTTAGCGTGACGTCGAATACCAACAAGGGGCTCTGCCACATAACCCATGTCCCCCTTTCTGAGAAGTCGCAACCAAGCGTCTACATCCCAAAGTTGACGGAAATCGGGGTTAAACCCTTTGGTGAGGAGATTTCTTTGAAATATGACACAGGAGGGCTCTCCAATAAGATTCGCCTCCGACCGAAGAATTTTCAGCCGAACATCGCGGCCCGCATGCCGCCCTGAGGACAGGGTAATTTCTTTTCCAGTGAGAGCCATTTTTTCATCGAGAAACCCTCTCCCGCAGGCCACTAGAGCAAGCTTTGATTCATTCCTAAACAGTAGCTCCATTTTTTCCAAAGCCCTTGAGGACAGTAAAGCATCATCGCTATGTAAAAACACCACGAGGTCGGATTTTGTTTTGCTTAAAAGAAAATTGCTATTTTCCGTAATGCCCAGGTTTTGTGGCTGCCGAAAAATCTTTACGCCCGGTCGTCCCCGGGCCCAACCCTTCAGATGTTCGTAGCTCCCGTCCGCCGAGGCATCGTCGGAAATAAGAATCTCGTTCGGCTTGCGGGTTTGTTGGCAAATCGAGTCTAGCAACTTGGACAAATACCGCTCGTGCTGGAACGAGGGAACCAGCAGCGCCAGTTTTTCTGTACTGGACGAGCCCGGCTTGCTTCGCACCGAACTAGGCATGCGGGGTAAATGTTGGATTTCGCTGCGTCAACCGTTTCCTGCGCCATTTATCCAGACCTGATTTTTTGTACAGCCAGAGAAAAGCGTAAGCGGAGAAAAAGAAAATTTCTTTTTTTGCCACTTCCCACAATTCCCGACGCTCCTCTTCACTGTGGTGTTCGTTTTTGCGCAGCAACCAGCAGGCTTGGGCTCGGACCCATGCACGAAGCAAGGGGGATCGGGACACCGTTAGGAAGGTGCAGTTGGTGGCCCATATCTTCGGCTGTCGGTAATTACGCATCTTTGACTCAAACTCGGATACCTTGTGGTAGAAGACCATGTTTAGAGTTCCGTGAGAGCCGTGGTACCAAGGCATCGGAGCAACATAGCAGGTTCGGCCCAGCCTTCGGGCCACGTCACATAAATCCAGCCCATAAAGGTGGAACCCCGCCAGGTCATAACTCAAAGATAATCGGGCGTCTGCTTTTACGATTAAAAGGTTCTCATCTAGCGTATGAACAAGGTGAAATCCTTTTACCCCTTTTTTTTCCGAAACCCTGGGCATCTTGAGGCCAAGGGTTATAAAAGACCCGCTTAAATGATTTATCCCAGCGTTCCCCACAATCGCCCACTTCGGGTCGATTGCTTCCAGTCGCTGCAATAATTTTAGCAGGTTATCTCTGGTCACCCTCGGGTTTGAGTCCAAATGTGCCATGATGATGTATTGACCTCGGGCCTGATCGAGAAAAAGCCGCGAACTTTGAAAGCCATCCAGCTTGTTCGATGAACTATTGTCACTTATGAGAAATTCACAGTCCTTCCCACCAAAGCCCATCCTACGCCAGCTCTGTTGGTGGGATTCGTACTTAACCCAATCGTTGACTATCGTACATATGGAAAACACCTTATCCCACTTCACCTGCGGGCTAACGGAGCGGTACTTTCTCATCGGATAAACACCTTTCTAACCCGAGAACGTGGAAGTGGCGACCTTGTTTATATTTTCGAAAAATGGACTACTGCGGATGGAGCTAACTGCCTATCCCGGGTCCTGTTTCACCCCCATCCGTAACAGAAGCTTTTCCCAGCCAATCTTCCAGCAAACCCGCCGAAAACGTGAGATAGCCTGGGCAAGTTCCCGCTGACTCTTCTGGGAGGCCCAAGTGGTCTCATCGGGCGCCTCCAAAACGGACATCTTACGAAACACCTCATCCTCCTTCTGCGGATGTATAGAAGGATGCAAATGCTCGAAAATCAGATCCGGCCGGTACCGCGCCCGTTTTTGGCTGCGGTAGATCCGGTCCCACCAGGTGTCCATATAGATCCTTCGGAAGCTCTCGTTCATATAAAGTCCCATCGCCTGGTGAATTCTGCGGTGGGTAAAAAAAAGAGTGGCCAACTGGCCTCGCTGAAGACCGTCGTCCCCATAGATCAGAAAGCGCAGGTCACGCCGAAACTCTTCCCTCACGGACAAATCCCATCCCGGCGTGCGAAACACCACATCATCACCAAAAAAACCCAGGATGGGCTCGTTTGTTGCCTCATAGAGACGGTTCCAAAGCCTAGATAGGTTCAGCACAGGTTCCCGCTCCAAGGAAAGAGTCCGAATGCAAATCTTGTTCTCGTCAACCAGCTCTGCCGCAGCGCGCTGGCTTGCCCGGTCGTCGGGGTGGATCCCGAAGGTGAGGCTCACCCGGGCAGGGTCAGCCACCGTGCCCTCCACTGAATGGGCCAGCTGTCTCATATTTTCTGGTCGCCCACAGGTCGGCACCAGCAGGGTCAGGGCCAGAGGATCAGCCGCGCCCGGGCGCTCCGGTTTCGTTAATTGCTGTAGCCCCATTTGCAGCAAGAGAGTTTTCATCTGTCAAACTGACTATCACCTTACAGAACTAAAAATGCGACAATGAACTCCGAAAACGCCACGGGCCCTTCTTAATCGGGATTTTCTGTATGGCAAGCCGCTGGTAGTGTTTTGATGGATATGACTCTGCTGTGTTGTTGTCATGACACCCCCTTTCCTCGTGCCCAACCTGCTCCGCTCCCTTGTTCAGACCGGCAAGTTTCGCCCCTCTGTCTTGGTAATCGACACTTCCCATGGCCCAGAATGTGGCGAGGAACTCCAAAAGTTCAAAATTCCCACCATGAACAGGGATGTTTTGTGGGGAGTTTTGGAACGACCTGAAAATCTCCTACCCGCAAGCTGATTTTCCGGAGATTCGCACGCACAACGACTTGGCGTGAATCGGCATTATCCGCTTGTAGAACTCCACACCTTTCGCAGCCGATCCCGTAGCTTATCCCACAGGTTCCGCCGGCGGGGCTGAGGTCGCCATGGGCCAGTGGCCTGCAGAGAGATCTCCCCCTTTTCTCCAAACCGCCCCTGGATTTTTTTGAGGGCTCTCATCACCACACCCTTCCCGGCCACTGGGATCCTCCCCACCGGATGTCCATGCTTCGCCTGAAACAGGGCATCGCTTCGCCGGACCAGTTCGGCTTGATCAGCCCGAGAGGCGATCAGGGACTGGGTGACAGCCCAGGGTTCGTCGCCCAACAACTCCTCCGAACGGTCCACATCCGCAAAAAACCAGAAGGGGGGATGAAACCCAGCGCGAAGAATCCTGTAGGTGTGTTCCAGGTGCTCACCCGAGTTGAAAAAATCCTCATCCATTAGGCCTACCGCCTCAAGGCAACTTCGGGAGTAGTAAGAAAACGCACCCACACAGTGGCGATGGAGGGCGATTCGCAGGGGTCCGTAATCGATGGTAGTGACGGGATCTGGAATTCCGCCCGAGCTTTTGTTTTTGGGGCCGTGCTGGGAAAAGTTTAGGTGCTGGATACCTGTAATTCGTGCTGCCTCCACATACTGCTCGAACACTCGGCCGTCTTTCACAAAAATGTCGTCTTCCATCAGGAAAAGATGGTCCATGCCAGCTTGCAAAAGATGGCGTAAAGCCCGGTTTTTCGATTTGCCTACCCCTAGATTGCTTTCGTTCTGGAGGAGCCCTGTCTGGCCGCGGCCTGCTTCGCGGAGGATTTCAGAGGAAACCGGGGCACCGTCGTTGACCACCACCACACGCTCCAACCGCTCCCATGGGAGGCTGATCAGGGCCTTCTTGAGGCCTGCCGGCCGGTCACAGGTGATGATTCCCAATCCGATCTTAGTTGAAATATGCATGGTTAAAACGGTTTCCTAAAAAATAGACAAAGCCTTCCCCCCTGTCTCGCCAAGATACCTATAGCCCGAGCACGCCCGGATGCTTCGTGGATGGACGCATTCCGGGTTCAGCATCCACCGCAGCTAGCGCGTGCCACCCTCAACCACTCCCCGCACCTTGAGATGATGGGGGATTGACTCTAAGAGCCAACCTTGGAAAATTAAGTAATGGGAATGACTGCTTCCTACCTCAACCCTCGACCCAACCCTTCGGAGGGTGCAAAAGAAATCTCCTATCATAAATGGCTCTAGCACCGAGTGAAGTTCAGTTTAGCGTTCTGATTCTAACTATTCCAAGCAGAGTGGAAAAGTATTGGACTCCGCTATATCAGCATTTAGAAAAGCAAATTGCCGACTCAAGGGGAAAGGTTGAAGTTTTGACCCTTGCTGACAACAAGGCTATGACCATTGGCGAGAAGCGCCAGGCTTTGCTTGATATCTCCCGAGGCAAATGGATTGGCTTTCTTGATGATGATGATTGGGTATCCGATGACTATATTGCTTCCTTGAGTCAAGCCATGAATGATAAGCCTGCTGATGTCATTACATTTGAACAGGACTGCACCGTCAATAGCGATAAGTTCAAGGTCGATTTCCGTGTAGGCAATCCGGTTGAACCATATGTACCAAATTCGGGAAAAACTTTGATCCGTCGTCCTCCATATCATATATGCTTTTGGCGTAGTAGGATTGCAAAGAAAGCCCGCTTTCGCTCATTATCGTATGGAGAAGATTTAGATTGGATTTCGCGGATGTTACCATGTGTAACGCTAGAAACACACCTAGATAAAGTGCTTCACTACTATCAATATGATGACAGAACTTCAGAAAGCATACAATATGCAAGACAATAAGATTTATTCACAAAATAACGAACAAGATATAATACTAAGTTATATAGAAAAAAAGAAACTAACTTCTGGTAAATTACTAGAGGTTGGCGCGTATGATGGTGAAACTTTTAGCAATGTTAGAAAGCTAATGTTGACTTATCAGGAATGGAAAGGAGTTTTTGTAGAACCTTCTTCTTATTGCTTTAGTAAGTTAGTTGATATGTACAAAATGGAACCACGGAGAGCAGAATTAATAAATCTAGCCGTTGTTACAGAGGATCAATTGACAAAAAGTCCTATATTAAAATTCTTTGAATCTCCCATGAGTGCGTGCTCGTCTTCTGTAGAGGGTCATGTTCAGCGTTGGTATGCGGAAAAGAACTCGGATGGTGATTTTGTAAATCCTAGAAAGATATATGTCGGTAAAATAGGAATAAAAGAAGTTTTAGAAACCTTTGGCCCATTTGATTTTATTAACATAGATGTGGAAGGATATTCGGCTGCAATTGCATTGCAGGATTGGTTTAATCCCAGAAACTATGGATGTAAACTTATTTGTGTAGAGCAAGATGGTAAATACAGGGAACTCCAACAAAAGTTTACAAATTGTGGGTACTATTTACTCAGTTTGAACGCAGAAAACATAATAATGGGGCTCCCCTAAAAAAACTTTCACAACATGCTAAACAATAATTCAAAACACTTGTTGCTGAATTGGCCAACTCGACAGCGTCCTAGCAAGTTCATGAAAAACCTAGATGCATACCTTACACTAGCATCAGGAAAGCATTATATAACATTAGTTGTCAGTATGGATAATGATGACTTGCTGTGCAATAATCAGCACCTCCGTAAATTTTTAGATACCAGCAAATCGGAAAATGTGAATGTCATCTATTCTTATGGAGAGAGCCTAGGAAAGGTCGCGGCCATCAATCGAGGTGTTCCTACAACTCCGTGGGATATCGTTATATCTACCGCAGATGATATGGAGTGTGCGGAACAAGGTTGGGATGATATCATAGTTCAGGACATGTTCCGTGAGTTCCCCAACTTAGATGGTGCATTGAATTATAACAATGATCCTCGTCTAGAGGCAAAGGGGCCAGAAGGATTCAAGACGCTGATTACTCTGCCCGTCATTGGACGCAAGTTGTATGACCGCTTTGGCTACATCTATCATCCTGCGTACAAGTCGGAATATTGTGACGACGAGCAGACTGAGGTCTTTGTGAAGTTGAGAGTACTGCGTCATATTGACCGCCGACCAATTGTCCACAATTGGGCAGAAAATCAAGATGAGCTCATGCAAAGAAATATCCAGGTGGGACAGAGTGTAGACAAAAAAACTTATGAAACTAGAAAATCTTTAAATTTTCAAAATGCATAAAAAGGTAGTATCTGTTTCACTTTGGGGTAACGACCCTAGGTATATACAAGGTGCGATTAAGAATTCATTTCTATCTCAAAAACATTATCCCGATTGGGAATTCAGAATTTATGCAGAAACCCATCTGCACGATGATCTGAAAGCTATTCCTGCAAAGATACTTGCACCCGTGATGGAATGGGTTAATGGAAGATTTTGGAGATTTACGCCTGCCTTTGAGGCAGATGTTGATGTGATGATTAGCAGAGATTGCGACTCTCGTATTTCCGAACGAGAAGCTACTTGTGTTGCAGAATGGATTGCAAGTGGCAAAAAGTTTCATGTTATTCGTGACCACGAAAGGCATTATGATTTCCCGATGCTTGGGGGTATGTGGGGTGTTCGTGGTGGGCTACCCGTGTCCATTCGTGCATCTATATCCGAATGTGCAAATGACGATACTGCCTATTTGGTTGATCAGATATGGCTAGGAAATAAGGTGTGGCAGGAGTCCAAAGCAAAGAAAGATGTGTTTATTCACGGAGCCAAAGAAAAGACCCTGAATACGAATGCCGGATTAGATTTTGTTGGTCAGGGTTATGATGAAACCGATGCTCCGATTTATAGATGATTTTACTTTTTATTAATTATTTAATGCTTTGATATAACAACCCTCTTCGACGCACTACTAGCCAGGACTGTCCTCACGCCGGCCCTAACCCGCCGAACCTGGCATTTTGAGGTGCGTGGCGGCCCCTGCACCTTGAGATAACAGGGGATTGACTCTCAAACCCAACCTTGCACCTTTCAGTAATGGGAATAGCGCTTCCTCCCTCACCCCTTGGATCAACGCTTCGGACGGCGCAAAAGCAATTTTCTATTAGGTGTGCATTAGCATTTAAGAATTAGTTTTTTTCTTTGTTCGTATATGTCAAATTTTGTAATACGCGCATCATGTCCAGGCTGTAGCAACGTAAATTTCGCAGAAATTTATTCCCGCTCGTTTACCGACAACCCGGTAAAAAAATACCTGCATGATTTTTATGATCCACAAGGCGGGGTTGACTTTGATTATCTCACCGGGGGCAACTACACGCTCTGCGAATGCAATAGTTGCACCCATATTTTTCAAAAGGAAATATTGAATGATCAGGGAATGAAGTTGTTGTATGAAAAATGGATTGACCCTGAAAAAGTTATTAGCCTGTTTGAGCAAACCTACCCGTTGGATTATTATACCGGCTATTTATCTGTCTCATTCCAAATAATAAATTTCTTTAAGCAAAAGCCTGCTTCGCTTCGTTTTTTTGACTTTGGCATGGGCTGGGGTAACTGGCTTTCGGCAGCAAAGGCGCTGGGAGTTAGTGTTTATGGGTCAGAGTTGTCTGAAGAGCGGGTTAAATACGCCAAGAAAAATGGCATAACAGTTATAACCTGGGACGAAATACAAGGCAGCAATTTTGACTATATAAACACCGACCAGGTGTTTGAGCATTTGCCACAGCCACTGGAAACACTAAAACACTTAGCTACGGGTTTACGAAAAGGCGGTGTTGTGCGCATTTGCGTTCCAGATGGGAATAGAAACAAAGCTGTCTTGTCTAAAATGGACTGGGACGCCGCTAAGGGTACCACCGATTCTTTAAATATTGTAGCCCCTTTAGAACATATAAACTGCTATACAACTCAAAGCCTTGTCATCATGGCCAAACAGGCTGGCTTAGACTGGGTAGATATTCCACGCTATCCTAAACTGGTTGTTGAAAAGGGCCCTTTATCCATAAGCGCTAAAATTAAATCATTTTTGCAGTTGCCTAGGGATATTGCGCGAAAGGTATATAAAACCATACGTCCTTTAGATATGTCTGCGATGGATACCCCACAAGGCACCAACTTGTTTTTTAGAAAACCTTAGTTTTTCATCAAAGGGTACTGCAGCAGGGTTGCCCCCCTCTTTAGGGTTTTTTGGCGTTCAGCATCGCCAAGGTCGGTTTCAAAGCCCCTGCGACTTCATCGCCCGCATCACCCATCACATCCCGGGCAAAAGCTTCCACCTCGTACGCTATTACGGATGGTATTCCGATAAGATGCGCGGCCAGCGGCTCAAGTAGACGGGTGCCGGACCCGTGGAGGTGCCGCGTGGCCTCTATCAGCCCTAGAATTTCGAAATCCGAATTTTCAGCCCCTCTTTAACTAGCAACCGGAATTATCGGCTTTTGAGAAGCCGGCGAATCTCGTCATGGTTTCCGATTTCGAAAAATATCAGTTCCCGCTCCTTCTTTTCAGCTTTGAATAACATCCGTAGTCGCAGTCCCGCCCGGCACTCAAAAAGATCCGCGCCTAGCTTTCGGATTCCGACACCTCGATGAGCATCCGGAGAGCCCCATGCCGGTAACACGGCCATCAGGTCCTGGTTCACCGCCGACCGATCCTCCTTGGGAAGTTTTCCGATTTCTCGGAGAAATCGTTCGGTCAGCTTAATCCGCCAGGAGATCTTCGAGGTTTCCGGTGAAGAGCTTGAGCTTGCCGGCACGTCGGTTTTTCTGGATTTCCTCATTGGCTCTTTGGGAAAGGTACTTCACGTCATCCTGGGAAGCCCCGTATTCTCTCATGGCGTAGTCGGTGGCCTCCACGGTCACGGGGCGCAAGGCGATCACCTGGTCCCCATAAAGGATTCCCACATCCATCCCGCCTGCCGCCGCCTTCAACCAAAACGTCAGGTTCGACCTGGCTTTGGTAGGACTCAAGGTTTGCATTAGTCTATATTGCGTCTTTATATAGTCTCTGTCAAGCCCCCCGTCTCCCTTCCCCCGACCCCCCCTTCCTCCAACGATCGTTCACACCCACGACCTCCCTTCCGCTTTTCGAATTTCGAAATCCGAATTTCGAATTCCGAATTTACAACCTTTCTTCAACTTCAACTTAAACGAACCCTTATCCGCCGAGGGGATTCACCGCCTTGAGAAATTTGAATCGGGAAAAATCCCGGTCGCAAGACCACAACTCTCGGACCCCATGAACATGACAAAGAGCCGCCACCC
>Ga0247839_1007280_pt1 | contig 12245 bp, 17 predicted proteins | sample LaCruzMarch2015__6_FD_192405 | JGI IMG/M metagenome (GOLD analysis project Ga0247839, IMG submission 192405) | Freshwater microbial communities from meromictic Lake La Cruz, Castile-La Mancha, Spain - LaCruzMarch2015_16m | ecosystem: Environmental > Aquatic > Freshwater > Lake | place: Spain...
GGTCACAACCGTATCATTCTCATTGATAATGGGGATTACTTTTAAATCCAGCAAAGTTCGCAGTGTACTTTTGGCATTTAAATAACGCTTTCTATCAGCTAAATCATCATGCGTGAGTAGTACTTGTGCCGTGTGCAATTGATGCTGGCTAAAGCAACTTTCATACATTTGCACCAAACCCATTTGCCCCACCGCTGCGGCGGCTTGCAGCTCATTCACAGCAGTTGGGCGTTTTTTCCAACCTAATCGCTGCATTCCCTCAGCTACTGCGCCGCTAGAAACTAATACAATCTGCTTACCTTGCTGCACTAAAGTAGCAATTTGTGCCGCCCAAGCAGCAATTGCCGCTTGGTCTAAGCCATTGCCATTATTGGTGACTAGGCTAGAGCCTACTTTCACAACAATGACTTTGGCATCTAGCAGCAGTGATTTGTTTTCTGAAGACTTCATGATTATGCGTCTTTTTTAGTTGTACTTATCATTGCGGCGCCTTCATTGATTAAACCGCTATTGTTCAAAGTATCTTGTTCTAAGACTAAATGTTTATTTTCATCAATATGCTGCATAATTGCGTAGGCAAGCTCTTTACAACCTATGCCGCTAATGGCGGAAATTGCAAATACGCGACCTTTCCAGCCATAATTCTTTATGAATTGCTTTACGATTTTTTCTGATTCTGGCAGCATGTCAATCTTGTTTAGCACCAACCAGCGCGGTTTATCATACAGTGTTTCATCATATTTTCTTAGCTCTTCAACAATCGCTTTAGCTTCGTGTACAGGATCAACAGCCTCATCAAACGGCGCAATATCAACAATATGTAATAGTAATGAAGTGCGTTGCAAATGGCGTAAAAATTGATGCCCAAGCCCAGCACCTTCAGCAGCACCTTCAATAATGCCAGGAATATCTGCTATAACAAAGCTACGTTCGGCGTCTACCCGCACCACGCCTAAATTGGGGTGTAGCGTGGTAAATGGGTAATCAGCAACTTTTGGTTTTGCGGCAGAAACAGAGCGAATAAAGGTTGATTTGCCCGCATTAGGCATACCAAGCAAGCCTACGTCCGCTAATACTTTTAGTTCTAAATAGAGTTCAAATTCTTCACCAGGGTCACCTTTGGTACATTGGCGCGGCGCACGGTTTAAGCTGGATTTAAAATGTACATTACCCAAACCACCTTTGCCGCCTGCTGCCATGAGTGCGCGTTGACCATGTTCACTTAAGTCCACCAGCATTTGCCCGCTGGCTTTATCTGAAATCACCGTGCCAACAGGCACGCGCAAGACCATTTCATCTCCTTTAGCGCCGTAACACTCTGCGCTGCGGCCATTTTCGCCACGCTGCGCACGAAACACGCGTGAATATCTATAATCTACTAGCGTGTTGATATTGCGATCTGCCTCCATGAGAATGGAGCCGCCGCGACCACCATCGCCGCCACTAGGGCCACCTAGCGGCTCGTATTTTTCACGCCTAAACGTCGCAACACCATTGCCGCCATCGCCCGCGTAGATTTTAATTGTTGCCTCGTCTATAAATTTCATACGTACAGTTTACCAAATAAAAAAGCCCCATCATACGATGAGGCTTTAATAAAATTATATCAACTTAAACTGTAGCGATAATGCTTACAGTGTGGCGTTTTAACGCGCCTTTAATTGCAAATGAGACTTTACCATCAGCTTTTGCATACAAAGTATGATCTTTACCCATCCCTACGTTTTCGCCAGCATGCATTTTTGTGCCGCGCTGACGCACGATAATGCTGCCTGCTGTCACAACTGTTTCGCCAAAGGCTTTAACACCTAGTCGTTGTGCGTGTGAATCGCGACCGTTACGTGAACTACCGCCTGCTTTTTTGTGTGCCATTTTTCTCTAATCCTTAAACTAAATTGCCAACTAAATTATTCTGCAGCCTTAGCGGCTTTTGCTTTTGATGGTTTAGCGGCAGCTTGAGCGGCAACTAAAATTTCACCAATTTGAATTTCAGTAAAACTTTGGCGATGACCTTGTGTTTTACGATAATGCTTACGGCGACGGAATTTGAATATCATCACTTTGTCACCACGACCATGCGAAAGCACTGTGGCTTTAACAGTTGCGCCGTTAATAAGAGGTGAGCCAATAGTAGCTGTTGTACCATCTGAAACCATTAAAATTTGATTTAGCGTCACGATGCCACCAACTTCAACTTCTAATTTTTCAACTTTTAATCTTTCGCCTGCAATGACGCGATATTGCTTACCACCAGTTTTGATTACTGCATACATGATTGAGCCTTAATTACGCTTTCTAAAGAACTCGGCATTATACGCAGATAATGGTGCAAAGCAAATTATAATTGCGCGCTAATGAAAAAATTATGCGCATACTATAGTGATACCCTTTACCTATGCAACAGTACCTATACAAAAATCATACGCAAAAATTGACTGTGTTAAAATAGACCTTACTTTTTTAGGTTTACAACTCAGGTTTATTATAGTGACACAAAGCAAGAAGCTAAACGCCAACGCAAGTACCAACCCACTAGAGGCTATACAAGCCTGCATTCTAAATGACATTAAAGCGGTCAACATAGTTATTCAACAGGCATTGCATTCCGAAGTCACACTTGTTAATCAAGTTGCGCATTATATTATCAATAGCGGCGGCAAGCGCTTGCGCCCTGTGCTGGTATTACTTTCAGCGGGGTTATTTGGCAAAATAAAACCAGAGCATCACCAGCTTGCCGCAGTGGTTGAGTTTATTCACACAGCCACTTTGTTGCACGATGACGTAGTGGACGAATCATCAAAACGACGCGGACAAAATACAGCCAATGCTTTATTTGGCAATGCTGCTAGTGTTTTGGTGGGTGACTTTGTTTATTCACGCGCATTTCAAATGATGGTTGCTGTACAAAATATGCGGGTGATGGAGGTGTTAAGTCATGCAACTAATGTGATTGCTGAAGGTGAAGTATTGCAGCTATTGAATGTACACAATGCCGACATTAGCGATGAAGATTATTTACAGGTGATTCATTATAAAACCGCAAAATTGTTTGAAGCCGCAACCCGCTTAGGTGCGATTATCAGTGATGCCTCAGCAACAGACGAAGCCGCGTTAAGCCTATATGGCATGCATATAGGCACTGCGTTTCAGTTGATTGATGACGTGTTAGATTTAAGTGGCAATGCGCTTGAAATAGGCAAAAATATCGGCGACGATTTGAGTGAAGGCAAGCCTACATTACCTCTACTATATGCTATGCGCCATGGCTCTACGGCTGAAGCTGAAACAATCAAGCGTGCCATAGAGCAAGGCGGGCTGGATGATTTACCAAGCGTATTAAGCACGGTTGAACGCACAGGCGCACTGGAGCATGTGCGGCAGGTTGCAACTAAGGAGGCTGAATTAGCTTATGCAGCCATTGCACACTTTGCAGATTCCAACTTTAAACAAGCCTTGATTATGCTGGCTGATTTTTCGGTCAATCGAAACTTTTAAAAATAACTAGTTGAGACCTTTGCACGAACCCACAATCTAAAGCCTGCTCTCACTTAGTCGAACTTTCGTTTAAGAAACAAGCATTTTATTTCAGAGATTCAAGAAATCGCTACGAGCCACGCTGTTTTTTTTACTCAATTCAGCTTAATGCGCTCCATTTGCCCTACTTAAGACGGATTTACCCTATCTGTTGTATCGCCAGCCCACGCTTGAGATTATACGCCATCGTCATCAGCATCAAACGCGCATGATTTCTAGCAAGCCCAAGATAACGCGCCTTCGCCATCCCATAGTGCAGTTTCAATACGCCAAACACCCTCTCCACAATGCTACGCGTACCGCTGTTGATGCGGTTTTGCTGTTTCTGAGCTTCGGTCAGTGGCGTATTACGGTAAGCACGCTTAAGGATGCCGCTGACGATGCCTTGTAATGCAAGATGCGCTTCATGCTTGGCACTGGCATAAGCACTATCGGCATACACCGCATGTTCATCGCCTGTGAGTAACTCAGTAAAATGCTGGCTATCATGCACATTGCCTGCGCTAATTTGTAGTGCATTGATAAAACCGTCTTCTTCTACATTGATATGCGCTTTAAAGCCGTAGGTGGTCTTTTGTTTGCCGTCGCTACTTGCCTTTACGCTGTAGCCTGCCTCCTTGTCTTGGGTGTTGTTGCCATCTACCCCTTTATTTGGACGGTGACGTTGCGCTTCGATGACGCTGGCATCAATGATGCTAATTTGCCCACTACGAATGAGCAGACCTGCTTCAGCTATTTGGCTGTTGAGTTGTAACAGTAGGCGTTCTAGCCTGCCATCTTGACTGATTAACTGACGAAAGCGCCAGAGGCTACTGTGATCAGGCACGGCTTGGTCTAGGCTTAAACCAACAAAACGACGGAAGAGCAAATCACGCGCTAGTTGTTGCTCTAAGGCGGGGTCACTTAAGTTATACCATACTTGCAGTAGCAGGGCTTTGAACATCATGAGGGGTGGATAGGCGCGTTCACCACGTTTGGAGGCGTGTAAGTCAGTGAGCTTGGCTTCAATCGCGTGCCAGTTGATTAAACTGAGGATGCCGTCTAGCTCTGTGAGGGCTGAATGCTCAATCAATAGGGCATCCGCTAAGCTGGTTTGTTTGAGTGGTTTCCATGCCATGTGATTACCTTCGCTTGAGTCTTTCGTAATGCGCCTATTTTAACTTATTTGAAGATATAATCGTGTTTCGTGCAAAGGTCTCTACCTGGCTATATTTTAACTTTTCTGTTTTTTTACTTGGCACAGAGCTTATTGCCACTTTGCGAAAAAAAGATGTGCTTATATTTAAAGAGTTATTTGCAGATAACACGCAGAATAAATATCAATTTAAACTGGAATCTCAGTACCTAAGTCGATTGATGCAACATTACGGTAGAAATTATGCTCAAGATGAGCCTGTTTTTAAGTTTGGCGATTTAAGTCATCACTTGTATTACTTAGTAAGCGGACAAGTGCAACTGGTAAGGTATGGCAAGATAATACGCACGATTGAAGCAGGAGAATACTTTGGCGAAATGGCCTTGCTATCAAACTTGCCCGCCATAGCAGATGCCATTGTGACTTCAGCACAAGCAGATATTGTGCTAATTGCCCATGACAACATTGAAACCTTACTTTTAGATGAGCCGAAAGTGGCGATGCAATTTTTACGTCAAATGGCAACCAGATTACAAATGTACAGTGATACAAATGCAAGTTAAGTAGATTTATTTTAAAATGCGCATATTAGACATCATCACATTACGGGCTAGCAATCAATCATGGTAAAACAATCCTCCACTTTTAATGCTCAACCCAGCCAGCTTGAAATGCAAGCTGTGTTGGCACTATTCAATGCAGGTAAGCTAGCAGAAGCGGAAGTCTCAGCTAAAAAATTAGTAATGCGCTACCCGAATACTTTTATTCTGTATCAAATTTTAGGCATTGCGCAAGACGGTTTAACTAAGTTTGCGGATGCCGTTGAAAGTTATAAAAAAGCACTTGCCTTACAGCCCAATACACCTGATTTACACTTTAACCTAGGCATCGCTTTAACGCATATAGGTCAATTGGAAGCGGCTGAAAGCAGCTACCGCAAAGCAGCCTCATTGCAGCCTAGGTTTTTTGAAGCCTACGGCAATTTAGGCACAGTCTTGCAAAAACAAGGCAAGCTTGAAGAGGCGATTGTTAGCTACCGCCAAGCTCTCGTGATACATGAAGACCCGAGAGGGCATTTTAATCTCGGCACCGCTTTACGTGATGAAGGCAAGCTAGACGAAGCCATTACGCATTTTAAACGTGCTCTTGTCATGTTCCCCAATTATGCCGATGCACACAATTACTTAGGTGAGTGTTATCGCGACCAAGGCAATATGGAAGATGCGATTAAAAAATATCTCGACACGCTAGCACTTAACCCCAATCACGCTGGGGCTAACTATAATATGGGCGAGTTTTTATACCTCGCAGGGCGCTTTGATGAGGCAGTGGATTATCTAGAACGCTCCAAATTAGATGATTGGCAAGAGCGTGCGCTGTACTGCACTTATAAAGCGGAACATTTTGATGCGTTTAAAGCCAAGTTAGATAATATCGTGCAAACACATCCGAAGCACAACGCGCCATTTTTACAAACTTTATCCACCCATTTCGCGGAAAACTTTGGCGTAGAAGATCATTACAACTTCTGCAAAAACGGTTTTGATTTTATCTATCAGAAAAGCATTCCAGAACTCGCAGCACCTAATAGCCAGCTTCTGCAAGACTTACTAAACGACATAGACAACACCGCCATTGAAGTGCGCGCACAAGGCATGATTATCAATGGCAAACAATCTGCAGGTAATTTATTCAAGCGCCCTGAAGAGTCTTTCAGAAAGCTAGGTGAGCTAGTTAAACAAGAGTTTATTAACTATAAAAATAAATTTGCTGACGCAGATTGTGAGTTGATAAAATCATTTCCCAATGAATTGGAATTTACCAGCTCCTGGTATGTTAGATTGCGGCGTGGCGGCTATGTTGACAGGCACATCCACGAAGTTGGCTGGATAAGTGGCGCGGTTTATTTAGTACTGCCGAAAGACAAAAAAGACCCGTTAGAGGGCTGCTTTGAGTATGGTTTACACGGTGACAGCTACCCACAAAAACATCAAAATTTTCCTACGGGGATTGCAACGCCGCATGTCGGCGATATTGTATTATTTCCCTCGTCGTTATTTCATCGCACCATTCCATTTACATCTAATGAAGAACGCATTTGCATTGCTTTTGACTTAAAACCTGAAGGTGATATTTTCATTCGGTCTAGCTATTGATTGCTAGCCCAATATGTCGAAATAAGGGCTATTTTTATTTTGTGACTTTCTTGTTTTTTTGTAAATGAACTGCTTTTTATAGATAGTGAATCCTTATAACAGAACATAATCTCTTTTAACAACCCTCCATCAAGTTTTGCGGGTGCGTTTTATAAAAAATACCGCGTACCCTCAAGCTGTACCCTCAAAGCAATGATATGTAAAGCAATGCTATGCAACTGTAATAGACGTAAAAAAAGCCTAGAAGGTTGAATTTACTAGGCTTTTGATACTTTTTGATACTAGGTGAAACACTAAAATGGGCTGGCGTCAATCGAACAAATGGCTACAAGCCAATAAATACGCCATTATTTAGATGCTAAAAATAGCGCGTACCCACAAACGTACCCAATAAAATTAAAGCTGCCCTGTTTATCGCTTAAAAAGTAATCACTAAAAAGTGTCGCGTTATGTCCTGTTATGTTGCCATCGCTTCATTCAATAAAATAACTTTTTTTCATGATGTTTATGGCTGTAAGTGACTAACGCGGTTTCCATAAATCCAACTCTTACACTTTTGACAGCCCCTACCCATCACATAGAAAAAAGTTTTCATTACGCGGTTATGCACAAAGAGGCTAGCCACGGTTTACACAAACTAAAGCCATAGACTTTGCTTGCCCCCTACCCCCTGTTGGAGTTTCGCGGCTATGTACAAAGAGGCTAGGTGCGGTTTACTAAAACCAAAGCCCTAGACTTTTAACCCGCCCTATCTTCTAAGCATGGCTATGTGCATTGTGCCAACAAAAAACCCGCAATTAAGCGGGCTTATTTTTCATGTAACCGTTCTCACTAGCAATAAACAGTTTTTAATCTAAACTATCAATCAGTCGTTTTTGTTCTCGTAAATATCTAGCCGCACTTTGCAGCGTTGTACGAAAGCCGCCCTTAAAAGCATTGCGTGATACTTCCGCCTTGCCTTCAATTGTTTTTGCCCCTGTGCTATGTTGCCACGGTTGCCATTGCTGGATTAGTTGCGCTTGGCGTTGCCGTCTTTCCGTTGTCCAGCCATTCATTGTGTTGTGCCTCCAATAGTTTGTTTTGTGGGTTTTGATTTTCTCTCGCGTGCGCGGGTGCGTGCGTATTGGTCGCGTTATTCACCTGTTGATGCCCATTTGAGATATTGGCTTGTTTTACAAAGGTCGCTTGCTTGGGATATTTCAGCTCCACTAATGCCTGAATAGTCGCACGGCTTTGGCTTTGGGCTTTCAGTGCCATATTCATAAACGCTATGTATTGTTGCAAGCCTGTTTTACTGGCTGCCATGCGCCCTAATGTCACAAACATGGTTTGCAGGGCGTGTGCTTGGCTAATCAACATGGCTTCAATCGGCTGCATATTGCCATTTTGAATATCGGTTATTTTGTCACTTAACGCACTAGCAACATCGGCTAATTCAGCTTTAGGCAATATGGTGCTGGTAAAGCTATCCGCTAATATCGCCCCCATATAAGAAGCTGACAAACTCACTTTTGCGAACTTTTCGCTTTCAGACTGTTCGGCTTGCTTTGCTAGTGGTGTTTTCTTTTTGGTAGTCACTGTTTTAGTTGTCATAATTTACCTTTCAATTTAATTTGTTTATTAGCCATTAGAAGCGCGGTCATAATCATTCACCCATTCATCTTGAATATTACCGTTCTCTAACGGCTGATTTTGACTTTGCTTTTCTGAACTTAGCTTTACTAAAGACCCGCCATCACCCTGCCGAGGCACTTGCGAGCTACTCGACAACATAGTCGAATCACTAGCACTGGCTTGCTTTTTAGGCTTGTTTGACTTGCCATTTACTATAGCTGCGCCTCGTTTCCCGCCTTCACTTTGTCTAGCTTTTTGTTGCTCTAAATGTTGCCGATAATCGTCGAGTTCAGGGCAATTAAATAAGCTATTATTCAGATTAAAGAATGATGTGACGCGCAGGGTTAATGCTTTTTGAATTTCAGAAACTTCATAGCCTAAGTATTTTGCTAAGTCATTTTCAATGGCAGGTACTTCACTATTTTGCCAGCACTCTAAACGCATAGAGAAAAACAACCCCCGCTCGGCGAGGGTCATTAGTCTAAAGTTTCGGTCTGCCAAAATAGTAGCCGCATATTCTTGGTACGCTGGAGGCTTACGATTTTGGGTCATAGTTAGCTACCTTGCAATTGCATTAAAAAGTTAATTATGCCCACTAACTCACTTTCAGTCATGTAGGCTAAATCATGCGCTATTGCATGGCTGTTACACTTCACACAAAGCGCATAGGCGCGGTCAAATAGTGTGGTGGCTGTCATCATGCCACCTCGCTAGCAATAGGCTGTTTTTGGGTTAGCACGTAACGGGCAACGCCCTTATGGTTAATGCCGTGGTCGCTTGTCCAGCTGTCAGGTATTGTGACAATTAAATAGCCGTCACGTTTTAATTCCATGATGCGCGGGGCGGGTGACATGATGTCTAAATGCTCACGTGCTTGCGCGGTAGTGATGCTGTTTTTTTCAAATAGCCAATCTAGCAATTTCAGGCGTTGATTTTGTGCGCTGTTGTCAGTAAACTTTGACTTGCTTGTTTTGCTTTTGGGGTTGGTCGTTTGCGCGGCTAACCCTTTGTTTTGGGTGTTCTCATTGTTCGCCATGATTACACCGCCTTAGCTGCGAGGTCAGCTCTAATCGCGCCCACGTTCCATGCGGTGCATCGTTCGGATAGCTTCTTGCTAGGTTTAGGGATTGCGCCTTTCTTAACATTGCGCCATATTGTGGCACTCGAAACGCCATACAGGGCTTTAAGCACTGGCAAGCGAATATAGGCACTATCAGGCATTGCGTCAAAATTGGCTAGTGCAGGCGGTAGTTTCTCGGTCGGTGTTGCTTTGGTTGGTTCTGATTTTAATTTCATTTTGTATCACTCCTTGAAAAAGATGTGATACGTATTATTAGACATGAAATAAAAATCCATGCGATACGTTTATGCGTCATGATGTTTTTTCCTGTTGTTGTTGATAACAGGTCACATCGTAATAAATCAGAATTTTTATAACGCCCGTGGGCAATACATCGTAGCCCGTGGGCTAAAAGCTCTTTATTTGGCGCGGTTTACAATGGCTTGATTGATTTTCTTTAGGTGTGTTTCGATTGTGGTCGCTCCAATGGGCGCACCTATTAGCTGCGTCATGTTTGCGATTAAATCACCCGCTTTTGATATTTTCGCAATATCTACCTTAGCCTCTTTAGCTAAAGCGGCTATGATAACTAAAAGAGTTTCACGCTCTGTGTTGCTTAATGGCTTATCAGTTCCCGCTAGTTGCTTAGGCTTATAAAAACCTTCTTTTATTGCAAAGTCCAGCCAAGGTATTTGATGGTTTTTTGATATTGCCCAATCAATGTAATAGGTAGGCGGATTTAATTTTTCGTGTGAACCACTTAGCCACAATATTTTTAAGCGATGCCAAACATACTTAAAGGCAAGCAAAATATTTTCATCTTCTGGTTGCGAGTAAGTCTCAAATTCTAATGTTGTTAGACTATCAAAATCAGCCTTCACACTAGCTTGATTGAATAAAGAAATTCCAGATAAAAACCTCATGCCTTCATCTTCATTCCAATAATCCATAAGAAATATATCTTTAAAAAATGCAACCCCTTGGCGACAACCGCTTACATTTAATTCGGCTTGAATGTCCGCTCTAAACTTACTCATAACTATCCCTTTACCCCCCCATAAAATAAGAAGCCACACCAGCCGCTAAGGGTTGCGGTGTTCGCGCCGTCGCGCTAGGTGTGGCTAACAGTTACGTTACTACTTTACGTAAGGCATCGTTCATGCGGGTTTGCCAGCCTGAGCCTGTGGCTTTAAAGCGTTCTAATAAATCATTATCTAGCCGAATATGCACGAGTGTTTTATTACTGCCTACGGGTCTGCCACGCATTTTTTTCATTTGTGCGCCCGTGACTTCAAAGGTGTCTGGGTCTGCTACGATACCTGCATTGATAGCGGCTTCTTCTGCTTCAGTATTAAGCAGAATTTTTCTGCCATTTTTAGTCGTTAGATACATAATTTTCTTTCTCTCTATTGTTTGCCTTGCGTAGGCTAATAATGTGGTGGGTATCACCTCTCACTGTAAATACAACGCAATATAATCTTTCGCCTATTGGCGCAAAGCCTATGGTGCGAACCTCGCCATAGTTACGCCGTGCATCATGAGTGCTTATCAATAAATCCCACTCTAGCCATTTAGCTTCGCTTAAAGGCACACCATGCTTTTGCATATTGCTTTTATTCTTTGCTTCATCATAGCTAAATTGCATATATTATTGTAATTACATTTAATCGGTTGTCAATCAATTGTTTTATGCGGCTATTTCATGCTGTATGGCACGCTCAATCAGTGCGTTTAGGCTTACTCCTTCGGCTTTGGCTGTTTCGGCTGCTAGTGCGTGCAAGTCAGGGGCTATGCGCGTGATTAGCTTGCCTGAATAATGCTTATAGGGGTTTACCTTGTCCGTTTCGCAAGCCTCTAAAAATACCTTGAGTGATAGTGCGCCTTCTTTTTTTAAGCCTTCTACATCCGCCGCGTAAAAGTCTGCATAACCATTAAGCCCTATAAACTCACCGCGAAACAGGTTTATGTCAGGGTCGTAACTAATCACGGCATTGATACCGTCTATCTGCATTTTATTCATTGGGTTTCACTCCATTTAACTTTAACCATTCTTTAACTGCCACCGCCGCGCCTTTGTCTGTGTTTGGGCTTGGGTGTGGTCTATGAAACACACGCCTGTCATCAAATAGTTTGATTAGCACTCGTGAGCCTTCACGTTCGCTTATTTCAGCCCCTAAACTAATTAGCAGGGCTTCAATATCGCGCCATTGAATGTTGGCTGATATTGGCTTGCTGTAAATCAGCTTGAGTGTTTTGGCGTGTTTTGTTTTCACGGTTAAATAGTATCTTTATTTAGTATCATTATCAAGTGTTGTAATTGGATTGTGTCAATTGGATTGTTTAGGCTTGCTTAAATGGCAATACCTTTGCACCTGCTTTTAACTCGTCTAAATAATCTGCCCATGCTTGCATCATGGCGGTGCGCTGTTCAATAAATTTGGTGCGGTTATATGCCGCCCCTAAAGCATCTGGTACTTTGTGCGCTAGCTGGTGTTCAATAATGTAAGGGTCTATGTTTAAGCGTTCGTGCAATATGGTGCGCGCCATTGCCCTAAAGCCGTGGGCGGTTATTTCAGTTTGCGTGTCGTAACCTATGCGTTTTAATGCGGCATTGATAGCCGCCGCACTCATGGGTTTTTTAGGGTCGTGTCCACCTTGAAAAACAAATTCGCCATGCCCACTAAGCGGGTGCATCGCTGCAAACAATTTAGCGGCTTGCGTTGATAATGGCACTAAATGCATGGTG
>Ga0247839_1007282_pt1 | contig 12240 bp, 9 predicted proteins | sample LaCruzMarch2015__6_FD_192405 | JGI IMG/M metagenome (GOLD analysis project Ga0247839, IMG submission 192405) | Freshwater microbial communities from meromictic Lake La Cruz, Castile-La Mancha, Spain - LaCruzMarch2015_16m | ecosystem: Environmental > Aquatic > Freshwater > Lake | place: Spain...
TGCCGGAGGAAGACAAGGGCCGCTACCACACACTGAGCGGCATGCTGCTGTGGCTTCTGGGCCGGGTGCCCCAGACCGCGGACCGGGTCGAATGGGAGCACTGGTGTCTGGAAATCGTCGACATGGACGGTAAGCGGATCGACAAGGTACTGGCTACACGTCTGCCGGAACCGGGGTCCGTGCCGGAGGGTGGGGACGCCAATGCGACCAATGGACTGGGGCCTCCAGCGGGCTAAGAGGATATCCGGCACACGGTATGCCTGCCCCTACGATCACGCGGCTTCAAGTTTGCGAGATAGAATCAGCGCACAGGCCAGATCAACCAACGCCATGAAATTCGCGCCCAAACACGTGTAGCGGGTACGAATCGCTCGAAAGCCTTTCAACCAAGCGATCATGCGCTCGACAACCCAGCGTCGCGCCGGTTGGGTGGTCGCGCCAGCGGTCGCTTTCTCTTCGCCAATCCGGCGAATGTGCGGCACATAAGCCTTCTCCGCGACTTCCGTGTCGACCCGGGCGTAGTCGTACCCTTTGTCCAAGCACAGATGTTGGGGTGTTCGGTGGTCGGCGCGGGCCGCGGCAACACGAAATTTCATGGATTATCATCGTCTCCTCCGTGGTTGGATGGACAGCCATCAAAATTTTCAAATACTTACAGTATAGGGCATAAGCATCTGCTGTGCCGGACATCCTCTAAGTGGTCGCTATCGAGCAGCCGACCACGGTTCCCCCGCGCCCGCGTGGGCCTTGATCATCGTTCCGGCCGTAGCGCCGCCACTGGTGGACTGCGCTGCGCTTGTCCACCCTACGATGTTCCGTGGCCGGAACCGTGATCGAGGCCGTGGGGCTCCAGCGTTTCGAGTTGAAACGGCGCCGTCACTCCGAACCGAACAGTCGGGCGTGAGCCTCTTGGGCACGCAGCAGCGCAGCCGTCGGGGTCGGGGGATCGAGCAGCGCATCGACGAAGCGCCGCTGATCCTCCGCGGACAGTCGGATGATGCTGGTCTCCTCAATGGCGCGGCGCGCGGCTTCCTGCGCGGCGGTGACGACAAAATCGCTGACGCTGCGCCCCTGGATCTCCGCGGCACGTTTGACCAGAACCAGTGCCTCGGGTGCAATCCGTGCTTCGAGGTGCGCGGTGCGGTTGGATGCGGCTTGCATGTTGAATTCCTGTTGGTGTTCATATATGCACGGCGGAAGCACGGACATGTCAAGGACAGCGTCCCAAGGAATGCAAGCGCAGCCGCGGCCGAGATCCCCCCTGCTTGGCCTTCACGTGTTTCAGCTAGCGGCCAGGTCCAGTCACCACATCGTCATCGCTCCAACATGTCCCCGCAACACTGGCGAATTATCCTACTCGTCTCTTGATTTGGTGTCTTTCGTCAGCCCCGAGGGTGTGAGATGGTTGTGTCCGCGTCTGCCCTGGCCGCCAAGCGTGGTGATCGCTTGTATGTGGAACTCGCCGCGAGCGAGCACGAGGTGCGCGAGGCTCAAGCCTTGCGGTACCAGGTCTTTGCGCAGGAGTTGGGCGCGCAACTGCATTCCGCGCGGGCTGGTCTTGACGTGGATGGCTTGGACGCCTATTGCCAACATTTGTTGGTGCGGGATTCCGGGACTGGTCAGGTGGTGGGCTGCACGCGCATTCTGACCGACGACCAGGCCGCCCGTCTGGGGCGGTTTTATTCCGCGAGCGAGTTCGATTTGGGTCCCATCCCCGGGCTGCCGGGCCGCAAGCTCGAGGTGGGGCGGACCTGTATCGCCGCCGCGCACCGCCAGGGGTCGGCCATCGCCGTCCTGTGGTCGGGGCTGGCCGGTTATGTTCAACTCCATGGGTTCGATTTTCTGTTCGGCTGCGCCAGTTTTCCATTGGGTGAGGGGGATGTGCAGGCGGCGGCCATCATGAACCGGCTGCGTCGTCAGGCGCTGGCCCCGGAGTCGTTGCGGGTGACGCCGCGCGTGCCCTTGCTCACGACCTCAGTGGCCGATACGATTCTCGATGCACCCCTGCCGGCCCTGTTGCGCGCCTATGTGCGGCTGGGTGCCCAGGTTTGCGGCGAGGCCTGCCGCGATCCGGATTTCCAGGTGGCCGATGTGCTGATGTTGCTGCGGATGGAGGATCTGAATCCTTCCTATGCGCGCCATTTCCTGGAACGGACGGCGGGGACCTAGTTGGGCGCTCCATCTTCTCTTGCAGGTCCGTGCTTGCGGCAAGGTACCATCCATGACACTGGATTCCGGCATCCTTCCGGAATGACGGTGCAACTTCAGGTGGATCGGGGTACTAGACACATGACGGCACGCGCTGGGATATTCCGCTCGCTGTGGCGGGGTTTGCGCTTTCTTGAACACGTGATCACCGGCGTGTTGATCCTGTGCGTGGTCGGTCTGGTGTCCCGCGCGGGTCGCCGGCCGGCTTGGCTGCCCGGGGTGGTGCAGTGGTGGTACGGGCGGATGAGCCGGGCCTTGGGGGTGCGGGTGAACACCGTGGGCGCGGTCGCCGATCGTTGCCTTTTGGTGTGCAACCACGTCTCCTGGCTGGACCCGATGGTCTTGGGCGCGTCGGGACACATGGCGTTTTTGGCCAAGGCGGAGATCCGCGGCTGGCCCCTGATCGGTTGGATGTCCGATCTGGTCGGCACCCTGTTCATCGCGCGGGGTGCCCATCAGGTCGAGTCGGTGACCGCCCGGATCAGCGAGCGCATCGCGCGCGGGGAGACCTTGGCCATCTTTCCCGAGGGCACCACCAGCCGCGGCCTGGGGGTGCGCCGGTTCTACCCACGGCTGTTCGCCATTGCCCAGCAACCGGGGCTGGGGGTGCAGCCCGTGGCCATCCTGTATCACCGCGGGGCCGATCCGACGCCGGATCAGGACATTGCTTTCGTCGATGACGAGGCCCTGTTGACCAACCTGTGGCGCGTGCTGCGCCATCCGGGATTGGTCTGCGAGGTGCAGTTCCTGCCGCCCATCCGGCCCCGAGTCGAGGACCAGCGACGCACGCTGTCGGCGCTTGCGCGGCGCCGGATCGTCACCGCCCTGGGCTTGCCGGAGGCGGCTGGTCTGGATGCGCCGCCGCGTCCCGGTGCGCGTGCCGGCGCTTTGCAGGCTGAGACGGACGCCCGCATCAGTGCGGATTCTTCCCATGAATGAGCGCGCGTCGCATTCCCCCTTGCGGTTGACGGTGGTCACCGAGACCTACCCGCCCGAGATCAACGGTGTCGCCAATACCATGCGCCATCTGGTGGAGGGTTTCAGGGACCGCGGTCACCAGTTGCATCTGGTGCGTCCGCGACAAGCGGGAGAGCGCGGCGGGCACCTTGCCGCGCCGATCGAACAGACCTTGGTGCCGGGGGTTCCGATCCCTGGTTACCGGGGGCTGCGCCTGGGGTTGCCGGTCTATTGGCGGCTGCGCCGACTCTGGGGTCGCCAGCGGCCGGATTTGATCTATATCGCCACCCAGGGTCCGCTCGGACATGCGGCGCTGGCTGCCGCCGTCGCCTTGCGGGTTCCCACCGTGACCGGATTCCACACCCAGTTTCAGCAGTACAGCCGGCATTACGGGCTGGGCTTTCTGACCCGGCAGATCACCAACACCTTGCGGCATTTTCACAACCGCTCGGACGCCACCCTGGTGCCGACGGCGGAATTGCGGGCGGAGCTGACCGCGGCCGGCTTTACCAACGTGCAGGTGTTCGGGCGCGGTGTGGATGTGACCTTGTTCGCGCCGACCCGGCGGCTGGAAGCGTTGCGCGCCTCTTGGGGCTGCGGCCCGGACGATCTGGCGGTGCTCTATGTCGGGCGGGTCGCCGCGGAAAAGAATCTGGATCTCGCACGTGAGACCTTCGCGGCCATCGAGTCGCAGCAACCGTCGGCGCGCTTCGTGCTGGTCGGGGACGGGCCCGCACTCGCCGGTCTGCACCGTGACCATCCCCGCTTCATCTGCACCGGGGCCAGGGTTGGTGAAGATCTGGCCGCCCACTACGCGAGCGGCGACCTGTTTCTGTTCCCCAGTCTGACCGAGACCTTCGGCAACGTGGTGACCGAGGCGATGGCGAGCGCGCTGCCGGTGGTCGCTTTCGATTATGCCGCGGCGCATGCGGCGATCGTGTCCGGCGTCAACGGGGTGACGGCGCCCATGGGGGACCGCGCGGGCTTCGTGGCCGCCGGGCTGAGCGCTATTCAGGATCGCGGCCGGCTGCGCGCATTGGGCGAGGCCGCCCGCCGTACCGCGCTCCATATGAGTTGGGAGCGGGTGCTGGGCGGGGTGGAGCAACTGCTCTACGAGGTGATCCGCCGACGGCAAGGTGATCCGGAGCCGACCGCTGCCGCGGCAGCAGTGCCGGAGTGAGTGCTGGAAGCGCGGCGCCGGCATCGCGCGACCCCTGGTGGATGCGGCGCGCGCGACCGCCGTGCCGGGTCCCTGACACCAAGCGGCGCGCCTTATCCACCCTACAGCGGAGCCGGTTTTGTAGGGTGGATAAGCGTAGCGCATCCACCATCAGCCTCGCGGCCGGCACGCTGTTGGCGGCCACCCAAATTTGCAACTGCTGAAAGCTGATCCACAGATGAACACGACTGTTTTTCTTCATCTGTGAACATCTGTGACATCTGTGACATCTGTGGATAAATCCGGCTGACCGCGGACCGCTCTTTCCAGGATCACTGACGCGCACCCTTGGTCGCGGCGTCGATGCTATACACCAGGGCGGCGATGCGATAGCCGCTGCCGTCGCGTTTCAGTTCCAGACGGATCTCGCCGGCCGGTCTCGCCCCGTTGGCCCGTTGCAGGCTGAGGTTGGCCGCGAACCGGCGGTCGTCGTCACCCGGATCCAGGCGCGGTGCGGCCAGCCGGAGCGTCCGGTTGAGCGCGACCGCGAAGAAGTCGGCCCCCGGGTCCCGCGCCCGCGTGTCTCCGCGATTGGTGATCTGTGCATCATCGGCCAGCAGGCCGAGGATGGCGGGCAGGTCGCCGGCCGCGAAATGGCGCCGGAAGCGCTCGATCAGGTCTTCCGGGCGCTTGACCGGCGCGACCGGCGGCATCAGCGGCGCGACGACCTTGGTGACTCTGGTTCCGATGGCCGTCGGCGCGTCGGTCATCCGCGCTTGTGCGGGTAATGCCGGTTCTGGAACAGCCGTGCCTTCAGGGAGCGCGGGGGCGTCAAGCACCGGACGCTCAGGGGGTAGAGGGGTCTGCTGAGTCACTCGCGCGTCCTGCGGCTGCAGGGTGCTGGTGCCGGCCATCCGCAGTGTCTGCGGTGCCCCGCCAAGCGCGAAGGCCAGCACGGCGGCCATCAGCAGCAGCGTGCTGCCGACCAGCCAGGCCCGGGGGCGGGCGCCCGGTTCGCCGCCCGCGCTCCGCAACCCGATCCCGGTGCCCCAGCGGCGCCGCACCCACCCTGTTTTCAGCAGATCGCGGTCATAGTTCCGTCGTGCGATCGGGTCCTTCAGGCAGCGATAGGCCTGATTGAGTCGCGCGGTGAGTCGCGCGGTGTCGGCCGCGCGGCCGTCGGCGGCACGATCCGGGTGAAAGAGTCCGACCAGCGCGTGGTAATGCGCCGCGATTGCCTCGGAATCGGCCGTTCCGGGCAGTCCGAGCGTGCGGTAATGATCGGCCTGCGGATGCAGCAGGATTTGGCGGATCAAGGCCATGAGCGCGGTCCGCAGGCGCTCTTGCGTGGTTCCCATGCCGGCGGCGGTGGCGGCGGCCTGACCGGGTGCCAGCGCGGCGCTCAAAGCGCTGGGCAAAAGGGCGAAGCAGGGCGGTAGCGGCCGCCGTGGATTGCGCAGGTGCGCATAGCGCCGGGGTGCCTCCCGGCAGGCGAGGGCGAGGACCAGCAGCGCTGCACCCGGCGTCGGGTCGCTTCCTGCATGCGGTGGCGTCTTGTGCCTGAGCGCGCTCATGAGGCCGGTCGATGCGTGCGTTCGCCGGTCAGGGCACCGCGCGGGGACGCCGGGTCGGTCCCGTCGCCGTCCGGCCCGCGCCGATATTTGACCAGAATGGCACCCAGGATGTTGGCATTGGCACCGCGCAACCGCCGCAGTGACCCGGTGAGCGCGCCGGCTCGGGTGGTCGAGGCGGCGACCACCATCAGGGTCGCCTGGGCCAGACCGGCCAGGATCAGGGCGTCCGCGCGCCCCGCAACTGGTGGTCCATCGAGAATCACCTGGTCGAAACGCCGGGCGGCATCGCGGATCAGGTCGGTCATCCGGGCCGTGCCGAGCAGTGCCGCTGAATGCGGCGGGCGTGGGCCGCTGCTGATCACGAAAAGTCCGGCCACCGCGGTGGCCTGCGCGACCGCGGCCGGGTCGGCGTCGTCGCTCAGGCAGTTGGCGAGTCCGCGCGTGTTGGGCAGATGGAAGGCGTGGTGGATCGATGGGCGGCGCAGGTCGCAGTCGATCAACAGGACCTTGCTGCCGGTCCGGGCGAAGGTGATGGCCGTGGCACCGGCGCAACTGGTCTTACCCTCGCCGGCCGCGGCGCTGCAAAAATGGATGACCCGCGGAGCGGTGCCGTCGTCCCCGGCGCGGATCAGCGCGGCGCACAGCGACCGGTAGGCCGCGGCCACCGCGCCGCGGGGATCACGCAGCGGCAACCAGATGAGCGCGGCGCCGTGCGGGTCCTGGTGTCCCGCGGCCATCCAGGGGATCCGGCTCAATACCGGCGCCCCGACGCCGCGTTCGGTTGCGGCGCTGGTTTTCAGGGTGTCGTCCAGGGCCTCGCTGACGACCGCGAAGGCGATCCCGCTGCACAGGCCGATCGCGAGGGCGATGGCGAGGTTGTGCCACAGCAGCGGAGCAATGGGTGTGCGCGGGGGCTGGGCGGCATCGACGATGGCGATGGTGCCGGGCGCGCTGCCGGGGTTGGCCTCGATGGCTTTGAGGCGTTCGAGGAGCCCGGCATGGCGTTCGCGCTGGGTGTCGACCGCGCGTTGCAGTTCCTGGTACCGGGCGGCGCTGGTTTGCAGGGTCAGAACCTCGGACTTGAGCGTGTCGATGCGTGCGGCCAGCCGCGTCTCCTGGCGCACTTTCGTCTCATAAGCGGCGCGCGCGGCGTCGCCGATGTCGGCGGATTCCTGTTCGATCTGCTGCTCGATCACGTCCAGTTGCTGCCTGAGCTGCTTCATCTTCGGGTAGTCGGGCTTATAGACCTGCAACTTCTCCTGATAGCGCGCGGATAGTTCCGCCTGGTGTTCCTTGAGCGTCTGGATCAGCGGGTTCGCCAGGACCTCGGCGCTGCGCGCCGGTCCCTCCCGTGCCAGTTGCTGATGGTGCGTCTGCGCGGCGATGCGCGCGGCTTCGACGGCGGCCTGTTCCCGGCTCAGTTCACTCAGCCGGGTCATCAGGAGCTGCACCTGGGCCTCCGGGTCGATGCCTTCCGCCGCGCTGCTCGCGGCGGCCAGGCGCCGCTCGGCCGCCGCGAGGTCGGCCTGAACCTGCCGGGAGGGCTCCGCGAGCGCGGCCCGCGCGTCCGCGCGAGCCTGGTCGCCACGCGCGCGCGTGGCGCTGATGAAGCCCGCGGCGAGCGCATTGGCGACCGCCGCGGCCTCGTCGGGCACCGGGCTGTCGAATGCGATCCGGACCAGATGAGAGTCCTTGACCGGTGTCACCGTCAGGTTTTCCAGAAAGAGCGTCTCCAGATCCGCCGGCTCCGGGGATCGGCCGGTCCACCGACTGCTGACACCGGTCGCCAGATCAGCGAACACCGGCCGCGGTGTCGCGCGCAGCGCCAGTTGGTCGATCACCCGGCGGGCGAGCGCGCGGCTGCGCAGCAATGCATACTGGGTTCCGTAAAATGCCGATTGGCCGTCGGCGTTCGCGGGGGCGGTCGGGTCGACCGCTCCCGCGGCGGCCTGCTCGATCTGCAGCAACACCGAGCCCCGGTACAGGGGCGTGGCGAGGCGGGTCATGAGCAGTGCCAGGACGATTGCGGTCAGGGTGATCGCGGCGATGCTCCACCGCCGCCGCAGCACGCCGGTCCAGTAACGCTGCCGGTCGCGTCCGTCGGGCCCGCCCGCGGTCGCGGCCTCGGTTAGTGGGTAAGTCGGCCCGGGCGCGGAGTGGCTCACGTCAGTTCCGGCCGCAACAGCATGGCCATCGGCGGCCGTCAGGGCGGCGCCCGGCTGCCGCGGCCAGGGTGTCCGCGAATTCCATGGGAACCCGCATCAGCGGCAGTAGCGCGAAGCAGTGTGTCATCGGCGGCGTGTCGTCGGTTGGCGGGGCGGTGCCCGCGGGGCCTCTGGTGTATAGTCCCGCGCTTTCGGACCCGGTTCAAGGCCGCCGGAACAGGCGCACGACCAGCGAGAGAAGACCATGCCTCACTACCGTTCACGTACCACCACCCACGGCCGTAACATGGCCGGCGCCCGCGCCTTGTGGCGCGCCACCGGCATGACCGACGGCGATTTCGACAAGCCCATCATCGCTGTCGCCAACTCGTTCACCCAGTTCGTCCCCGGTCATGTGCATCTGAAGGACCTGGGCCAACTGGTCGCGCGCGAGATCGAGCAGGCCGGCGGCGTCGCCAAGGAATTCAATACCATCGCGGTGGACGACGGGATCGCCATGGGCCATGGCGGTATGCTCTATTCACTGCCGTCACGCGATATCATCGCCGACTCGGTGGAGTATATGGTCAACGCGCACTGCGCCGACGCCCTGGTGTGCATCTCCAACTGCGACAAGATCACGCCCGGGATGCTGATGGCGGCCTTGCGGCTCAACATTCCGACGGTGTTCGTCTCGGGCGGACCCATGGAGGCGGGCAAGGTCGCCTTGGCCGGCAAGGGTGAGATCAAGCTCGATCTGGTGGATGCTATGGTCGCCGCGGCGGATGCGGCGGAGAGTGATGCCGACGTGGCCGCGATCGAGCGCTCGGCCTGTCCGACCTGCGGCTCCTGCTCCGGCATGTTCACCGCCAACTCGATGAACTGTCTGACCGAGGCGCTGGGGTTGAGCTTGCCCGGCAACGGCAGCCTGCTCGCCACCCATGCGGATCGGGAACAGTTGTTCCTGGAGGCCGGGCGGCTGATCGTGGAACTGGCGCGGCGCTGGTACGAGCAGGACGATGCCAAGGCCCTGCCGCGCAGCATCGCGAGCTTCGCGGCTTTCGAGAATGCCATGAGCCTGGATATCGCCATGGGCGGCTCCACCAACACCGTCCTGCACCTGCTGGCGGCGGCCCACGAGGCCGGGGTGGCCTTCACGATGGCGGACATGGACACCCTGAGCCGCCGGGTGCCGAATCTGTGCAAGGTCGCGCCGTCCAGCCATCTATACCACATGGAAGATGTGCACCGTGCCGGCGGGGTCATCGGTATCCTGGGTGAACTGGATCGCGCCGGGTTGCTCCACCGTGACGTGCCGACAGTGCATTCGCGCACCCTGGGCGAGGCGCTGGACGCCTGGGATATCGCCCGCGACTCGGCCACGGAGACCGCGCGGACCCGTTTCCTGGCCGGCCCCGGCGGTATCCCCACGCAGGTCGCCTTCAGCCAGTCCAGCCGGTGGCCGGACCTGGATCTGGATCGGGCCGCGGGCTGCATTCGTGACCTGGAACATGCCTACTCACTGGACGGCGGGCTGGCCGTCCTCTTCGGCAATCTGGCCGAGCAGGGGTGCATCGTCAAGACCGCCGGGGTCGACGCGGCCAACCTGACCTTCCGCGGGCCGGCGCGCATTTGCGAGAGCCAGGAAGACGCCGTGACCGCCATCCTGACCGACCAGATCCACGTGGGCGACCTGGTACTGATCCGCTACGAGGGCCCCAAGGGCGGTCCGGGCATGCAGGAGATGCTCTATCCCACCAGCTATCTGAAATCCAAGGGACTCGGCAAGGCGTGCGCCCTGGTGACCGACGGGCGCTTCTCCGGCGGCACCTCCGGGCTCTCCATCGGGCATGTCTCACCGGAGGCGGCCGAGGGCGGGCTGATCGGGCTGGTGGAGGAGGGCGATCTGATCGAGATCGATATCCCCAACCGGCGCATCGAACTGCTGGTCGCCCCCGCGGTCATTGAAGCACGCCGCGAGGCGATGACCGCCCGCGGTCGCGACGCCTGGCGGCCGGTCAAGCGGCAGCGTGAGGTCTCAGCCGCACTGCGCGCCTATGCCGCGCTGACCACCAGTGCGGCCCATGGGGCGGTGCGGGATCTGTCCCAACTGGGGTGAGGGGCGCGGCGGGTCGGCCGGCCCGCGTATACCTTGAAAGTGCGTAGTCAGGCCATCCTGGCCTGACGGCGTCGGGACTGGAACGGTCAGGGCTGGAAGCCCTGACGACGCAGCGGTCGAGAGGGCTTTCATGTTCCGGGGTGGCGCGGGCGCCATGGTCGTTAGCCAAGCTTGATCATCGTTGCGGCCGAGCGTTCGGTCCGCACAGCGGACCCGGCGGCACGGCTGCAATCGGTAAGCCGTGCTGACTGCCGATTGCGCCGCCGACGAAGCGGCCGGCATGATGATCAAGGCCCTCGCGGGTATCATAATCTCGACAACGACAACGACCGACCCGGAGACCGCGGCACTGATGGCAGACGATCATCCATTTCCCCGCGGCTTCCTGTGGGGTGCCGCCACCTCGGCCTATCAGATCGAGGGTTCGCCCCTGGCCGATGGGGCTGGGCCGAGTATCTGGCAGCGCTTCACCCGGATCCCCGGCGCTGTGGTTAACGGCGAGACCGGTGACCGTGCGTGCGACCATTACAGCCGCTGGCGCGCGGACCTGGATGTGCTGGCGGAGCTGGGTCTCGACGCCTATCGCTTCAGCATCGCCTGGGGCCGGGTCTTGCCGGAGGGCACCGGGCGGGTCAACGGCAAGGGCCTGGACTTCTATCAGCGGCTGGTGGACGGTCTGCTGGAGCGCGGCATCCAGCCGATGATCACGCTCTATCACTGGGACCTGCCGGCCGCACTGGATGAGCGCGGCGGCTGGTGCAACCCCGACAGCACCCGGTGGTTCGCCGACTATGCGCAGGTCCTGTTCCGTGCCCTGGATGACCGGGTGGGACATTGGGTGACCCTGAACGAGCCCTGGGTCAGCACCGTTCTGGGCTACCTGAGCGGTGACCACGCCCCCGGCCGTCGCGGTCTGGCCGAACCACCGTGGGTCGCCCATCACCAACTCTGTGCCCATGCCGAGGCGGTTGCCGCCTATCGTGCCCTGGGCCGCCATCAGATCGGCATCAGCCTCAACCTGGAGCCCCAGCACGCGGCCAGCGATACCGCGGCCGATCAGGCCGCCGCGGCCCGCCGCCATGCCTTCATCAACCGCTGGTTCTTGGACCCCATCCTGTTCGGCCGCTATCCGACGGCGCTGGCCGACCTCTTTGGACCGCACTGGCCGGACTTCCCCGACGCGGATCTGGCGCGCATTCAGGCGCCCCTGGACTTCCTGGGCGTCAATTACTACTCGCGCGGCCTGGTGTGCCACGACCCTGCCGAGCAGCCGCTGCAGGCCAGGCGGATCACACCCAAAGACAGTCCCTGCACCGCCATGGACTGGGAGATCTATCCGGCGGGCCTTACCGAGACCCTGATGTGGCTCAAACAGCGCTGCCCCGCGCTGCCCCTCTACATCACTGAGAACGGCGCCGCCTTCGACGACCCGGATCCGGTCGCCGGTCTGGTGCAGGACCCGCGCCGGGTCGACTACCTGCGCGAACACCTCGCCGCCGCGCGCCTGGCTCTGGAGCAAGGCGTCGACCTGCGCGGCTACTTCGCCTGGTCACTACTCGACAACTTCGAGTGGTCACTTGGTTATGCCAAACGCTTCGGGCTCGTCCACGTCGATTTCGCCACTCAGCAGCGGACCATTAAGGCCAGCGCAGCGTTCTACCGCGCATTCATCCAGGCGCAACGCGATGCGTAAGGACGCGGAGGCCTTGGTCATAAACCCGGCCACCGCACGATCGGCACGGTAGTCGGTCCGCACAGCGGACCCTAGTGTGCCCGACATGGGCATGTACTTGTTACCTGAGAGGAGGTAACCGCAGCGAGTGACAAGAAGCGTAGCGAAACCCAAGGTGGAAGCCGCGAGGCCAAGCTGAAAGCAGGGCGTAGCAAAGACACGACCGTAGGAACACGAACAGGCAGTGAGGCCGGGTGCGGGCGATGAGCGTGCTAGGGACCGCGAAATCCAACAGTCACCGAAAGACGCACCAGGTAGAGCCTGACGGCACGGGTCGAAAGTACATGTTCTTACTCGGGGAGACCTGGCGCGTGAGAGCGGGCCAGGAGTCAGCAGAGGCCGTAGTA
>Ga0247839_1007294_pt1 | contig 12230 bp, 15 predicted proteins | sample LaCruzMarch2015__6_FD_192405 | JGI IMG/M metagenome (GOLD analysis project Ga0247839, IMG submission 192405) | Freshwater microbial communities from meromictic Lake La Cruz, Castile-La Mancha, Spain - LaCruzMarch2015_16m | ecosystem: Environmental > Aquatic > Freshwater > Lake | place: Spain...
GCCACGATTGAAACATGGGGCGCAATGTCTCCAGACGACCAGTCTGCTTTCCTTGCCCAGCGCGATGACAAGTTCAAGTTCAATAAGCAAGGCGATACAGCCGCCGACAGCATGGGAAGCATCGAATGGGCTGACTGGTCATGGAATCCGGTCACTGGATGCCTGCATGACTGCCCTTACTGCTACGCCCGCGACATTGCCGAACGCTTCTATCAACAAGGCTTTGCGCCCTCATTCTGGCCTGGTCGTTTGGCTGGCCCGGTGAACACCAAGGTTCCCGCAGGCGCTGACATCGACATTGCCAAAAAGAACGTTTTTAGCAATTCCATGAGTGACTTGTACGGTCGCTGGGTGCCTGACGCATGGATTAACGCCGTGCTGCAAACCATGCGCGATTCACCCGAGTGGAATTTTTTGATGTTGACCAAGTTCCCCAACAGGGCCGCTGAATTCCAGTACGCAGCCAATTGTTGGATAGGTGCATCAGTCGATATGCAGGCCCGCGTGAAGGTCACAGAAGCCGCGTTTGAGCGTATTGAATGCGGAGTGAAGTGGCTATCCCTTGAGCCTTTGATTGAGCCATTGACGTTCACCAAGCCTCAGCTTTTCAACTGGGTTGTTATCGGCGGTGCATCCAAATCCACCAAAACCCCCGAGTGGGTTCCCCCGGCTGAATGGGTCATCCGCACCGCTTCGCAGTTCCTGGAGCATGGTGCGAAGATTTACCTGAAAACCAATGGCCGCCCGCGTGAGTATCCAGGCGTGATTACACCAGCCTCAGCCGACGATGTGTTTCATTATTTGAAGTCTGCCAAGGTGTAAATCATGGCCTCAATGGACTGGTTTCGCTGGCATCACGGGTCTGTCACAGACCCCAAGTTTCAGCTTATCGCCCGCAAGTCCGGCTGTAGTGTCGCCGAGGTCATTGGATTTTGGGCCATGTTGCTGGAGTCTGCCAGCATGAACGAAGTGCGCGGCTGCACTGGCTATCTTGATTTTGAAGCAATTGACTGCGCACTTGGCTTGCAAGTATGACAACCCTCAACCAACACCCGCTATCCGCCGCTTGGCCTGCTATGCAGGATGATGAATTTCATTCTCTCAAGGACAGCATCCTTGTGATCGGTGTTCAAAACCCAATTACGATTTTCGAGGGTATGGTGATTGACGGCTGGCATCGTTACCGGGCCGCTACAGAGCTTGGCATGGCCTGCCCTTCAAAACCTCTTGGTGACGTTGACCCGGTTGATTTTGTCAGAGCGCAAAACGATGCGCGTCGCCACATCACGGGTTCTCAGAAGGCGCTGGCTATCACGGCTATCTATATGTGGAAACCTGTCGGTGCAAATCAACATCAAGGAGGGTGGGAACCCGGTTCCCACCCTCAAAAATCAAACTCTGAATTGGCTTCCATCGCAGGAGTTAGCGACAAAACAATCAAGCAAGCCAAAGCAGTCCAGGCCAACGCCACCCCCGAAGTAAAGGCCGCAGTCAAGGCAGGCACGATGTCGGTAAAAAAGGCCGCAGAGACAACCAAGCCGCCCAAACCAGCTCCCGCAGTTACAGAGCCAACACTTCAAGCGCCCACTGAAGACGAAGGCGCACCAGACGACGCTGAACTCGAAGCCTCGCGCATTCACCAGGAAGCCCAAGCCAAGACCATTGCATTCATGTTGGCAAGTGACGAACCATTGGCTGATTTAGCAGCCCGCAACACCCAGCTCGAAGCGCAAATCATTCAATTGAACTTGCGCATGGCCGGGTTGCAGAACTCGAACAACGAATACATCAAACGCATCAAGTCCCTGCAAAACCAACTCAAAAAGGTGCAGCCATGAGCCAACTTTGGGAAGATAAACCCAATTACGCCAGTGCCACGTTTCCCGCACCGCGTCCGTTTCAACAATCCGCTCATGATGCGTTGCGGGCCGGTGCTATTGCTGGTCACAAAAATCAGTTAATCATGGCCCCCACGGGCGGGGGAAAGACCTATTTAGGTTTGCGCATCATCCATGAGGCGCTTTTGAAGGGTAAAAAGGCCGTATTTATGTGCGACCGGACAACCCTGATTAACCAGACCAGTGAAGCCGCAGATAAATATGGCCTGAGTGCCCACGGCATCCTGCAAGCCAGCCACTGGCGCATGAACCATGATGCGCCGTTTCAAATTGCCAGCGCCCAAACCGTCGCCCGTCGGCAATGGCCGGATGCTGACGTGATTGTGGTTGACGAGGCGCATACGCAATTGAAGGCTTGGACTGAGTACATCCCCCATTGCCGCGCCAAGGTCATTGGACTGAGTGCTACGCCATTCAGCCCCGGCCTGGGTAAATTGTTCACTAACCTGATAAATGCCACCACCATGCACGACCTGACGCAATCTGGCGTTTTGGTTCCCATGCGCGTGATGTCTTGCACCATGACCAACATGGCGGGTGCTGATACAGCCGGTGGCGAATGGACTGACCAGGCCGCAGAGCAGCGCGGTATGGAGATTATTGGTGACGTGGTTGCCGAATGGGTAAAGCACGGCCAAAACCGTAAAACGATTGTGTTTGGCGCAACCATCAAACACTGCGAAGAGATTTGCCGTCAATTCAACGAAATAGGAGTGATGGCTGCTGTATTCACATCCAACACGTTGCCGACAGAGCGTGAATTTTTGCTCAAGGAATACCGCAAGCACGATTCAAATTTGCGCGTCCTGGTGTCAGTTGAAGCACTTGCCAAAGGTTTTGATGTGCCCGATGTGGGCTGTGTTGTTGACTGCCGCCCGCTGCGTAAATCGCTATCGACCGCTATCCAGATGTGGGGCCGGGGGCTTCGGTCATCGCCAGATACCAATAAAAAAGACTGCTTGCTGCTTGACCACAGCGGCAATATCCAACGGTTTTCAGAGGATTACACCAGCGTCTTTTTTGACGGATTGGACGCGCTGGATATGGGTGAAAAGCTCGATAAGGCCATTCGACGCGACAAAGATGATTTTGAGGCCAAGGGCTGTCCTTCATGCGGCTACACGCCTTTTGCAAAGCGATGTATGTCCTGCGGGTACGAGAAACAAGTGCAGGCGCTAGTGGAAAACGTGCCCGGCGAGATGCGCGAGATCACGATTGGCAAAAAGAAAATTGCCGATGATTCAAGGCATTTATGGGAGCAGGCTTGCACGTATGCCCGCGCTCACAGCGCACCAGAAAAACAACGTGCCCGCGCTTATTACCTGTTCAAAGATATGGCAGGAACAGAGCCTCCACGGTATTGGGCACTGGACACCACGCCCGATGTTCCCATGAGCCGCAATTTTCTTAACCGTGTATCGGCTAAAAACATTGCCTATGCCAAGGCCCGTCAGGCGGTAGCAGCATGATGGATTTCCAGTCATTCGCTATGGCGCATGGTTTGCAAATCAACCGGCTGTACCCGGCTGACAAAGTTCAGCGCTGCCCCACAGCAGATAAGCCTCGTTCTAAAAATGGTGCATTTTTTTGGGACGGATTTAAGGGCTGGGTATCTGACTGGGCGCAAGGAGGCGAGATCAATTGGTTTGACAACCCAAAGGAAAAAACGCTGACGGATGCTGACCGTAAAGCCTGGGCACAGCGCAAACAAGCTGCTACGCAGCGCCAGTCTGAGGGTTGGGGCCGTGCCGCTATGCAGGCTAGTTTGATGCTACGAGACACAGAGCTGAAAACCCATGATTACCTGATTTACAAAGGTTTGCCTGATTCCGTCGGCTTGGTCAATGAGGCCAATGACTTACTGATACCCATGCGCAATTTTGAAACCAACGCCTTGCAAGGTGTTCAGGTAGTGCGCTGGCTGGCAGACGAATGCAGGTACGAAAAAAAGATGTTGCCGGGTATGCGGGCTAAAGGTTGCGTATTGCGCCTGGGGCCAAAACAGGCCGCTGAATCGTTTTTATGTGAAGGCTGGGCCACTGGCCTATCTATTGATTTGGCGCTGCGCCTGATGCGTCTTAACGCCTGTGTGCTGATTTGTTTCAGTGATTCAAACATGGCGCATGTGGCTTCTATGGTCAAAGGCCGGGCATTTTGCTTTGCCGACAACGATGAGTCTGGTGCAGGTCAGCGGGCCGCAGAGAAGACCGGATTCAAGTATTGCATGAGCGATGTACTGGGCAATGATGCCAATGACGATCACAAGGAATTTGGGCTGATGGCAGTAGCTAAGCGCTTGATGGAGGTGAGGCTGAAATAGTTTTCATGAGTGCCTGCCCGAAGTCAGAGAGGGTTATGCGGTTCTCCAAACACCACATCAGGCATTGCGACAGTGTGACACGCCCAAGTCAATAAATGGGCCGCTGGAATGTGTCGGACATAGTTTAACGACAGGCATCCGGGGATAGCTGAACTGTGGGATTAAGGACTGAGATACAGCAAAGGGTGGCGAAGCTAGTGCCCTTGTCCTGAACGACTGGCGGGTCAAGGCGGCTCCATACAGCAGTTTTGTGAAGGCTTATCCCGGATGGGCTAGGTCTGACCCACCACCAGCAGTTTAAGGATTCAGGGTAATTCAGGATGTTGGAAGTTAAGGATTACTGGGTTTTGGTTGATGTTGGAAGAGATAAAAGTGAAGCAAAGTTTTTGAAAACATGGAATTTGGAATACAGCATATGACAGTTACAGCAACCCCACCACGAATGGGAACACGCGAGGATTTGATAAACCACATCATCGACTTGCGCCTTGAGAACCCCGAGTACGCCCGGTTTGCCCTTGATGAGTACGACCGCGACTATCCGCACTTGACGCTCAAGGCCGGTGTGTTGGACGCTTGGAAAAAGCGCAATGAAGCGAAAGGCAAGCCATGAAGCGGATCCGTGATTTTCTGGCCGCGCCGCTAATTCTGGTGGCATTCGCCGCGCTGTGGTTTGTGGTTATCCCGTTTGGGTTGCTGGCAAAGATTGTGCAGGGAAAGCCATGAAGCTCTATCACGCCACAACCCCCAAGAAGGCCGCAAATTACCGCCACAGCGCCCGCATCATCGCGCCAGTGCGCGGGTTCACCACCTTGATTGCTGCGATGGCCTGGGCTTGCAAAGTGGGCCGCACCGTCATCATGGAAATTGACGCGCCACACCCCTACAAGCTGCCAGATCACCACAGCATTTACGGCGAGGCTTGGTGGAATGACGGCGACGTGACCGAATGGACTTGCGTTTTCAGCGCGGAGAAGGACGCATGATTATCGGCATTGACCCAGGCACACATACCGGCATGGCGTTTTACAAAAACGGCAAGCTAGTTGATCTGATGACCGTGCCGCCAGTTGTCATCAGCCATTGGATTGACAACAGCGTAAAGCGGGTTGTGTTTGAAGATTCACGCCTGCAAAGCCATGTTTTCACCACCACTGCCAGCCGCGCCGCTGCCCTGAAAATGGCCCGCAACGTGGGCGAGATTGATGCCTGGTGCAAGCTGATTGTGTCGATTTGCGCTGGCAAAGGGGTTGACGCTCACGGCATCAGCCCCAAGGGCAAGGGTGCGAAGCTCAACGCTGAACAGTTTGCAGAAAAAACAGGCTGGAACAAATCCAGTAACCAGCACGAGCGTGATGCTGCAATGGTTGCATGGCTGTATCGGACGGCCGCATGATGCAAGTGCAGTGCATCAATCGACCACGCCGCCCTGTTGCGCCTGGCTGACGCATCTGGCATGGCGCTTTACAAGGATGTTGCCAACACCAAGGATGCACCGTGGGGCGAAGCCGTAGCCGCGCAGATCAATCGCACCCTGCCCCAGGCTGACCTGCGCGTCATCGTGAACGCCGCCGTCATTGAACTGTGGACGCGCAACCTTGCCGTCAAAACCCGCCCCGTGCCCCAACGCGCTACCGCTTAACCACTTCACTGAAAACCAAAGGAAAACCGACATGAATACCATCGCCACAATTCACCCCGCCGAAGTCATCACGATGACAAGCCTTGAGCTTGTCGATTACGTCAACGCCGAACGCAAGGAAAACGCCCTTGCTGCTGCCGCTGGCTTCCCGTCAAAGGGATTTGCCAAATTGGAACACTATGACTTCATGAAAAAAGCTCCTGAAGTGCTTGGTGGGGGTGTCGGAAAAATTTCCGACACCCACGTCAACCCGCAAAATGGGCAGAGTTATCCAATTTATCGTTTCCCCAAGCGTGAAGCTTGCCTCATGGCAATGTCCTACAGCTACGAATTGCAGGCCAAGGTGTTCGACCGGATGACGGAACTTGAGGAGCAAGCCGCCAAGCCAGCATTCAACCCGGCCAGCCTGACCCGTATCGACATTCTCAAGTTGGCAATGGATTCTGAGGAAGGCAGACTGAAGGCGGTTGCAGAGATCGCGGTAAAGGATGCGCAGCTTGCCATTGCTGCCCCAAAGGCCCAAGCCCTTGACCGTATTTCAACCTTTGCCGAAGGTTCCATGTGCATCACCAACGCGGCCAAGGTGTTGCAGTTGCAGCCAAAGAAGTTTTTTGCATGGTTGCAGGAAAAGCAGTGGATTTACCGCCGTGCCGGTGGTTCTGGCTGGGTGGGTTATCAAAGCCGAATCCAGGTGGGCTATCTCGAACACAAGATCACCACCGTGGAGCGCACCGACGGCACAACCAAGCAAGTGGAGCAGGTATTGGTGACAGCCAAGGGGCTTGCCAAACTGGCTACTGATTTTGGATTGCTGGAACTTTCGCCCGCCTAAATGCGCTGCGCCCGCTGCCATCGCCGCATCAAACGCGCCTACGTTACCGCAGGCGGCATGGTATTCGGCCCCACCTGCGGCGCAATTATGGGGCTGGTACCAGCGGTGCAGCAGGTCGCATCAAAGCCACAGCGGGCGGTGAAAGTCAGATTCAAGGCAGGCCCGGCCAATGCAGACCAACTTGATTTTTTTGAATGGCTAAAAAAGGAGGCGCAATGGCAAGGTTGAGTAAGGACGATTGGGAAACAGTCCGCGCAGAGCGTGAGGCAGGCGCATCGTTTCCCGAACTGGCGGCCAAGTGGGGCGTATCGCACCAGGCCGTTCAAAAGCATGCCAAGGCCGGTAAATGGGGTGACGGATCCAATGTGGCCGACACCATTCGGCGCAAAGTTGCAGAAAAGGTTGCAGGCGTGGTTGCAGGTTGCAACCCGCAAAAAAAGGAAGCCGCACTAGATGCCGCCGCTGCCTTAGTCGCTGATGTGGTGGATCGCCACCGGGCCGATACCGCCGTTCACCGCGAGCGCTTTGGCGCAGTGCCCAAAGACTGGGACGACGGCAAGCTGGCCAAGGTTGCAATGGAAACCATTTTGCTGCGCATCAAGGCCGAGCGGGCCAGTTACGGCCTCGACGAGGTCAGCGGCTCAGAGGGCATCACCATTTCTAACCCGAGGAGCTTTGATTGATAGGAATGCGCACAGTGGCTAACCCCGCATCAGCCTGCACATGGGGTGGCAAATGATCGGGCGTATTCACCCGGATGGTCTTATTGGGCAGTTTGGAGATTGTTGGCATAGTCTGATTATAGTGCAATAGTTGCACAAACAAGCAAAAACGCACAAATAAATGCCTAAAGTAACCCTGTCAGACTTCATACCACACGTCGGCCAGCAGGCCATTTTGTCGGGCATGGCGATGCGCAATGTGGCCTGCATGGGCCGGCGCTTTGGCAAAACGCATCTGATGACCGAGGTCATCATCAACGGCAACAAACGCGGCGCACTGGGCGCTGGCAAGCCCACCGCCTGGTACGCCCCCAACGACAGCTATTTCAGCAATGTGTTCAAAAGCATCTCCCGCCAGTACGCGCCGGTCATCAAGCGGGCTGTGAGTTCCCCGCGCCCATACATCGAATTCAAAAACGGCGGGTCTATCGAGTTCTGGACACTTGAAAACCCCATGAGCTGCGGGCGCGGCAACTTCTACGCTCGCGTGATCGTTGACGAAGCGGCCCACGCGCGGCACTTGAAAGAGGCTTGGGAGCAAACCATCGAGTACACCTTGGCCGACTTGAATGGCGATGCCTGGTTCATCAGCACACCCTACGGGCGCAACTATTTCTGGGAACTGTGGCAAAAAGGCAACCCCGACAGCCCCAAACGCGATGAAGCCTGGGCATCATTCACCGCACCCAGCATGGATAACCCGCACCTGCCTCCCCGCTGGATGGAGGAGAAGCGCAAGACCAGCCCCGAGCGCGTCTTTGCGCAAGAGGTGCTGGCCCAATTCCTGCAAGAGGGCGCAGGCGTATTCAGGCGCGTGACCGACGCAGTTGACCCAGCCCTGCCCACTGACCCATACAGCGCCCGCGACGCGCAAGACGGTAGCGCTTATGTGATCGGTGTGGACTGGGGCCGGCACAACGACTTCACCGTGTTTGTGACCATTGATGCCAAGCGCGGCGCGGTGGTGGGCGTTGACCGCTTCACCGACATTGACTACGCCGTGCAGTTGCAGCGCTTGCAAGCCTTGCACCAGCGTTTCCCCAAAGCGCCCATTCTGGCCGAATCCAACAGCATGGGCGGCCCGCTGATCGAGCAGCTTCAACGCATGCGCCTGCCGGTGCAGTCATTCCACACCAGCGCGGCCAGCAAGACCCAGGCCATTGAAGCCTTGGCCCTGGCCTTTGAGAACGGCTCCATTCGCCTGCCCAATGTGCCCTGGCTGCTGGCCGAGCTGATGGCCTTTGACCAGGAGCGCCTGCCAAGTGGGGCCATGCGCTACGGCGCACCGCGCGGCGGCCATGACGATGGCGTGATGGCGCTGGCCATTGGTTACAGCGGTGTCACCAGAGCACTGCACAGCGGCATCATCTCAGGCGTGCGCCGGACATTCTGATGAAAAACTGCCTGTCTCTTGACATCATGGCCGAGCACATCGGCGCGGCTCCCACGGCCCGCCTGGTGCAACACTACGGCGGGCTGAACATCCGCATCCCAAAACTGCGCCGGGGCAAAGCCTACGCCGAGCTGCTGGCCCTGCTGGGCGAGGAAGCAGCGCATGAATTGATGCGCGTCTATGGCGGCGAACACCTGTACCTCGCCAAAGATGCCCAGGCCATGCGCCAGATACACCGCCAAGCCATTGCCAAAGAACGCGCTGCAGGCAAAAGCTGGCAGCAAGTAGCCCGAGACTACAGCTTCAAAACCACCTTCTCAGAGCGCTGGGTGCGCAAGCTCGGCCAAGCCGACAAGGCCGAGCAAAGCCGCCGCCAGCCCTGCCTGTTTGACAATATCCCCGCCCCGCACCCGCTTGATGCCCTGTCGCGCAGGACGTAATTCCTGCTGACAACCCGCTGCGCGAACGCCACCATGCGGGCTATGGCAAAAACACAAACCCCCCAGCACGACAAACTCTTGACCCATGTGGGTGCAAGGCCCGCCGACACCAGCAACATGCAAGCGCTGGCCAGCGCTTGCAGCATCGACCGCATGTTGACCCGCTTCGGCTGGCTCGGCGATGCCGACGAGGTACTGGCCCGTGTGGGCATCAGCCGCCCCCAGTTGCGCAGCCTCGAAAGCGACGAGGAGATATTCAGCAACCTGGAAACCCGACGCGTTGCCGTCACCAACACCTCCTGGCGCTTTGAGCACAGCCAGGCCCGTGCTGCCAAATTCTTCAACGACGCATTCAGCCCCCACATGGATGCGCTGCTCACTGGTCTGTGGTCAGCCGTGCCCTATGGCTACAGCGTAGCCGAAGTGGTCTATTCAGAACCCGGCGACCCCGCCAATGCCACACCGGGCCGCTATGGCATTCACCAAATCCATGATGTGCCTTTTGAGTGGGTGCAGATGCTCCCCGCAGGCGTGATGGTTTGGCGCGACAACATGACCGAATGCGACCCGCGCAAATTCTTTGCCTGCGTCCATGGCCAATCCCTGCGCAAACCCTCGGGCGAGGCGCTACTGAGCAAACTCTACTGGCCCTGGTTCTTCAGAACCCACGGCTGGAAAATGTGGGCCAAGCACATGGAGCGCGTTGCCATTCCTTTTCTCTACGGCAAAACCGACGGCGACAAAACCGCAACCATGACCGCACTGGGCAATGCCGTGCAGGATGCCGTATTAGTCAGCGGCACCCAAGACGAGATCACCGCCCTCAACATGGGCACAGGCGGGGGCAACACCCTGTTTCCTGATTTTGAGACAGCCGTAACCCGCCGTATAAAAATGGCGATTCTGGGGCAAACCTTGACCAGCGGAACCGACGGCGGCAGCGGCAACCGGGCACTGGGCGGGGTTCATAACGAAGTGCGCATGGAAAAGAAGCAGGCCGACGTGAAACTGATCGTCCAAACCGTGCAGCGTATGGCCGATGCCCTGGCGGCCCTCAACGCCATACCTGCGCCCCTGTTTGTGATGGAAGACGGCAGCGGGCTGGAGATCGGGCGTGCTGAGCGCGACAAGATTCTGGTCGATGCCGGCATGGTCAAGTTCACCCCGGACTACATCAAAGACAAGTACGACCTGCTCGATACCGACTTCACCGTACCCGAGACCGCACCGGCCAAGCCCGCAGACCCCGCCCGCCCCGGCGGTTTTAAGCCAAATCAGCCTGTAGCCCCCGTCCCTATTGCGCAAGCAGCTATGAATGCTGTAGCGCCGTTTACCTTTGTTGACGGCCATAACGAACACCGCCCGCGCTTTACCGCTGGGCAGCAAGCCATTGAAGACCAGGTAGATCGCACCTTGGCCAACTTCATCAGCCCGATTCAAAACAAAGCCATTGCCAGCGCAATAGCCAACTCCACCAGCCCCGAGGACTTGATTGATCGCCTGGGTGTTGCCATGCAAGACGCAGACGATGCGCAATTCAGGCAAGTGCTTGAGCGGGCCATGTTTGCCGCAGACCTCATGGGCTACGGCCAAGCGCAAAAGCAGCAGGCGTAACCCCAAGTGGCCGCTGCTGTCAGTGTCGATTTTGCTGCACCCTTTGACGTGCAAATTGCCCAGGCACGGGCGCAAGATGTCAAACTATCGCCGGATTACTACAAACTGGCCGCTGAAAAACGCGCCTACGCCCAAACCGTCAGCGGTCTGGCCCGCCTTGACCAGGTGCAGCTTGTCGCCGACGAGCTGGCCCGCTTTCAAGCCGAAGGCAACACCCTGGCCGACTTCAAAAAGTGGGCCAAAACCCAAGAGTGGGCGCTGCCCAAAGGCCGCTTGGAAACCATCTACCGCAACAGCGCCCAAACCGCCTATCAAGCCGGGCACTGGCGCGATTTTGAGGAAAACGCCAAACTGCGCCCCTACCTGATGTATGACGCAATCAATGACAGCCGGGTGCGCCCCTCGCACCTCGCCCTTGACGGCATCATCAAACCCGTGGGCGATGCGTTTTGGCTGACCCATTCGCCTCAACTGGGTCACCGCTGTAGGTGCACCCTGCGCAGCCTCTCGCAAGCGCAGGCGATGGCGAAAGGCGGGGTTACGCAAAACCCGCCCGTCGAAGGCGTGCCGGATGCGGGCTGGGGGCATAAGCCCACAGAGTGGGACGGCCTGTTGTCCGCCATTCAAGCCAAGCTCGATAAATGCCGCGTCAACCTAAACGCCAAGTTTGCCAACGTGCGAGGCACTGCGCCGCTGTGGTGCGCAGACGGGCCAGCCAAGGACAACTTGTTGATGATGCGGGCGTGGGCGCAGCGCAAAGGCGAAATGCCAGCGCCTCGCCTGCTGGTGCTGCCCGAACTGCCAGCGATTCAAAAAGGGCAGGAAGCCCGCGCGTTTACCCTATTTATGGCTGGTTTCGGTGGTGAATCAAGCGCCAGCGTAACACTGCCAAGCGACGACGTGGCGCATGTGCAGCGCAAGCTGTTTCAGGTGCGTGAAGGCGACGATTGGAAAGTCGGAAAGCGCGACCGAGACCGCTGGCTGCTGTATCTGGCCCCGCTCATTAAAGAGCCCCAGGAAGTGTGGTGGCTAAAACTCGCCATGAGCGAGGAGCTTTACCTGTTTGGCAGGTTCCAGCGCGGCAAGCAGCTAATTGAAACCATCGCCGTTTTCAAGCGCACCGGGGACGAAGGCGAATGGATTGAAGCCAAGACCATCTACGCAGCGGATGACAAAGATGCTGAGTATTTGAGGGATAAACGCGCCTGGCTGATGAAGAAAGGCGCACGTATCAAGTATTTGGAAGTGTGACCGGGTTAATGGGTTCCCCCGGCCCCGCCTGCTCATTCGAATGTGTTTGACCCCCCACATAAAAAGCAAACGTTACATCTGCATTATAGGAACCAAAATGACTTTTGAAAACCCCGTT
>Ga0247839_1007304_pt1 | contig 12213 bp, 11 predicted proteins | sample LaCruzMarch2015__6_FD_192405 | JGI IMG/M metagenome (GOLD analysis project Ga0247839, IMG submission 192405) | Freshwater microbial communities from meromictic Lake La Cruz, Castile-La Mancha, Spain - LaCruzMarch2015_16m | ecosystem: Environmental > Aquatic > Freshwater > Lake | place: Spain...
GTCTTTCGCCGTTTACTTGAACAGCTCGCCAGGACCGACCAGGTTCCCGAGAAAAATCTCATCCATGGTTACGATTGGCGGCTACACAAGATGTAGGGCAGGAGGAGCTAACCGCCCACCCCATAAATAGAATTTACGTCGCCCTTCGAGAGCCCCATAATATCTTGAAATATCTACTTATTATTCTGTGAATCCGACAGACCGCTAGCGCGCCGGTGCGCAACGGAGCCTGCGGCGCGCTGAAGGAGACCATAGGGGAATCATCTATCAGCGTTCGCAGTCACAACGAAAATCGCCCTGCCAAGGATCGTGTTCATCACGGCGATGCGCGACGGCCGCCAGGATGCGCAGTCGGGTGTGATCCGTTGCGCTGCTCCAGGTGGCGATTTCATCACAAGTGCGGAAACAGCCACGGCATAGGCCAAGCGCAGGATTCATCTGACAGATAGAAATGCACGGGGATTCAACCATAAGCATCAGACACTCAAATGAAAGCGAGACGCTCGCCGAATGACGGTGATCAGAGGACGACTGGATTGGCACCGCCGCATCCAGCGGGTTGCTGACGATGACGCGCAAGACTGGGCTCACCGCCCGCACCCCCTCGCGGCCCTCCTGCCGACGCGTTGAGGCGACTTCGCCTGCCACTTCGCGCAGAGCGTCGGGCAACGCGCGGAGATCGGCAACGTTCGCACCAAATGCATCAGGAAAATGTCCAGGGTCTTCGTCTTGATGGTCCCAACAGGCGATCGGATTCGCCGGACAACAGGCGAGCACCGATGCCAGCGGGCCGCACGCGCTCGCCACCCGCCCTCACAGCAACCTCGCTAACACTTGGATCCCTGATCTGCGCTTGCCAAACGTTGATGCTCAGCTAGTATGTGTGTCACATGACACGATTTATAGAGATCACCATGTCTAAACTCTCACCCCACTAACCGTGCCCGTCGATCCGCCAGCGGCAACGAGCGACACGGGGTGTCCTGTAGAGTCAGGTGGAGCCGCAGCGTCTCGCACCACAAACGGTCCACTACAGCGGGTTATTTCACTCATGGTATCCACTACCCTCACGTCCTTCGCCATCAGTCCGACTGGTTCAAGCAACCGTCAGATTCCTGTTGAGCAGATCCATCGCTCGCCCTATCGCGCGACCGCTCCACTGCCTGGGCCTGCGGCGATCAGCGTCTGGCTAAAACAGGATCCCGCGTCCCACACGGTGCTGCTGCGACCCCGGAACGCTGGTGGCTACGAGCTCCTTGTTGGTGAATTCCTCTGGCGACTGGCTCAAGCCACAGGATACGACACGCTCGCGGCCCATGTGCTGACCGAGGTAGACGACACCGTAGCACGTCAATTAGCAGCGCTCGATGCCCGTCAGGACACAGACGATCGTCCGTATGCTGCGGAGCAAGGCGTTCTTCCATGGAGCGGTTCGGCAAAATTAGCCATCGCACGCGGCATCCAGATTTTGCATAGCGAACAGCAGTGGTCACTAACTAAGGCCGCCCAAGTGTTCGGCCTCTCACGGACTGAAGGCGCCCATTATGTTCGCGTGCTAACGCTACCATCGGAGGTACTTACGTTGCTCGCCAGAGGCGCGTTGTCATTTGGTCAAGCACGCGCGCTTTCGCGACTCGCGCACCTACCACAGCGCGCATATCTGTTGGCACTAAAAGTTGCGGCACTTCCAGGGACACCGGCACGAACCCGGAAGCGACAGTGCAGCGTTCGTGCAGTGGAACGGTTTGTCGCTGAGCAGTTGGATGAACACTGCCAAGACGACGGCGAGTCGAGCGAGAGAGATGAGGATCAGGCGACCCGGAAACCGTTCAGACTACCGTCGTCCACACGCTCATCAGGCGACCTGAAGCGAGTCGAGGTGATCCTAGCCGAACACTGCGGTTTCCCGATTCAAATTGCGTTCGACAGCCGCTCACGAAGCGGACACCTCGTCGTGCGGTTCGCATCCGTCGATGAGTTTGAGACGATCGCAGAGCGATTGGCTCCAGGGATCAACTTCGAAGAAGGTTAACCACGACCCTGAGGCTAATCTGCCGAAGCCAGGAGAGCAGTACCGCTTCGGCAAAGAAGTAAAAATATTGATGCCTCGTGGAGACAAGGCATCACGCTTGATCGCTATTCCAGCTTTCCGCCGCGATCCTTGTGTCAGGCGACCGACATCCAGAACCAGATTCGAGCGCGCAAATTTATTATTTTTTTCTTTTTTTATCAGTAATTTATTGTCATTTTTTACACATGTAAAATTACTCCTGTCGCCCTATCAGAAATGCGCCCTGAGCGCTGTCTCTAGTAACTCCAGTGCCTCGTCTAAGTCTCGCACCGATGCTCTGGTTAGATCGAAGCGAAGATCTCGTTGCCCCTTGCGCTCGACTCGCACGGCGCGGGCTCCCCCTGATCCCTGGTAAATAGCAAGTTCCTTTGAAGATGCGTGGGGAGACGCCTTCCCTGCCTTCTCAAGTTGGGACACAACGGCCTTAGCTGTCAGCCGGTGTTTACTCGACGCAAGTTCGCGAGCCCTCTCGATCACTTTCGACCGTGCTTTCGGATCATCCAGAAACTCCTTGAGCCGACGGGCATGGTTTACGAGTATGTCCTGAACCGATGGGAACGCTCCTATCACATCTTCTGGCAACTCTGTCAGGTCTAATAGCTGAGTCATCCAGCCTGCAGTTTTTCCCAGCTTCCTCGCCAAACTCTCTTGAGTATGCCGTTCTTTTGACCGCCCAGCAGCGACTCCCTCGTCGGAGTAGATCTCTAGCAACGACCTACGATACTTCCACGCACGCTCATAGTCGGATAGATCCTTACGACTCCGGTTCTCGACATCTGACGCTAGGAATGCCTCGCCGTCGTCCAGATTTCGAATTTCCGCCTCAAACCGCCATCCCAGATGCTGACACACCCACCAACGGCGCAACCCAACCAGCACCTCAAAGGCGTATCCCTCCGGATCGTCCTTGAGCGGTCTGACCAACCCCGGTGTAGTCTGCCGTCCCACCTCCTGAAAGCCCTCAATGAGGTCTGCACAGTTCTCCGCATTCAATGAGTCAATATTTCTATCACGAAACTGCCAAGGCCGGCACCGTTGCGGATCAATCCGCACGTTGTCCTGATTGAAATGATAGATCTCCTGATGTCCGTCTAGCGCTTGGCCGAGTTGTGCAATCCGCTCCCCAAGCCCGCGTGTCGGCACGACATCATTCGTGTTACGTCCGCCATCCCCTGACTCGTCGACAGCATCCGCCTGCGGTGCATCAGCGACTTGAGCGTTGTGCTGAAGATTCGCGAGAAACGCGCTTGTCCTACCAGATTTACTTCGCATGGTGGTTCCCCAAAGTTAAAGTATTCCTTCGTATCGAAGTGCTTCAATATGGCTGGGCCAGCAACGCCTTAATAACCTTAGGATCTCCTCATTAGCATTGTTGAAGCTGGCAAGACCGCGTTTGAGCGTCTTTGCCGGGATATCCTCTGGCCCTGCTTCATAAAGTGATCGTCCACGCATACCCGCGCGGTCCAAACCTGCCGTCTTCTTCACCGCGACCGGCAATACGAACGGCCCAAGATGTTCGAGAATTACATCAGTCATCGCAACCTGAACCTCACTCGCTTCATCCAATCGAGTGATAAGCAGCTTGAGAAATTTGTACTCCGTTGGCCCGAGCATCTGCGTAATCGAGTCCAAAACTTGGTGAGCCATGCTCAAATAACTGATCGTCGAGAACAAGTCATAGGCACCCACCGGCATCGTGATCAACAACGCATCCGCAGCACGCATCACGCTCAGCGCAATCATGCCGAGCGCTGGCGGCGGATCAAGGATCACCACGTCGAAATCACCCTTGATCCCGGCGATCCCACTCCTGAGGCGATTCAACACACGGCTGTCCTGCGAAATCCCTCTCCCAAGCGCATATTCTGCTCCATACAGATCCAGCGATGCCGGAATGAGCGACAGTCCGCTCCACTTCGTTGTCCGCACCGCGTACCTGAGGTCCTGCTGCTCACCCACAAGAAACGGGTGCAAGGTTGCCTCGAGGGCAATGTCGTCGTCTGGGATATAGCCAAACGTCTGTGTTGTACTGCCCTGCGAATCCGCATCCACCAGTAAGACACGTAATCCCTTGATCGCAAGATACTGGGCCAAATGCACGCAAGTCGTAGTCTTGGATGATCCACCCTTAAAATTTGATACAGCAAGACAGACCGGATCATCGTTGTCCCCACGCCTAAGTCGTGTACCGAAGTGGTCCCGTGCCGCGTTGATCGCATCTAAGGTAAAGCCGATTCGACGGCCGTTCGGACCGATTTCCGGCGCCGGCAACTTGCCGCTAACCTCCCCCTCCCGGATAGCTGTTGCCGATCTCCCGATGAGATCACATGCCTCCTTAAGTCCCCAGCGGGCTGGCGGTGCCTCGATCGGACGTTCATCCAAAGCAGTCTTGTGGATCAACCTCCTCAACCGCTCACCCCGTTCCACCAGTTGCCCCAGTTGCTCCAGCGTGATACCTCGTACCGACATGGGTATGTTTCCCCCGCTACTCGTGATCGAAAGAGCCTTTTATGCTCACATTTGCCTTCCTGTGCATTTTTCGTTGAGTCTAGCAGAAAATTTGACAGTCCCAATCACTCGGTCTACTCTTACCACTTAGGAAATTCGCGCATCGTTATGTCTTGACAGAGTTTTTTAATATTTCGAATGGCCGGACACCAAACTCTATGGGTACACCAACTCCCATCAAGGACACTGAGACGCCAACCGAAGACATCGATGCGCCTCACTTGGACGCAAAGACGCGCCGACGGTTGGCGTCGTGCATCGCGATGGCTAAAACCCGTAGCGCCGCGCAGCAAGACGGTCAGTCGTCTCAGTCAACGCTACCAACCACTCGCGAACCCGAGTCACTTTCTTCATCTCCGACTGCTCATCAACGCAGTCGCCCAGGGACACCTGCTCCCAAAGTAGTCGCAGACGCGAACGCGCGCCTTGACGTGCTGCTAGGCAAGCGCGGTATCCAACATTTTGCACTCTCTCCGTCATCAGAATATCCAACGCCACTTACCCGCTTACCCCTGTTTCCTCCGGTCAAAAAGGCCACCGCGCGCAGCATCGTCGGGTCAGGAGATTGGGTTGCCCTTGAGTCACGCTGGGACGGCGGGGGGGTATTTCGATCCGGGCCCGGACTTACGGTGTTCGACGAGGACACCTTGTTCGGCTTGATGATGATGCGCCAGCAAGGAATGGCCGGACCCGCAGATCAGCTTCCCATAACGGCCCCACCCTCGCATGGACCAGCAGGACTGGCACCAGGGAATCCTGTACGGGTTCATGCGCTCTACTGTCTTGTCTCTCAACTCGAGAGTGTTATCAAGGGCCATGCACCGGCGAACGGCTGGGGGGGCCGAACCCTTTCTAAGCGACGCGACAGCATCGACACGTTGTCGCGCGTCATGCTTAAGTTCATACGTCCTAAAGGCGCGGACGCCTTCCATGGGCAGCCGATCCACCTGATCTTCATCGAGTACATCGTCAATCCGAAGGACGCTTGTTACTACGTCCAGTTCCATCCGCTGCTTTCTCAGTGGCTTGAAGAGTATCGGACCTACATCGATTTCAAGATTCGTCGGCAACTTTCACCGCTTGGCAAAGCCATCCATCGAGCACTGGCAAGCCAGCGATCAAACGGAGTGTTTGACGTACCAATCATTGATTTTTTTCAGAGCATCGGGGCTTCTGGAGGTGTAGCCGATCGAAAACGCGAAGCCATTCCTCAGTTGGATAAGCTCTGCGATCTTGGCTTTCTTGATTCGTACACTTTCACCGGCACTGGTCGCAGCGTTGCCACACGGCTTCGTGTCGTCTTCGCGAAACGCCCTCCCACAACAGACACAAAGTTAGCGACTATCGCAGACACGAATTTATGATGCGTGTAAGCACAAGTCACTGATAAAAATAATATTTAGCCATGGACGTCAATTGATTCCACAGCAATCCAACGCCACTAACGACTCAACGGGGCAGGGCAGGAAAGAGCCGATTTATCCGCCCACAGTGTTACCGAGATCCGAAACGACACCGTGTCTTTTCCCATCGGAGGATTGCTAGGCACACCCACCCCTCGAACGATGAGCCCGCCTTGATATCCGATGACCATCTTCACCCCATAGTCCAGTAGCATCCCCCCTACGACCGGGCATTTCCCCATCGAAGCATGCCATCGAACATTTTTTCTCTTTAAGACATGGTCTTAAGCGCGCTCGCACGACCTAGTTACGATCGCTCAACCTCCGTGCCTTTCCCCATCAGCGAATGGTCAGACGGCCCAACTCTCTGCCCCTTTGTTTTTCCACGTGGTAGCGCAGATCCAAAAAGTTGTTATGGGTGGTATTCGAGATCCAGATCCGCACATTTCACCGTGCCATTTCCCATCAAATAACGGGATCGGCAGCAGCTACGACCTTGCCGAGTCGCAGAATTTTGCCCCCTCGACACTACAGTTCCCCTAAGTCGCGTGATCCGTCGTGCTCGACCCAAGTCTTAGCGCGACCCGCGCTCAAGGCGGCGCGTACGACGAATAATTGCTTAGGCGCTGGCAACTTGCGAACGCACATCTGAGCCATCTTCATTTCCTTTATCATCCGCCGTAACCCCCAGACTCGCGGATAAGCGCTATACGTGTATGCCAATGTCAAAACCAAACTTGGTCGCTAGAAATATCACCGTGCTTTTTCCCATCAGACATTTTTTATTTTTTTAACAGGGTCTTATCGATATGATTTCTCGCGCCGTCCTAAGAATCGGCTTAGCAAATGGCATCCAATCTCGCCACAAAACGTAACTGCAGGATCAGCTGACACCCAATCGATCCTTGTCTGTCTACCCTAGACGAAGCATCGTCTGGTCGAACCGACCCTAGCTCCCATCGATCGACACCTTGTCAGATGCCACCATACAAATCTCTGCCGTAACCCAAGCCGTCCGACAAAGGTGTTGCGCTAGGTTGCAAAATCCGCGAGGTATCAGTCTGTTAACGTCGATTTCGCCGCCAAGAAATCTCTGCGAAGAGAAAAGCCGTGTAACATGTTGGCGTTAAACGGATAATTGCCCCTCAGATCGCGAAATGCAACACCTATGTCGGACGGCTTGGCCGCAACCGTATCTTTTCCCATCAAAGGCGCGTCATTGCAGCAGCGTGGACTTATGTTGCTTTCTTACTTATCCACAACCCTCCGTGCCTTTCCCCATCGACCTCCGTGCTTTTCCCCATGTTTCCCCGTGCCTTTCCCCAGAGAAACCCGTGCCTTTCCCCATCCAAAACCGTGCTTTTCCCCATCAAAGGCACGCCATCTCCTGTTGCATCCTATTGTTTTTTATTTTATTTTTTGCGATTAAGCGCACTCTAGTATTTCTTAGAGATCTTAATAGTATTTTTCTGTCCGGCGGCTGTCGTCCGCCACAGATTCTTATATATTTTTCCAAGAGATTACCCAGGCATCTGTTCTCACCTTATTTACAACTCACCCGATTGATTCGCACGCAGCCCAGTACCGGGTACTAAGCCTTTGCCAACCTGTGCCGTGTTGTGGCGATCACGCTCCAAGGGGCGAGAACGGAATATCCGCTGCCAACCAAGTAATCCATCGCGGTTCCAGAGTGCGTACAACCAGATTTGACCCGAATCGACCAACTCCTTCAGCAGTACGTCCCATAAAATCCAGCGTCACCACAGTGAACTCGCTCAACCGTCGGAAACGATCCTAAGGTCTTGAAAAGTAGATTATGGCGATGATCTATGGTGACAGACTGGTGGAGCGCATTTCTGTTCGGGGCAACCGTCGAAGAAATCTGAGCGCTACGGACGTAAGGTTGCAGCTGTAGACCTTGGTGAAGACCAAGTCGACTCGCAGACACAAGTCATTGACCAAGAGAGAGTGCATTGCAGGTCATGGATGTGCGCGCTGGCCTTGATCACGGTTCCGCGGCCACGGGACATCGGGTGGACAAGCGCAGCGCAGTCCACCAGCAGCGGCGCGGGATTCCGTGGACTGCGCTAGCCCTTGTCCACCCGGAATGTTAACCAAGGCCTGCGCGCTGGTGCGTCATCGGCGCATCGGCGACGGGCACCGGGAATACGATGTGCCATCCAGGTCTGCATAGCGGCGTTACGAAACCCTTTCGGGATCGTCAAGAATAGGCTACGCAATCGCTCGCTGGCCCCCAGCAAGCGCCATGGGTAGAGGTAGGGGGACAGGATAAGCAACCGAGATCAGTTCAGCGTGTCATGTGACAACAAGCTATACAGGACTGGTCCCCAACCCAACAGCCACGCGTGCGGTGACACGACCCTGACGGCTGGCCGAGGCGTTCGGTATCGAATCTGAACGGCTCACGCGGGTCGTGCCGGGGAGGATGAGCGGGCGACTGAGCATCGACGGATCCGCCCCGGCGCCGCGTCGCCTTGGCCTGGTACGAGCGAAACCCGCGCTTGCGCAACGCCGTGCGACGCAAGCGAAGCAGCAGGAAGACCCGGTGTCAGGCAGGTGCTCTGTCGTCCGATCCTCGCGGGCGCGCCAGGACGGCGACGGTGAGCACCACAACGCGTCCACCTGACCGACTGTAAGCTGTAACCTACACTGCCAATCGACACGCACGATGAGGTATCCAAGGCGTCCATGTCTCCAGACTTCAACCTCGGCGATCTCGCCATCCTGCAATGCTTGGCCTTTCACCCTGAGTACAACGGCGCGCTGGCGGAAATCGTCGCCCCCGAGCAGTGGCGAGGGTCGCTGACGCCTTCACGACGCCCCAGGCCCCTGCAGCGGCTCTATCGGGTCCGGCTGATCATGCGGAAAAATGGCGAGTTGGTCTTCTCCGCGGCCCGTTACCAACTTCGCCCGCTTGATGGCGTGGCGTTCGAGTACGCCTGGCCGCTTGCCGAAAGCGTGAGTCGGTGCCGTTGCGCGACGGTCCCGCGATCCGATCACGACATCGATGACCAAGGTCCACGGGCCGGCGCCGCACGGGCGGGCAGTGCGTGATCCTCCCGGCCAAGATCGCTGATTTCGGCTGGTTCGGTGCGGGTTACGCCGTGATTGGCACCGCGACCGACGGTCGCGTTTTTTTACCCGCCGCTGGACGATGACGACCCACCGCAGCAGTGGCTCGCCGGGTTCGGCGCCGCCGGGGTGGAGTGCCCCGATGATGTGGCGATTGAATCGATCCTCAACGGCGATGGGATGGGCGGGGAGTCAGTCGAAGCGGTGTTGGTGCGGATTCTGGAGCGCCGGATGGACCTGCTGCGCCAACTGTGGGCGCACGGCCTTGACACGGTCGCCCAAGTGACCCACTGATGCTTGCTGTGGCGGTCATTGGGGGTCCCCAGCTGCGCCTGGGAGCGTTTTGGCTGCAGGGTCTCCATCCCGGCGGCGCGGTGGCTGCATCCAGGCCGGGCCCTGCGTGTCCAGGGGCTTGGAGGTAACCGAGACCTTGCTGGTGCTTTGCGATGTTGGCGTCGGTGACCGAGGAGGTGCGGCAAAATGTTAGCCGGCCAGGCCAACCGACTGAGCAGATGCGCTTCGATCCTCCTTGAACACAGGCTATCCATAGCATCGGCCACAGCGGATGTGGACAGCCTTCGCGTCGGACCGAGTCGTGCAACCGGGACCGCGACCGGCGGCCTCAGCGTGGTACGCGACGCCCTTCTCGGACCATGTGAGGAGCAACATCGACAACCAACAACGCAACTGCGCGTTGGAGTAGACCCGATTTTGTAATGACGCCGCACCGGTGACCCGCATCAGTACCGTGGGGCCGTGGCACTGGCCAACGTAGGCCCGTCCGGTGTGCCGGTGTTGCGGACAGCGATCACCGAGTTTGATCCCGCCAAACGAGGCAACCGCGGTGGAAATGAGCCCGGTATTGAGTCCCACCATCCCGTACTCCAGGGCCTCCGCGACGCGGAAGGCGCGTCCCAGGTCGCGCGTGTAGAAATAGGCGGCCAGGCCGAATTCGGTCGCGTTGGCCAGGGCGATGGCCTCAGCCTCGGTGTGAAAACGACAGATCGGTGCCAGCGGACCGAAGGTCTCCTCGCGAGCCACTCGCATCCCCGGCTGCACCCCGACCATCACGGTCGGCTCGAAGAAGATCCCACCCAGGGTGTGGCGACGCCCACCGGTCAATATCCGCGCACCCCCGGCGACGGCGTCGGCGATCTGGGCCTCCACCTTGGCGAGTGCTGCCGCGTTGATCAGTGGACCCTGGACGACGCCAGTCTCCACCCCGGCGCCTACCTTGAGCCCCGCGACCTGCTCGACCAGTCGTTCGACGAAGGCGTCATGGATACCGGACTGCACCAGCAGTCGGTTGGCACAGACGCAGGTCTGACCGCTGTTGCGGAACTTGGACTCTATGGCGCCCGCCACCGCACCCTCCAGGTCGGTGTCGTCGAAGACGATGAAGGGGGCGTTGCCGTCCAGTTCCAGTGACAAGCGCTTCACCGTATCCGCGCACTGGAGCATGAGCAGTCGCCCGACCTCGGTGGAGTCGGTGAAGCTCAGCTTGCGGACTGTGGGATTGGCGGTCAGTTCGGCTCCAATGGCCGCGGGTACCCCGGTGACCAGATTGAACACGCCGGCCGGCAGCCCCGCGCGCTCCCCGAGTACCGCCAGCGCCAGGGCCGACAGCGGCGTCTCCTCCGCCGGCTTGACCACCAGTGTGCAGCCGGCGGCGAGCGCCGCGGCGGCTTTGCGCGCGATCATCGCTGCCGGGAAGTTCCAGGGGGTGATGGCCGCGCAGACACCGACTGGTTGGCGCATAACCAGGAGCCGCCGGTCCGCCTGGTGGGGCGGAATCAACTCACCATAGGCCCGCCGGCCTTCCTCCGCGAACCACTCGAAGTACGACGCCGCATAGGCGATCTCGCCACGGGCTTCCGCGAGCGGCTTGCCCTGCTCAGCGGTCATGATCTGCGCCAGATCGTCCTGCGCGGCGAGCATCAGGTCATGCCAACGCCGCAGGATGGCCGCACGCTGCGCCGCCGTCAGCGCCCGCCAGGCCGGCCAAGCCCGGTCCGCTGCCGCGATGGCGCGCCGGGTCTCGGCGGCGCCCATGGCGGGGACCTGGCCGATGGTCGCGCCGGTGGCGGGATCGGTCACGGGGAAGGTGCCGCCATCGTCAGCCTGGGTCCAGAGACCTTCGATCAGCGTCTGGTTGCGCAGAAGTGTGGGGTCAGTCAACTGCATGGGATAGCGCTCGCCGCGTTGGACGTGCTGACAGTATGGGCCTCGCTGTGGCGCCACGCTGGCTCAGGAGGGGGAAGGGCTTCCCGAACGCCGTGCTCAGGCCCCAGTCCGGTCCAGCCCCAGGAACCGGCCCAAGCGCAGCCCTATCGGGATCAGCATTTCGTGGGGAACCGAACCTGTTTCCTCTCGGTTAACGCGCGCCAGAAGGCGATGTGATCGCTGTCCTCGATGCCCTTGTCGGCATCTTGTCGATCCCGCAGGTTGCCGCGGAAGTTGGCGTGGCTGAACAGGGTGTCGAAGATCGCGCTCTCGTAGTCCGGGATGGCGGACATGCCGTCAAGGTGCGGAGCCGTGGCGCTCCCCAAGCACACCTAGTGTTAGCCGCGAAAGGGCGGTTGCGGCCAGGGAAGGCGGGGAGCCGCTGATGATGGCTGCTCGGAATGGACGCCGATCGGCATCGATCAGGAGTTGACTGGCCGTCAGCAATCGGCCAGTTGCGATCATTCAGCCATCGCTCCAGAACGCCCGGAAAGGGCGCCTAAGCGGCCTGTCAGAAGACCGCAGAGATTCGCTGTCGCTCACGGAAGAGAGTCGCCACGTTCCACCGACCGCCGCATCCCCACCTTACGCGACTGGATCTCCCGTCGCCCAATCCGCCAACGTCTCGGCCGAGGGGTCGGTCTCGATCCTCGGTTGGACTAAACCACGAGCACATAGGGAAACGTAATTTTACCGAGACCGGTGCCTCCGAAACTACGCATCTCGTTCTGGACGCGGTTTAAGATACGGTCCAGGCAAACCGACGCGCTCTTTTATCGCCTGTTCCCTATCGGAACCCGAGCCCTGTTGGGCAGGCTCGCGAGCGGGTGTTGAGCTTCAACCATCCTCATCCAAGAGAATCCCTATGGTCGCCACGGTCATCCAAATCGATCCCCAGGTGATGGGCGGAACACC
>Ga0247839_1007308_pt1 | contig 12209 bp, 14 predicted proteins | sample LaCruzMarch2015__6_FD_192405 | JGI IMG/M metagenome (GOLD analysis project Ga0247839, IMG submission 192405) | Freshwater microbial communities from meromictic Lake La Cruz, Castile-La Mancha, Spain - LaCruzMarch2015_16m | ecosystem: Environmental > Aquatic > Freshwater > Lake | place: Spain...
GACCTGCCCGGGCTGTCGCCTTGCCGTCCGAAAGGGCGTGCGGGATCAACAAACCTCACCGTGTCAGGTCATGGGCGCGCCGGCGCGGTGTAAGGGATCGCAGACGGATGGTTGGTCGGGTCGCTGTTCCATTCGTATTCAAGACGACGCGCGAGCAGGCCAGCGCGTTCGGCGCCGTAAAGCCTGGCGAAGACGCAAAGCGCCGTGTCCGTGCCGGCCGAGACGCCGGATGACATGAGAACGAAACGCCCCGGCATACGATCTCAGGCGTTGGTTGGCGGCTGCGTTGGCGGACTGCCTGGCGACCACTGTGTCGCTGCCAGCGCTGGAACTCTCGCATCAGGCCCAACTCAACGCGCTTAAGCGAGCAGCACGTCGTTTCTCGCTTTTATCACATCCGGCTGAAGTGCCTGCGAGTTGTTGCGAAGAGTTCTCATTGTGGCTACGCAAGAGTGAAGCAGGGAGGTCCAAATGCGGGCAGGAATGATTATGGCGGCCAGTGCGATGCTGGCGCTGGTTGCCTGTGGCGAGGCCGCGGACCGTCCGGCCGCTCCCGCGACGGATCGGGACGGCGGGGTGGTCAACCTATATACAGCGCGTCACTACGACAGCGATCTCGCGCTATACGATCAGTTCACCGCTGCGACCGGCATCCAGATCAACCGCATCGAAGGCAACGCCGATCAGTTGATCGCGCGGATGACCAGCGAAGGCGCGGCCAGCCCCGCCGATGTGTTCGTTGCCGCAGACGCAGGCGCACTCTGGCGCGCGCAGCAGGCCGACCTTCTGCAGACGATCCAGTCGCAAACGCTCGATACCCGCATCCCCGCGAACCTGCGCGACCCGGATGGTAAGTGGTTTGGCTTCATGCGTCGCGCACGCGTGGTGGCCTATGATTCGGCAAAGGTCCAACCAACCGAGATCGATACCTACGAGAAGCTCGCTTCGCCGCGGTTCGCGGGCAAGCTCTGCGTCCGCTCGGCGGACAGCATCTATAATCTCTCACTGACGGGCGCGCTGATAGAGGCGTGGGGTCCGCAGAAAGCCGGTGAATGGGTCAAAGGAGTTGTCGCCAACATGGCGCGTCCACCCCAGGGCGGAGACCGCGACCAGATCCGCGCTGTCGGTGCAGGGGTGTGTGAGGTCGCGCTGACAAACAGTTACTATTACCTTCGCATGGCGAGCGGCGAAGACGCAGGTGATCGTGAGATCACACAGAGGGTCGCGCTTGGCTTTCCCAGCCTCGACGGACAGGGCGCGCACGTGAACATTTCCGGCGGTGGGGTGACGGCCAATGCGCCCAATCGCGACAATGCCATCAAGCTTCTGGAGTTCTTCGCCTCGAGCGCGGCTCAGGAACATGCCGCCCGCTACAACAACGAATTCCCGGCTTCGACCGATGTGACGCCGCCGCCGCCAGTGGACGCCTACGCAGCCTTCGCCGCACACCCAATGGCGGTCTCCGCGTTTGCCAGGCGGCAGCCTGAGGCCCAGTCGATGATGAGCGACGCCGGGTGGAAGTAGGCCACGCCGAAGATCCGTCCTCGCGCGCGGGGCGGGGCTTTCCACTGGTGCCGGTTCTGACTGGGCTGGCTGCGGTCGTCGCCGGATTGCCTCTGGTGGGCATTGTCATTGCGGCACTTTCCGGGCCGGGAGCAGACATCGCCGCGCGCGATGTCTGGCGCTATGCGCTCACCTCTGCATGGCTGGCTCTGCTCGTCGGCGCGATCACCGCCGTCGTGGGCTCGATCGCCGCGTGGCTGGTGGTGATGTACAGCTTTCCGGCGCGGCGTTTCTTCAGCTGGGCGCTCGCTTTGCCGTTGGCGGCGCCCGCTTTCGCGCTCGCCTATGCCTATGCCGACCTGTTCGATGTCGCAGGGCCGCTTCGCATGTGGATGCGGGCCGGTCTTGGCTTCGATTTGCCGCTCGAAATACGCAGCCTGGAAGGCGCGGCGTTTGTGCTCTCCTGTGCATTCTATCCTTATGTGTTTCTCGCCATGCGCGCGGCCTTTCTGAGCCAGGCTGTTTCGGCGCTTGAGGCTGCGCACGTGCTTGGATCCTCAAAGGCGGATGCATTCTTCCGAATCGCGCTTCCGCTTGCCCGTCCTGCCTTGGCGGCGGGTGTGGCGCTTGCGATCATGGAGACACTGGCGGACTATGGCGCGCTGCAATTCCTCAGCGTGCAGACGCTTACGACAGGTGTGGTCCGGGCCTGGTCCGTCTACGGCTCCACGGCGGGTGCAGTCCAGTTCGCCTTGCCCCTGCTGGGCGCCGCCGCGCTGCTGCTCTGGGTCGAGCGGAGGGGGCGTGCCGGTCGCAGGTTCGACAGCGCGTCCACCCGCTGGCGGAGCCTGCCCGAGACCACGCTGCGCGGCGTGCGGGCGGCGGGAGCATTTCTCTTCTGCCTGGTCCTATTGGCCGTTGGTCTTCTGCTTCCCGTTGGCTGGCTTGCCTGGACGTCGCTTCGCATCTCGCCCGAATGGTCGCGCCTCATACAGTCGGGAGCCAATACGCTGGGCCTTGGTCTGGTCGGCGCAGTCGTGACAGTGATGCTGGCAACGGCGCTCGCCCTTGGCGCGCGTCGCATGCCGTTGGCGGTGCGTCTGGCAAGTCTTGGCTACGCCACGCCTGGCGCCGCGATGGCGATCGGCCTGCTGATACCGGCGTCCGCTGTATGGACTTGGTTCCCTGGCGCTGCGTCGACATTCTGGGCCGGCCTGATCCTGCTGATCTATGCCTACGCAGCGCGACTTATGGCGGCAGCATTGGAGCCGGTTGATGCTGGCCTCTCGAAGGTCACGCCCGCAATGATCTGGGCAAGCCGCAGTCTCGGCCAGAGCGAAGCGTCCACTGCCTGGGCGGTGCAGCTGCCGATTGCACGCGGAGCGCTTTTCACCGCCGGGCTGGTCGTGTTCATCGATGTGCTGAAAGAATTGCCCGCGACGCTCATCCTCCGTCCATTCAATTTCGATACGCTGGCAGTCATCGCAAGCAACTATGCGCTGGATGAACGCCTGGGTCAGGCGGGCTGGCCCTCGCTGCTCATCCTTGCCATATCCATCCCCGCTGTGATCTGGCTGTCGGGTAAAGTGGCCGGGTCGCGGCCGGGGCACTGAGGCGCGTTTGTCTTCATCGTCTTCTCCCGTTCTGGACATCAGGTCCGTCACCAGGCGCTATCGTGAGCGTACTGCGGTAGATTCTGCTTCACTCAGCCTTGCGCGGGGAGAGACCGTCTGCCTGCTGGGTCCTTCCGGATGCGGCAAGAGCACGCTGCTGCGTTTGGCAGGCGGGCTGGAGCCGGTGGACGATGGCGAGATCGAAGCGGAAGGGCGTATTCTTTCCAGACCTGGCCTTACGGCGCCACCTGAAGGTCGCGGCATTGGCATTGTCTTCCAGGACTTCGCGCTGTTTCCGCATCTCACGGTGATCGAAAATGTCTCGTTCGGCATCGCGCGGCTGAACTCAGGAGAACGGCGAGCGCGCGCCTTGTCGCTGCTGGCCATGTTCCACATGCAGGATCGTGCGGATGCATATCCTCACATGCTTTCCGGCGGTGAACAGCAGCGCGTGGCGATCGCCCGTTCACTGGCGCGGCGGCCATCAGCGATCCTGCTTGACGAACCATTTTCCGGACTCGACGGCCATCTCAAGGGGGAGGTGCGCCGGACCGTTCTGGCTGGGCTGCGCGAGGCAGGTGCCAGCGTTCTTGTCGTAACGCACGATCCGGAAGAGGCGATGCTGATGGCTGACCGCCTCGCGCTGATGTCGGAGGGCCGTATCCTTCAAACGGGAACGGCTGAGGATTGCTATCTCCGCCCGGTGTCAGTTGCTGCGGCGCGCTTGCTCGGCGAGGCGAACGTGATCCCGGCCCAGGTTTCCGGTGCTCGCGCTCGCACTGCATTCGGGGACTTGCCAGCAGGAGGCCTGGCTGATGGTGAGGCGGTCGCAGTGATCCGCCCGGAGGCGTTCACCGTGGACGACGGGGGCGCGCTGGTTTCGGTCAAAGCTGTACGCTTTGCCGGCGCTCATCACGTGATTGATCTCGCCGTAGGTCCCGTCAGCGCCCGAATGCGGATTGCTTGCGGGACGCTGCCTTCTCTGGGATCCACTCGCGTATCTATCGACCCTAGCCGAGCGCGGGTCTTTGCGCTTGCGTGAGCTCTGTGAACGCGGCCCATGACATGCCGCCTCGTCCGCCCCCCTTGAAGTGGTCCGCCCTCAGGTATGGTTTTGGACGGGGTGGAGGAGCACGATGGCAAGGAATGGAAACCGGAAGAAATCGTTACGAAGCTTCGGCAGGTTGATGTGCTGGTTGTCGACGGCGTTTTCGGCCTCATGCGCCCATTCTTCAGCCGCAGCTTTGAGATGGAAGTTTTCGGAGATGCTATGACCGTCGCGCCGGATCTCCACCCGCCGTTTGCCTTTGTGCTCCACAATCGTGCCAACGGCACGTCCCTCCGGCTCGTATTCGACTTAGCGCTTGCACCTTGGTGCAAATCCGGTGCACCGCAGTCGGCAACACCCGAAAATTGGCGGAACGTCCGTCGAACAAATGGGTGCAAACAACTCCACCCAGGTGCCTGATACGGCTTGAAACATGCATGGAAATCAACGCTCACCGCTTCTGCATTGCCCCCATGATGGACTGGACTGACCGGAACTGCCGGGCTTTCCACCGCAGTCTGTCGCGTCATGCGTTGCTCTACACCGAGATGGTCACGGCTGACGCCGTCATCCATGGCGACCGTGATCGCCTGCTGGGTTTCGACAGCATCGAGCAGCCTGTCGCTCTGCAGCTCGGCGGCTCGGAGCCTTGGAAGCTCGCGCAGGCGGCGCGCATTGGCGCTGCCTACGGCTACAGCGAGATCAACCTCAATGTTGGATGTCCGTCGGAGCGCGTCCAGTCCGGCGCGTTTGGCGCGTGCCTGATGCGCGAACCAGACCTCGTCGCAGACTGCCTCTCCGCAATGCGTGAGGCCGTCACTGTGCCCGTCACCGTGAAGCACCGCCTCGGCGTCGACGACGATGATCCGCGCAAGCGTCTCTTCTCATTCGTCGAGACGCAGGCGAAGGCTGGCACAACCCACTTCATCGTCCACGCACGCAAGGCATGGCTGAAGGGCCTGTCACCGAAAGAGAACCGCGAGATCCCCGAACTCGATTACGACATCGTCGCCGAGTTGAAGCGAACGCACCCGCATCTCACCGTCGTTCTGAACGGCGGCCTCGCCACCCTCGAGGCCGCTTCACGCGAACTTCCCCGCGTTGACGGTGTGATGCTCGGCCGTGCGGCCTACCATAACCCCGCACTGCTCCTCGAAGTTGACGCCCGCTTCTTCGCTTCCGAAGACCGCATCCGAAACGCCAGCGATGCCGCGCTCGATTTCCGCCCCTGGATCATCAAGCGACTGGAGCAGGGTATGCCGCTGCATTCGATGACCCGCCACACGCTCGGCCTCTTCCACGGTAAGCCCGGCGCGCGAATGTGGCGGCGCATCCTCTCAGACAAGGCGCCGGGCGCGCGTGGCTCGTCCGCAATCAGCGTCTATGATGGGGCGCTTGCCAGCGTGCAGGCACAGCAGTCCAGTGACGTGAACGTCAGCGCCCAGCCGTGATTCGGGCGTGGTCGCAGGACAAGTCTCCCATACCATCGCATGCCAGCATAAGATTGGTATCCCGGTGTCTGCGCGAAGCCGATGACGTCGTCGTCATGCGTGTGGTAGCTCCCGCACTTGCGGCCCTTGGGCGTGAGCGCAAACCTGTGCTCGAAGGCAGCGGGGCCGTCGGAGGACGCAATGACCCGGCCGCGCGAGTCGAGCAGCCCGGGTTGATCGGCGGATTCTCCACGATCGTCTGGGCCTGCGGTCGCCAGTCGAAATGGATCCCCAACACGCCTGTCGCGCAACCATGCGGATCGCCACCTTTGCGCACCGCCGCTGTAAACGTCGCGGCAGGGCGGTCACCCCGCTCCCGGTTGATCTCGACGTCGGCGGAACCGAAGGCGTCGGCCGATCGTGTTGCCAGCGCCTGCTTGAACCACGGTTCTCGGGCGACATCGTGCCCAGTCACCGCGTAACGATCGGGTCTACCGTTGGCGATCACCCGCCCGTTGCGGTCACACAGCCAAAGGTCGAGATAGACAATGCAGGCATTCAGGATGACGCGCATCCGGCGCGAGGCAAAGTTCATGCTCTCGGCCGTCGCCGACGCTGCGCAGTCTACCGTCGCAACATCCGTCGCCCACCATCTGACGTCGCAACTGCGCTCGTAGAGATTGCGATCGATCAGCTCAATGGACGTCTGGGCAAGATCGACGAGGCGCTTGTCGCTCGTATCCTCTGCGGCCTTGCGGGTCATGGATTCAAGCTTTGCGATCTCGACCGACAAATCCCGGTAGAGCGACCTGGCGATCTCCCGCAACACATCAGAGATGACAAGAGTTTCCTGCGCCAAGATCGCAAAGACGCGACCCGCCTCAGCTGCGCGTTGCGCTTCAATCAGCGCATTCAGCGCAAGAGTGCGCGTACTTTGTGTCACCTGCTGGATCTCTTCGATCTTCTGACTTGCCAGTTGACCGACCTTCGCCTGCGCGATGAAGTCAGCGATACTGGAATTCGTTTCCTAGCCCGCTGCGGGCGCAGGATGTGTGGCAGCTGACATCCTTAGGTCCCCGATCGACTCGATGGCGACATCAGGTGATCCGTCGGATTCCTGGAGCTAAAAGCTTTCTGCTGGCGGCAGCCCGGTCTGTTGCGAGCATTCGGAGGCGCTACAACACGGGGCAGCGAGATCTACTGGTGAATGATGATCGCCCCGGGCGTCACGTCCCAGCCTTCCAGCCGGTTGAGGAAGCTCATGCCGAGCAGCGAATATTCGAGTCCTTCCTCCAGCACGACAGCCTGCACATTTTCAAGCACGACGCCGTCGATCTCGATCTTGTCGATGTACACCATGCCGGCCTTCACGCGCCCAGCCGCAGTACGCACATCCAGAGAGCGCACCAGCTTGTCGGTATCGACACCGATCTTGCGAGCATCGCGCCGGGTCAGCGATATCATCGTCGCGCCCGTGTCGACCAGGAACTTCACCACCGCGCCATTCACCCGCGCCGTCGCCCAGTAATGCCCGTCGCCTTCCTTGCGCAGCGACGCGGTGCGGATCTGGTGGGCGCTCACCTCGGCAAATTTCGGCGCGGCGGGTTCAGGCTCCGCCAACGCAGGCTTTGCATCCAGGCTCTCGTCGACAGTCCCGCGCAGGGCCACAACCCCAAGGGCCGCAGCCCCAAAAAGAGCGATTGCCGGAACGATGGCTCTCAACAAGCGGCCGACTCCCAAAACCGCGGGTTCGAACATCCCATAACAGAAAAAGCCTTCGGGAAGAACAAACGCCCAGCAGCAAGAATCGGGATCAGCCCAGCGTGCCGGCCGCCTTCAACCCGTCGATCCGGGCGGGCAGGGCGGCCATCACCATGTCCCGTTCCGCATCGGAAAACCTGGCCCAGCGCGCGATTTCCCCCAGGTTCCGGCCGCAGCCGAGGCAGTGGCCGGTCCGGCCATCCACAACGCAGACCTTCACGCAGGGGGTCTTGATCGGCTTTTGCATTCCGAACCTTTACGCTCAAAGGACCGAAAATGCACCCTGCCGTAGCGACAACGCGTCCTTGCGTCGTTGGCCAAAACCCCTTGACGTACCTCACGTAAACAGGCGCAATCGGGCGATAATATGTTCCCCGATGACGGCTTCCGCTACGTCATCCTGCCGCCGGAGATTCCGCCATGGACGTCCAGTTCACGCCAGAGGAAATTGCCTTCCGCGAGGAGGTCCGCACCTTCCTCGAAAACGAATATCCTGCCGAGCTTCGCGGCAAGTACTCGCGAGACGAGTACTCCAAGGAAGACTTCCTGCTCTGGCAGAAAGCGCTCCACAGGCGCGGCTGGGGCGCCCCCGCTTGGCCGAAGAAGCACGGTGGCACCGGCTGGAACGCGACGCAGCGCTACATTTTTCAGGAAGAGTGCGCGCGGGCCGAAACGCTTCCCGTTCCTCCCTTCGGTATGTCGATGCTCGCCCCCGTCCTGATGGCCTTCGCCAGTGACGAGCAAAAGGCGCACTACCTGCCGCGAATTATCGATGGCACTGATTTCTGGTGCCAGGGCTATTCTGAGCCCGGCGCAGGCTCCGACCTTGCCTCACTGAAAACAAAGGCTGAGCGCGTCGGTGATCACTACATCATCAACGGCCAGAAGACCTGGACCACGCTGGGCCATTTCGCCGACTGGATTTTCGTTCTCTGCCGCACCGACCCGACCGCGAAGAAGCCGCAGGAAGGCATCTCCTTCATTCTCGTTGACATGAAGACGCCTGGCGTTGAAGTCCGCCCCATCATCACGATGGACGGTGGGCACGAGGTCAACGAGACCTGGTTCACCGACGTGAAAGTCCCTGTCGCCAACCTCGTCGGCAAGGAAAACGAAGGCTGGACCTACGCCAAGTATCTGCTCGCCCATGAGCGTACCGGCATCGCCGGGGTCGCTCGCTCCAAGAAGGGCATCGAGCGCCTGCGCGAGATCGCCTCGGTCGAACTCGACCAGGGCCAGCCCATCATTCGAAACCCGGATTTCGCCAAGAAGATCTCAGAGCTCGAGATCGATCTGACAGCACTTGAGTTCACCGAGCTCCGGACGCTCGCTCGTGAAAGCCGCGGCGAAGGCCCCGGCCCGGAATCCTCGATCCTCAAGATCAAGGGCACGGAGATCCAGCAGCGTATCACCGAACTGACCCTCGAAGCCGTCGGTGTCTACGGCGCGCCCTACTTCCGAGGCTTCCCGCAGGACGGCGACAACCAGCATCCGATCGGGCCCGACTACGCGCATCTCACGGCGCCCACCTACGCCAACATGCGCAAGACCTCGATCTATGGCGGCTCCAACGAGATCCAGCACAACATCATCGCCAAGATGGTGCTGGGCCTCTAGGGCACCGTAGCGTGATCAGCGACAACTTGCCCACGCGCAAAGCTCTCATGGGCCGGCAGTTGCGCGACACTGAAACCGCGGCCTAGAAGGACCGCAGGGAGACTTTCCATGGATTTCAGCTTCACCTCCGAACAGGACCAGCTTCGCGACACCGTCGCCAAACTCGTCTCGCAAAAATACGACTTTGACACGCGGCGGAAGGTTGCCAAGTCCGAAGCCGGATGGCGCCCAGAGATGTGGTCGCAATTTGCCGAGCTGGGGCTGCTCGGCGCGCCCTTTACGGAAGCTGAAGGCGGCTTCGGCTCCGGTCCGATCGAGGCGATGATAATCTCCGAGGAATTTGGCAAGGGCCTTGTGATCGAGCCTTTCCTGCAAACCGTTGTAATCGGCGGCAACTTCTTCCGCCACGGCGGCACCGATGCCCAGAAGGAAGAGAACATCGCCGGCATCATCGGCGGGGAAACGCGCTTTGCCTTCGCCTACAGCGAGCCGAAGAGCCGCTTTGACCTCCACGATGTCTCGACGACGGCGAAGAAGGACGGCGCTGGTTATACGCTGAACGGGCATAAGGCCGTCGTCGTCGGCGCCCCGTTCGCAACGCACCTCATCGTCACCGCCCGCACCTCTGGCGGCCAGCGTGATGCCAAGGGCGTCACAGTGTTCCTCGTTGCGAAGAACGCCCATGGCGTCACGACGCGTGACTATCCCACGGTCGATGGTCTGCGCGCATCGGAAGTCTATTTCGAGAATGTGGCTGTCGGCGCTGACGCTGTGATCGGCCAGGTCGATGGCGGCCTTCCGCTCGTCGAGAAGGTCGTCGACAATGCCATTGCCGCCCTCTGCGCCGAAGCCGTCGGCTGCTTCAAGGTCCTCAATGAGGCGACGATCTCCTACGCAAAACAGCGCAAGCAGTTCGGTCAGCCCATCGCCAACTTCCAGGTACTGCAACACCGTATGGTCGACATGTTCATGGCCGCCGAGCAGGCAACCTCGATGACCTACATGGTGACGCTGAAGCTCGACGAAGCCGACAAGGCTCGCAAGCTCGCCGCCTCGGCCGCGAAAGTGCAGGTCGGTAAGTCGGGAAAGCTGGTCAGCCAGGATGCCGTCCAGATCCACGGCGGCATGGGCATGACCGACGAACTCAATGTCGGCCACTTCTTCAAGCGCGTGACGATGATCGAAAGCCAGTTCGGAAACACCGACTGGCACCTCCGTCGCTACACCGAACTCAGCAACGGCTGATCGCGCGCGCCCCAGGTTCGCGAGGGCAGGACTGTAGCAATTGCAGGACGTCCTACCTCTCCGAAAGGGAGGAGGCGGCCTTAAGGGGCGGGGCCGCCGGCAAAGCGGGCGTGTGTCTCAACTGTCTGGCCAGAAGCCGCCGGTTCTGGATGCACGCTCTTGGTCTCGATCCGAGACTTTTTCAGCGCGCTGCACGAACCTATCCCGAAGATTCCGAATACCTGCGTTCCCCACATCGAGACCTGCGAGATAATGCCTGCATACATTCCGCATGCAGGGCGGCCGATCAACGTTCGACGGCGCGGCGGCGAATGTTGGCGAGCATGAAGAGCAACTCGCGCCAGCGAGCTGACGCATTTTCCGGGAACTGGTCCTGAACAGGCGGTCCCTCAGGCCGGCAGCCTCAACGGCGCCATGTGGACGAAATGCTGGCCGCGGTGCGCGGGCTGCCGTCCAACGCCTGTCGGCGACACGCGATCCGCGAGCCTTTTTTCTACCGGTAGCTCCGACACAAACGGAGACGCCAAAAGACGTGGGGCGTCCCCCGGCCCGCCAATCGCTCTGAAGGGCCAGAGCGACAGAATCACGCTCGGATCACACCGGCCTGAACGGGAGGCTGCGCCAGATGACAGCCGCCGCGCAGCGGGGCATTCTCCGCCGATGTCGCGCGACCCCGACCCCGACGACGAGATTCTGATCGAGATGAACCGCATCGGCGGCGCGATGGAGGTGCGCGCCATCTCGGCAATCGACGGTCTGGAGGTTACGTTCACAGCCCCGGCCAACGCGCTGAAGATGGATGTCGAGAAACTGGCGCGCGCAAAGCTTGGCTATGTCAGGCGGAAGGCGAGCTTGCAGGGCGGCGATGCGGGTCCGAAAAAGCCCGGCGGCAAGCGCGGGCTGATCGCCTAGAGCATCCGGCGGCTCAGTTGAATCGAAAGTGATGTTGGCGGGGATTCCAGTCTTGGCCGGATCGTGACTCGATGTTGTCTTCGGTTTGGAGGCAGGCATGGGCCAGGCGCATTCGGTGGATTTGCGGTCACGGGTGGTTGCGGAGGTCGCCGGGGGCGCCTCGCGTCGCCAGGCGGCTGCGCGGTTCAAGGTCAGCGCCTCCTCCGCGATCCGCTGGGCGGAGCTCAAGGAGGAGACGGGCGGCGTCCACCCGCGTCCGCGGGGTGGCCGGAAGTCGCGGCTGGATGCGCATGCCGACTGGCTTCTGGACCTGCTGGCGAAGGAGCCGGACCTGACGCTTGAGGCGATCGCGGCCCGGGCCGGCGAGGATCGGAAGGTTGCGACCACGGAGGCCTCGATCCGGCGGTTCTTCAAACGTCATGGGATCACCTTCAAAAAAAAGTCTGCACGCGGCCGAGCAGGACCGGCCGGACGTGGCGAAGGCGCGCGACCTCTGGCGTGCCGGCCAGCCCGGTCTTGATCCAGCCAGGCTGGTGTTCATCGACGAGACCGGCGCCTCGACCAAGATGGTCCGCGCCTACGGCCGGTGCGCGCGAGGCAAGCGCCTGGTCTGCAAGCAGCCGTGGGGCCACTGGAAGACCACCACCTTCGTTTGCGGGCTCAGACGCGGAGGCATCGTTGCGCCCTTTGTGCTCGACGGGCCGATGAACGCCGAGGCCTTCACCGCCTATGTCGAACAGGTGCTGGCCCCAACCCTGGCCCCCGGCGACATCGTGGTCATGGACAATCTCTCCAGCCACAAGGGCGAAGCCGTGCGCAAGGCGATCGAGGCCAGAGGTGCGGCGCTGCTCTTCCTGCCGCCCTACAGTCCCGATCTCAATCCGATCGAACTTGCCTTCGCCAAGCTCAAAGGCCTCCTGCGCAAAGCGGCAGAGCGCACCGTCGAGACGCTATGGAACCGCATCGGCGTCCTCATCGCCGCCTTCACACCCGAAGAATGCGCCAACTACTTCGCCCACAACGGATATGCTTCAACTTGAACGCCGGATGCTCTAGTCGTGTCCGGAGCCCGCAGGCAGC
>Ga0247839_1007311_pt1 | contig 12206 bp, 6 predicted proteins | sample LaCruzMarch2015__6_FD_192405 | JGI IMG/M metagenome (GOLD analysis project Ga0247839, IMG submission 192405) | Freshwater microbial communities from meromictic Lake La Cruz, Castile-La Mancha, Spain - LaCruzMarch2015_16m | ecosystem: Environmental > Aquatic > Freshwater > Lake | place: Spain...
ACATTTAAAGAATTAGGTCTTCGCCACGAATTGGTTCAAGCCCTTGACAAACTTGGTTTCACAACCCCTACTCCTATTCAGGAACGCTCCATACCTCAGGTACTTGGAGGTAAAGAAGATTTAATCGCCTTGGCCCAAACAGGCACGGGCAAAACAGCTGCATTCAGTCTACCTGTGTTGCATCAATTGGACACCGACTCCAAAAAAGTGCAGTGCATTGTGCTATGCCCTACCCGCGAGTTGTGCCTTCAAATTGCGAAAGACATGGAATCGTTTTCTGTGTTTATGCCTCTACGAACAGTAGCCGTTTATGGCGGTGCAAGCATGGATACGCAAATTCGTGGGCTGCGCAATGGCGCTCAAATTGTGATTGGTACACCTGGCCGCACAGTCGATTTGATAAATCGTGGGGCCCTAAAACTCCAAGATGTTGATTTTTTGGTGCTTGATGAAGCAGACGAAATGCTCACCATGGGTTTCAAGGATGATTTGGATTTGATTTTGAATCAAACGCCAAAAGAAAAGCAAACCTTACTCTTTTCGGCTACTATGCCACCCGAGATTCGTTCTATTTCTCAGAAATACATGAACAATCCTGTTGAGGTTAAAATCAAATCAGACAGCACAGGTGCGGCAAATATTGAGCACGTGTATTACATGGTGAATGCCAAAGACAAATACGAAGTACTAAAGCGTGTTGCCGATTTGAATCCTGATGTTTATGCCATTGTTTTTTGCCGAACCAGGGTAGAAACCCAGCAAATTGCCAATAAACTTATGGCTGATGGTTACAACGCTGATGCTTTACATGGCGATTTATCTCAAGCCCAACGAGACACGATTATGGGTCGCTTTCGCACACGTCATCTTCAAATGCTAGTGGCTACCGATGTGGCTGCTCGTGGATTGGACGTTACCGATTTGACACACGTGGTAAACTACAGTTTGCCTGACGAAGCCGAGGTATACATTCACCGAAGCGGAAGAACCGGTAGAGCGGGCAAAAAAGGTATTTCAATCGCCATCATTCACAGCCGCGAGGTCAACAAGTTGAAGCTTATCGAGCGTAAACTCGGTAAATCGTTTACCCAGCAACTTGTACCTACAGGTCAAGAGATTTGCGAGAAGCAACTATTCGCCATCGTAGACAGAATAAGCAATGTAGAGGTAGACGAAAAGCAGATTGCCAAGTTTATGCCCAGCGTGTATACACAATTGGCAGATTTGAGCCGTGAAGACATTATTCAAAAACTTGTTACTCATGAGTTTAGCACGTTTTTGAACTACTATAAAAAAGCGCCCGATTTGAACAAAGGACAATCGGACAGCAAGCGCGAACGCGTTGATAGAAGCGATATGAATCCACGAAGCCGCGAACGCGCAGAACGTGGAAGCATGCGCGGAAGTGGTGCTCCACTTACCAAATTCCGAATTAACGTAGGAAGACGTGACAACATCAATCCAGCCACGCTTATTGGGTTCATCAATGACCATCTAAACCGCAGAGATGCTGAAATTGGGAAAATTGAAGTGCTTAACACCTTCAGTTTCTTCGAAATAGAATCTTCCAGCGCAGATGATTTGAAGGCTGCCATGCGCAGTTCAGACCGTGGCGGACGTGCAATAATGCTAGAAGAAGCATCTAATGCCGATTTTAGTGAGCGCAATAAAGAACGCGCTCCATTCGTAAAGCGTGATGACAACCGCAGCGAAGGCAAAGAGCGTTATGCTCCAAATAAACGCGAAGATGGCAGAGGTGATGCTTCTACCAACCGTTTTACAACCGCTGCCAATCGTCCGAGCAGCGCGAGCGATGGATCGGGTGCTCCAAAACGAAATGCAGAGAAATTTCAATCTCGCTTCGAGGCAAAGAAATCGCCATCTGCTGGCAAAGACACAAGAGGCGCCAAGCCTTTTGATTCAAAATTCAAAGGAAAACCAAAAAGAAAAGATTGAGATTCTGCGAATTCGAATTTTTAGCAAACTGATTTCTTGGTAGAAACCAAGATTCGTTGCGATTGATGGAAGAACAGAACACATATTCTTAACGCAATCTTATTTTACTTTTTGCACAAAATGGGAATAAGATGGATGAAATTCCAACCGTTCGGGTCAATAAATATCTCACCGAAGCTGGCTTTTGTTCGCGCAGAGCAGCTGACAAACTGATTGACGAAGGTCGTGTTACCATCAATGGTATCGTTCCGTCATTAGGAACCAAAGTAACCTTGAGGGACGAAGTTTGCGTTGACGGGATTGTGGTTGCTCCACCGATAGAAAAACCGATTTATATCGCATTTAATAAGCCTGTGGGAATTGTTTGTACAACCGACACCAAGGTTGAAAATGACAATATCATAGACTTCATCAACCATCCGAAGCGAATATTCCCCATTGGAAGGCTAGACAAACCAAGCGAAGGCCTGATTTTACTTACCAATGATGGCGATATAATCAATCGCATTCTGCGTGCACGCAACAATCACGAAAAGGAATATCTGGTTAAAGTAGACAAGCCAATTACCCGCGATTTTATTGCGCAAATGGGAAATGGAGTTCCTATTTTAGATACGATAACGCGAAAGTGTTTAGTAGAACAAACAGAACGCTTTGAATTCAAGATTATTCTAACCCAAGGCTTGAATCGTCAGATTAGAAGAATGTGCGAATACTTAGGTTATGAGGTGTTGCGCCTAAAACGGGTTCGCATCATGAATATTCACCTAGACTTAGCTGTTGGAAAATGGCGAAACCTAACAGAACAGGAGCTGGCAGAAATTACCCGACTGCTTGCGAATTCATCCAAAACATCAAGCGAAACAGACGATTCAATTCCGTCATAATCGCCATCTTACTTTTTGGAAATACGAAAGGCGCCACTAACAGCGCCTTTCGATTCACCAACCACCAGCCGTTGGACAATTATTCTTCTTCTCGTTCAAATTCAACGGTAAGATCAAGAATTTCGCCTTCTTGAATTTCGATTACCTCTTCAACAGAAGCAAATCCTGGGTATGTAAATCGCACTACGTAAACACCTTCGGCAATGCCTTCCATCTTAAAGTAGCCCGATGGTGAAGTGACATATGCTCGGCCAGTATCAACCAATTCAACCACAACGCCAAACAAACCTTTCCGAAAGTAACCATCTATTGTTTTACCCTTAAAAACACCTCGGTTAGTTGTGCTCACCCCTTGAATTGGGATAAGGATTGGGCAATCTTTGCTTGGGGATTCAGCTAATCTTCTCATGATTTCTTTTTCTTAAGGTTAATTGGAAGTGTGACGGAACAAGTCTATAACGCTAAAACATTTCAATTATTGTGCCGAACCAAAAAAATATTTTTGAAACCAAAATTTTCCCGAAAGTCAATTAAAATCTCCCTTCTCAACGCAAAAGAGGAATAAGTCCAGCACTATTCGTTCGTAATTTAGACGGTTGAAAAAATCTATGCAACTAGCACCTTTCTGAATGAAAAACCTGCGGTTTCTGTTGCCACTAGCACTCCTCTTCTGCGTAGGAACTGCTTCCTACTCTCAAATTTTCATTAATGAAGGATCCAATAAAAACTATTCAAGTATATCGGACGAGAATGGAGATTTCCCAGATTGGATTGAGGTATATAACGCTGGAGGCACTGCGATTCAGCTCTTGGATTACGCATTAAGTGACGACCCTACCAATCCCACCAAATGGACTTTCCCAAATATTGAGTTACAGCCTGGAGAGTTTAAGGTCATTTTTTGCAGTGGAAAAGATCGCAAGCCTATTACTGGATTTGTAGGTGTGTTGAATGAACTTAATTACAATCCTGTTGTGGGATGGAATAATCATATTTTAACAACGCCTTTTTATTGGGACGGAAGTTCATCATTACGTTTTGCGGCTTGGCGTAGTGGCGGATTTTTAGCACAAAAGTCCAATCGAAGAACTGCACTTGAACCTACCACAAAACTGTCATACGAAGCACTGAACCCGCCATTACGCCAAACCGCTGTTAGGTGCTGGCGTTCTTGTTCTAACTCGTTGGTTGTCATCATTTTCCGCTTTTTCTTCTGTTGTCTTCTTTGCATAACATTTGACAATTGTCAGCAGAAGTCTTTCCGCCTTCGTGCCAAGGCGTAATGTGGTCGGCTTCCATTCCTTCAATTTCAAAAGGCTCTTTGCAAACAATGCAAATACCTTTTTGTCTTTCGTATGCTTCACGTTTTTGGTTTGGGCTAAAAGCACGAATGTTTAAATGCTTTTCTTTACGAGTTAAAACATAAGTGTAAATTCCTTTTTTATTTCCAACATCTTCGTCTTCCATAAGCTCAGAAACTTCGTCTTCTAATTTTTTCGGGTCTAATTTTTTGTCTTTAAACTCGTTGTAAAGAAATCCCCATTCTATACCTTTCATTTCTCTACGATATTTTGGGAATGTTGCTTTTACCCAATTAATAACTGCTTGGAAATATAACCAAAGTTCATTTGCATTTGGCTCGTGTTGGTTTTTGGACATATAATTTTTTATATCTCCGTTTGAAATCCAATTAATCGCAGTTTCTAAATATTCTTGTCGGTTAGCCGAACCACTTAAATAATCGTCTCCAATTTTAGGTCTGCTGTTTTTTGAAAAGTAGCGTTTAGCATCAGAAACCCAAGAGCCTGAATAAACCGCATTTCTTAATTCTTGATTAGTTAAAACTTTACCAGCAATATTGATTGTTTCAAACCAGTCTAATTTTTCACTTTCAGTTCCTGAACAAAAATATACCATTAAAGTATAGTTTAATATTTGTTCTTGTTTGTCTTTTGGTAGATTATGAAAGGCTAAACCATCAATTGAAAAATCACCGTTTACATATTGACAAATTGAAATTGTCCTTTGTTGCCCGTCAATAACTTCAAAGTTACCGTCTTCACGAACAGCCCAATACATTACGTTTAATGGAAAGTCTTTTTGTAAAGTATTCAAAACTGCGTTTCTTTCCTTAATGTCGTAAACAAATTCACGCTGAAAAGGTGGACGAATATCCAATTTTTCATCATAACCGATTACACCATTTTCTTCGTTGTCTTGATAGCCTTTTGTTAGGTCACGGACTTTTATTTCTTTAAGTTCTATGTTCATATTTTCTTGTTCTTTATGACTATTCTAACATAAATCGGATTTCCGTTTACTTGAGATAAATATTTGCCTTGTGTTTCAGGAGTTGGTCCATCTAAAATACTGTATCTGTTAAGTCCGTCAATAATTTCAAATTGTTCTGGGCTATACTTGTTCAAAAATGTAATAGGAACACCAATATTTCCTTTGTAGTCCATTGGAATTTCATTTGTTTTATCTACGTTGATTGCATCATAGTGGTCAAACTTTGGATATTCTTTTGGGTTATAAGTTTTGTATAAAATTAAATCTTCGTGTCGTTTTGAAATGTCAAGGTTTGTGAACCAAGTAACGCCAGAAACTCTAATCATTCCTTCTTGATGGTTTCCTGCTGTTGCGTAATCTTCGTAGTGTTTATTTATAAAATGTGCAGCTCCGCCTTTGAAACCATAACCTAACCACATTTTATCTTCCTTAATCAGTTTGAAAATTTCTTTATTGGGCTACCAACTTAAATCGCAATCGTAGGCAGGACGTAAATAGGTTACGGTCTGCGTTGAGTGCTTTGGCCCAAAATCAAAGCAATGACAACGGTAAAAGGACTTAGCAGATTCGATTTCGAGAGGAGATTCGGTACAGAACAACAGTGCATGGCATACCTGGCTGAACAGAAATGGGGCAATGGGTTCGTGTGCAGAGCCTGTGGGCATGACAGTGCTTTCAAGGGCAAGAAGCACTTCCACAAGCGCTGTAGGAAGTGCGGCACGGAGGAGTCGGCCACGGCCCACACGCTTTTCCACAAGGTGAAGTTCGGTCTACACAAGGCCTTCGGCATGGTGTACGATATCATGCTCTCGAAGAAGGGGGCCAACAGCATGTGGCTGGGCGAGCGCTATGAGGTGTCTCAGAACACCGCATGGCTTTTCCGCAGGAAGGTGCAGCAGTACCTCAGAAGCAGCGGCAGACATCCGCTCACGGGGGTGGTACATGTCGATGAGTTTGAGATAGGAACACCCAAGAAAGGTAAGCAGGGCCGGGCGGCAACCGATGAGAAGGTTCGCGTGGTGATGGCCCTTGAGGTACGCGGTGGCACCGTGGGCAACGCCTACGCCCGTGTCATAGAGGACTTCAGCGCAAAGTCATTGAAAGGCATCTTCGATTGCCACATATCCCAAAAAGCGGAGGTGCGCACCGATGGCTGGCGGGGATACTCGCCCCTCAAGCGCATCTACACACGCTTGACACAGGAAGACTCTGACAAGGGCGCCAACTTCCCTCAGATACATATCCAAATCCGCAACCTCAAGAACTGGCTTCGCGGAGTACATTCCTACTGCGATCGGGAAAATGTCCAAGACTATCTGGACGAGTACTTCTACCGATTCAACAGACGCGGACACCGAACCTCCATGATTGACAGGCTGTTTGAACGGTTTCTTGCCTCAAAATCACCCACATTCAAGGAAATACAACTCTTTGCGACTTAAATTGGTAGCCCAATAATACTATTGTAATTAACGGAGGAAGACTCACTGCATCTACCCCAGCTAATGGGGCTTTAACTTATACTTTGGCTAGTACACATGGTATACAAGTAGGTTCAACAGCAGGTACAAGCATTAACCCGTTTGGTGGAACTTTAACCTATAATGGAATTATAACTGACCTTTCAGGAAATACAGGTGTCCTAACAAAACAAGGTGCTGGTACATTATCATTAGGAGGTGTTAGCACTTACACCGGTGCTACTTCAATTAACAAAGGAACGATCCAATTAACTACAGGTAATGATCGCTTACCTATAGGAACTGTTTTAAGTTTAGGTGAAGCAGCTAGCACGAACTTGGGGACACTTGATTTGAATGGAAGAAATCAAACAATTGGCGGTTTGAACTCGACAAGTGGAACTAATGCCACTGCTTCTAACAATATAATAACTTCGTCAAGTGCAGCAACTTTAACAGTTTCTGGTAGCGGAACTTATGGCGATGGTACCAATGCCAACTCAGGAATTATTACCGGTGCCATTTCATTGGTGAAAAGCGGTTCAGGTACGTTAACTTTAGGGGATGCAAACACATATACTGGTACTACCACAGTTTCAGGAGGTACTTTGCAATTGGCAGGTGGCAATGCTGGCTCAGTTGGAGCAATCACTAGTAGCCCAATTGGTACAAGTACATTAAATTTAAATGGTGGCACTTTATCTTCTAACAGTACCACAGCTAGAACTGTTTTAAATGCTACATCTATTGGTGGCAATATCACTTTAGGGGATGCAACCAATACAGGTGCAATAACCTTTGATGCTGCCACAACTATATCAGGTGCTACACCCACGCTCACTGCAGCAAGTGCTGTTACATTTACAGGTGCGATTGGTGATGGGGGTAATGCTTTTGGCATTACTAAAGCTGGCGATGGCACATTAACTTTAAGCGGTGCCAATACTTATACAGGAGCTACCACCATTAACGCAGGAACACTTGCTCTCTCAGGTTCGGGTTCAATTGCAACATCCTCAACTATTACAGTAGGTTCAGGTGCTACCTTTGATATATCAGGAAGAACTGCAGCTTTAACATTGGCTGCGGGACAGTCTTTAAGATCATCCGCTACGGGAAGTAATACCACAGCTACTGTGACCGTTGCTGCTACGCCAACGCTTACGCTTTCTGCTGGAGGTTTGGCTTTTACAGCTTATGACGGTGGAGCAACTGCTCCCATGACGGTAGCTGGTACAGGTGGGAGTTTAGCATTAGCTTCTTCTCCAGTTACTGTAACGACTACTACAGCCTTAGCAGTAGGTACATACAAATTAATTGCTAAATCAGGCTCTGCAACAGTTACAGGTACTCCGGGTACTCTTACAATGGCAGGATCAGGATTGGCGGCTAGTACCACCGGAGCTTTATCTGTTGTTTTAGGGGAGTTAGTTTTAACGGTAACTTCATCTGCCTTAACCGTAACTTATGACAGTCAGAGCGGAAGCGCTATTTCTAGCGGGTCCACCACAACTGGAGGTTCCATCGCTTCTTCACCGGGCACCCCAACTCGGGCGGGCTACACCTTCAACGGTTGGTTTGCAGCAGCAAGTGGTGGTACTGCCATCTCCTTCCCTTACACGCACGGCCAAACAGCGAATTTCACCTTGTATGCACAATGGACGGCCAACACGCTAACTGTGACGTATGATTTGCAAGGTGGGACCGGCATTTCCAATGGTTCCACCACAACGGGCGGAACTATCGCTAATCCTGGCACTCCAACTCAGAGTGGTTTTTCCTTTAACGGTTGGTTTGCGGCAGCAAGCGGTGGTACTGCCATATCGTTTCCTTACGCACACGGCCAAACAGCGAATTTCACCTTGTATGCACAATGGACGGCTTCAGCTGTTTGCAGCGCGCCAACAGTTGCCAACACTAGCGTTCCAAGTGTTGGTGCTACCGTGGCCACCCTCAGTGCTGAGGTGACAGGCCTTGGAAATACTGCTACGGCCATCACTGCCCGTGGTGTGGAGTATGCCACCAACAGCGCGCTCACCACACCGGCCACGTCCAGTCAGACAGGCACGTTTGCTGTGGAGACATTCTCAAGGAGCCTCACAGCTCTCAATGCGAATACCCAATACTGGTATCGCGGCTTTGCCACGAACGATTGCGGTTCGCCACTTACCGGTTACTCGCACACATCTAGCTTCCCTACATTCACTACGCAACATAATGCGCCTACTGTAGGAGCTGAAACAGTTGTTACATCAGGCGGTTTTACTGCCAACTGGACAGTAAATAATGCAAATAGTGCAGGCGGTGCGGTATTTACCTATCAATTGGAATACAGCACCACTTCCGATTTCTCAAGTGGAGTTACAGCAATTACTGGTATTTCTAGTGGAAATACAAGTCAGGCCGTTACAGGACTCAATCCAGCCACTAACTATTGGTATCGCGTTCGCGTAAATAATGCTGGAGGCAACAGCAACTATAGCGGTGTAGAAGCCTTAACTACACTGAACAACCCTACTGTTACGCTCAGCGTAGACGTTAGCTCTGGGACAGAAGCGGGAGCTACGGTAATTACTGCTACAGCCACAGCAAGTGCAGCAGTTATAGGAAACCAGAGCGTTACAATAGCAGCATCTGGAACAAACATTACGGCTGGCGACTATGCGTTTTCAAGCACCACAATTACCATCTTATCTGGTGCAACAACTGGCACAAGAACATTTACCATTGTGAATGACGCGGTAGTTGAAGGCACGGAAACAGCAACCTTAACTATTAGCAGCCCAACAAGTGGAATAACACTTGGAGCCACAACTACGCAAAATATTACCATAATGGATAATGATTTTTCTACGGTAAATCTTACGGTAAGTGCAAGTACAGGAACTGAAGCGGCCGGAACAGTTATTACAGCTACCGCAACGTTGTCCGCTGCGGCTCCAACCGACCAAACGGTAAATGTGGCGCTATCGGGCACTGGGCTTACACCAACCGATTTTACAGGAATAGATTTCAGTACTACTCAAACCATCACCATTTTGAATGGTGCAACTACCGGCACACGAACGTTTGCAGTGGCCAACGATGCAACGTATGAGTGCGTAGAAACCGCAACGTTTACCATCAGCGCTCCAACTTCGGGCATTGTGCTTGGAGCAACCACCACGGCAACGCATGCCATTACCGACAATGATTTTCCAACAGTTAATCTGAGCATCAACACAGCATCGGGTTCCGAGGCGGCAACCACTTCTATTACCCTTACAGCAACGGCCAGTGCAGCAGTTATCGGTGCGCAGACCGTGAGTGTGGCCCTCACCGGAACAGGATTGGCGAATGCCGATTTCACTGGTGCTACTTTTCCAGCAGCAATCACTATTGCCAATGGCGCTACTACAGGCACAGTGACCTTCACTATTGTGGATGATTCCTCTGTTGAAGGAGACGAGTCGGCTACCTTCACCATTAGCAGCCCTTCATCCTGCGTTGCCTTAGGTGCTACCACCACGCAAGGTTTGACTATTGTGGAGAATGATTTCCCTGCCGCGCCATGTTCAGAGCTTTTCATTTCGGAGTATGTGGAGGGAAGCAGCAACAACAAGTATATCGAGATATATAACCCGACATCCTCTTCAGTCAACCTGAGCACATACTCTTTGAGGCTTTATTCCAACGGTGCAACGGCAACCACACAAGATGTTGCTTTATCGGGCAGCTTGGCGGCCTATGGAACTATTGTCTATCAGAACAGTGGTGAAGCAGCATACACTGGCACTGGAGTGAATAATGCAGCCGTTGCCTTCAATGGTGATGATGCCGTGGCATTGGCGAAAAGCGGGGTCAACGTTGATATTTTTGGAACCATAGGGGAAGATCCAGGAACGAGGTGGACAAGTGGAGCATTCGAAACGCTTGACAAGACATTGGTACGTAATGCCACAGTTGAAGTGGGCATCAATGCGAATCCAGGTGCTGGATTTCCAACGTTGAGCACCGAATGGACCCAAAGCAACGTTGATGTAGTATCTAATCTTGGAAGCCATACATGTGATTGTTTCGTGGCGAACCCAATCGTTACTCTTGGCATCAATATTAGTACTGGTTCTGAAGCTTCTTCTCCTTCAATAACCCTTACGGCTACAGCCGATGCCGCAGTTACGGGCGATCAAACGGTGCAAGTGACCTTGAGCGGAACTGGAGTCACCAATGCTGATTTTACTAGTGCGACCTTCCCGACCAACATCACTATTCTTGGTGGAGCAACAACAGGAAGCATCACCTTCACCATTAACAACGATGTGGCTGTGGAAGGGGGTGAGACGGCCACTTTCACCATTGGCACTCCATCTTCGGGGCTTACAATTGGCACGACCAGTTCCCAAAACTTGGTTATCTTGGATGATGATAACTTGACCTCTACGGAAAGTGTCATAACATCTGTTGGTGGCGAGGCTGCTACCATCTCATCGCTTACCAACGGGACGGTAACCACCAGCACGGAGGGAACACAGGTATGGCAGTTCCGATTGTATGACGGCAATGGGTCGAGCAGCGATGCAGATACCAAGCCAACTATCTATGAGCAATGGGTTATCCGTCCATCAGCAGGTAACACTGTGCCAAATTGGAGCGCCACACTGAACAACATCAAATTCTTCCAAGATGCCAGCGGCACACCCATCCTCGGTTCATTCGTGGTGAATTCTGCAAGCATTTCCTTCATTCCTACCACTGCCATTACCGTCAGTGATAATGGCTTTGCCCTGATATCCCTGAGGGTTACGATTGATAATCCGCTTGCGGCAAATTCAGACGGACTTAACTTCGGTTTCAGCCTCGTGCCAGCCGATGTCACGGTAGAGACTGATGTGCTCTTGAGCTCTCAGTTGGGCGCATTCACACCCACGAGTAACGGTGCCTTGAATGAGATAGACATAGATGCTACCCTACAATTTATCAGTGCTCCAACAACAGTGGGCATTGGAGATGCATTCACAATCACAATAAGCGCCATTGATGCAAATGGCAATATCGATGAGGATGATAACACGCTTATTACCCTTGCACAGAACTCAGGCACAGGAAACTTGACAGGCGAGAATGCCGCGAACCTTGTGAATGGAACCTACACATGGACCGGTTTGACCTACGACACGGAAGAAACTTTCCAAGTGATAGCCTCAGGAGGAGGTTACAGCGCCATTACTGTCAATATCAATGTGGTTGATGCCGATTATCAGTTGTTCGATCATTTCAACCGCACAAACAACTACACGGTTGGGGTTCCAAGCAGCGAAACAGTGACAACCTGGAGTGAGGTAGGGACAGGGGACGGATCGCGCACACGGATCGTTGGCGGTCAGTTGGTCCTGACGAACTGTAATGACGGGTCGAGCAGCGGTGGATCGAACGGCATGGAGAAAGTGCTCTTCAACGTGGAGAACAGTTACGAGACCATCTTTAACGATGCGAATGGCCCAGTAGAGTGGGTGTTCAACATCCATCAGGATAGGACGGACCCATCCGGATTCGGAAGCAACACGTATGTAGCAGCAGTGATTCTTGGGGCGGATCAATTGGCAGTGGATGCTGCCGGTGCAGACGGGTATGC
>Ga0247839_1007312_pt1 | contig 12204 bp, 8 predicted proteins | sample LaCruzMarch2015__6_FD_192405 | JGI IMG/M metagenome (GOLD analysis project Ga0247839, IMG submission 192405) | Freshwater microbial communities from meromictic Lake La Cruz, Castile-La Mancha, Spain - LaCruzMarch2015_16m | ecosystem: Environmental > Aquatic > Freshwater > Lake | place: Spain...
CAGATAAACTAGCATCACTGGTTGCTGCTACCGCAAGGCCTAACTGACCTTGAAGATTTGCACGAAGTGCTCGCTCAATCCCTAAAAATAACTCTCCATCAAATAACGTGCTGGTATTCTTATTAGCCACATAAGTTTTTTGAATAGATGGAGCCAAATAAAAAGTTTGTGTCTCACCACCATTAGCCCATGTGGGGCTTGCACTTAACGTGATAACGTAAGGAGAAAGTCGATTTAAGGTATCTTTTAACAATGTATTAGAAACTGGGCTAGATGCAAGCGTTGCGCCTGATAGCAAAAACGACGATAAACATAATAACTTAGCTATATTATTTGTTTTAAGGATTACCATTAAACACGTTCCTTGTGTGACTTATATTAATAAAAAATAAATCTTAGCAAACATGAAAGCAAGCAAATAAACAACAAAATTTTATACCATGCAATAGTTCTAGCATGCAGCATAGAGGGTCAGGCTTTGAATTTTAAATTTAATAATCTATGTTATGATTTTCTGATTATTTATTTAAATTAAATCACCTAATTTAACTGTTGGCGGATTAAGCTGACTATACTTATACTAACTTATGAATAACGTCATGCTCTTGCGAATGGATAAAACTTAGATTGTAAAATTTTTGGATTTTCTTCAAAAAAAAATCATATAATTTTTCTTAATGGCAACTAAAAAATATATTATACACAGTGACTTCAAATCAATCTATTCTCAGCCCAAAACAAGCTATTCATAAAGAAGATAAATTATTTATCTAGCGCAAATTAATAATGTCACTTGCAAAATATAACTAAATCGTTAACATGGAATAATACTTTCTTTAAGATAGGAATTTCATGAAACGGAACATTTTGCTTTGCTTATTATTGCTAAGCAACTTTTCACATGCATCCACCCCAATTAATGGATGGTACTCAGAAGTATTTGGTGGATATGCTTATCTGCCTAATAATTTAAATACTCCTTACTCATCTTTATATCGTTCAAATGCTCTATATAACGCTGGATATAACGCAGGTGGCAGCATTGGTTTTAAATCAAATCCGATGCGCTATGAAGGAGAATTCACTTATATTTCTGCCAATTTACAAAAATTTCAAATAAATAATGTGCAACAAACTGGCGTTAATGGTTATACCCATGCTTTTACAGCACTAGCTAATGTTTATTATGATTTTCCCAACTTAGTTAATGCATTACAACCTTTTCTTGGGGTGGGCGTAGGGTATGGTTTAGTTAATGCGCATATAAATAGTACGGGCCCATTAGGAAGCACTCAATATTCAGGCAGTTCTAATGTTCTTGCTTATCAAGGTACTGGTGGGATAACTTATAATTTTTCTGAAAGTTACGCCCTTAATTTTGGCTATAGATATGTTATCACCACACAGGTAAATACTACGGGCAGAATATTTCAGGCTCAATTAGCTAATTTAGGTGCTGTATATAGATTTGATGGAAAAAATTATAAATAATGGACTAAAATTCTAGGAGGAGTTTATGGATGGATCTAAAAGATTAGTGTTTTTCAAAAATACTATAACTTCAATTTCTCTACTTACAATATCTAAATTAGCACTAGCTGTAAATCCAGTTCCTGCTTGGTATGGTGGGTTAGTACTTGGTGTATCAAGCACACAAAGTGCTAATATTAATAATTCATTTCAAAGCGCATTGCCAAGAACTGAGGCTACTTTAAAATATAATCCGGGTGGTAATATTGCAGGACAAGCAGGTTATCGTTTTAATCATTTCCGTGTTGAAGGAGAGCTGTTATATAATTACGCTCCTTATTCACAAATAAAAACAGCGAATGGCACAATTAAGAAGCAGAAAAAATCAAATATTATTCCATCTACGCCTATTTCTAATACAACTCCTTCTGAAATCAGTACATTAACAATGGATGGAAAAACCAATACTGGAGCTTTTCTGGTTAATGGTTTTTTTGATTTTTATAGCACTGAAGATTCTTTTAATTGGACCGCATATTTAGGTCTTGGAATTGGCTATGCAATGGTAACTAATAATCTGAAATTATATAAAGGTAACTCTGAAATAGTAGATGATAGATGGTCTAAATCAGTAACCACTCCTGCAGCTCAAGGTATTGTTGGTGTCGGTTACTTTGTAGACGACTTTACATCTATTAATCTTGATTTTCGCTATTTAGCAACAAAATCTATTGAACCTTTTAACTCTAGAAATGAAATCGCATCACTTAATGTTACGCTTAACGGATCTTTTGATTTTGGATAATAAGTTATCATTATATGTAGGTTGGGCCAAGGCCCAACCTACATATAATTATTTATAAATCATGGTGTTACATGAACCAGACATTTTATAGGCATCAATGGCTAGTGAAATTAGGCCAAAATCATACCTACATTATTAATATTTAATAAGGGCTAGTTTATGACGTATAAAATTCTACCTTCTATCCTCTCTGCAGATCTTACCTGCATTGGAGATGAAGTAGAGGCTTTAATTAACGCAAAAGCTGATATGATCCATATCGATATTATGGACAATCATTATGTCCCAAATCTCACATTTGGACCTATGTTATGTCAAGCTATTCATAAACGCTTCCCTGAAGCCTTTCTAGATGTGCACTTAATGGTAAAACCAGTTGATGATTTAATAAAAGATTTTGCAAAAGCTGGAGCTTACAGGATTAGCATTCATCCAGATGCTACAATTCATTTAGATAGAAGTTTAAGTTTAATCAAAGAATTTAAATGTAAAGCGGGCCTTGTATTAAATCCTGCTACTGATATTGATTGCCTTAAATGGTGTGCTCATCGCTTAGATTTTGTCTTAATCATGACTGTTAACCCAGGATTTGGCGGACAAAGTTTAATTTCAGAATTAATTAAAAAAATAGAACTTGTGCATGAACTCTACCCAAAACTACCAATTTCTGTTGATGGTGGAGTAACTATAGAAAACATTAATAAACTAAAAAAAGCAGGCGCTTCAGAATTTGTTGCAGGTTCTGCTATATTTAATAGCGCTAATTATGCTAAAACAATAACTATGCTTCGTGAAGGCTAAAACTAATCAAAATGAAAAAAATTGTTTTATTCTTATTATTAACTATGTGCCTATCAATAAAAAGTTATGCTGAATCAGGCAAAGCATATTTAGATAGATTCATGAAATATACTGCTTGGAGTAAAAGTTTACCGCTAATCCCTAGCGAAGAATTTCTTACATTCATTAATCAAGATACTCCTCTTGCAAAAAAATTAATGGCTAATTGGTTATACCAATTAGCTCGCAATAAAGACTGGGTAAATTATAGAAAATACTATAAGCATTCAAAAGATCTTAATTTACAATGCTATGCTCAATTTTCGCTTTATCTCCTAGGTAATCATCATGAAGCAATTAATGGCGCTAAAAATATATGGCTAACTGGTGATTCTACACCAAAAGCTTGTGATGAACTTTTCTCTTATGCATTAAAAAATCATGAAATAGCTGATTATCTTATTACACAAAGACTTAACCTTGTTCTAGCTAAATCTAATATTTCATTAGCCTCATATTTATTAAAACAATATCGTCCAGCACGTGTTGATGAAATTAAATTATTATTAGATATAGATAGGCGTCCTAAATCTATTAGTTCACTTCGACCAAATGAATTACATAGTTTATTTTATTTATATGGTCTTAATAAATTAGTAACTATCGATATGACCGAAGCACTTAAAATATGGGATAATCCAAAATCTAAGATCATATTGAATGAATCTCAACAACAAACTTTTTTAGCTAATATAGCGTTTTATAAAGCCATACGCGATAACGTAGATGCACCAAAATGGTTTGCAAAAGTAAAACCAGAATTCTATAACGAAACACTTATAAGCTGGCAGATCCGCTATAATTTAAAATATAGACAGTGGAGTGAAGTTGAAAAATTAATTAACAAAGCACCAGAAAAAGATAGCCCCTGCTGGCAATATTGGTTAGCCCGAGCAAAAGAGGGACAAGGACAAAAAGCTGAAGCCTTAGAACTATACAAAACCTTAGCTCTTAACCGTAATTACTATGGATTCCTTGCAAGTAGAAGATTAAATATAAAATTTAATTTTCAAAATGAACCTGCAACTGAAAACATTAATCTTTTAGCTCCATACAAACCATTCACAGACGAAATCAAGAAACTTTTCATAGCAAAACAAACTGAAACTGCATCAAGGATGCTTAATGATTTTGTCAGCGAACTACCGAAAAGAGATAAATCGGCTTTAGCCTACTGGCTTCAGAATAATCTAATGTGGAATGAAAAATCTCTACATTTATCTAATAACGATGAGCTTATTAATCAATTATCTCTTCGCTTTCCTTTAGCCTATAAAAACTCTATAAAAAATTATGCGAAGAATTATCAAATAAAACCTGAGCTAATTTATGCCATCATTCGCCAAGAATCTAGCTTTCGTGGTGATGCAATATCTTCAGCGGGAGCCATGGGGCTTATGCAAATCATGCCAAATACCGCAAAAGTTATTTCCAAATCAGAAAAAATTTCTTATAAAATCAAACCACAATTATTTGTTTCTGATAAAAATATTAATATTGGCACCGCATATTTACAACAATTAGCAAAAAGATTTGATAAGCACCCTATTCTAATGGCCGCAGCTTATAACGCAGGGCCAAAACAAGTTAATAACTGGCTGAAAACTCACCAACCAAATGATATGGATATTTGGATAGAAACTTTACCATGGCTAGAAACTCGTAATTATCTAAAAAATATAATTGCTTTTTATGCCGTATATCAATTCCGCTTAAGGGAAAAACCTGATCTATCTCCATTTATGAAAGCTTTTTCAAGTTAACCTGATAAGAATAAATATAAATTTTATTGATGTTCAGAATAGACAATTACTAGTCAAGCTGATAGTATTTTAAAATTGGACGCTCATTTTCAATACATGTGTAGATGTAGTACAATATTCATTTTCCCCGTAATTAGCGATTCGCATTGTAAAAATATTTGAGATTAAAAGGTAATTTAAGCATTATGAAAAAGAAATTATATATTAAAACAAATGGTTGCCAAATGAATGAGTATGACTCTTCAAAAATGGCAGATGTCCTACTTCATTCTCACGGTCTTGAAAAAACAGACAACCTTGAAGATGCGGATGTTGTTTTGTTAAACACTTGTTCTATTCGTGAAAAAGCCCAAGAAAAAGTTTTTTCACAATTAGGTCAATGGCGTGAATTTAAGAAAAAAAAGCCTGATGTAATTATTGGCGTTGGCGGCTGTGTTGCAAGCCAAGAAGGTGGGGATATTATTAAACGAGCGCCTTACGTCGACTTAGTATTTGGCCCACAAACATTACATCGACTTCCTGGCATGTTAAATGAGCGACTATCTACTAATAAACCTGTAGTGGATATTAGTTTCCCTGAAATCGAAAAATTTGATCATCTGCCTGCACCTACATCAGATCAGCCCGTGGCTTTTGTATCTATTATGGAAGGTTGTAACAAATATTGCAGTTATTGTGTAGTGCCTTATACACGCGGTGAAGAAATTAGTCGACCATTCGATGACGTACTTGCTGAGTGCTTTAAATTAGCAGCTCAAGGAGTGCGAGAAATTAATTTATTAGGCCAAAATGTTAATGATTATCGTGGGCCAATGCATAATGGAGAAATTGCGGACTTAGCATTACTGATTCACTATTTAGCAGCTCTTGATGGTATTGATAGAATTCGCTTTACTACCTCTCATCCTTTGGCATTTTCTGATAATTTAATTAATGCCTTTAAGGAAGTACCAGAACTTGCCAATCATTTACATTTACCAGTGCAATCAGGATCTGATCGCATTCTTGCTTTGATGAAACGTGGTTATACTGCGATTGAATTTAAATCTAAAATTCGTAAACTTAAAAAAATACGCCCTGATATTCGCCTATCAACTGATATTATTGTAGGTTTTCCGGGTGAAACTGATGAAGATTTCAAAGCTACGTTAGATCTTGTTCATGAAATGGATTTTGATACTTCATTTAGCTTTATTTTCAGCCCGCGACCAGGAACTCCTGCCGCAAATCTTGAAGATCCAATTCCTATGGATGTAAAAAAGAAAAGACTAAAAGTATTACAAGATAGATTAGTTTTTCAAGCCTTTCGCCATAGTCAAGCCATGGTTGGCAGTACCCAACGTCTACTTGTTACCGGTATTTCTAAAAAAAGTACTAAGCAATTATCTGGCCGCACCGAATGTAACCGCGTAGTTAATTTTGATGCACCAAATGAGTTGATTGGTCAATTTGTTAAAGTACAAATTACTGAAGCCCAACCAAACTCTTTACGTGGTAGGCTTTTAGAAGAAGAATAATTTGGATACAAAATTTATAAAAGAAGCAATTATCCCTAAGGAACTACATGGCCTACGTGTAGATATTGTTCTTACGCAAATATTTAAAGATTTTTCCCGCTCACAACTTACCACGTGGCTAAAGGAAGGAGTTGTAACTTTAAATCAAAAGCATTATAAACCTAAAGATAAAGTTGTAGGTGGTGAACATGTTGCTCTTAATGTAACACTTAAATCAAAAGATATTAAATCCCTGCCTGAAGAAATACCTTTAGATATAGTTTTTGAAGATGATCATTTACTTATTGTAAATAAGCCTGCAGGGTTAGTTGTTCATCCTGGAGCTGGGAATTATGATCATACTTTAGTTAATGCCTTACTTTATCACGCACCAAATTTACAACAATTACCACGCGCAGGCATTATCCATCGTCTTGATAAAGATACTACAGGATTATTAATAGTTGCTAAAACATTAAAGTCTCATACAAACTTAATTAAAGCCATGCAAGCTCGAGAAATAAATAGACAATATTTAACATTGGTATATGGACATATTATTGCCAGTGATACAATTAATACTAATTATGGTCGACATCCACGAAACCGCCTTAAGATGGCAGTATCCACTAATGGTAAGGAAGCAATAACGCATTTTGCCATAAATAAGCAATACCAATATTTCACCCTACTTGATGTAACGCTTATGACGGGTCGTACACATCAAATAAGAGTTCATATGGCGCATATCAACCACCCTGTTGTAGGTGATCAATTATATGGCGGGCGCTCGCGAATACCTGCAGGTATTAGTCAAATATTACGCACATCCCTTCAGCAATTTAAACGACAAGCACTCCATGCTTGTAAACTATCTTTGATACATCCTGAAACAAAAAAAGAGCTGACTTTAACTACTCCATTACCTGATGATTTTGCCCTACTCTTAACTACATTGGACCAACATCTTGAATAATCTCATTGCTAATTGGGACGCGCCGAAAAATATAAGCGCCATAACCACCTTAAGAAGTGTAGGTAAAAGCTTAGCTCCTTATGATCAAAATAATCTAGCCCTTCATGTTGGGGATAATGAAAAACATGTCCTTGAAAATCGCCATGCATTAATAAAAAACTTAAATTTACCAGGCGAACCAATATGGCTTAACCAAACGCATAGCACTAAATGCATAAGGGTAGAAGAAGATGATGATCGAGAAGCAGATGCCACTGTTACTCAAAGCAAAGAAACACCCTTAGTAATCATGACTGCAGATTGCTTACCAATAGTCCTTTGCAATAAATCTGGTACGGAAATAGCTGCAATTCACGCGGGATGGCGAGGCTTGGCAAACGGCATTATAGAAAACACTCTTAATAAAATAATTAGCAAAAATGAAACTATGCTTGCCTGGATTGGGCCAAGCATTTGTGAGTCATGTTTTGAAATAGGAAATGATGTATATGATAGCTTTATAAAAAACTATCCCTTTACTAAAGAAACTTTTAACATTAATCTTAAATCTAGTTATGCAAATTTACCTAAAATGGCAGAGTTGATATTAAATGCAAATGGAGTAGAAAATGTTTATCAATCCAATGCATGTACTTATGAGTTAAAAAATAAATTCTATTCGTATCGCCGTGAAAAACAAACAGGTAGAATAGCTACATTGATTTGGTTTAATAATGTCTAATAATCACAGGATGCTAATATGACAAACAAATTAAAGTATTTCTTAACAGCATTTTTAATACTAAGTTTAAATTGCGTTTATGCTGGTAAAGAAGCATTATTACCAACTCTTGCTCCGGTTTTAAAAAAAACAATGCCAGCCATTGTAAATGTTGCGGTTCAAGGAGTGATTCCTGGTAGTCTTCCTGCCCAAGAAAATGAAGAGTCACCAAATAAATCTAATAAAAACCCCCAAGGACCAAGAAAATTTCAATCTATTGGTTCAGGAGTCATTATTGATCCTAATAACGGTATTATTATAACAAACGATCACGTGATTCGTAACGCTAACCTTGTCACTATAACTTTAAATGATGGTCGACGTTTAAAGGCTAAAATTATTGGTGGTGATAGTGAAACTGATGTTGCCGTTCTTAAAGTTGATGCTAAAAATTTAAAGAGTTTACCAATTGGCGACTCTGATAAAATTGAAGTTGGCAATTTTGTGGTGGCAATTGGCAACCCTTTTGGGCTAAATAGTTTTGGCAATAGTCAATCCGCGACCTTTGGTATTATTAGTGCGATGAAACGTTCTGATCTTAACATCGAAGGAATTGAAAACTTTATTCAAACAGATGCGGCTATTAATCCAGGTAATTCTGGTGGTGCCTTAGTTAATATTGATGGCGAACTTATTGGAATTAATACCGCTATTATTTCACTTTATGGTGGCAGTGTAGGCATTGGTTTTGCAATACCTATTAATATGGCAAAAGAAGTGGCTCAACAGATCATAAAATATGGTTCTGTTCATCGCGGCTTAATGGGAATATATGTTCAACATCTTACTCCTGAGCTTGCACAAGCCATGGGTTATAATGAAGATTTCCAAGGAGCTCTTATTTCGCAAGTCAATGAGGGCTCTCCTGCTGAAGCTGCTGGCTTAAAATCAGGAGATGTAATTACTCAAATCAATGACACTAAAATCACGCAAGCAGCCCAAGTTAAAACGACTATTAGTTTACTGCGTGTAGGATCTGATGCCAAAATAATAGTAAACCGTAATGGTAAGTTATTAACTTTAACCGCTTTAATAACTGACACTAAGAAAAATGAACAAAAATTACAATCAAATAATCCATTCCTTTATGGACTAGCACTTAGCAATTTTGAACAAGACTCACCAATGCATGGACATATTGTTGGTGTTCAAGTTATGGGTGCTACTGAAAATAGCGCTGGCTGGAGAGCTGGCATTCGCCCTGGTGATATAATTATCTCGGCTAATAAAAAGCCCACGACTAATTCAAAAGAGTTACAAGAAATAGCGCAACAGAATAAAAAAGAATTGTTAGTGCAAGTGCTAAGAGGAAGTGGTGCTTTATATATATTAATAATTTAATTAAATATATGAACGTATTGTGGGAAAAGCGTTAACTATATCATTAGCCAAAAGTATACTGATCTTTAATGTGTCTTAATTGTCTAGTGGAATTTGATTGAATCCGAGCCATGACCGTTAGGGAGTGGAGTCCTTAAAATCACCACTCCCTAACGGTCGTGGCTCGGAATTTCGCTTACATGCCAATATAAAAATTAACTTGTAGGTAATAATATATATATATCGCTTTGTCCACCCTACCTCTATAAACAACTAATGTTTTAAAATATTTGCCACTATATTTTTTAACCAAACTGCCCAACCCTTATTAAAATTAAAATTTTCTCAATAAATTAACTCCTAACACTTGACATAAGCTGATGAAAAAGACAGAATCACGCCTTCACGTGGCTATGTAGCTCAGCCGGTTAGAGCGCGGCACTCATAATGCTGAGGTCGGTAGTTCGAGTCTACCCATAGCCACCACTTCAAAAAGACTCTATATAAATTTATATTATTAGACTTTGTCATACGATATTCCTAACTATAATTTACATATATCAAATTGGCACAAAAAATGCATCGTTAAATTAATTTAAGTACAAGCGTGCGTATATTAAAAACATGTTCTTTATTCCTTGAAACAAGTGGGCAAACAAAGTACAATAATCTGTTTTAAAGCAATATGGTGAACAATGCCTAAAGTTTTTTTCTGGCAAGATGTAATAGGTAATAACGAGCAATTCGAGCCCTACCAAACTGAAATTAATCAATTAATAGCTGGAGATTACGCAGCCCTTTCGTTAGAAAAGCTGAAAATCTCATCGCGTACGCCGATATACAGTATTCGCATTAGTGGTGAAAAGCGTATTTTATTCACGACTTATAATGGAAAAATATGTTTATTAGATGTGGTATTAAACCATGACTACCATAAATCTAGATTTCTTAAAAACCCTGCGATTTTAAATGCTTTCCTAGATAGGCATGTTGAAGATTTATTAGCATTTGCTACAGAAGGACCAGAAGCTAAATTATCGGGCATTGCAGCACAAGATTTTGTTGTCTACGAACGCATAGAAGGAATAGAAGCAAAAACAGGTTTTGCCGAGCCTGTTGCCTTATATCACTATCAACAGCGCATGATTGAATTTAACGAAACACAAGATCATGTATTACGCACTCGATTACCACTGGCTATCTCGGGTCCCGCGGGCTCAGGTAAAAGTTGTGTTGCCATGTCGATGCTTACCAACTATGTACGTGAAAATATGGCAAAATCAAGTGCTTTTCCTATTGTTTATGTTGCTCACTCCCCACGTTTAGTAGCCGCCATGCAAAAAATATGGGGTGAAAACCTTAGCGCCCCTCTGCCGCCGTATGTAGATGTTCAATTTAAAACAGTTGTAGAGTTATTTTTAGAACAGATAGAAGGTGACTGGAAACTTGCCGAAAGTTTCAACTTTGCCGCCTGGTATGCGGAATATTTAATTTCAATTAGACATCGTGCCAAAGCAAAAGGTAGGGGTTCTCCTACAATTGAGGAAAATAAATCAGATGTATGGCGGGAATTTAGAATTATTTCTGGTGGTTTTGGTGAAAATGAATATATAAGACTAGGCGAAGGACAATCTACAGTTAGTGAAGAACGACGTAAGTTTATCTTTGATTCCTATAAAGCATATATAAGTTATTTATCTAAACACCATTTGATTGAACCAGAGTTAGCTATTATTCGTGAATCAAATCACAAATTAGCTATCATTGATGAAGCTCAAGACCTATCTTATGGGCAACTTGCAGGGCTTAATAATATGGCGAAAGGAAAAATCGTATTCATGCTTGGCGAACACCAAATCTTATTTGATGGACTATCACGTCTTAGCTACTTAGAGCAGCACTTTCATCAATTACATAAGCCATTAAATATAAAGCAATTATCAGGCACATACCGATCTGCTCAAAACGTACTTAATGTAGCCAAAACCATGATTGGATTTAAATATGGAGCCACTGGAGGTGCTACCGACAAGGGGGAAGTTATTGAATTGCGATCATCAGGAGAGATGCAGGATGTTGTAGGTGAAACCTTATGGCTTAGCTCTAAAAACATATTAGAATTATCTCATCTTCGTAACCAGGCGCAAGCGGCAAATCTTGCTGTTATATCTTGGTCTGAAAAAGGCGCATCCGAAGCAAGATCAGCAATTGAAACAGAATTAATCTTTAATCCAGCTGAAGCGAAAGGTCTAGAATATGATACTGTTATACTTTGGGATCCTTTCTCAGGAAGTGATTGTCGCAAAGCCTGTGAAAAACTAAAATCATCACATTCAAGTATTGCTGCTGCAAGCGGTGCCGGACACCTGGCTAAAAAAGGCCAAGCAGACACCTCTTTTCTGCCATATTTTAACTCCATCATTACAGCTATAACCCGTGCAAAACGTAAAATCGTTATCGTACACAATGGTGATTTTCATACTATAGAGCCTATGCTCGGTGGCCTATCGATGGTATTTCCATCCTTAAGCGCCATTCTTATGCCAAAAAAAGAATCAGGTATGGGTCCATCCTCTCGAACCTCAAATTCTCACATTGATGCTCCAGATACCAAAGATAAATCTGCTATTTTTATTAACATAGCAGAATGGGAAAGACAGGCGGCAATACTTGTTGGCGAAGGGCTAGAAGACAAAGCACGAGCTATTTTTCTTAATAGATTAAAAAGAAGCGTGGATGAGTATGAAGCATTTGCTTTATGTCACAGGATAGAC
>Ga0247839_1007319_pt1 | contig 12186 bp, 10 predicted proteins | sample LaCruzMarch2015__6_FD_192405 | JGI IMG/M metagenome (GOLD analysis project Ga0247839, IMG submission 192405) | Freshwater microbial communities from meromictic Lake La Cruz, Castile-La Mancha, Spain - LaCruzMarch2015_16m | ecosystem: Environmental > Aquatic > Freshwater > Lake | place: Spain...
TCAAAGCGGGGACGATCATCGCGAGGTCTGTCGTCTCGGGGTCTGTCGTCTCGGGGGGGGCCCGAGCCGGGGCGGAAATTGCGGTCGCGATCGCGGTCGCGTTGACGGTCGCCGCGATCGTCGCGCGGTCTGTCATCGCGGGGGCGGTCCTGCAGCAATTGCCCGTCGGGACCGTATGCGGGTCGCGGTCCGAATCGTTCACCGCCACGGTCGGCACCATTTCGGTCGCCACCGTTGCGATCACCGCCCTGATAGCGCTCGCGGTCGCCGAAGCGGTCCCGATTAGGACGCTGGCGGTCGGGGAAGCGGTTTGCGCGATCGTCGCCCTGGCCGCCTTCACGGAACCCTTCCCGTGAACCTTCGCGGGGATTTTCCCGCGATGCGTCTCTGGCGGCTGGATCGAACCGTGGTGGCTGATCTTCGCGAGGGCGCATTTCAGGACGCGGACGGGGCTGCTCGGCTGGCAACGGGCTGAGGTCGCGACCCAGCGAATCGGTCTCTTCGTCGGGGAAGTCGGCGTTGATATCGACCTCGGTACGTGGCCGTCCGCCGTTCGCTTCGTCTTGCGATTGGGCAACCTGCTCGCGATAGGCGAGGATGATGCGATTGTAGTGCTCGGCGTGCTGGAGATAATTTTCGGCGAGCACGTAGTCGCCGGATGACAGCGCGTCGCGGGCGAGCGAAAGGTATTTGTCCGCAATCGACTGCGGCGAACCCGAGACCTTACCGTCCGGACCATTACTATGGTAGGTGCGCGACAGAGGGTTCTGCAGCTTCCTGTTGTTTTGATTGTTGTTGCTATTGTTGTTGCTGCTGCCGTGACCGGCGTTGTGACTGCCTCTGCCGCGACCGCGGCGATGCTGCTGTCCCTGCCTCATGGTCCTCTTATCTCGCTCTTGCCGTTCGTGGAAATCGGGTTGGTTTTTCGGCTGCCCATGTGCAGGGCTCGCCAGACGTGCTGGATATGCCGAGCATGCCGACGCGCCGGTGGTAGCTGGGCCGACGGTGACATCGGGCTATGCTTTTCGAGGTTATCTGACCGCGAACTGTCGTCCCGCTATGTAGATAAACAGTGCGCCCCGGGGCTGACTGGCCACATTCTGAATTATCAATGCAGGTAAGCTCATGCGAGTTCACCATGGTCAGAGCGACAACTGATCGCTCTTGCTGGCGTTCGGCTCACTCTCACCGATTGAACTGCCTGTTTTCGTTTTCCGCCGCTCGTCCGACATCAGCGTTTTCGCGCGTCGGATTGCGTTCAATAGCGACGTTTGAGGGTTAAGGCGGGACAGGGGTCACAAGCTGACGGCCTATCGCCCACGCCTTCAGTGAATTCACACTACCGCTATTTCCGTTACAGTCCAAGCGTTTTCTTAGTGCGACGGGCGGTGTAGCGCAAGCGCCACACATCGGGTGTGGCCGCCCAGATCGGCAACTGTCCGCACATTTGCAAGTTTCTCGGCAAATTTCGCTGCCGCTAGGCCAACGATCGCGTCCGCTTGGCCCGCGCCAACTTCGAACACGATCCAGGCCGGCAAACGACCGTCCGGCAAAGCCGCTGCGGCTGCCAAAACAGCGCGGTAGATGTCTAGACCGTCGGGTCCACCGTCGAGGGCCACGAGTGGGTCGTGATTGCGCACGTCCTTGTCTAGGAGCGGGATATCATTCGTTGGAATGTAGGGCGGATTTGACAGCCACATGTCGAAACCGCACGGCAGTCCGACCCTGCAGTCTGCAACGCTAAAGTCCGCGCGATCGATGAGGCCTAGGGCTTCGGCGTTCAATCGCGCCACCGCCAATGCGGCGGGCGATATGTCGAGGCCGGTCCCGGTCGCCCCGTCGCGTTCGGCCAGCAGTGTCAGCAGAATTGCGCCCGAGCCGGTGCCAATATCGAGGATGCGCGGAGCCGTCCCGCATCCGCCGCTGTCGAGAATATCGAGTGCGGTCTCGACCACCGTTTCGGTGTCGGGGCGCGGATCGAGGACGTCCGGCGTGACGATGAAGGTGCGGCCGAAAAAGTGGCGGCGGCCCTCGATCCGACTGACCGGCTCGCGGGTGAGGCGCCTGGCGACCGTGACGTCTAGCGCCGCAATCTCGGCAATTGTCAGGCTGCAATCGGGATCTGCGATCAGGCGCGCGGGGGTGATGCCGAGTATGTAGCAGACGAGGCGGCGGGCATCGGTCGCAGCGTCTGGAATTCCGGCGGCGGTCAGTTTCGCGGTCATCGTGCGTGTTGCCGCCGCGGCCGTGATCGGGACATCGGCGCGGATGCTACCGGGGACTACGCCTGCCCGGCCCGTGCCGCTGTCAGAGCCCATCCTGGTTCGCCAATTCAGCCATCAAGTTGGCCTGATAATCCGTCGTCAGCGCATCGACCAGTTCGTCGAGGGCGTTGCCGGAGAGAACCTCGTCGAGCTTGTAGAGCGTCAGGTTGATGCGGTGGTCGGTGACGCGGCCTTGGGCGAAATTATAGGTCCGGATGCGCTGCGAGCGGTCACCGGAGCCGACCTGCTCTTTGCGTGCGGACGACCGCTCGTCGGCAAGTTTTTGGCGCTCGAGTTCGTACAGCCGCGACTTCAGCACCTGCATGGCCAAGCGGCGGTTCTGATGCTGCGATTTTTCGGCAGACACGACCATGATCCCCGTCGGGATGTGGAGCATGCGAACGGCAGAATCCGTTTTGTTGACGTGTTGGCCGCCAGCACCGCCCGCCCGCATGGTGTCGATCCGCAAGTCCTGCTCACGGATCTCGATCTCGACGTCCTCGGCCTCGGGTAGCACGGCGACGGTCGCTGCCGATGTGTGGATCCGGCCCTGTGTTTCGGTCGCTGGTACGCGCTGAACGCGATGCACGCCGGATTCAAATTTCAATTTGGCGAACACGCCGGAACCCGTAATCGACGCCACGATCTCCTTGTAGCCGCCCAGGTCATTTTCGGAGGTCGAGATGATTTCCGTTTTCCAGCCCTTTGTGTCGGCATAGCGCTGATACATTCGGTACAGGTCGGCCGCGAACAGAGCGGCTTCGTCGCCACCCGTGCCGGCGCGGACCTCGAGGATCGCGCTGCGCTCATCTGCGGCATCCTTGGGGAGCAATTCGATGCGCAGCCTATGCTCGAGCTCGGCAAGGCGCGGCCTCAACGCGACGAGTTCGTCGCGGGCGAGGGTCGCCATGTCGCGGTCAGCGGGGCCGTCACTCAGGAGTTCTTCGAGGTCGCGGGTCTCACGCTCGATGGCGTAATAAGCGCCGATCGCGTCGACGATCGGCGAAAGGTCCGAGAATTCCTTGGTCAACTTGGCGTAGGCCGCCTGGGAGGCGCCAGCGTTGAGCTCGGCCTGTATGACCTGATGGCGCTCGACCAAGCGGTCGAGCTTTTCGCGCGGTATCGACATTCGTTGGCGGGGACCCGACAGGGCGCCGGGGCAGGTCCCAGCGCGAAGGTTGGGCTTATAGGCCTACGCGGCCAACAATTACCAGAGCTTGAACGACAGGCGGCCAGCGCTGCGGGAGGCCATTGCCGATTTCATGCGATTGAGCTTGCCCTCGGCGACCGACTGGACTTTCGCGGCCTTGGCCCGGGCCGTCGCGGTCTTCCCCGCCCTGTTTCCGCGGCCTTGCCGCCCCTGGTTGTCGGGTGGCCAGCTGGCGTAAAGCGCGTTGAGCGGGGAGGCTGGGTCGACGCCAGCGAGCGCGGCATAGGTTTGAACGATCCGCACCGTCTCGGGCCAGACAGGGAGTTCCGTCACCGCGCCAGCTTCGAGTGCGGCGATCACCTCGGCCTCGGTCTGCAGAAGCGCGGCGGTCTGGTGGATCGACAATCCGGTGTGGCGGCGCATCCAAACGAAATAGCTGGCGATTCCGGGGTCGGCGGTTTGTGATTGGGATACTTGCGGCGGGCTTGCCGAACGCGGTCGACGCTGCGCCGGTGCTCCCGTTGATGATGTCCCGGCTGAAGATGCCCCTTTTGCTGGATAACGCATACTGTTCACGACCCTCGTAACCACGTGCCCCCGCTTCCATTTCCGCCACCGATGCCGACGAAAACACGGACGGTGGTGTCGAGGATTGGCCAGATTGTGGTGGGACGGGAAAGTTCCACACGGTTGGTGCGGTTCGCGGGCCGCTGATGCTGCGACGACACGGTGCGGCCGAGCGTGCTGAGTTTTGCGCCGTTGCGCTCGGCGATCAGCCAGCGTGGAGGGCCTGCAGCCGCTACGCGTGATCCATATACAGCAACCGGGGACTGGTCTTGGCGATCATCGCATCTGTGTCGAGGCCAGGGGCGACTTTGTCGTAATCGCCGTCGATCGCCAGTGAAGCAACGCCGTGGACGAAGGTCCACAGTTCGACGGCGATGGTCGACGCATCCTGGTCGATGCGGTTGGCGGCGCAGAAGTCAGCGACAGATTGGATGACGCCGCCGAAGCAGGTCTTGCAGCAGGTGTCGACCGCCGGATCCGACTTCAGCACCGGGTTTCGGCCGAACATCAGTCGGAATAGGCCAGGCTCACGCTTGGCGAAAGCGACGTAATTCTGGCCCATCGCGACCATGCCTGCCAGCGTGGTCGGACCGAACGACTGCAAGGCTTGCTGGCCCGATATCCGCAGCTCGTTCATGCCGATGATGATCAGCTCTTTCAGCACTTCGTTCTTGTCGCGAAAGTGCTTGTAAGGAGCGGCCGTTGAAACGCCCGCGACGCGGCACGCATCGGCAAGCGAGAAATCATCCGCACCCTGTTCGTTGAGCAGGTGGCGTGAAGCGGCAATCAGAGCGTCGCGCAGGTCGCCATGGTGATAGCGGGGCTTGCGGACGTCTGGAGCCGGACCCGGATTTGTTGTCATGGAAGCGTTATGCCTTGCTCCCCGGCGGTTTGCGAGTGGTCTGGCGCGACGAACTGTCCGCAGCGGCCGGACAATCGTTTTTATGGTTGCAGAGTTAGTGCCTCTAACATAAGTTATAGTCACTAACTTCTCAAGCGGAGTGTTCACATGCCGATCGTCAACAGGTCGAGCAATGTCGCTGCCAGACGTGTCAATGCCATACTGGTCCCGGTAGGACTTGCGATTGCGATGGCTGGCTGAAATGCCGAGGCCTCGAAGCCGAAGGCACCCGCTGCTACGGTGCAGCCCGTGCAAATCATGACTGTGGCAGCCGAAACTGCGGGCTTGACGTGGAGCTACACCGGCACCGTGCGGCCAAGGCTCGAAACAGACCTCGGGTTCCGTGTCGCTGGAAAAATCGTCAGCCGCCACGCCGATATTGGTCAGGTTGTAACGGCCGGACAGCTGATCGCTAAGCTCGATGATACCGATCTGCGCCTCGCCGCCGAGGCTCAAGCAGCCGAGCTGCGTGCTGCACTGACCAGCCGGGATCAATCGGTTGCCGCTGAGGGCCGTTTCCAGACGCTTCTTGACAAGGGCCATGTCGCGCAGGCCGCCCTGGACCAGCGCCGGGCTGCTGCTGATGAGGCGCGTTCGCGCGTGTCGCGGGCGGAGCGCAATCTCGATATCGCACGCAACCAATTGGCATACACAGAGCTCATGGCAAGCTCGGCAGGCGTCATCGCATCGCTAAGTGCGGAGGCCGGTCAGGTGGTTGGCGCTGGCCAGACCGTGGCGCGCATTGCGCAGACCAGTGAACTCGAAGTCGCCGTGGCAATTCCTGAACACCTCGCGTCCGCCGTTTCGTCGGCCGTAGCGGAAGTGGTTGTATGGAATACGCCAGCGGCCAGCACTCCAGCAAACACCCCGGCCCGCATGCCAGCGCGACTGCGCGAGATGTCACCGGAAGCTGACCGTGTGACGCGAACGTATCAGGCGCGGTTTTCGCTGCCAGCGGGATCGGTCTTGGAGCTTGGACGCACGGCGACCGTCCATCTCACCCGCTCTGGCGGCTCCGAGCCGATCGTAAGGCTGCCGATCTCGGCAATCATGAACGATGGCCGAGAAGCGCATGTCTATGTTCTCGACGGCGAGACGCGCGTGCGCCGCACGGCCGTCGCGGTTGGAAACCTTAGCGACACGCAAGCCATGGTGTCTGCCGGTTTGAAGACCGGCGACCGGGTGGTGACGATGGGGGTGCACCGCATCGACGAGGGCCAGCCCGTTCGGATCGTTGGCCAGCGCGCCAGCACGAATTGACCGACGGAAAAGCATAAAGCCAGCACAGCATGAGGTCGGCCATGAAGAGCTTCAATCTGTCGGCATGGTCGGTCAGGCACCCGTCCGTCGTTCTTTTCCTGATCATCGCCGTAACGATTGCCGGCGCCATGTCCTACTTGCGCCTCGGACGCGCAGAAGATCCGAGCTTCACCATCAAGACGATGATCGTGCAGGCGTTCTGGCCTGGCGCGACGGCCGAAGACATGCAGCGGCTGGTCGCCGAGCCATTGGAAAAGCGGCTGCAGGAGTTGCCACAGCTCGATTTCGTGCGGACCTATTCGAGGCCGGGCGCGAGCGTCATGCAGGTCCAGCTCAAAGACTACGTGCGCGGGCGAGCGGCAGCCGACACGTGGTATCAGGTCCGCAAGAAATTCAACGACAGCCGCTCGGTGTTGCCCGAAGGCGTTATCGGCCCGGTGTTCGACGATGAGTGAGGCGATATGTTCTCAGCCGTCTACATGCTGACGGCCGAAGGGGCGTCGCGGGCCGAGCTGAAACAGTATGCCGAGACGCTTCGAACAACGTTATTGCGGGTACCTGAGACGGGCAAGATCAACCTCGTCGGAGATATCCCCGAACGGGTCTACGTCGAGCTGTCCTATCGCAAGCTCGCGACGCTCGGCATCCCGCCGCAGACAATCTTCGACGCCATCGGCCGCCAGAACGCCGTCGTGGCCGCCGGATCGATCGAGACGGCGTCGGACCGCGTCACGGTGCGGGTCAACGGCGCGTTCAACACCCTCGACGCCATTCGCGCGGTACCAATTTCGGCTAACGGACAAACTTTCCGGCTGGGTGACATCGCAACCGTGGTTCGCTCGGAGGAAGACCCGGCGCCATTCAAGGTTACCCATCGTGGTCAACCTGCCGTCGGGGTCGCTGTCGCCATGGCGGAGGGCGGCAATGTGCTCAATCTCGGTGAGCGGCTCGATGAGGCCGTCCGGCAGTTCAAGGAAACGGTGCCGCTTGGCCTCGATATCGAGCAGGTGGCCGATCAGCCCAAGGTCGTCGAAGCCTCGGTGAGCGAGTTTCTGGTGTCTTTTGCCGAAGCGCTGGCAATCGTTCTTGCCGTCAGCTTCATTTCGCTCGGGCTTAGAACCGGCATCGTCGTGGCGCTATCTGTGCCGTTGGTCTTGGCGATCGTGTTCGTCGTCATGGCCGCGGGCAACATGAACTTCGACCGCATCACGCTTGGCGCATTGATCATTGCGCTCGGGCTGCTTGTCGATGACGCCATCATCGCCATTGAGATGATGGTCGTTAAAATGGAGCAAGGCTACGACCGGCTCAAGGCGGCGACGTTCGCGTGGGAATCGACCGCTTTTCCAATGCTAACTGGAACGCTGGTGACGGCTGCGGGCTTCCTGCCGGTTGGTTTCGCGGCGTCGACGGCTGGCGAGTACGCCGGCAACATCTTTTGGGTGGTCGGTATCGCGCTCGTCGTGTCGTGGTTCGTCGCTGTCGTTTTTACTCCGTATCTCGGCGTGCTGCTACTGCCCGATTTGGCCAAGCCGGTGGTGGCTGGTGCGCCGGGAGCTACTATGCATGGGCAGACCGTCGGGCCGGTCAACCGTCCGGCTCATATCCCGTCAAATATTCATGGCGATCTCTACCAATCGCGGACGTACCGGGCTTTACGGGCTGGCGTCACGTTCTCGCTGCGCCGCCGTTATTCCGTCATCGCGCTGACGCTGGCCGCGTTCGGCCTTGCCATCGCCGGCATGGGTTTTGTCCAGCAGCAGTTCTTCCCGACATCGTCCCGGCCCGAGCTTTTCATCGAGACCCGGATGCCCGAAGGCTCGTCGATTGGCGCCACGGCCGCGGCGGCACGCAAGGCTGAGCGGCTACTCGAAGGCGACGGAGACGTGGTGACCTACTCGACGTACGTTGGCCAGGGCAGCCCGCGGTTCTTCCTGGCACTTAACCCCGTGCTGCCAAATCCGAGTTTTGCGCTTACAGTCATCATGGCCAAAGACGCTGAAGCCCGCGAACGGATCAAGGCTAGGCTTCGGGCGGCAATCGACGCTGGCGCGGTTCCCGAAGCGCGCATGCGGATCGACCAGTTGACGTTTGGTCCGCCGGTCGGTTTCCCCGTGCAGTTCCGCGTGGTCGGGCCCGATCCCGTGAAAGTTCGCGAGATCGCCTATCGGGTCCGCGATGTCATGCGTACCGAGCCAAACGCCATCGACCCGCAACTTGACTGGAACGAGCAGGTTAAGTCGGTCGCGCTCGACGTGAATCAGGATCGCGTCCGTGTGCTCGGCCTCAATACCGCAGACATCGCGGCCACGCTGCAGACCCTGCTGTCGGGGACGACGGTGTCGGAGTATCGCGAGGGGACCGAAATCCTCAAGATCGTCGTCAGGGCCGCGCCGGATGAGCGTCGAGATCTGGCCCACATCGGTGACCTGGCGATCACCAGCCGCGATGGCCGCGTCGTTCCGGTCGCGCAAGTTGCGACTATTCGCTTCACGTTCGAGGAGCCTATCTTGTGGCGGCGTAATCGAGATATGGTGCTGACCGTGCGAGCCGACGTTGCGCCGGGCATCCAAGCGCCGACCGTCACGAACGCGATCCTGCCCAAACTAGCCGGGATCAAATCGGCACTCGCGCCGGGCTACAGAATAGATACGGGTGGGGCGATTGAAGAGAGCGACAAGGCCAATGTCTCGCTGTTCAAACTGTTCCCGCTGATGATCCTCGCCATGCTGACGCTGCTGATGTTCCAGCTGCAGAGCTTCTCGAAACTGCTGCTCGTGTTTTCGACAGCTCCCCTCGAATTGATCGGAGCGGTCGCTGCCCTGCTGGCGTTCAATGCCCCGTTTGGGTTCGTCGCTCTGCTCGGCGTTATCGCGTTGGCTGGCATGATCATGCGCAACGCCGTGATCCTGGTTGACCAGATCGCGATCTTGCCGACGGCCTGCCGCCCTGGGACGCGATTGTCGAGAGCACGGTGCGCCGTGCGCGGCCGGTGGTGCTGACGGCGCTTGCCGCGATCCTTGCCATGATCCCGCTGACGAAAAGCGTGTTCTGGGGACCGATGGCGCTGTCGATCATGGGCGGTCTTGCGGTCGCAACCGTGTTGACCCTGTTCTTTCTTCCCGCGCTCTACGCCGCGTGGTTCCGGGTCAGGCGTCCCGCGGCTGGCGGCATTTCTGTGGACCCACCCGTCGCCTTGGCGCGGGTTACAGGTCCGGCGGCACCCTCCGCCTCGCAACGTGTCGCTGCGGAATGAACGTCCGAGGATCGCGTGTGGCAGCTCAGCGCGGTAGAGTTTTTGGTTGTTGATCCAGGACAACCGATCCGCCACCTGTAGGGCGTAGGTCTCTTTGCCGGGGAAACGGCAGGGTACATCGTTTCGGATCAGGCACACATGCCGACCACAAATCCGGCAACTCCGCTCGCGGCCTTGGACGTCGCGGTGATCGACACCGAGACCACCGGCCTCGATGTGCGGTCGGCTCGCATCGTCCAGATCGGCGGCGTCCGGATGCGCGGCTGTGAGATCCTTGCGACGGGACGCTTCGACCGGCTGGTCAATCCAGGCATCCTTATCCCGAAAGCGACAACGGTCGTTCACGGCATTTCCGACGCCGATGTCGCGGCGGCTCCGGCCTATGGCGCCATTGCGGACGACTTCGAGGCATTCTTGTCGAACTGTGTCGTGGTTGGACACACCATCGGCTACGACCTGACGATCCTCGAACGCGAGACCAAGCTTGCTGGCTCTACGTGGACGCCAAAGCGTGCGCTCGACGTGAAGTTGCTCGCCGAGATCGCCCGCCTGCCGGTGGCCCAGCACGATCTCGACCGACTCGCTGGCATTCTTGGCGTCGAGGTCGAAGGCCGACACACCGCGCTTGGCGATGCGCTGGCCACGGCCGGGATTTTCGCAGCCCTGGTCCCTCTGCTCAAACAACGCGGCATCCGCTCGCTGGCCGAAGCAGAAGCGGCGTGCCGTGAACTGACGTTGCGCCGCCAGGGGAGCGCCGGTGCCGACCCGTGGCCGCTTGCCGCCTTGCCGCCCGGCGATCCGCTGACTGCATTGTCGCTCATCGAGAGCTTCTCTTATGTCCACCGCGTCACCGATGTGATGTCGCCACAGCCGGTTTGGGTCGAGCCGGATTTGCCGATCTCGGATGCGATCGCGCTGATGATGGAACGGCGCATCAGCTCGGTACTAGTACGCTTCACCGATGATGCTCCCGGCGCCGGGAGTGGTCCCGGGATCGCGACCGAGCGGGATATGCTGCGGATGATCAACACGCGGGGCGCAGCTGGGCTCGACGCGCGTGTCCGCGAGGCTGCTACCCGCCCGCTCCTCACCGTCGGGCAAGACGACTTCGTCTACCGCGCCGTTGGCCGCATGGAACGTCTCGGCATCCGGCATTTGGCGGCGACCGGCCACGATGGCAAAGTCACCGGCATGGTGTCGGCACGCAATCTGTTGCGCCATCGGGCGACGACGGCGCTCGTGCTTGGCGACACGATCGAGCAGGCCGATGACGAGCCTTCGCTCGCCCGCGCCTGGGCCATGGTTCCAAGTGCTGCACGAGCACTCCGCGCCGAGGGGGTCGGCGCGCGCGCCATCGCCGGTGTCATCAGCGCGGAAATCTGCGCTATCACCCGTCGCGCTGCTGTCATTGCCGAGCGGCGCATGGCGACTGCTGGCCGGGGTCTGCCGCCTGTTCCGTATTCCGTTCTGGTGCTCGGGTCGGCCGGCCGGGGCGAAAGCCTAATTGCTGCCGACCAGGACAACGCCATTGTGTTCGACGCGGGTGCTTCGTCCGATGCTGCGTCGAGCGAACCGGGTGGCGCGACGGACCTGTGGCTGGCCGAGATGGCGACACACATGGCCACGATCCTCGATGCTGCCGGGATTCCGCTGTGCAAGGGCGGCGTCATGGCGAAAAACCCGCAGTGGCGCATGAGCCTGCCGCGCTTCGAAGCGGCAATCGACGGATGGGTCTCGCGACAGCGACCAGAGGACATTTTGAATGTCGACATCTTTTTCGATGGTGTCCCTGTCTCCGGCGACCTTGCCATGGGCGAGCGGCTGTTTGCCCGCGCCCACAGAGATGCCCAGCGATCCGTGACATTCCAGAAGATGTTGGTCGAAAACGCCCGCGGATGGCGGTCGCCGGTGACGATCCTCGGCTCGCTGCGCGTCGAACGCGATGGACGTATCGATCTCAAGAAGCATGGCCTGTTGCCGATCTTTACAGCCGGCCGTGTTGTGGCGATCCGCAATGGTGAACGCGCCCGCTCGACAGCAGAGCGGTTTCGCGCGTTTGCCCGTGCCGAGCCGAGCCAGGCCGAGCGCATCGAGCGTCTGATCGACGCGCACGAACTGATCCTCGGCACGATCCTCGATCAGCAGCTTGCCGATGCCGACGCGGGTGTAACGCCCTCACCACGCGTCGACATCAAGCGCCTGACGCCGGCGCGCCGAAGTGACCTGCGTGCTGCCATCGGAGAGGTCGCGACCGCGATCGACTTCGTAGCAGAGGGCCAATTGGTGTGATCGGAACGGCGTCGATGTGCGCTCGTGAGATATCGCGGCCCCGCTAAATCTCGACCTCCTCCTCCTCGGCAAAACGCATCAGGCTCTGGCGGAGGTTTGGGTCGGCGGCTTCTAAGCGCTGGTTGAGGAAGGCTTCGATCTTGCGGCCGTTGAGCGACAAGATCATCGTCTTGACCGGACCGATCGAGGCTGGCGCCATCGAGATTGAGCGGAAGCCGAGGCCGATCAGCGCCATCGCCTCCAGTGGGCGGCCGGCCATCTCGCCGCATAGCGTTACCGGCACACCGTACTCGCGCCCGGCCTCGATCAGCGTTTTGAGCGCGCGCAGGGGCGCCACTGACAGACTGTCATAGCGGCTGCCGACACGGGCGTTGGTGCGGTCGGCGGCGAACATGAACTGCAGCAGGTCGTTCGACCCGACCGAGATGAAGTCGACACGCGGCAGCAATTGGTCGAGTTCGAACAGCAGCGATGGGACTTCGAGCATGGCGCCAATGCG
>Ga0247839_1007322_pt1 | contig 12183 bp, 10 predicted proteins | sample LaCruzMarch2015__6_FD_192405 | JGI IMG/M metagenome (GOLD analysis project Ga0247839, IMG submission 192405) | Freshwater microbial communities from meromictic Lake La Cruz, Castile-La Mancha, Spain - LaCruzMarch2015_16m | ecosystem: Environmental > Aquatic > Freshwater > Lake | place: Spain...
GTCAGGCAATCGCTGGCATTTTCCAAAAAGCTGGATAACCATATCGGCGCCATCTGGCTTTTTGTCCACCACTATAATTCTTCAAGGCTTGACTTTTCATAAATCATGACAATTGCAGGACTACCCAAAATTTAATGCCGGCACCTACGTACATAGGATCAAAATGACCGTCTTCTGGGCGGTAATAACCGGTAGCACTGTTGTTGTTGGCAGATTGACGTAAATTAGCACTATCAACTTTTACCCACGCACCTTCACCAATTTCACAACCTTGACCAAATTGTGGGAAGCTGCTGCTAGTACGGCCTTGGCAAGAAGCTTGGAATGCGTAAATTGCACCATCGACTAATGGCGATTGACTCAAGCTAGTGACAGGAGTAGTGGCGTCCCAAACTGTGCTAGGGACAAATTTAAACATTGAGCCACCGTCACTGTTTGCGCCGCTGGTGCCAGGACGTTCTTCGTCACCGTAATAGACAACACCGTCTTTGGTCAGGTCTAAACCTTCCCAGGCCAATTTGCCTAACGCGCCACGGAATTCAACTTGACCAGAAACGGGGTTACCTGACATATCTAGCGTTGCGCTAGCGCCACGGGCAACTAAGGTTTGGTCAACTGTTGCCAATGGATTTAAAATTTCGTACAAACCACCGTCATCGACTTCTTCAGTAGCAACAATCGTGTTCCAAGGAGTACGGCGGATACCGTCACAGCCGATCATACCGCGCAGGATAGTTTTTACATCACCAGTTTTCAGATTGACAGTTTGTACAGAAGGAATCAATTTTTGTTGGCCACTTGGAAAAGTGCCAACAACGCTATTGCCTGCTTCGATACACGTTACGATATGGGTAGGATTGGTATCGCTAGGCCAGAATGCCATCATGTCAGAATTGTTGGCGGCTTTACGGGTGACTATTTCAGCAGTCAAACCTGTTGCAACTTTAACCAAACTTTTTGCTGTTTGACCAACTGCACGTGGGACAGAAACAGTTTCTGAAGCAACTAAAGGTTTGACAACACCAAAAAATTTAAACGATTGCGCTCTTAACAAATTTTGTGCTTCTAAACCAAAATCACCGGCGGCGACAGCAGCGCCTGACATCGTCAAGCTGATTGCCATTGTAAGTAATGTTTTATTCATGTTATGACCTCTAATGATAATTATGGGAACAACTAACTTTACGCCCTAGGGCGGAGTTACTTTATAGCCTTTCGGTGACATTTCAGTGAAATCAGCTAAAAATTACTTTGGCCTTATCAATAAATTCTGTATTGATAAAAATTTGAAAGCCTAACCATAATTATTTTATTTTTATCATGCCTGAATTACCCGAAGTTGAAACCACCTGCCGTGGCATTGCGCCGCATATCCAAGGTCAAACCATCACTCAAGTTTGTGTGCGTGATGCTAGGTTGCGCTGGCCTGTAGCGGATAATCTTTGCCAAACCTTGCTTGGCTTAACGCTTGAATCGGTGACTAGGCGCGGTAAATATTTGCTGTTAAATACCCAAGTGGGGACGTTGTTGGTGCATCTAGGCATGTCGGGCAGTTTGCGTATCGTCCAATCAGTGCAGAAGCCCGGCAAACACGACCATATTGATCTGGTGTTTGGTGATGCCATCGTGTTGCGCTTTAATGACCCGCGCCGCTTTGGCGCGATGCTGTGGACAGACCAGCCGCTGTCGGAACATCCGTTGTTGAAGGATTTGGGGCCGGAACCTTTGTTGGCGGATTTCACTGGCGAATTGCTCTATCACAAATCCAGACAACGTAAAGTACCGGTTAAATCGTTCATCATGGATAGCCATATTGTTGTTGGTGTCGGTAACATTTATGCCAATGAAGCTTTGTTCATGGCTGGCATTTTACCGACGCGGCGGGCAGGCAATATTGCTTTGGCACGCTATGAAAAATTGGCTGGATGTATCAGGCAAGTATTGCAAGACGCGATAGGGCAGGGCGGCACGACCTTACGCAATTTTGTCAATGAAACGGGCAAGCCAGGTTACTTTAAACAACAGCTTAAGGTGTACGGGTGCGCCGGTTTGCCCTGTGCGGTGTGCGGACAAGCGTTGGTAGAGGTGCGGCTGGCGAACCGTACGACGGTGTTTTGTCGGAATTGTCAGCGGTAAGCGCAGTTTTTCAGACAAAAGCGTTACATATCTATATGATATATCGCTTTTTAATGACCAAAATAGGTTTTACCATGCAAATTGCTGACAATATGGCTGTTTCCATCCACTATACCTTGACCAATGATGCAGGCGAAGTCATTGACAGTTCGGCGGGTGCTGAACCGTTAGTGTATTTACACGGCGGTGGCAATATCATTTCCGGCCTTGAGCAAGCTCTACTTGGCAAAGCCGTTGGTGAAAAGTTTAATGTCCGTATTGATGCTGAGAATGCTTACGGCGAATTTATGGAAGATCGCGTCCAAGTCATTTCCAGGTCAATGTTTGAAGGGATTGATGAGATTGAAGTCGGTATGCAGTTCCATGCCGATGTCAGCGAAGGCCCTGGGGTAGTCACGGTGGTGAGTGTTGAGGGTGATGACATTACCATAGACGGCAATCATCCGCTGGCGGGCATGGCATTGACGTTTGATGTTGAAGTGATGGAAATGCGTCCCGCCACTCATGAAGAAATGGCACACGGCCATATTCATGGCGCAGGTTGCGACCATTGATTTAGTAGGTCAAGATGAATCCGTTCGGGGTTAGGTAATCAGAAAAAAATAAACCACCACAGATTCGCAACATATCTTAATTAATACAATAAAAGCATTGTGTCCACGAAAGCCACGAAAAGCACGAAAAAATAATCAAAAGCATCGTGTTGTGGTGTTTATTTTCGTGCTTTTCGTGGCTTTCGTGGACGATGTTTTTGTTCCAGAGAGATTATTTATTGCGAGTTGTCTTAGCAAGAACGGATGTTTGCAATGTAACTGTAATCTTACAACCCTAGCGGATTATCAGGATCAACCCCTGCCATAAACGGCAGGCGACGGTCTTGGTCAGTCAGTTGGTAGATTTTACCCAGCCAGTTATTGAACACGGCTTTTGCCGTATCCCGCCAAGTATTGTCCAAATGCTCCAGCACCAGATGTTCGGGAAATTTTTCCAATGTTGCTATACCAGCCTTGGCATCACGTACATGGTGCTCGTAGTTGCCAAGAATGGGGCGGACGGTTTTGTTGAAATAATTTTCTGGAAATGGTGGATAATCATCAATTTCCCCTTGATAAAAACGCATCACTTCACGCTTGTATTCTTTTAATAGGCTAATGTCGTCGTATTCGGGATGGCCTTGAAAAAATACGGTGCGGAAACCGTCTTCACTGACTGCCAAATGCACCCCAGCTTTCGCGCTTGCCGCCAAAATCTTAAGCCCTTTGGCTTCCATATCGGATTGAAAAATCTCATTGAAACGCGAATGCGGCACGTCAAAGCGGGTGTTGATTTCGGCAACCAAAGGATGGCTGCGGTCAATGACTTTATGGGCAAATACGCCCCAACGTTTGCCGGGCAGACGCGTTCGGGCGATACCATAGCGGTATTCGATGACGGCGTGGGTGGCTAAGCATGAACACAATACCGAGGCGACATTTTCCCGTGCCCAAGAAAACACTTCTGTCAGTGGTAGCCAAAAATCCTCTTCCGGCAAACTCGCCCGCGTGACATTGGCGCCGCTGATAATCAGCGCGTCCAAGCCATCTTGCTTGATTTTCTCAAAAGACTCGTAGTATTTGTCGATATGCGCCTGGGCTTCCGAGCTACGTTTCAAACCTTCAATCGTGAACGGGTGGATATGGAATTGCACAATCTGGTTACAAGCCCCCACTAGACGGAAAAATTGCCGCTCCGTTGCTTCCAAGGCAGAATCCGGCATCATATTGAGCAAACCAATATGCATCTCGCGTATGTCTTGATGTTTTGCGCGTTCGGCATCAACGATTTCTTCGCCTTCTTCACGCAGCCGTTGAAAAGTAGGTAGATCAGTATGGGCAACTAGGGGCATATCAGCGGCACTCGTTTTTCATGATTGCTGTTTGGCAATCGCGTCGGCAATCAGGTGGTTGAAATCGTCTTCGCATTTGACCGTGGCGACATCATTGGCATCGACGGTATAGCCATAGTTTTCCGCAATGGCTTCGTAACGTGGCAATCTTGACTTGAACAATTCGGGGAATACCCACGAGACAAATTCATCGGGTGGCATTTCATTGGTGTTTGAATAATTTTTCAATTTTAAGAATTCGGTTAATTTTTCATCCAAAAATGCTTCACGGTAGTAAAGTGGTTTCGGGTCGGTTTTAGCGCGCTCGATGATGGTTTGCTCTAAGTTTGGTGGGATTTTTATGTAGATGATCAAGGTATGCTTCGCTAGGGTTTCCAATACGTCAGGTCTGTCCAGCTCACAAACGCTGCCGCCTGCATCATTGATAAAATGCTTGTAACCGTAAATGTCTTCAGCTTTGTGGATAAATTCCGGCACATCGTTCATCGCGGCAATTTCCGCTTGATGGTGCAGTTTTTGGCGGCGTTTGAACTCCGTCAAGGACAAGCCACCCAATTTGGGGTTGCCAAGTTTGCCCAGAAAACTCGATACCGCTGCGAGGTTGTCCACCGTGATTTTGCTGTTCATGTAAAGCGAATCAGACAGCAATAATTCGCGTAAAAACGGCACACTCATGGCATGGCGTTTGATGTTATCGAGTATCGGTTCTTCCAGATATTTGGTGCCGATCCGGTAATCGCCGGAGTAATGAAACCATTTGGCTTTTGGCAATTTGTTGGCTAGCGTGGTTTTACCTGCACCGGACATCGCCAACAAGGTGATGCTTTTCGATTGCCAGTCCAGGAATTCCTGTGGAAGCATTTTCATCTGAGTGTTTCCCCATTAATCCAGATAGTCATCAATGTCCATGTCTTCGGGGTTGGGTTTATGTTCATCCGTGTCCGAATAACCCAGATCGTCGCTTTCAATATCGTCGAACGGTGCGCTCCAGTCTTCGGGGTCTTCGATGTAATCAAAGGTTGAGTTGTACCAGCTATCGTGATCATATTCGCCTATGTCGCCGTTAAGATATTGCACTTCAATGGAGTCGTCAGTATCTTCGACATTAACGACTTTAAATTTAAGGTTATTTTCCAAGTCTTTGTACCAACTACCAATAATGGGGTCTGCTACGGTGGTCATGTCTATTGCCTCGAGGTATTGTAAGAACGGGTTTAAAAGTAGCTACACAGTTCGATTTCTGCGTTGCGCGGTGCTCGAAATGCTCATGTACTCCAGTACACTCCAGTTTCTCCGCTCCGCGTGTCTCGGCACCTGCTCCTGCGTTGCTCTAGCTCCTGCATCCATGGAGTTGTTGTACTCGAACCGCTCGCGACGTTTTTAAAACACGTTCGAAGTTTCAGCTGTCCCCGAATTGGAAACAGCAATGGCAATATTATGAGTATGGCTAAAGAAATTACCAACAGATTTTCTTTTGAGTTAGTAAGATGATTGCCGTATGGAACCGAAAGTACCCAGCGGCAATATAGACTTGCAGGAATTGTAGTGTGTTAAATCTCTGTTGACATAACAACAGAGCCTTGCGTTGACTTGAAAAGCCTAAGCTTTAAACTTAAAAAATTTTTTTCATCCGTTACTTTCGTTATGGCCTCTCGCGTAGATTTCAATCCCATCTTATCCAAGCCAGCCAAACGTCGAGCGTTTGCATTCCTAGGCTTGTTGTTGCTCGCGTTACTCGTGTTAAGCGCGATGATTTTGCGCAATTACCAACATTTCGGAACGGTGTTGTCGTATGTGAATTATTCGCATCGTATCCAAAACGTGTCGGTGGAATTGCAGCAATCGTTGATTAATTATTTATTGGAAAAAAATCCTGACTCCAAATCGCAGGCGATAACCGCAACGCTGGATCATATCGACGGATTAATTGCTGATAATGCCTATTTGGCCGCTACCACAAAAACTAAGTTGGAAACCGTCAGGGCGATGTTGACGGATTTAGCCTTACAGCCATCTAGCGAAAAAAACGGTCATTTGACGGCAGCGTTGACGATCATGAACGAGACCTTGAATGAAGAAACTTTGCGCCGCGAAACCTTGCTGGAAGAAATCAATTTCGATACCCAAAACGAGTTGTATTCGACGTTGGCGATATTTTTACCGATTTTGTTAGGCGCGCTGTTATTTCTGCATTTTCGGATTTTACTGCCATTAAACGATTTGCGGACGTTGCTGGAACGCTTAACGGAAGAGGACTATTCGCCGATCAGCACGGATCATTTGGATACGTTGTTATTGCCGGTGTTCATGAGTTATAACGACATGGTCGGACGGCTTAGAGAGTTGGAGGAGGGTAAACGCGAATACGCCCAATCGTTACAACGCGAAGTCCGCTTGGCTACCCAAGCTATATTAGAGCAACAACACAGCTTGGCCAGGGCCGAACGTTTAGCGGCAGTCGGCGAAGTCGCTGCCGAGTTGGCGCATGAGATACGTAATCCGTTAGCCGGTATCCATATGGCGTTTAGTAATTTGCGTAAAGAAATCAACGACCCGCAGTTATGCGAACGCATGGCGTTAATCTCTGCCGAACTGAAGCGCTTAGCGACGTTACTAAACGATATTTTAAAGCAAAGCAATCATATTCCGGAGTCGGCCGTCGATTTTGATGCGACGCAAATGATTAACGACTTAGTGGCGATAGCGCGTTATCAAATTGTCGAAACTCTTCAGATTCGTGTCATAACGCCGGAGTCATTGATCGTGCATTTACCGGAAAGCGGACTTAGGCAAATGCTGTTGAATTTGGTCTTGAATGCAGCCGACGCATTGGAAGGCGGGGCGGGCGTCATTACCGTCAGCACAGAAGCCGTTGCTAAGGATTTGCGTATTTGTGTTAACGATAACGGACCCGGATTTTCACAAGAGTTATTGGAATACGGGATACGCCCTTTTCGCACCACGCGCACGGGCGGTACCGGTTTAGGGCTGGCTATGGTGCAGCGTTATGTGAAACAGGTAGGCGGAAGTATTAAACTGAGTAACTGCCAGCCGCAAGGCGCTTGTGTAACGGTAGGGTTACCGAATGCCTGTCGATAGGAGAAAACTGTGATTGAAACCTTGTTGGTTATTGAAGATGAAAAGTTGTTAGGCACTGAATTGTCCCGGCATTACCGCCAATTAGGTTGGGATGTGGTGTTGGTTACCCGCTTAAAAGAAGCCAAGACGCTGCTGCTGAATAATTTGGAGCCGTTGTTAATCCTGTCGGATATGAATTTACACGATGGCAACGCATTAGACTTTATGGAAGCCATGAAAAAACAAGCCGGTTTTACCGAATGGTTGTTTTTAACCGGCTTCGGCAGCGTACCGGATTCGGTGCGCGCGTTGCGTTTAGGTGCGTATGATTTTTTAGAAAAGCCTTGCGATTTGGATAAGTTGGATTTGGTGGTTGCGAGTGCGGCGCGAAGCGCGTCCATCCAGCGGCGGGTATTGGATCAAGCCAAACAAGGGTATAGGCGCTTTTCGCCGGACGCTTATGTGGGCCGTAGTCCGCAGGCCCAAGGTATTCGGCAATTATTAACCAAACTGACGCAAGTTCCGTTTAGCGCGTTAATCATAGGCGGCGAAAGCGGTACCGGAAAGGGCTTAACGGCGAGAATTCTGCATTACGGCGGCGTCCGCGCGCAACTGCCGATGATTGAAGTCAATTGCGCGGCGTTACCTAGAGAGTTGATGGAATCGGAATTATTCGGTCATGAACCCGGCGCGTTCACCGGCGCTAGCGGACGCCATAGAGGTTTGTTGGAACAAGCCGACGGCGGTACCTTGTTCATGGATGAAATTGGCGAAATGCCGTTGGATCTGCAAGCCAAATTATTGAAAGTTCTGGAAGATCATAAGGTTAGGCGATTAGGCGGAGAAAAGGAAATCACCGTGGATGTGCAGTTGCTTGCGGCGAGCAACCGCGACTTGGAAGCGATGGCGAAAACCGGCGCGTTTCGGGCTGACTTATACCATCGCTTAAGCGTGTTTAAAGTTTACTTGCCGCCGTTGCGTGATGCGTTAGTTGATCTCGACGATTTAGTGCCATTGTTTGTCGCCGAATACAATGCCAAAGCCGGACGGCAAGTAAAGAATATTCCGGCTGAAGTTTGGCAAAAGCTCAAGGCTTATCATTGGCCCGGTAATGTCAGAGAGTTGCGTAATGTGATCGAGCGTTGCGTGTTGTTTGCCGAGGGGCCTGAATTTCCGGGACAATGGTTACAGCTTCCCGGAGACGGCGGCGCTAACGTAGTGGCCTGCGCCGAGCATTTAATTTGCTTGCCGTTAGACGGTAGTATGGCTTTAGACGATATGGATAAACATATTATTAAAACAGCGTTAGAACGCTCTGAACAAAATTTGGCCGCTGCGGCGAGAATGTTAGGGACGACCCGAGAAACATTGCGCTATCGGGTCAGGAAATATCAGTTGAGTGTTAAAGAGTGATTGCTTGTCGGTTTGGTATGAATTCCGTTATTTCTCGTCATTTGAATATCCTCCCTAAACGCTAATGTTTACCTCAGGCTGTCTCGCCTTAAGTTGGTCGCCATGCTTTCGTTATTGGTAGAGACGTTGCATTACAATATCTCTACCAGCGGTTAAGCTGTCCCGATGATTCGGCATATACCGAAAATTTAAATCCTCCTTATATATCGGTTCAAAACAACCGTTAGTGGTTGTTTTGAACTATCGCCCCAGCTGCACAAATTCCTCTTCTTAAATTGTTGATGGTTAGTCGTTGTAATAAACCATGATAATTCAGTAACTTATAAATATTTTCTCGTAATTTAAAAGTTGGCTTAACAATTGCTCTGTTGGCATATAAACCGTTTGCTTCGTGCTAAGCAAACAGTCAAAACCACACATAACAACAACTGTTGTTTGTGTTATTGCCGATTTAAAAAAGAGGTTGAGTATGAGTCAAATAAACACATTAGCGATACCCAAAACCGGCTTAGCCGGAATGAAAGAAAACTGGCGTAGTGATTTATTGTCCGGTTTTTTGGTTTTATTAATTGCTATGCCGTTATGTTTAGGCATTTCCATGGCATCCGGTTTTCCGCCTTCCGCCGGTTTAATTACCGCCGTAATCGGCGGTTTGCTGGTATCGCTCATCAACGGTTCTTATGTGACGATTAACGGCCCGGCGGCGGGCTTAATTGTCGTCGTATTAGCCGCGGTGCAAGAGTTAGGTCAAGGCGATGCAATGGCCGGTTATCGTTATACGTTGGCGGCTATTGTCGTCGCCAGTGTTTTTCAAATTTTAATGGGCTTGTTTAAAGCCGGCCGGTTAAGCTCGTTTTTCCCGGCTTCAGTCGTCCACGGCATGTTAGCGGCAATCGGTATCATCATCATGGCTAAGCAAATCCATGTGGTGATGGGCACGACTCCGGAAAAAGGCAGCAGCTTATTTTCGACTATTGCGCAAATCCCCCATAATTTTATCAATTTAAATCCTGAAATTGCGGTAATCGGTTTTTCGGGACTGGCGATTTTAATCGCTTGGTCGCTGATTAAAAACCGCTGGCTGAAAATGGTTCCGGCACCGTTAATCGTGGTTTTAGTCGGTATCGCGCTGGGCCGGTATTTTGATTTGGAACATGAGCACATGTATTTGTTTTTGCCGGATGCGACGTTTTTACCTCACCACGAAGAAACCGTAGGGCCTAAGTTTCTGGTCGCGATTTCCGATAATTTCATGTCCGGATTTTATTTCCCGGATTTTTCCAAAATCGCTACGGTAGAGTTTTGGGAAGCGGTGGTCAGCATAGGCTTAGTCGGTAGTTTGGAAAGTTTGTTAAGCGCGATGGCGGTGGATAAATTAGATGTTTATAAACGCCATGCTAATTTAGACAAAGATTTAACGGCGGTCGGTATCGGTAATTTAATCGCCGGTAGCATAGGCGGCTTGCCAATGATTGCGGAGATTGTCCGTAGCTCGGCGAATGTGAATAACGGCGCGAAAACTGGTTGGGCGAATTTTTTTCACGGTCTGTTTTTGCTGTTATTCGTAGCGTTTTTTCCGCGCTTAATTCACAGCATCCCGTTGGCGGCGTTAGCATCCTTGTTAGTGTTCACCGGTTTTCGGTTGGCGTCACCTAAAGAATTTGCCAAAGTCATGGGCTTGGGCAAAGAGCAGTTGTTTATGTTCGTCGTCACGATTATCGGTGTGATTGCGACGGATTTGTTAGTCGGCGTGTTAATCGGCATAGCCACTAAATTTACCATTCATGTGCTGAGAGGCGTTAAATTCAACAATTTGTTCAAAATGAATTTTGAAATTTCCCGTCGTGACCAGGCCATTTGGGTGGAAATTTCCGGTGCGGCAATCTTTTCCAATTTATTGACCTTAAAAACCGCGTTAACCCAGTTAGAGCCTGGAAAAACCATTATTTTTCAGTTGAATGACGCGTTCTTACTGGATCATTCCGTGATGGAGTTCTTTCATGATTTTCAGCACGATTACGAAGCGGGCGGCGGCCAGTGCCAATTTGTAGGCTTGGAATACCATGAAGCATTTGCTGATCATCCGTTAGCGGCTAGGCGCCTGAAACAGGATATGGCGTGACCTTTACGCGCCCAGCTCCGTAACATCCGCTAAACGTAAATTTCAGGAGTTTCATTATGACGACCGCAAAACCCAACATTCCCTTCGATTTAGATTCGGCGCTAGAGCACATCTCCCATTGGCTGCCTACCCAAGGGCCGATTAAGGATTTCATTCATCACAATACCTTGCATGCCGTACAAAATTATGGTTTTCACGACGGTGTGGCGATTGCGGCCAAGGTGTTCGGCGCCCGCAGTTATTTGCCTATGGCGGATTATCAAGCCCGCTATCGACAAGGGCGTATTAAAGACGAGGCTATCACCTGGGCGTTAAACCAATCCGGTTGCGTGGGCCAAGAACAAGCGGCGCTTAAGGAGCAATTATTTGTCGATGACGCTAATAAACACTATCCGCCGATGTCGTTAGCGAATCACGGTATTCGCAATCGTTGGTTGAGTCATATCGAAGTCGATTTAAACTCGTTAGTGCAACCGTTGTTGTTTCGGTTGGTCGGAAATTTTTTGGATCAAGGCATTAGCCGCTGGACGTTGGCAAAAAAATCGGAACGGTTTTGGGCGTGTGTGCAACGCTTGACCTTTGACAGTTTTTTGGCGTTATTTCCGTTCGACGCTCCTGAAGCCCGCGAAATGTTAAAACAGTCGCCGGAGCAGGTGATTACTGCTTGTTTGCATGAAATTGTCGGTTGCGAACCGCTTTATCAGCAATATTTGTTGGAGATGTTATTGGCTCATCCGGGTTGGTCGGGCATGGTCAGATTAATCGAGTTAAATCCCAAAGCGTTATTAGAGCCTAGAGAAATCAGCTTAAAAGAAATGATCGCAGTCGAGTTGGCTGCAGAATGGGCGATTTTGCGTAAAAAACGCAGCAAAGGCTTTATTACCGTAGTGAAAACACCCGGTTTAGACGAAGTGCCGCTGTTAGCCGATTATGAAACCGATCTGGTCGTGCCGCTGCCATTAAAAGTTTGGCATGAAGCCATGGAGTATTCGTTGTATTTAGAACTGTTGACGGCACTGACAGCACAGGATGTGTCCGCACCTTCCGAGCAAACGCCGATAGCGCAAGCCTTGTTTTGCCTGGATGACCGCGAATGCTCGGTACGGCGTTATTTAGAAGCCGCTAATCCGGACATCGAAACCTTCGGTGCCGCCGGATTTTTCGGTATTGATTTTTTATACCAAGGGTTTGACGATGCTTATCCGGTTGCGCAATGCCCGAATATTCTCAACCCTAAACATTTAATCAAGGAAAGTAGCAGCAAGCCGGAACCGGATAAAAGCACGCTGGCGGAAGGTTGGTCTGATTTGCATATTAAACCGCATTCCTTATTGCGCGGCTGGTTGTTTACGCAAATTTTAGGCTTGGGTTATGCGGTGCGGATGTTGTGGGACGTGTTCAGACCGGGGCCGCAATTATTAAAGGGTAGTCCTGCAATTGTCATGATTTATGAAAAGTCAAGCCTTGAAGAATTATAGTGGTGGACAAAAAGCCAGATGGCGCCGATATGGTTATCCAGCTTTTTGGAAAATGCCAGCGATTGCCTGAC
>Ga0247839_1007324_pt1 | contig 12178 bp, 6 predicted proteins | sample LaCruzMarch2015__6_FD_192405 | JGI IMG/M metagenome (GOLD analysis project Ga0247839, IMG submission 192405) | Freshwater microbial communities from meromictic Lake La Cruz, Castile-La Mancha, Spain - LaCruzMarch2015_16m | ecosystem: Environmental > Aquatic > Freshwater > Lake | place: Spain...
TACTGGAGGAAAACGCGCTGGATTATGGCTTATTGCATAACGAGGAAATATTCTTCGAAAAATTTTCACGGTGCTGATAATGAGTTAAATATAAAACTAAATGCCGCGCAAAGGATAGCGCCAAGTAGCGCTGAGGCGTAGCCGAGGCCTACGGGCAATAGCCAGGTCATTATGGAGCTTGCGGAATAAAGATGCGCCATAAAGAAGATATGTAAGTTGGAACGTATAAATGTTTGAATTTGGGAATGGCATTTTTTTAACTTGCGGCAAATCTACAATGGATAATAATTACAAGAAATTAATAGCTGGGAGCATTGTCTCTCTGTTCATGCTGTTTGGGCTGGTGAAGGCTCAAAGCACAGCTATTTCGCTTGAAAGGATTGCAGCACAGAAGTGGCTAAACCAAAGAAATATTACTTGTATTGCTCAAGATGCAATTGGGTATATTTGGTTTGGAACGAACAATGGATTGTACCGTTTTGATGGGTATGAGGTAACGGAATACAGGCATGATCCTTATAATTTGAATACAATTGCGCATAATAATGTGAATTGCATTTATGCAGACAAACAAAATGTGCTTTGGATAGGAACTTGGGGCGGACTCACAAAATTTGAAACAGCAACTGGCAAAATCACGAGATACACGCACGATCCAAGAAATGTAAAATCAATTTCGAGTAGCGATGTGCGCGCAATAGTTGAAGATGGTTCGGGAAACTTATGGATTGGGACATTTGGAGGAGGTTTGAATAAATTAAATAAACAAACGGGAGAAAGTAAATCGTTCCAATATTCATCGAGAAATGCGAATAGTATATCGAGTAACTACATTAATGCGCTTATTAAGGACAAAGGAGGAGATATTTGGTTAGGAACGCGCCGGGGAATTAATAAACTGGAGCCAGAAAATTCGCGGTTTACTCAGTTTCAAGAGTTGAAAAAAGAAGATGAGGCCCAATTGGTAGCCAATGTGAGTTGTGTTTTGGAAGATGCTTCAGGGAAAATTTTGTTTGGAACATTTGGAGGTGGCTTAATGCAATTGGACAGACGAACTGGAAAGATTAAGTCTTATTTAGCCGGAGAAAATTCTATTAGCAACAATACTGTAAATGCCCTAGTGGAAGAAGAACCTGGAATGCTTTGGATTGCTACTGGTGAAGGACTTAATATAATGGGTGCCGATGGCAATATAACTGTTATTCAAAATAACCCCAATGTTGCCAATAGTTTATTGAACAATGATGTGAAACACTTACTTCGTGACCGATCTGGAGTTATGTGGATTGTATCTACAGATGGTGTGAATGTTTACAGTAAATTAAGTGGGAGATTTACAAAGTTTCAGAGAAGTTTAAAAGAGAAAAGTAGTTTGTCTAACAACAATGTAACAAGTTTTGTGGAGGATACAACTGGTATTGTCTGGATTGGGACAAGAGAAGGGCTAAATAAATTCAATAGAACATCCAAGCAATTTGAAAAGGTTTTGCTGGAGGGCGAAGACAAAAAACAAATTTTAAGTAACGAAATAAAATCATTGCATATTGATAAAAAAGGGAGATTTTGGATAGGAAGTTCAAATGCTTTGAGCCAATTGAATACCAAGACCAGGAAAGCAAAAGTTTACAGATTTGATGAGTTTAATCCTAACAGCCTTAATAACGAGATATTTACAATATATGAATCTCGAAATGGAGATTTGTGGGTAGGATTAAGAAAAGGATTGGCAAAATTTAATGCAGATTCTGGCAAATTTCAATTGTATAAACCTGACCCAACAGTATCTGAAACACAAATTAGCAACTCTGTTTATTCTATTTTAGAAGACCGCTTTGGAAGATTTTGGGTAGGAACTTTAGGCGGAGGTTTGAGTGAATTTGATAGAACTGATAAGAAATTTAAAAAATACAAACATAATCCTAACGACAGTACAACCTTATCTAACAACAGTGTAATTTCTATGTATGAGGATAGATTTGGTTTCTTTTGGGTGGGTACTTATGGCGGAGGATTGAATAGAATGGATCGCAAGAAAGGCAATTTTATAAATTATGCCGCCAAGAATGGTTTGCCTAATGATATGATTTATGGCTTGCAGGAGGATAGAAAAGGTAATCTGTGGATAAGTACAAGTTCAGGTTTGGTAAAGTTTGATACTAAAACCAAAACGTTTAGAAATTATGATGCTTTAGATGGATTACAAGGAAATGAATTTAATATAGGTGCTTCATATACTTGCAAAAATGGGGAAATGCTTTTTGGGGGTGTTGCTGGATTTAACTTGTTTTTCCCAGATAGTATTTATGAAAATAATTACATTCCTCCAACTGTAATTACAACCTTTAAAGTATTAGATAAACCTACAATTTTATCAGATAATCTAAAGTTAGAATACAATCAGAATTACATTACTTTCGAATTTTCTTCATTGAGTTATGCATTGGCAGATAAAAATCAGTTTGCTTACAAATTAGAAGGTTTTGACGAGGATTATATTTACTGTGGTTCAAGAAAGTTTGCTTCTTATTCGAATCTCGGACCTGGTGAGTATGTATTTCATGTAAAGAGTTCGAATAGTGATGGTTTATGGAATGAAAAAGGAACAAAAGTTACCATTTTAATAGAAAGACCATTTTGGAAAACATGGTGGTTTATTTCAATAGGAGCGCTAATAATAATTGCACTTTTATATTTTGGATATTGGTACAGAATAAGAAATTTTAACAAAGTAAATTTGCTCTTAGAAGCAAAAGTAAAAAGACGTACTGCCGAGCTTGAAAAGGCAACTGAAGAAGCTGAAACAGCAAGAATTGCAGCTGAAAAGGCAAGTCAATCTAAATCAGGATTTTTGGCAAATATGAGCCATGAGATTAGAACCCCGCTAAATGGAATTTTGGGTTTTACTGACCTTTTGATTAAAGGAAATCCTAACAACGAGGATAAGAAATACTTAGAACTGATTCGTTCTTCGGGAGATACTTTGCTGAAGTTGTTAAGTGACATTCTCGATTTAAATAAGATTGAACAAGGCAAACTGAGTATAGAAAACATAAAATTTAATTTTACAGATGCAGTTACGCAAACTTTGATTCCTTATCAATACAGAGCGAATGAAAAAGGGCTTCAATTTATGCTCAATTTTGATCCTCGAATTCCTGAATATGTAAATGGTGATCCTACTCGGATAAAGCAGTTAATAATTAACCTTGTATCTAATTCTTTGAAATTTACTGAGAACGGAGGTATTTCTATAAGTTTTGAGGCTGAATCTGATCCTCGAAAATCTGACGACTACTTTTACGTAAGAGGTATTGTAAGTGATACCGGTATTGGTGTCCCAGAAGAAAAACAAAAATTAATCTTTGATAGTTTTACACAAGCTGATGGGTCTTTTACAAGAAAATATGGGGGAAGTGGATTGGGGCTTTCAATTGTAAAACAATTGTTAAGATTGATGCATGGGGAAATTAGGTTGATTAGCCCTGCATTAGAAAAACCATTTAAGTCTGATAATCAAGGAGCTTCTTTTGTTTTTAGATTTAGATTAAAAGCTGAAACGGTTAGTGAAGAAGACAAGGATGTAAAATTTGTTGAAGCACCTAAGGCTATGAAGTTTACAGAGCCATATACTATTTTGTTGGTAGAAGATAATAAGATAAATCAGTTACTGGCGAGCACTGTTTTAGAAAACTTTGGAATAAAAGTGATTACTGCCGACGATGGTTTACAAGGTGTTGAAAAAGTAAAGTCGGAAGACGTAGACTTGATTTTAATGGATGTGCAAATGCCTGTAATGAACGGATATGAAAGTACAGCAGCAATTAGAACCATGGGTATGAATTTGCCAATAATTGGCTTAACCGCCAATGTTTATAAGGAAGACATAGATAAATGCATTGAATCGGGAATGAATGCTCATTTGGGGAAACCTTTTAATGAAATGGATTTGTTTAATGAATTAAAGAAATGGCTTTCGTAGTAAAAACATGGCTTTGCGGAGGTTTTAGGTTGTAAAATTCAAACAAAAATTAACTTAACAATACCTTAATGCACTGTAACTCATTTTAAATGACTAATTTCGCGCCGCCAAAAAGCGCCCTATGCAGCAAATACGAAACATTGCAATTATTGCCCACGTTGACCACGGTAAGACTACTCTCGTTGACAAAATTTTATTACAAACGAAACTCTTTCGCGACAATCAGGTTGCAGGTGAGTTGATATTGGATAACAACGACCTTGAGCGGGAAAGAGGTATTACCATTTTATCAAAGAACGTTTCTGTTCGATATAAAGATGTAAAGATTAACATTATTGATACTCCAGGCCACGCGGATTTTGGAGGTGAGGTAGAACGTGTGTTGAACATGGCCGATGGTGTGCTACTTTTAGTAGATGCTTTTGAAGGTCCAATGCCACAAACCCGTTTTGTATTGCAAAAAGCACTTGAATTGGGCTTAAAACCAATTGTAGTAATAAATAAGGTTGATAAACCTAATTGTCGTCCAGATGAAGTGCATGATCAAGTATTTGAATTGTTCTTCAATTTAGATGCTACTGAAGAACAGCTTGATTTTAAAACTGTATTCGGTTCTTCTAAGCAAGGTTGGATGGGTGCAGATTACAAAGAACCAACAGATGGTTTTACTTATTTGTTAGATACCATTGTAAAGGAAATTCCAGCTCCTTTGCAGCCTGCAGGAACACCACAAATGATGATTACTTCACTTGATTTCTCTACTTACATTGGTAGAATCTGTGTGGGAAGATTGTTGAGAGGAGAATTAAAAGAAAACATGCCAGTAAGTTTAGTAAAACGCGATGGTTCTGTAGTTAAATCTAGAATTCGCGAATTATATACTTTCGAAGGTTTGGGTAAAGTAAAAGTAGCTTCAGTTGTTGCTGGAGATATTTGTGCTTTAACAGGCATTGAAGGTTTTGAAATTGGCGATACCATTGCAGATTTCGAAAATCCGGAAGGCTTAAAGCCAATTAATGTGGATGAGCCAACCATGAGCATGTTGTTTACCATTAATAACTCTCCGTTTTATGGGAAGGATGGTAAATTCGTTACTTCTCGCCACTTAAAAGAAAGGCTAGAAAAAGAATTAGAGAAAAACTTAGCACTTCGCTTAGAGCCAACTAATTCTGCTGATTCATTTTTAGTATTTGGTCGTGGTATTTTGCATTTGTCTATTTTAATTGAAACGATGCGTCGTGAAGGCTACGAATTACAAGTTGGACAGCCACAAGTAATTATTCGTGAGATTGAAGGTCAGAAAAATGAGCCGATTGAGGTTTTAACTGTTGATGTGCCTGAATCTTATTCAGGAAAAGTAATCGAATTAGTAAGTCAGCGTAAGGGTGAATTGTTAATTATGGAACCTAAAGGCGATATGCAGCACTTAGAATTTACCATTCCAGCACGTGGAATTATTGGTTTGCGTAATCATTTGCTTACTGCATCTGCTGGTGAGGCAATTATTGCACATCGTTTTAAAGGTTTCGAACCTTGGAAAGGCGAAATTCCACAACGTGTAAATGGTGTAATTATAGCGAAAGACCCAGGAAAATCTATTGCGTATTCAATTGATAAATTGCAAGACAGAGGTTATTTCTTTGTTGATCCAGGAGAAGATGTGTATACAGGAATGATTATCGGCGAGCAGAATAAATCTGGCGATATGGTGGTAAACATTACGCAAGAGAAAAAACTTACCAACATGCGTGCTTCTGGTTCTGACGATAAAATGCGTATTGCGCCTGCCATTAAATTTTCTTTGGAAGAAGCCATGGAATACATTCAGAAAGATGAGTATGTGGAAATTACACCCAATGCATTACGCATTCGTAAAATTCACTTAGACGAAAACGAAAGAAAAAGAAACGCGACGCAGTATTCTTAAACTAGTATAAATTTTTGAGAAGGGCAGATACCAGATGGTGGCTGCCCTTTTTTGTTTTCCAAGCATTCTACATATCTTCGTCGCATGAACATCAATCCGCACGACGATAAACGCCTTTTCTTACTCGACGCATTTGCACTTATTTATAGAGCCTATTTTGCTTTTAGCAGAAATCCTTTAATGAATTCTAAAGGGATGAATGTGAGCGCCATTTCGGGCTTCACCAGCACCTTGGTTGACTTAATGTTAAAAGAAAAACCAACGCATTTGGCGGTGGTTTTCGATTCGGCAGAAGAAACTACACGTGCCACAGAACATAGTTTTTATAAGGCGCACCGCGAAGCAATGCCCGAAGACATTCAAAACAGCATTCCTTGGATAAAATCTATCATCGAAGCATTTCACATTCCTATGCTAGAACTTGCTGGTTATGAAGCTGATGATATTATCGGAACCATTGCCAAACAAAAAGCAGCCGAAGGTCATGTGGTATATATGGTTACGCCCGATAAGGATTTTGGTCAATTGGTTGATTACAATATTTTTATTTACAAACCCGGGAGAATGGGCAGTGATGTTGAAATAATGGGCGTTCCAGAAATTTTAACGAAATGGGAAATTGACCATCCGCATCAGGTGATAGATATTTTGGGTATGTGGGGCGATGCCGTTGATAATATTCCTGGAATTCCATCTGTTGGAGAAAAAACTGCCAAGAAATTGGTAAAAGAATACGGCTCCATGGAAAATGTAATTCTCAATGCCGAAAATGTAAAAGGTAAAGTAGGCGAGAATATTAAGAATTTTGCTGAACAAGGCCTTGTTTCAAAAATGCTGGCTACCATAATTCTAGATGTTCCTATTGAAGTAAGCGATGACGATTTAATGATTTCCGAACCTAACAAAGAAAAATTGGGTGAACTTTTCGCAGAGCTCGAATTTCGTTCTATGGGAAGAAGAATTTTAGGTTCCGACTATTCTGTAAATAAGACTGTAGAGATTGAAACACCCGCAAAACCATTAACCAAAAAAGGAAATAAAGACCAAACTTCTTTGTTTGATGAACCTGATAATGATACGCCAGAAGAAGAAGGAAGTGTTGTTGAAAAAGGAAGAAACATTCAAAATACTGAGCATACGTATATTTTAACAGATACGCCACAAGCCATGCAGGAATTGGCGAGTTTGCTTATGACCAAACAAGAAATTTGTTTCGATACAGAAACTTCTTCTTTAGATTATTTCAGCCTACAATTGGTTGGTTTGTCGTTTAGCTTCGAAGCTGGAAAAGCCTATTATGTTCCAACTCCTGAAAATAGAGACGAAACCATTGCAATTCTTGAAATCTTTAAGCCAGTCTTAGAAAGTACCAGCATTCTTAAAATTGGCCAAAACGTTAAGTTTGATTTACATGTATTAAAACAGTTCGGCTTAGAAGTAAGTTTGCCTGTTTACGATACCATGTTGGCTCATTACCTCATAGAACCAGACATGAAGCACGGCATGGATTACCTGAGTGAAACTTACTTAGGTTATTCACCCGTTTCAATAACTGAATTAATTGGTAAAAAGGGTAAAAACCAAGGAACCATGCGCGATGTGCCCGTTGCAGATGTGGTAGAATATGCAGGCGAAGATGCCGATATTACTTTGCAGTTGAAGCAAGTTTTAGCGCCAATGGTGATTCAACATGAAGTAGATTCGGTTCTAAACAACATTGAAATTCCATTGATTCCGGTTTTGGCCGATATGGAGCATGAAGGAGTAAAGATTGATGAAGCTTTTTTGAACGGATATTCCGTAGAATTACAAAACGATCTTATTCTGTTAAGAGATGATATCTGGAAAATGGCAGGGCAGGAGTTCAATATAGATTCTCCTAAACAGTTAGGCGATATTTTGTTTGTAAACCTTGGAATTCCAGGAGGCGAAAAAACCAAAACAGGTCAATTTAGCACAGGTGAAGAGGTATTGAGCAAATTAGAAAAAGAGCATCCAATTGCTTCAAAACTGCTAGACTACCGTGAAATTGCTAAGCTGAAATCAACTTATGTAGATTCTCTCCCAAACTTGGTAAATGCTGCAACCGGTCGCATACATACTACATTTAATCAAACCATTGCTTCTACAGGTCGTTTGAGTTCGGTACAACCAAATTTGCAAAACATTCCTATAAGAACGGACCGAGGTCAGCACATAAGAAAAGCTTTTATTCCAAGAGACAAAGAACATGTGCTGGTTTCTGCGGATTATAGCCAGATTGAATTGCGTTTAGTAGCCGAAATTGCACAAGAGCAAGCCATGTTAGAAGCATTTCAAAACGGATTAGATATTCACCAAGCAACCGCTGCGCGTGTTTACGGAATTGAGCTAAATGAAGTAACCAAAGAGATGCGTAGCAAGGCCAAGATGGTAAATTTTGGTATTATATATTCCATCAGTGCATTTGGACTTTCTCAACGCTTAGGTGTTCCTAGAAAAGAAGCTGCAGAGTTAATTGAAAACTACTTTGCAACCTATCCGGGAATTAAAAAATACATGAGCGATACGCTTGAATTTGCACGTGCAAACGGTTATGTAAAAACCATGATGGGGCGTCGCCGATATTTAAAAGACATCAATAGCCGCAACTTTACCGTTCGTGGTTTTGCTGAGCGAGAAGCCATCAATTCTCCTGTTCAAGGTTCGGCTGCCGATATGATTAAAATCGCTATGATTAATATTCATAACGAGTTTAAGAAACAAAATTTGCGTTCTAAAATGACTTTACAAGTGCACGATGAATTGGTTTTTGACGCGCATAAAGATGAAGTTGAAATCATTAAACCCATTATTTTAGAAAAAATGCGTACCGCAATTCCAACAAAAGTGCCCATTGAAGTAGAAATTGGTACTGGAGAAAACTGGTTACAAGCACACTAAAACATAAAAAATAAACCAAGCTCAAATTAACTACTTTTGTGTTCCTTATTTTTAATTTGATAACCTGTACTTAACTTTCGGGTTTCATTAAGAGAATAGTTTCGCAATGTGAATGTAACATAGCTTTATGAGTACTGAAAAAACGAAAATTTTGCTGGTCGACGACGAACCAGATATCCTTGAATTTATCAGTTACAACCTGCTAAAAGAAGGATTTGAAGTATTTACATGCAACAATGGTAAAGAAGCCATAAAAATTGCGCAACAAGAGCGTCCAACATTAATTATTTTGGATGTTATGATGCCAGATTTGGATGGCATAGAAACCTGCCGTGTTATCAGAGAAACTCCTGAGCTAAAAGATGTGTTAATTGCATTTCTTACTGCTCGTAATGAAGATTACAGTCAAATTGCGGGTTTTGATGCAGGCGCCGACGATTATATCAATAAGCCAATAAAACCTCGAGTTTTAGTTAGTCGTGTTAAAGCATTGTTGCGCAGAAAAGGAGCTCAAGTTCCTGATAATGAAATAATGGAGGTAAGTGGTTTCATAATAGACCGTGAGAAATACTTGATTATAAAAGATGGAGTTAACATTAATCTTCCTAAAAAAGAATTCGAATTAATTGCACTTATTGCTTCAAAACCAGGAAAAGTTTTTACCAGAGAAGATATTCTAAAAACAATTTGGGGCGAAGATGTTGTTGTAGGTGATAGAACCATAGATGTTCATATCAGAAAATTAAGAGAGAAGATAGGAGATGCGTATATTCGTACAATTAAAGGAGTAGGGTACAAGTTTGAGTTCTAAAGTTCCATTCAGTAAAAGTTTAAATACTTCTACACCACGCAGTTTAGCCCTATTTCTATCAGTTTGGGTTTCAGTAACAGTTGGTGTTATAGTTTCTATAGCAGAGTTTGTATTTCACAAGCATTTTAGTATTTGGGTGCCATTGGTGGTAATATCCGTTACTTTTTTATTGAGTTTCGTATTGTTTCAATTTGCTGTGGAACGGTTTATTTATCGGAAAATAAAACTTATCTATAAAACCATTCACCAGTTAAAATTAAAAAAAGGACAGAAGCCAAAATCAGTTGATTTGAATACCGATATTATTTCGGCCGTAAATAAAGACGTTGAAGCCTGGGCCAAAGACCAAAAAGAAGAAATAGAATACCTTAAAAATCTGGAAAATTACCGCCGCGAATTTTTGGGAAATGTGAGTCACGAACTTAAAACACCCATTTTTAACATTCAAGGTTATATTATGACCTTGCTTGAAGGAGGCTTAGATGACCCAAAAATCAACAAAACTTATCTTGAGCGTGCCGAGAAAAGTGTAGAACGCATGGTTAACATTGTAGAAGATCTTGAGATTATTACCCAATTCGAATCTGGTCAGCTTATTCTACACAAAGAGAAATTCGATATTGTTGAACTTGCTCGAGACACCATGACAAGTATTCAATACAGCGCAGAAAAGAGCAACGTAAAACTGTTATTCAAAGACACTTACGACAAACCCATTTACGTAAAAGCCGACAAAGAAAGCATCCAAAAGGTAATTTCTAACTTGTTGGTTAATTCCATAAAATATAGCAAAGCTGTAGGAGAAACCAAGATTTCATTCTACGACATGGACGAAAATATCCTCATAGAAGTTTCCGACAACGGTATTGGCGTTGCACAAGAACACATTCCACGCTTATTCGAGCGTTTTTACCGTGTAGACCGCAGCCGCAGCCGCGAAATTGGAGGCACTGGTTTGGGCCTTTCTATCGTAAAACACATTATTGAAGCCCATAACCAAACCATTAATGTGCGCAGTACGCTGGGCATAGGAACCACGTTTGGTTTTACGCTTTCTAAGGCGAAATAAATAAGGTTAGGGCGGCTTTTCCCGCTATCGCCTGTGCAAGGCACTTGGCTCTATCGGGGCCGCTGGCTATTACTAAAATCATTTGTTTTAGTGTCAAACATTTTGTGGCAGATTATTTTAACCGGAAATTTTTTGCCACAAGTTTGTGGCAAATTTTCCTGTGGCAAAAAAAATTGCCACAGAATTTTACAAGCATTAGCTTTTATAGGTTAGCTCTGGTTATTTATTTGTCAAACATTTTGTGTCAAAATATTTTGTGCGAAAATTTTTGACACAAGTTTGTGTCAATTTTTTTTGTGTCAAAAAAAATGACACAAAAATTTTGACACAGAATTTTACAAGTGTTGGTTTTATAGGTTAGATGAAGTATAAGGCCTTTTTGTTGGTTGGCTAAGCACTTTAATTCAATAATAATCATATTCAGAATCTTGATTATTAGCTTTCCGACAAATTTAAAAGTTACTAAGGTGTAAAATAAGAAGTTACTAATATGTAAAATGATAAGTTACTAATGTGTAAAATGAAAAGTTACTAATGTGTAAAATGAAAAGTTACTAATCTGTAAAATTGTAATAAATTTGCCTTTAGTAATTAAGATATGAAATATAAAGAACGCATTACTGATAGTGAGTTAGAACGAAAGCTCGGTGCTTCTGGAGCATTACTTATTCGCGGTGCAAAGGCATGCGGAAAAACTGAATCTGCGAAACAGTTTGCACAAAGCATTTTGCAGGTAGATCGAGATGAAAACGTATCTGTATTAATGGACACTTCTCCTAAGAGATTACTTTTGGGAGAAACTCCACGCTTGATTGACGAATGGCAAACACAGCCTAATTTGTGGAATTACATTCGGCATGAGGTCGACGAGCGGCAGAAATCAGCACAATTCATCCTAACGGGTTCTGCCAATCCTGAAGAAACAGCAAAGATGCATTCAGGAGCAGGGCGATTCACGATAGTTGACATGCGAACAATGTCGTGGAAAGAATTGGGTTTTTCAACAGGAAAAGTAAGCTTAGAAAAACTTTTTGAGGGACATAAAATTGATATTTATGACGAGCCTTTGGAGTTGGATTTCATCATAGAAAAAATAGTTATTGGCGGCTTTCCTGTGCTATTGGACAAAACAAAAAACCAGGCGGCAGATTTGAACCGAGCATACATTGAACTTTTGGCAGAAGTAGACATGAGCCGTGTTTCCAATACCAAAAGAGATCCTGTAAAAGTGAGAAGTCTTTTGCGTTCATTGGCAAGAAATACCGCAACAATGGTTGATATTTCGTCATTGGTAAAGGATGTGTTTGCGCAAGAAAAAGCGGGAATTACACGCCCAACATTACACGACTACCTCGATGCACTATACCGCCTCATGATTTTGGAAGATCAACCCGCATGGAATCCACACATTCGTTCCTCCTATACCCTAAGGAAAACTCCTAAGCGACATTTTACCGATGTTGCTTTGGC
>Ga0247839_1007335_pt1 | contig 12167 bp, 11 predicted proteins | sample LaCruzMarch2015__6_FD_192405 | JGI IMG/M metagenome (GOLD analysis project Ga0247839, IMG submission 192405) | Freshwater microbial communities from meromictic Lake La Cruz, Castile-La Mancha, Spain - LaCruzMarch2015_16m | ecosystem: Environmental > Aquatic > Freshwater > Lake | place: Spain...
TGATGGGCTCGCCCGCTTCATCGATCAGTTGTCGCGCACTGGACACTAAGGCAAGCCCAGGCCTCTGCAGGGCCGCCCATTGCCTAGAAAGGCAGTCCGGATCATACAAGAGGTCATCCCCTCCCATAAGTTTAATGGTCTGTCCGCGAGCCTCCTGCAGACACCAGTTCCAGTTCGCTGTAAGACCTAGATTGCGGGGGTGTCCATAAAACCGAATTCGAGGATCCCGACGTTGGAAAGTCTCGACGACCATGGCCGCTTCGTCACCTGAGGCATCGTCGGCAACGATAATTTCCATATCCTGCCAGTTCTGCCGAATCACCGAAGCGAGTGTTTCCTCCAAGTAGCAGGTCTGGCGGAAGCACGGAATCAAAACACTAATCTTTGGAAGCGGGGGCAAGCGGGCCATCTTCTCCCCTAGCTGATTGTTCCGCAATTCGTTTTCTTGAGGGGCAGGTGCCACCGAGTTTTGTTCGCTAGGATTGAAATAGCGTCATGGACTTTTCCCGTTTATTTTGAATAGTTACCGTATGGTTATTCTTTTGGGAGCTTCGGGCTACATCGGGCAGGCATTTGCGAAAGAGCTTTCGAGCCGAAAGATGCCCTTTACGCCCCTTTCCCGTCGTCAGCTGGACTACACAAATTTCAGGACACTTCGCGGAGCGCTTCTTAAGATAAAGCCGGACTTTGTGATCAATGCGGCTGGCTTCACCGGCAAGCCTAATGTGGATGCCTGTGAAAACCAAAAAGGCGAAACTGTGGCCGGCAACGTCACCCTAGCCCAAACGGTAGCCCAAGCGTGTGACGCGGTTGGGGTCAAACTAGGTTTTGTTTCCTCTGGCTGTATTTACACCGGCGCGAAAGTACGACAGGAGTCTGGCGCCTGGGCTGTAGAGGATAGACTGACCGAGCCGCTGATTTCCGAGCTGCTGTCGAAGCGCTCCGACCGCGTGGCTGGATTCACAGAGACGGACGAGCCTAACTTCTGTTTCACTCACAACAACTGTAGCTTTTACAGCGGAACTAAGGCTTTGGCGGAAGAGGTGATGGCTCAATTTCCAGATTTTTATGTCTGGCGATTACGGATTCCCTTCGATGAGTTTGACGGGTCTCGCAACTATCTTTCCAAGGTTCAGCGCTACGCCAAAGTTTACCAAAATTGGAATTCGATCAGTCATCGCGGGGATTTCGTCGCAGCTTGCCTGGATACTTGGCTGCAAAAAATCCCTGGTGGCGTCTATAATGTGGTCAATCCGGGCTACATTTCGACACGTGAAGTTGTGGAAAAGATTCAGGAACGGCTGAAGCCTGCCTGGAAAGCGCAGTTTTGGGAGGGCGACGACGAATTCTATCGTTTCGGCGCCGTCACACCGCGCTCAAACTGCATTTTGGACACCACCAAGATACTTAAAGCAGGGATTCGAATCCGTTCCTTCCAAGAGGCGCTCGACGAAGCACTGGAGTGCTGGGCCTCAGAAAAGAGAGAATGAAATTATTTCGGCTGGCTTGGGTATGAGCGGAACTTCATCCCCACCGAGACGTAATCTTTTCCAGCGATTGCAAAAAAGTTTCGAAAAAAGGCGCAGGCTTCTGCTCTCTTGGATCGGCTTTGATCGGGAATGGTATATTCGGGAATACCCGGAGATCGGGTTAACCAAGATCAACCCCTTCCGTCACTACGTTGAGTTCGGGGTCGCCCAAGGCAAATTTAAATCCGGCTTGCACAGAGAGATCACCCGTTGGATCAACCAGCTCAAAAGAGGTCTGCCCAGGGCTGGCTCGAATGAGCAGGACGGCATGAGCTCTTGGCCTGAACCAGGAAAGCCTGCCCGTAAAAGAAAGGCGAAATTTCCCCGCAGGAATTCTGTGCTCGTTTACAACTCCTTCTGGAAGACTTTCGGGGGGGGGGAGAAACATGCACTGGAGGTGGCGCTGGGGTTGCCCGGCGTGGAAGTTATCTATCTACTTGGGGAAGAGGATTTTGACCTTCGGAAGCTGCTGGATCGCTTTGGAATTCGGAGCCGGAAAAAAATCGTCAAGTTGGTGCGTGAAGCGGTGGATACATCGGCCACGAAAAGGTGTCATTATTTCATTAATTCCACTTACCTCTCTAGCCTGATTCCCTGCTGTCGGAACTCATTTTTCATCGTCAATTTCCCCCACCCAAACCCTCCGGCGCAATTTCTTTCCGCCTACACTTTTCTGTGTAATTCGGACTTTACTGCCTCCTGGGTTAAGGCTTATTGGGGCGACCGGGAAAATCTCCGGGTTCTTTACCCGATTCTAGGACTGAAACCGCAGTCCCTGCCCCGCTGGGATGCGAAAGAAAAGCTCTTATTGAGTGTCGGGCGTTTCAATGCGGAAGGGCATAACAAGAACCAGCTGGAAATAATTCGGGCCTTTGTGCGCTCCGGCGTATCGGCCTACCGCCTACATTTGTCGGGAGGGGTGGACCCGTCATTGGGACCTTCCGAGCGGTACTTTGAGGAGTGCCGGCAGGCTGCTCTGGTCTCGGGTAATATCGCCCTGCAGGCCAACGCCGATAGGAAGAAGATCGAGTTAGACTTCCGCCGGGCGCTTTTTTTTGTTTCCGCGACCGGCCTGCCCAACCGCCCCCCTGAATATCAGGAGCATTTTGGAATCGCTTTTTTTCAGGGTCTTCTCCACGGATGCATTCCAATCGTCTACCGGGGTGGACAGCCGGAGCTCATTTGTGCTCAGCACGGCATCGGACATTTGTTCGGAACTGAGGAGGAGTTGGTAGCTATTTTTGAAAAGGTGGCGGCCACCCCTTGGGATTTTTTGCTTCGGGAGTCGATGCGCGTGCGGAAAATCGCTGCCGGCATGTTGGCCCAGATGCGAAAAAAAAATCGGGAAGTATTAAGACTTTTATAAATCCCAAAGCACCACCCGCTGGGCTCTTGAACCTTACGACCGACTTTTGGGAAGATCAGCAAGGATTCTGGGAAAGTTTTGGGATTGGAGACTCTGAAATCTGGAGATCTGGCGCAATTGAGAAAAAATGCAGACAGGCTCGTTCGATTGGCGGTCGGATCCGTACGTTTTGCAGGCACCCAAGAACTTTTTTACTTCAACTTCTCAGCCGCGGGAGGAAAGGTTGAGAAACCATTATCCGAATTTGACATGACCAACAACATAATCTAGTAGACCTTTATGGTTAAGATAAACATCAATGAGGCTAAGGCAAAGCTTTCCAAGTATGCCCGCATGGTCAAATCAGGGGAAACGGTGATTTTGTGCGATCGTAACAAGCCTTTTGCGGAGATCAGGCCTTTGGATCACAAAAGTATGGTGCCCAGAGTTTTTGGCCTGTCGAAAGGGGTTTTCAAGCTGGGTCCGGAATTTTTTGAGGCCGACACAGAGATTGCAAAAATGTTTTGTGGGGAGTGAAGGGGATTCATGCCCGGAACGTACCTTCTGGACACGGCTCCGCTGCTTTACCTGATGGGCAGTGAGGAGGCGGTGCCCCCCGCAGTCCGCCGGGAATTGGCCGATCCAAAGTCCGAGGTGTTTTACAGCCAGATCAGCCTTTGGGAGATTCAGATCAAATATCAGTTGGGAAAACTGCCTATGGCTGACGAGCCGGCGGTAGCTTTGCCCCGGGAGTTGGCCCGCTACAACTTCACCCAACTGGATCTGACGGATGCGGCGATTTACGGGCTTTCCCGGCTTCCACCTGTGCACCGGGATCCCTTTGACCGGATTTTGATCGTCCAAGCAAAATTGACCGGCTCCACGCTGGTCTCTCCCGACAAGGCCTTGGCCCGCTATCCGGTCCAGTTGTTTTGGTGAAGAAGGCAATCCTGCCTCGCAGGAGATACTAAGTTTAGGTTTAAGTTAAAGGGGGCCCTTAGGCTACGGGAGTTGCCAATCTTCATTATACCATCTGTTATCTTCGAGCCTAGTGGAACGTGGCCCTGCTCCGCACAAGGCTACGCAAGGTTTAAAGGGGTTGGCGGGAGGGGGGGGGGTTAAGATGAAGATGGGGAGAGACTGAAGGCTAAAGACTGCAGGGTGGGGGGAAGCTACTTGGCTTTTAGTCATGGAGGGAACCTTTCTATCCAGGGGCTGGCCGATGACGGCGTGTGGTTCGGTCGAAAATGGGGAATATTGACATGATAAAACCACATGATATGTTAATCCCATGAGCGGTGTTGTCACCACCCTGACGGAAAGGGGCCAAGTCTCGTTGCCCTCGGCGATCCGGCGGCAGCTGAGGCTTCGGCCCGGCCAGCCTCTTTTCTGGAGCCGGGTTTCGGACCGCGAGATCCGGGTCACCGTTCCACGGCAGGGGGCCGGTCGATCCATGAGGGGATTTATGTTGCGGTATCTGCACGGGGGACCGGTCCGCACGGCAGATTGGATGAAAATCCTGCGCGAGGGGGAAACGGCCTAAGTGGCGTGGGTGGTCGATACCTGTCTCTTGCTGGATGTCGGGCTGGACGATCCCAGCTTCGGAAAGCGATCCGAATCCCTTTTGCAGGAAAAGGCGGAGGCAGGACTTTTGGTGTGTCCCGTCACCTTCGTGGAGCTGGCCCCGGCTTTTGCCGGAGATCTATCCGCCCTCCGGCAGTTTCTTTTGGGAATTCCTGTTGGCTTTGAGGAGGGTTGGCAGGAAAGCGATACGGAAACGGCTGCCCGGGCTTGGGCGCGTCATATCGGGAGACAACGTGAAGGCCGGGAGAGTCGCCGGCCCGTAGCCGATGTCCTCATTGGAGCCTTTAGCACACGCTTTGAGGGTATCTTGACCCGGAATGGGGATGATTTTCATCGCTTCTTCCCCAAGCTCAAAGTTTTGTCCCCCAAGCGTCAGTAGGGGAGGAAGTGGTTCGATCGGGGTGAGGATGGGGAGAGACTGAAGGCTACAGACTTAAGGCTACAAGGAGGGTGTTTGGTTTTTTAGCCATCGTGGGAGCCGTCTTCGCGGGGTTTGGGCAAGAGGGTGGAAAAAATGACCTTATCCACAAAAAACCATACACATGGAAGAAGTATTTTTGACAGGTAGCGGAAAAAATGATCTGATCTATATTATGGCTGGAGCGAAGATTAAAACCCCAAAAACCGCCCTGATCACCGGCATTACCGGCCAAGACGGTTCCTATCTGGCTGAACTTCTTCTGTCAAAGGGATATGAGATCCACGGAATCATTCGGCGCTCCTCCAGCTTTAATACAGAAAGAATCGATCCCATCTATAAGGACCGTCATGAGAAGGGTGCCAAGATTACTCTCCATCACGGGGATCTGAGTGATCCGAGTTCACTGATCAAAATTCTGGGGGAAGCCCAACCGGATGAGATTTATAACTTAGCTGCACAAAGTCACGTCCGGGTGAGCTTCGATATTCCCGAATTTACGGGCGACGTCACGGGGATCGGCACGGTGCGTTTGCTGGATGCGATGCGACAGGTCACCCCAAAGGCGCGGTTTTATCAGGCCTCCAGTTCTGAGATGTATGGCTTGGTACAAGAGGTGCCCCAGAAGGAGACAACCCCGTTTTATCCCCGCAGTCCCTACGCCGCGGCCAAACTGTACAGTCACTGGATCACGGTGAACTATCGGGAGAGCTATGGTTTGCACGCCAGCAGCGGAATCCTTTTCAATCACGAAAGCCCGAGGCGAGGGGAGACCTTTGTCACTCGCAAGATCACCCGAGCGGTGGCTAGGATCAAGGCTGGCCTCCAGGAGAAACTGTTTTTGGGGAATCTGGAGTCGAAACGGGACTGGCGATCCGCTCCAGAGAATTTGAAGGAGATGCGGCGGATATTGCTGCAGGGCAACATCCGATGACTGCGCGGTATACATAGGTGAAATGAAGAAGAGGCAGGGAGTTTATGGGTGTAGCCTTTGCCTTGGACTGGTTTGGAGCACAAGAAGTGATTGGCGTTTAAAGGAAGGTAACTATGCACGGCCAAAGTGGGCCTACAAATTGAGATGCCAGTAAGGACGAAAATATGCTAGGATTAGATAATGTTAAAGTTAAACAATTAGTCGAGGTCATGGTGGATGCGGATATAAAAGTACTTGAGGGAGAGTTGGCTGGGACAAGCATACGTTTATGAGGCCAAAAATTTGGATTACAGGTCACAGAGGGATGTTGGGCTCGGCCATGCTTCGTTGCTTAACTAACACCAAGGCTGATTTGTTGCTCACCACGAGGAAAGAAATTGATTTGTATAATCAGGCGCAAGTTTTGGATTGGATGGAGAAAAACCGGCCGGATTACGTTTTCCATATTGGCGCCAAAGTCGGCGGCATCATGGCAAACAAAAAATTACCTGCCGATTTTATTGTGGATAACCTCATGATTCAGACAAACGTAATTCAAGGAGCTCATTTGGCAAAAGTTAAAAGGCTGGTGTTTGTCGCGTCTAATTGCACCTATCCTGCTTTGGCTCCACAGCCGCTCAAGGAGACCGCACTGCTATCTGGGCCCCCAGATGAGAATGTTCGCGCCTACGCGGTCAGCAAGATTGCGGGTATCGAGACCTGTCTAGCCTTTCGCCGTCAATACGGATGTGATTTTAGGGTCGTCATACCGCCGAACCTTTATGGCCCCGGGGATAATTACCACCAAGAATATAGTCATGTGGTAGCGGGCTTAATTCAGCGCGCCCATCAGGCAAAGACCATGGGCCAAGCAGAATTCTTAGTTTGGGGCGACGGCACGGCTAGGAGAGAAATTCTTCATGTTGATGACCTGGCGGAAGCCCTAAAGATGGTAATGTTTTGTGAGGAATCTCCCAGCGTCTTAAACGCCGGCAGTGGACGAGATCTTACCATTGCGGAACTTGCCGAAATGGTTTTGAAAGTTGTCGGCTTCAAGGGGGGGATGGAATTTGACGCCACTAAGCCGAATGGCGCGATGCAGAAATTATTAGATTCCAGCAAACTTTTAGGGTTAGGATGGAGTCCTAAAATTAGTACGGCAGAGGGACTCAAGTCTGCGTATGATGACTTTCTGAAAAGGATGAAAGATGGGACTTTGATTACAGGATGAAAAAAATTGAAAATACATCCCCGCCAGCAGCTCGATCGAATCCCGAGATTAAAAATCGATTTGCTATAGTCAAGTTATGGAAGGAATTAGGAATTAAAAATGCGGAGGATGAGTGTGTCGCACGGATTAAACACTCTGCGTCCCGGCTGGGGATCGATGTCTTTGAGATTCTGCCTGACGGACGATATTTGGAAGATCCGAATCGTGTAATTTGCCCTGATGATGTAGATTTTGTCCTGCATCTCCACTATCAGACTCCCAAAAACTATGATGCCTTCTCCATCGTGGCCCTATGGAATCCCGTGCGGTTTTACATGGAATGGGATTATCAAAGAACCTCGCGAAACCTGCTAACGCACAACGATTTTCTGAGTTGCGGATCTGCTCCTGCTGATGGCATGGTCAGACGAAAGATCCAAGACTCACCTTGTCATATCGACGAGTTCTTCACTTTATACCATTCTGTGCACGAGAATGTTCATCCGCCCTCTTTGGGGGAGGCAAAACTATTTTATGCAGGAATCAACTGGGATGTTTTGCAGGGGAAAGGGTCGCGGCACGGGTCTGTTCTCCGTATTCTTGAGGGAACTGGGCATATAAAAATATTTGGCCCCAAACTTTTCATGGGGATCGATGTGTGGAACGGCTTCAATTCCTATCAAGGGGAAATTCCTTTCGATGGGTTCTCCATGATCCATGAAATTTCCAAAGCGGGAGTTAGCCTTGTCCTCTCATCGGAAGCGCATAAGGAATCGGAACTGATGAGCTCGAGGCTTTTCGAAAGCATTGCTGCTGGAGCGCTTGTTATCGCGGACGAAAATCCGTTTACCCACAAGCACTTTGGGGATTCCGTTCTGTATGTTGACGCATCCCAAAGCCCGGACTCGGTCGCACAACAAATATTGGCTCATTTAGAGTGGGCAAAAATCAATAAAGAGGCAGCTTTGCTGAAAATAGGAAAAGCACAAAAGATTTTTTCCGAACGATTCAGTCATAAATCAAATCTGACAAGAATCTATAAACACATGCAGGACAGAAAAGAAAAGATAAGGAATAAAATCTTAAAAACACCTGCAACGAATCATGCCACTCTCTTTATGCTTCTGCCCGACGCTTCGGAAGATGGGTTGCACAGGCATATCAAGAGTTTTGAATGCCAAGAGGACAAGGGGGTCCGAGGGAAGCTGTGCATCGACTCGAACGTGACTCTTGAGCGAAAAAAGCAAATCGCCGCATCGTTGAGCCAAAGCCGAATTGAAGTTATTGAAGCAAGTTTTTATGGTCCTTTTGGCGCCCGTGAAAAGATTGGCCAAGTAATCCTTTCGTTGATCGAAAAGCGATTGGAGGACGAGTTCTTTGTCTTTGTTGCGCCTAACGAAGTCTTGATGAGTGACCATATTTCTAATTTGAAGAAAACGATAATGGCAGATCCTGATTTGGTTGGTAGTGCCAGCACCGTAATTCATGATCTGAAGGGTCACGAAGTTGTCCGAGTCCATGACCTAATTGATTTCGGTCACGTGGATTGCAAAGCTCCAAATGGGCTGGGGCGCTTTATGTTTCGACGCAGCATGTTGCCCAAAAACTATGAGACTTGTCTGCCCTTTCTTGACGGCAGGGCGTTAGCTTGTTTTTATCAAAAAGATCGGGTTCGTATTCATCCGCTTGCCTCCATTAAAGTCAATTTAGAAACAGAATATCCACCTAGAACGTGGAATGAGGCATATGAAAATGAGGTTCTGCGTGAATTCGATCCTCAGATTTTCAAGATCCATACGGGATTTATATCGAGAACTAGTTATGGGCCTCCCATTTGCCAGGGCACTGTTTTTCCGGAACTGCAACGGCCAAAGCTTAAGTTTCATCAAAAAATAGGAAGAGAGATAAGGCGAATCTTCTCGCAGGGACAAAGATTCCTGGCTTTAAAGAAAGATGAGTGCTCAGCGAAGGCACAATAGGCTTCGACGATGCAGACTTCCCAAAATCAGCAAAAAGATCGGCTTTTATTTTCCCTTGCAAGGTTCATCGGTAAAAAACGCGCAGGCCTTGGCAAGGCATTGAACGCCTACGTCGTTCGAGCTCCATGTTTTGGCCCACTGGCTTTTTCCCTTCTAGCGACGTTTTTGTTCTATTATCCGTCAATCCGGAACGGAAGCCAGGATGCCGGCTTTCTCTACGGCGGCGACGTGATCGGTTTCTATTGGCCGTACCTGGCGAAATTGCAGTATCTGCTCTCGCGGCACCACTTCGTCGCGCTCGACTTCGGCCAGTTCAACGCCAGTGCCGACTTTTTCCTGGCCGCGAATTTCTTCCCCTGCCATCCGTTGTTCGTCGTCTGGGCACTCTTCAGTTCTCCTGAGACGACGACATTTCAGGATGCTGGCCGGATTCTTGTCCTGGCGCTTGCGATCCACAGCTTCGTTGCCTGCTACTTCGCCCAGCGGCTGCTGACAAGGTTTTTCCAGCTGGATTTCTGGGTGGCCGCATTTGCCGCAGCGGCGTTCGCCTTCAGCGTCTATGCCGTCAACGCCCACGGCGAACCGATGTATGTGTTTTGTGCGTCGATCGTGCCGTGGGCGGCCTACGCCGCCCTCGACTACGCAGAGCATCGAGGCTTCCGTCGGCTCGTGCTCGCGGCATTCCCCGTGCTCGTCGGATTTTTTGCCGGCTATGTGCCGCTCGGGATCGCCTGCCTGGCGATCGCCGCCCTGATCGTCGGCATCCGGCTGTTTCTCCTCGATGAAACCGGATCCACCATAGCCGGCAGGTCATCGAGGTTCTTCGCAGCGATGCTGCCCTTCATCGTCGGCGGCATCGTGGCATCCCCGTATCTGCTGCAGGTCTTTTTCTTTCTGAAGGCCTCGCCAAGCGCATCGAGGCCGTCGCTCTTCTACAGCGCCCATCAGTTGGCGGACATGCCCCAGAGCATCCTGCGGGCACTCTCCTATCGATTCCCGATCCCGGGGCCATTCACCGAGTTTTCCATCACCTGGGGTTTCATCGCCCTGGCCGTAGCCACGATCTTCGTGCTCTCGTCTCGGGCAATCGACTCGCTCAGCCGCCGGGAATGGATGCTGCTGAAGGCCGCAGGACTGATCTATTTCGCGATTGCCCTCAGCGTGTTCGGTCAGCACAGCGTCGTCAGCGATCTCGTCTTTTATTTCATTCCCCAGGTTGGCGGAATGCACATCTACCAGCGGTTTCTCCTGCCCGGGCAGTTGTTGTTTGGCGTCATGATCGCGCTCATGCTGAAGGCGGTCATCGATTCCAGGCCGGTCTTGGGTCTGCGGATCGCGTTCGCGTTGTTCATCAGTGCGGCTTTTGCCGTGGCCTTGTATGTGATCCACCAGCCCGAGCCGTCCCGCATCGCGGGGCTCAACAATTATCTGGTGTTCGAGCTGTTGGTCGCGGCTCTGGCCATGGTGGCGATGCTCGTGCCCGACAGGGTTTTTGCCTATGTCGCGACGCTGGCCCTGTTCGCGCTCCCGGCGCTGGACGTGATGTATGACCGCTCCCAAGGAAACAGCGGGTATGACGTCCAGGTGACTCGGCAGGGTGTCATGCTCGACGAGTCCCTGCGTCGGGGCGTGCTTGCCTATCTGGAGCGGTTCCGGGCCCAGGGCAAGGAGATGATCAAGTATGTCGACATCACGCCGCGCTGGAGCAGTGAAGGGCCCGAGACCTTTCCCAAGGCGTTTCCACATTTTGTGCTCAAGGAGATCTCGATCTGTCCGTACTCCGGATGGAACTTCTACCTCTCGTCGCGGGCCGACTACATGCGCACGATTCCCTACGAGGGGGATGGGCGATTCCATCCGCAGTGGGAGAGACTGCGGATGTCGGGTGCGGATTTTGTGGTCGCGCTCGAATCGGATCTTCCGTCGCTGGAGCCGCTGACGGGAACCCTCACAGCCGGCGACATCCACAGGCTTCCCGGCGGCGTCGTGCTCGCCCCACTGACGTCCTCCGGGATCAACAGTCGGCCGACCGAGGATGCGCTGTTCGACAACGGCTATGTCCGCGTCGTTCGAGGCGCGGTCGGGGACTCGGCCGCAGAACCGGTCGAGCGACGCAGAAATCTCGCCCTGCGTGCCAAGGCCATTCAGAGCAGCAACGGCGGAGGGGAGGCGGGCCGGGCCGTCGATGGCAACCAGAGCGGGGTGTTTTCCGAGGGATCGGTCACCCACACCGGCACTGAGCCGGGTGCATGGTTCGAGATTGATCTCGGAGAATCGAAGCCCGTCGGCTCGGAACGGCTCTGGAATCGCGACGAGGTGCCCCATCGGCTCGGCGATTATTGGCTATCGATCAGCAACACTTCCGCCTCTGCGATCGAGACGGCGGCGATTCCCCGCGAAGAGGCGGTGGCGGGGCTGTGGCAGAAGCGGATCCGGATCATGCCAGCGCCGTCGCTGACGATCGACACGCCCGGCGCAGCCGGCCGCTACGTGAGGGTGCAGCTGGCCCGTGAGACGGCGGATCCGCAGAACATCCTCAGTCTGGCGGAGGTCGAGGTCTATCCGCCGCCCGGTGAAACCACAGACAGTGCCGCTGAAAAGCCGGCCGATGCTCTCGTGGTGCATGGCTTCAGTTGCAACAACGCCAACACGCTCCAGATCGACGTCGAGTCATCCGAGCCGGTCACGATGAAATACCTGCTCTGGAACAACCCGCGGCTCAGTTACGCAGTCAACGGGAAGACGATCACCCCGGGCAAGAGCGACGGGCTGGCTGCAATCAGCCTTCAGCCGGGCCGAAACATCATCGACATCGTCTATCACAACCGGATGTTCGCCATGTTCTGGGTCGTGTACGCGATCTATGCGGCAATCGCTGGGTGGGCTGGATTGACGATGATCGTGGAGGCGACCCGGGCACGAACGGACCACTCCCGGATCTACGGATCCGACCATAAGTTCCTTTCCTCGGAGCAATAGAAGGTTTCGTCATGGCGATCAAAGACGTCCTCGCGGCGCCCTGGGTCTATGACCTCGCTCAGTACCTGATCCGCGGAACCGCCTACGCGCCGGAATTCGTCTCGCGCTACATCAAGGCCAAGCCGGGCGACCGGGTGCTCGACATCGGATGCGGCACGGGTGTGATGCTCAATCATCTTCCCGGCGTCGAGTACGTCGGGTTCGACATGA
>Ga0247839_1007344_pt1 | contig 12149 bp, 10 predicted proteins | sample LaCruzMarch2015__6_FD_192405 | JGI IMG/M metagenome (GOLD analysis project Ga0247839, IMG submission 192405) | Freshwater microbial communities from meromictic Lake La Cruz, Castile-La Mancha, Spain - LaCruzMarch2015_16m | ecosystem: Environmental > Aquatic > Freshwater > Lake | place: Spain...
ACAAAAAATTAAACAAGCGCAAGGCGGTGTCAATTGTCCTTGGAAGAATAAATACGGACAAAAATTTTTTTTTCCGTTGGGATCGGCGTTTCTTTACACCTCGAAAAAGCCATTTTTTTCACCTAAAGTTCAGACTTGACATGGCAACTGTAGCCGACCGCGTTAAAAAAATCATCATTGATAAATTGGGAGTAGAAGAAGCTGATGTGACCACTGAAGCCAATTTCATTCAGGATCTTGGTGCCGATTCACTGGATACCGTTGAATTGATCATGGAATTTGAAAAAGAATTCGATGTCTCTATTCCAGATGAACAAGCCGAAAAAATCACGACTGTCGGTCAGGCTGTTGCCTACCTCGAGTCCCAAACCAGCGCTTAAGCCGCAGCATGTTTCTATACATGCTCCACAAATGGTGTTCAACATGAGTCATCCCGTTTCGAACGGATGGCTCATGTTTTTCTTTATTGATGCTTAGATTGTGGCAACACATGGGCACACGATCTCTGAATTGTGTACATTTGCGTGGTTATCCCTGCTGGACTGGTGCCTGCAGGCCTTGTGTTTTAAGCATAAACTTGTATGAAACGAGTTGTTGTGACCGGCCTCGGCGCCCTCACCCCCATTGGCAACACCCTTGACGCTTATCGCGCAAGTCTGCAAAACGGACTTAGTGGTGCCAATTTGATTACCCTTTTTGATGCCTCGCTTTTCAAAACCAGGTTTGCCTGTGAGCTCAAAGGATTCAACCCCGAAGACCACATGGACCGAAAGGAGGCCCGTCGGCTCGACCGCTTTACCCAGATGGCCATGGTGGCCGTTGATGAAGCCATTCAACACGCCGGGTTCGACATGGAAGCGCTTGACAAAGACCGCGTCGGAGTCATTTGGGCATCGGGCATCGGGGGCATGGCTACCCTGGAAAAAGAAATTGAAGAGCACGTGCTGGGCAACGGCATACCCAAGCATAACCCGTTTCTGATACCCAAAATGATCACCGACATCGCGGCCGGCCAAATTTCCATTCAATACGGCTTCCGCGGCATCAACTACTGCACCGTGTCGGCCTGCGCGTCCTCTTCGCACGCCATCATGAACGCGTTTGATTACATCCGGCTCGGAAAAGCCGACGTGATCGTTTCCGGCGGCTCCGAAGCGGCCATCACCAAAACCGGCGTAGGGGGCTTCAACTCCATGAAAGCCCTCAGCGAACGCAACGACGATTTTCTGACGGCCTCCCGACCTTTCGACAAAGACCGCGACGGGTTCGTGCTCGGCGAAGGTGCCGGCGCCCTTATCCTCGAAGAGTACGAACACGCCAAACGCCGTGGGGCCACCATGTATGCTGAAGTAGTGGGTGCCGCTGCATCTGCCGACGCCTACCACATCACGGCGCCGCACCCGGAAGGCCTGGGCGTCATCAATGTCATGCGCCTGGTGCTCCAGGACGCGGGCATGAACCCCGAAGACATTGACTACATCAACGTACACGGCACGTCCACTTCTTTGGGCGACGTGGCTGAGCTTAAAGCCATTCAAAAGGTTTTTGGCCACAAAGCTTATGACCTCAACATCTCTTCCACCAAAAGCATGACCGGCCACCTGTTGGGTGCCGCCGGTGCGGTGGAAGCCATTGCCGGTGTGCTGTCTATGCTCCACCAGTTTGTTCCGCCAACCATCAATCACTTTACAGACGATCCGGAGATTGACCCAAACCTGAACCTCACGTTCAACACCGCCCAGGAACGCCCCATCCGGGCCGTGTTGAGCAATACGTTCGGTTTTGGCGGCCACAACGCTTCGGTGATCCTTCGAAAAGTGTGACCAAGTATACCAAACAGTTATGCCCGTGCGCCTAGTCCGACGATTTTACAATTACTATTTTCATCCGGACAAAGAGCTGGCGCGACGCCTGCGCTCCCTCCTGGGGTTCACGCCAGCGTATCTGTCCCTTTTCCGCCTGGCCTTTTTCCACAAGAGCAGCATCAGTGCAGGTGACTATGCCATTGCCAACAATGAACGCCTCGAATTCCTCGGCGATGCCGTGCTCAGCACCATCGTAGCGGAATACCTGTTCAAAAAATACCCCGGCATGGATGAGGGTTTCCTCACTAAAATGCGCTCCAAAATTGTCAAACGCAATTCACTGGACGAAATCGCCGACCGCATGGGCCTCGACCTCATCCTCAGTGACTACAACCAGACCCGCATCTCCAAATCGATGCTCGGCAACGCGCTCGAAGCCCTCGTCGGCGCCATCTACATCGAAGTAGGCTACAACAAAACCAAAAAATACATCATCCAGCGCATCCTTCGCCGTTATTTGGACATACACGAACTGGAAAGCTTCGACGACAACTACAAAAGCCAACTCCTGGAATGGTGCCAGAAAAACGGCCTCTCCGTCGACTATAAAGTGCTGGCCAAATACAAAAGCGACAAACGCGACAAATTCAAGGTGGCTGTCATGGTCGATGGCAAAAAAATGGGCGTGGCCGACGATTACAACAAAAAAAGCGCCGAACAATTGGCCAGCGAACGCGCCATGTCGGCCTTAGGCATCCTCATGGGCAAAGACGGCAACCCGAAAGCCGCAGCGCCATTCTCAGACGATGCGGGTGGCACCGACGCCTCCATGCTTATGAACCCTTGACGAGGCGGTTGTTTTCGTCTGGAAAAATAGCAATTGGCTTGAATGTTTTGGCCTCCTCCGGCATGAGCAGGGCGTAGGAGATCAGGATAACCACGTCGCCCACTTGCACCCGCCGCGCCGCCGCGCCGTTGAGGCAAATGACGCCGCTGTCGCGTTCGCCCCGGATGGCGTACGTTTCGAAGCGTTCGCCATTGTTGTTGTTTACAATTTGCAGCTTTTCGCCTTCCACTATGTTGGCGGCTTCTAAAAGCGCCTCGTCGATGGTGATGCTGCCAATGTAATTCAAGTCCGCCTGCGTGACCCGCACACGGTGTATTTTGCTTTTGAAAACTTCAATCAACATGGTTCAGGTGCTTTGCGTTGCAAGGAACTTAAACAGCCGGATGGCCGTTCAGGTTGCAAAGGTAGACATGCCGCGAAAAAGCGTCTGCTTTAACATACATTTTACAACATTGAGGCGTTAAATTTAGAAAACACTACTGCTGCCATGAGAAAATACCTGTTTACACTCGCCTTTTTTGGACTTGTTCAATCCCTCTTCGCCCAGGTCATGGGCAATAATTCCACAATACACGGAGGTGCCCAAAATTTTAACGCACAGTATCGCGGAGTGCCCAAAGCCGCTAGTTTATTAGACAATCACGCGGTGGAAATCAACATCAATGCCTTATCCAATCAAAAAGCCGACAACTACACCGCCATTTTCAGTTGCCTTCAGGTAGGCAAAACCGCCGAAGAAACCGACAACCTGCTCAGCGGCCGCATCAATGGGCTGCTCAATAGCCTGCAAGCCCTCGGCATACCCCGCACCGATGTATACGTGGACATGGTGAATTTCCTGCCCAAATACGAGTACGACATGAGCAAAAAACTGTTTTCCAAAAAAACATACACCGAAATACCAAAGGGCTTTGAGCTCCAAAAAAACATCCACGTCCGATACAGCGATCCGTCGCTGTTGGACAACATCGTGACTGCCGCCGCCGCCCAGGAAATTTATGACATTGTAAAAGTGGACTATTTCGTCAAAGAACCCCAGACGGTGTACGCACAATTGCGCGCTGCTGCGTTTACCTACCTCAACGACGTCAAGAAAAGTTATAAAACCATCGGCATGAATTTCGACTCGGCTTACGTCATCACCGCCGAAAACGCCTGGGTGGTCTACCCCATCAACCGATACGAAAAATACCAGGCCTTCAGCTCTCAAAGCCTCTATTATGACAAAAACAGCGATGTGGTCAATCCGGCCGACAAACCCGTCGCCCGTTTTTACAACGCCGTGCCGGCCAATGATTACGACATTGTGATCAACCCCGAAATTCTGGAACCCGCTGTGCAGTTTTCGTATAACCTCATTGTGCGATTCACCCTGCACGAGAGCAAAATACCTCCAACGCCCAAATCCACTAAAGAATTCTCCATCATCACACCAAACGGAGATATCGTGCCAATTGAAGTGGATTAACGCATACTAAGCGCCGATCCACTACCTTTGCGCCCGCACTTCAAACGCACCACATGCAACGCCATAAGATAGCCGACCTCATCCGTACCGAACCATTCAACACCGAAGTCGCCGTGATGGGCTGGGTACGCGCTTTTCGCAACAACCAGTTCATCGCCCTCAACGACGGCTCCTGCGCCGCCAACCTGCAGGTGGTGCTCGATTATGAAAACACCGACCCGACCGTCGTAGACCGCATCAAATTCGGTGCCGCCATCAGCGCCAGGGGCACCCTCATCGAATCGCAGGGCAAAGGCCAACGCATAGAAGTGAAGGCGCAGGACATCACTATTTTTGGCGACTGCAACCCCGAAGAATACCCCCTGCAACCCAAAAAGCAATCGCTGGAGTTCCTGCGCGAACACGCCCACCTGCGTTTCCGCACCAATACCTTCAGCGCGGTGTTCCGCGTGCGGCACGCGCTGGCGTTTGCCATACACTCCTTTTTCCATGAGCGCGGCTTTTACGCCATGCACTCGCCCATCATCACCGCCAGCGACGCGGAAGGCGCCGGGGAAATGTTTCGGGTCACCACGCTTGACCTGCATAAACCTCCCCGTACCGAAGACGGCGACGTGGACTTCAGCAAGGACTTCTTCGGCCGCAGCGCCAACCTCACCGTATCGGGCCAACTGGAAGCCGAATTAGGTGCCCTGGCCCTGGGTGCCGTGTACACCTTCGGCCCCACCTTCCGCGCCGAAAACTCCAACACCACGCGCCATTTGGCCGAATTCTGGATGATCGAACCCGAAGTGGCCTTTGCCGATCTGGACGACAACATGGACCTCGCCGAAAGCATGCTCCAGCACGTGATCGCTTATGCCTTGAAAAACTGCGCCGAAGACCTGGCCATCCTCGAAGAGCGGCTGGTGGAAGAGGAGAAATCCAAACCACAGGATCAGCGCTCCGACATGGCCCTCACAGACAAGCTGCGCTTTGTGGTCGACAACCGTTTTGAACGCATCACCTACACGGAAGCCGTAGACATCCTGAAAAATTCCAACCAGAACAAAAAAGGCAAATTCCAGTACCCCATTGAAGGCTGGGGGGCCGACCTGCAAAGCGAGCACGAGCGCTACTTAGTGGAAAAACACTTCAAAAAACCGGTTATCCTCACGCATTACCCGGCAGCCATCAAGGCATTTTACATGCGGCAAGACGAACCACAGGAAGGCGTGCCCGGCCCCACGGTGTCGGCCATGGACATCCTCTTTCCCGGCATCGGCGAAATTGTGGGCGGCTCCCAGCGCGAAGAACGCCTCGACCGGCTTACCCAGCGCATGCAGGAGATGCACATTCCGGAAAAAGAAATGTACTGGTACCTCGACACCCGCCGCTTCGGCTCTTGTCCGCACGCCGGATATGGACTTGGTTTCGAGCGCCTGGTACAGTTTGTGACCGGCATGGGCAACATCCGGGACGTGATTGCTTTCCCGCGCTACCCGGGCAACGCTGAGTTTTGACCACCTCGACAGGACACATACACTAACATTTGCGCGCACTCCCCGCCATTCCCGAATTTGCCGAAGGCATCCGCCAGGGCGACAGAGTCCTTCTCGGCAGGGCCATCACGCTGGTAGAGAGCACCAACGCGGCGCACCAGGCCCTGGCAGACGCACTCCTGACCGCTTTGCAGGCATTTGCCCCGGCCAACGACACGTTCCGGGTGGGCATCACCGGCTCTCCGGGCGTGGGCAAGAGCACTTTTATTGAAACCTTAGGCACTAACCTGACTGCGCAAGGGCACAAAGTGGCCGTGCTGGCTGTAGACCCCAGCAGCCGGGTGAGCCACGGCAGCATCCTGGGCGACAAAACCCGCATGGAACAATTGTCGGTAGACCCCCTTGCCTTCATCCGGCCCTCCCCCGCAGGCGAAACGCTGGGCGGCATTGCGCGCAAAACCCGCGAGACCATCGCGCTGGTGGAAGCGGCGGGATACCACACGGTGCTGGTGGAAACGGTGGGTGTGGGCCAGTCGGAAACCGCTGTGCACCGCATGGTGGATGCCTTCGTGCTGCTGTTGCTGCCCGGGGCGGGCGATGACCTGCAAGGCATCAAACGCGGCATTGTGGAAATGGCCGACCTGCTGGTGGTCAACAAATCCGACGGCGACCGCGTTCGGCTGGCCAACCAGGCCCGTGCGCACTACCTGAACGCGCTGCACCTGTTTCCGGCCAAAGAAAGCGGCTGGACGCCCCGTGTGCTGGCCTGCAGCGCCACGGAAAAAAGCGGCCTTGCCGAGGTCTGGCAGGCATTGGTCGAATTCCAAACACACACCCGGAGCAATGGTTTTTTTGCCGAAAACCGCCGCAGACAAGCGCATTACTGGTTTCAGGACGCCCTGGAACAAGCACTCCGGACGGCTTTTTACAGCCATCCGGAGGTGAAAGCCCGGTTACAAGCCATGGAAAAAGACGTGCTCAGCGGCACGGTATCGCCATTTGCGGCGGCGCGGTCGTTGATGGACGCGCTGCTGAAGGGTTGAGTGCCTGTTTGCGCTTACCCCCAAAAACCGGGGACGCAGGCTTTGTAGCGCCTTATCACCAATATGGGTGATTTTGGGGGCAAAACCGGCCCCTTAAAAGGGGGCAAAATCACTATTTTCTGTGATATTGGTGATTTTGTTGGTGGGTTTCAAAAAAAAGGTTGGAGATTGGCGGAGTCATTTGGCTTACATGTGCCGAATGGGTGATCTCGAAGTGCGTAGTGCCTGAACGCCAGGGGGAAAAAAGGGGTACGTAGACCTAGGCGATTTTCCTGCAACTAACGGAGATGTAAAAGAGGGAATGTGGGATAAGTGCTGTTTTTGGCGGGGATACGGAATGTGGGTTTTGGAGTTGGGTTGGGGAGGGAAAAGGGGTAGTTAACTGTGACAAAAAAACAAAATATTATATGAAAAATTATAATGATAAAATTGCAACATACGGCGTGTTAATCGCTGTAATAGCAATTTTGGTTTCGTTGGCTACTCCAGAAATTAGAACTTGGATCGGATTTGAAAAATCAGAAAAAGAAACTACTAATAGCAATACTGAGGCAACTCAAGGAACAAGTCAAGGGAAAAAACCTCTTCCAGAACTCCCAAGAAAAATTGAATTAGCAAAAATAGAAGGCTGCGTTTTCGACTCTATTAATAATCTGCTTAAAGGGGCGAAAGTTTCTATAAATTTACTTAAGGGAGAAGCTCATACGGATGTGAACGGATTTTTTGAATTTTCAATCCCTTCGAATCAACCAAAGGGAGAATACACTATCACGTGTTCAAAAGTAGGTTATGCCCCTTTTAGCCAAACCTTTTTTGAAATTCCAAAAACCGACATTAAAATCTATCTCAAACCTAAATCACAACAAGAATGAAGCAACTTGCCTTCTTTCCGATCTTTCTGCTTTCAATTACCCTTTTATTCAGTCAAAACACTGATAAAATAACAGGCATCATTTACCAAAAAAATAACTCCACTTCGAAACTCCCAGTACCCACAGGCGCTTCGGTATTTATTCCTGGCATCAGCTCTACGACAACTGACGACAAAGGGTATTACTCACTGAACTTGTCTAATTGTAAAACCTGTAAGGCGGGCGAAACCGTCCGAATCTATGTGAATTCCGATATCGGATATACCGACATGGAATATGTGATTCCGTCCAATCCTGCCATGAAACCCTTCGATATCGGCGTAACGGAAAACAGCAAACTTTCCCTGACCGGCATTGTACGGGACAAAAAAACGGGCAAACTCTTGCCGGGCATCAAAGTAACCGTAGTTATTCAAAATTACGGCATTGTGATCCCGTCGGAAGTCACCAATGAAAACGGCGTGTTTCAGATTGTAATCCGGAAAGAGGGCATTTCTACCATGCAAGCTATCCAACTCTTGTTTTCCGACGCCGACAACGGAAAGTACCGGGATTTGGAAAAAGTAGCTTTTATAAATCAGTACGAACCAATAAAAGTGGAATTGGAGGAGTGTGGTGATTGCGGTGAACGATTTAAAATTGATGTCAGCACCCATATCAAGTCGCCGATCAAAGTAACAATAGGGGACTTGGTCATTATCAAGGCAGGTGGGAAAATTCGGGTCGGTCGTTTAGTCGGAACTTCGGGTCCCGAAGGCGTTGCCACAGGCGTATTTAATTGGAGCCTGGAAGATTATAATCATTTCAAAGACTGGAACCATGCAGTGTTGGTATTTCGTTTTGGAGAAGAAGACGAATGGAAATTTTACGACGATAAAATGGAAAACAAACACATTGCCCAACACAGCGGGTTTATCGAATTCGCGATAAACGACAAACAACAAGGCGATAACTCCGGCGCCTATGACGTGGAAGTAATCATCCAGAAATAAGCATGAAAAAAACAACATTCTTTAATCACATATTGAAAACACTTTGTCTTACTATCAGTTTTATAATTTGATGACGCACCTCTAAAACGAATGACGTGAATGCCAGCGACGCGTGGATGAAAAAACTCCCGGCATGCCCCTACGAAAACTGCGTCCGGCTGAATGACGGCTGGGCAAAGGACAAAGGCAATATAGATAGATACCATAAAGGCACAAACGAGTGCTTTCGCTCCTACCCGCACGTTCAAACGGAGGAAGGCCTATCAGGGCAACAATGCTGTTATCACTACAACGGCAACCTGATCACTGAAGGCAGCGGCGCTGGCACACCCGACAAAGAGAGTGCCTTCGATGGGGAAGACTTTGACCACGTAATGACGTTCAGGTATTCCTGCGTGTTTGTACATTTAATCAAAGATGTTCAACTCTGGGAACACGCTACGGCGGAGCAGACAGTCGCCGGATACAGTACAATTTAATCTGTAAACCCAATAATAAACACAACTACCCCCCAAAACAACGTCTGAAACCAATTCTCCAAGTATGCTGAAATTTTTTTCAACACTGTTTTTTATATTATCCGTTTGTGCGGTGGGCCTTGCTCAAGGTTGGACTGATACTTGGGAAAACCTTTACAGTGAAAACAATATCACCGTTGAGCTCCAGTATTACGTGCCCTCCATTAGTTTTTGCAACCCGACTGGCAAAGAGTTTAAATACAAATATCGTGTCCAAGGCAAATTTCACAACGGCATCCGGTATTTGAACTGGAAAGTAAATTATGTAGATTGTAATGGCGACTTGGTTTGCCAGCGAAACTCCATTGAAATTGGGAAAGAGGCATATGAAGATATCAGTAATTGGAAAAGTGACGAATCCCTTGAATATAAAATTCCAGCCGAATCTATTGATGGTAAAGCCTATGGACAACAGGTGAGTAGTTCTCCAAACAAGGGCCGGGACGTGATTGCTCGCCCCCAGTCTACCGACCCGCAAAAAATAGACGGTGCCCGTACGATCTATTTGGGTGAAGAGGTTGAACTGACGGTAAAGGGCGGTAGCCTCGGGATCGGCGCTGACTGGTACTGGTATGAAGGCAGGTGCGGTGGCCAGCGAATCGGTCAGGGCAAAACAATTAAATATTCACCCGCCGATACCAAGCGCGTGTTTGTGCGGGCTGAGGGCACAAATAACATGACCCAATGCGCCGAGGTAGAAATCGAAGTTGATAAGCGAAGCAAAGCTCCGTCGGGCATCAGCGGACGGGAAAAAATTTGTAAAGGCGAGCCAGTCGTGTTAGCCATCAGCGGCGGCACCTTGGGGAAAGGCGCTGAATGGTACTGGTACACCGGCAGTTGTGGCACCCGCCGAATTGGCACGGGTAGCAGTATCAATGTTACGCCTACTACAACCACGCAATACTTTGTACGGGCAGAAGGGGATTTGAACACCACACCTTGCGCCAGTATTACCGTTTCGGTGAACGGCCGCTCGTCCGATCCGGCGAGCGCGGCCACTACCAATTCAGCGATTTGTGAAGGCCAGGTCATAACCTTGAGCGTAAAAAACGGCTCCCTGGCCGACGATGCCGAATGGCATTGGTACGATGGCGGCTGCGGCGGCCGAACAATTGGTCGCGGCGCATCGATAAATATTTCGCCAGCTAGTTCTACCAGCTATTATGTGCGAGGTGAAGGCGTGTGCAACAACACTGCCTGTGTTTCCGTGCCGGTAATTGTGATCAAAAAGGTAACAAATTATCCTTCTATTTCAGCGCCCGATAAAGTTTTCAAAGGCAAAAAAACAATCCTGACCGTCAAGGGAGCATCGTTGCCGACGGGCGTTGAATGGCAGTGGTACAAAGATGGTTGTGGTACTGGCAAACCAATTGGCACCGGCGCCTCCATAAATGTACGCCCGCAGACGAAGACAAACTACTACGTAATGGCGGCAGGCCAGTGTCAACAATCCAACTGTGGCAGCACAACATTAATCCCGGAAAAAGTGCATTTTTCCAGCCGCTATTACAAAAATAAACACGCCTTCCTGCAATACGGCTTCGGTGCCGGGCTAACGGAATATCAAAGTTTTTATGCGTTTGCCGATGTTGACAACAAGGGAAACCTGTATCAGGAACGTATTCGGATTGAAGGAATCGGGGTGCCGGTGGAAGCCTCTTTCCATCCGTACATCAAAGAAAATTTTAGTCTGGGGTTCCTTGCTGGCGCGGCATTGGGCACAACACCCGCAATATTTTCAAGCAATGATGACAAGAAAGAATATTTCTATTACCGCTGGAACCTGAATGGAGAACTTGCTATGGGTCTGAAAGCAGTAAAACTGTTGTTTACAATAAACCGGACATATCAAAATGACAGGTATGGGCTGACCCAAAACGCTGGCTCGTCAAATCAAATCGATTACGAATACAAAGGCATAATGGAGCAGCAGATTTCTGGCCTCGGATTCCGCATTGGCCGGTATTTGCAAACCGGCTATAAGCCCCGGCATACAGTCGACCTGCTTTACACTTTCACCGAACGTGAACTGGACGGTTTTCTGAGCTTTGATCCGGAGAACCTGACCAATTATGCGCATGGCCTGAGCCTGAGTTGGTGGAAAATTTCAAAATTCAAATTCAAATTCGATATCCAACTCGCCGAGTCTGGCACCATGGTGCTGGACTCGGAGTGGTCGCAACCCAATTTCCAAATATCCTTGATCCTGAACTGGAACCGTTTTTATTAAAAACAAGTATGCTACGCAAATTTGTCATACTGTGCCTTTTAGCCGGAATCACCGGTGCCGTTGTTGTAGCTTGCGCTATCGCAACTGCCGACTACAACACAGATATCCCGCTTGAACAACGCTGCTGGTTAAACCAGCGCTTTGAACTCGCCCGAAGCCTTGCTGGCATCGATCCTGCAGACTTGCGCCAGCAATTCCCCTGCGAAATTTACCTCGACTCAGCCGACTGGTGCAGCGCGGAAGGTATCCAGGCCGATTTGCGCACACTTGACGCCATCCGCCCAGACAGCGCGTTGGAAAACCGCGAACTGCTTTTCAATGCACTGACCTCCGGCCTGGAAAAACGCTGGGAGCAAAAGTTCTCTGCCTATCAACCTGATACCTTGATCAGCTTGGCGCAGTGGGCTTCCCGCTTTTACGATTATCAGGAGGCCGTAGACGAGAACGATGCCCGAGTATTTCGCATAGTTTCACGTCACTGGTTTATAAAACTGTCCAATGTCTTAAGCCAGATTGCAGAAGTCGACGCTTCAGTAAAATACAGTTTTAAATTTAGGTACCTCGTTGCTGTATGCCAGACCAAGGGCTTTTCTCCGCCCATTAGCAATTCTAAGCTGGAAAAAACAGTTGTCTATTTCATCGATCAGAAATACAGCTATTTATTTCACCGTTTTTGGAATTCAACAGACTGGAAATTCAAAGCTATTGCAGGCTTGGGGCTATTAATTCTGCTCTATGGCCTCGTGTGTATTTTCAGGGTTCATTTCTTAACATCTCGAAAATAATTTCTTCGAACTTTCTAAAAATAAGCATCACAAATTATGAAAATCTGGACTGCCCTACTTTCTATTTTTTTTGTTACCTCATCCTTTCTGTCAGTACCCGAGCCAGCA